>Ga0209055_1000913_pt1 | contig 19777 bp, 14 predicted proteins | sample GraSoiAngelo_110_FD_185875 | JGI IMG/M metagenome (GOLD analysis project Ga0209055, IMG submission 185875) | Grasslands soil microbial communities from the Angelo Coastal Reserve, California, USA - 14_0903_12_30cm (SPAdes) (version 2) | ecosystem: Environmental > Terrestrial > Soil > Grasslands ... | reverse complement strand
AGCCGTAATCGACCACCAAGTCGAGCCCGGGCGCGGCGGCCTCCAGGCGGCGTTTTTCCTGCGGGCCGGCATAAAGCGACACGTCGACAGTCGCGTCCGCTCCGGGCGCGACGCTTACCGGCACGAGCAAGCGGCCCGCGTAGCTCGCGTCCTGGCGCTTCTCGAGGAGATAGTCGCGCGTGAGCCCTTGCGGTGCGAGCCAGGCAGAGACGAAGTAATGCTGCACGAGCGCGAGCCAGCCGTCCTGCGCCTGCTTCACGTAATCGGCCTTGCCCTTGTCGATATCGGCGGGATGGACCTTCTGGTACTTGTGCTCTTCGCTGTAAATCGCGAATCCCGTAAAGCTTTGGGCGCCGAAAGTCTCGGCGACGGAATTGCGCTGGCCCTCCGGTTTGCCGTCGTGGGTAAGCTGGAAGTAGGCGTATGTTGCAACCGGATTGCGGCTGCCGTTGCGCACGCGCATCGCTACATCGATGACGTAGCTATTGCGCCTGAAGGTGTAGATCTTCTCGACCTCCAGGCCATCCTTGCCCATGGTCCGTAGCTGCAGCTGCAGGCTGTCTGCGCTCGCAGCGAGCGTGCGCGGCCCGGGTTGCGCGCGCCACAGGCTGCGATGGTTCGCTCCTCCTTCGCCGGTGAGCCCGCTTTGCGCCTCGTACTGATGCGCCGGGCTGATGAGGACGAAATTCTTGTCAGGGTCGTTGGAGTCCTTGTGCCGCAGGAGCTCGAGGCGCTTGAGCGTCCCGCCGAGGGTGTCGATCTCGGCAACCACGAGGTCCGTGGTGATGACGATGCTCTCGCCCTTCTGCGCTGCGGTCGCGGGCGTACCGATGGCGCCCTGGCTCGGGGCAGGCGCGGCGGCGGCCGGTTTCGACGCCACGGGCTGCTCCGCATGCGCGGGCGGCTTCGGGCTGTGCTCGCGCTGCCAAGCTTCCCAAAGCATGAGAACGGAGAAGCCGAAAATGAACAGCAGAATGAGGCGCTGCGTATCCATGCTCAAGGCACCGGGTCGTAGCCGCCGGGGTGCCATGGCCCGCAGCGACAAAGCCGCCGCAGGATGAGCCCGCCGCCGCGCCAGGCGCCGTGGCGCTCGAGCGCCTGCTCAGCATATTCGGAGCAGCTGGGGTAGAAGCGGCAGGCCGTAGGCAAAACCGGACGCACCCACCAGCGGTAGGTGCGCACCAAAGCTCGCAGCGCCCGTGTGATCACGCCGCGAGGCGCCGCAGCAGCTCGCGCAAATCCCTGATCATGCTCGGCGAGGCGCGTACTCCGTAGGGTGGCCGGATCAGGAGCTCGAGGCTCCGTAGGTTTTCCTGCTCGAGTCGGAAAGCTTCGCGGATACATCGCTTGATGCGGTTACGCTCGACGGCGGCGGCGGCGTGCCGGCGCGAGATCAGAATCCCCAGGCGCGGCGGGCGTGCGCTGCGGTGCCCAACATAAAACGTATAGCCGCCCAGGCTTCGCCGCTCGCCTTCACGCAACAATTGCTCGAACTGCGCCTTGCGGCGCAGCCGGCGAGTTGCATCGAGCCCGAAACGCTTGCCTGCCGCTGCTACAACCGCTACAGCCCGATGCGCCGGCGCCCGCGCGCGCGCCGGTTGCGCAACACCGCGCGTCCGCCGCGCGTGCGGCTGCGCACGAGGAAGCCGTGGCGGCGTGCGCGGCGCGTCTTGGACGGTTGGTAAGTGCGTTTCATGGACTGCCCAGAATGCGAAAGGGGCGGTATTAGAGCGTGCTGCCGAACGCGTTGTCAAATCGAAAAAAGCTGCGCCGCGCGCTGTGGATAACCGGTCGCGGCCAAGGTAAAATTCAGACTCGCTTTAGGCCAACTAAAAGATGCAAAATCTCTGGGACGCCTGCCTGCGTCGTCTTGAGCAGGAGCTGCCCGCGCAACAGTTCAATACCTGGATTCGGCCCTTGGCGCCCGAGTCCGGCGCATCCGAAGACGCGCTGATTCTCACCGCACCGAACCGCTTCGTTCTGGAGCTCGTGCGCGAGCGCTTCGCGGCGCGCATCGAACGCCTGGTGGCCGAAACGAGCGGCCGCGAACTGGGCTTGCGCCTGGTGCTTGCCCGCAGCGGGGAACCGAGCCTGCGTCCTGCCGCCCCCGCTGCGCGCGCCGCGCCAGAAGCCATCGTGCAGGAGCGCTCGCGCCTCAACCGCGGCTTTTCCTTCGACAGCTTCGTGACCGGGAAGGCAAATCAGCTTGCGCGCGCCGCGGCGATCCAGGTGGCCGAGAATCCCGGCATCTCGTACAACCCGCTCTTCGTCTACGGCGGGGTGGGGCTCGGCAAGACGCATCTCGTCCAAGCGATCGGCAATCAGCTCGCTGCCCGGCGGCCGCAGGCGCGCATCCGCTACATCCATGCCGAACAGTACGTCACCGACGTGGTGCGCGCTTACCAACAGAAGTCCTTCGACGAGTTCAAGCGCTACTACCATTCGCTCGACCTGCTGCTGATCGATGACATCCAGTTCTTCTCGAACAAAGGACGCACACAAGAGGAGTTCTTCTACGCCTTCAACGCACTCGTGGAGGCGCATAAGCAGATTGTCATCACCTGCGATACGTATCCGAAGGAAATCGCGGGCATGGAGGAGCGGCTCATCTCCCGCTTCGGCTGGGGATTGACGGTTGCCATCGAGCCACCGGAGCTCGAGATGCGGGTGGCGATCGTGCTGAAGAAGGCGGAAGCCGAAGCGGTGAGCCTATCCGAGGAGATCGCCTTCTTCATCGCCAAGCACATCCGCTCGAACGTGCGGGAGCTCGAAGGCGCGCTCAAGAAGGTATTGGCGTTCGCGCGCTTCACGGGGCGGGAGCTTTCGCTCGAGCTCGCGAAAGAGGCGCTGCGTGACATCCTGAACCTGAACAGCCGCCAGGTCAGCGTCGAAGGCATCCAGAAGACCGTGGCCGAGTACTTCAAGATCAAGATCTCGGACATGCACTCGAAGAAGCGCAGCCGCAACCTCGCGCGGCCGCGCCAGGTCGCCATGGCCCTGGCGAAGGACCTGACGCAGATGAGCCTGCCCGAGATCGGCGAGGCCTTCGGCAACCGCGACCACACCACCGTGCTGCACGCCTGCCGGACCATCGCCAGCCTGCGAAGCCGCGACAGCTCTCTGAACCGCGATTATCTGCTGCTCGAACAGGTGCTCAAGGGTTGATGCGATGGAACAAGCTGTGTACGAAGCGCGTGCAATTTGTGAATAAGTTGGACGGCGTGCATCACGGCCGCAAACTGTCCCCAGCGCCTCTTCGCAGTTCCACAGCTTCTCCCCGCTTCGCGCGCCAGGCAAGCGGCTGGCGGCAAAGCGCTTTTGCGCCTTCTCCCGTGGCTGCGGCGGCCTTATTAGCTACTACTAATTAGGTAGAAGAATGATTAAAGCAAAGCGAGACGAGCTCCTGGCACCGCTTGCCGCGGTTAGCGGAATCATCGAGCGGCGCCATACGCTGCCGATACTGTCGAACGTGCTCATCGATGGCACGGCGGAAACGCTCGTCTTCCTCGCGACCGATATCGAGATCCAGATCACCGCGCGCAGCGGCCTCGCCGGCTCGCGCGAGGCTCGCGCGCTGACCGTAGGCGCTCGCAAGCTGCTCGACATCCTGCGCGCACTGCCGGAAGACGCGGAAGTGAGCTTGCAGCCGCAGGACAAGCGCCTCCTTGTAAGAGCAGGTCGCAGCCGCTTTAGCCTGCAGACACTGCCCGCGGAGGACTTCCCGCGCCTTGCCAAGGCGGCGGGGGAGCCGGCGAGCTTCACACTGCCGCAAAAGCTCCTGCGCCGGCAACTCGGACTCGTGCACTACGCCATGGCGCAGCAGGACATCCGTTATTACCTTAATGGCCTGCTGATGGTGGTCGACAGTGGTGAGCTCCGCTTGGTCGCTACCGACGGGCACCGCCTCGCGTTCAGCTCGGTCGAGCTGCCGGCGAGCCTGCCGCGCCACGAGGCCATCGTGCCGCGCAAGACCGTGCTCGAGCTCACCAAGCTCCTGGCCGACAGCGACGACGAGGTGCGCATCGAACTGTCCACTACGCAAGCCACATTCAGCTTTGGGGCCATCGATCTCGTGTCGAAGTTGGTCGATGGCAAGTTCCCGGATTACACGCGTGTCATACCGGCGCAGCACAAGAATCGGCTGCGCACCCAGCGCGAGCCGTTGCGCCAGGCACTGCAGCGGGCGGCGATCCTGTCGAACGAGAAATTCCGCGGCGTACGCTGGGTGCTCGCCGACGGCAGCCTGAAGATCGTGTCCTCCAACGCCGATCAGGAGGAGGCGCAGGAAGAGCTCGAGGTGAGCTATAGCGGCGATGCGCTCGACATCGGTTTCAATGTCAATTATCTGCTCGATGTGCTGAACAACGTGCCTGGCGCCGAGCTGGAATGCGCCTTCGGCGACGCCGCCTCCAGCGCGCTCATCAGCTATGCGAGCGAACAGGGCTTCAAGTACGTCGTCATGCCGATGAGGATCTAGTTTGGCGGCCAATCCCGACGACTACGGCTCGGACGCGATCAAGGTCCTCAAAGGCCTCGAGGCGGTCCGCAAGCGCCCCGGCATGTACATCGGAGACACTTCCGATGGCACGGGCCTGCACCACATGGTGTTCGAGGTGGTGGACAACGCGGTCGACGAGGCGCTCGCGGGGTTCTGCGACGAGATCACGGTCACCGTGCATACCGACAATTCCGTCTCCGTCCTCGATAACGGGCGCGGCATCCCGACCGGCATCAAGGCTGACGACGAGGCGCAGCGCTCGGCCGCCGAGATCGTCATGACGGAGCTGCACGCCGGCGGCAAGTTCGATTCGAACAGCTACAAGGTCTCCGGCGGGCTGCACGGCGTCGGCGTGTCGGTGGTGAATGCGCTCTCGGAGTGGCTGCGCCTGACGATCTGGCGCGACGGCCACGTGCACCAGATGGAGTTTCGCGGCGGAGAGCCGGTCGCGCCGCTCAAGATGACCGGCATCAGCGAGCGCCGCGGCACCGAAGTGCATTTCCTTGCCTCGAAGGATATGTTCGGCACCGTCGACTACCACTACGACATCCTCGCCCGGCGGCTGCGCGAGCTTTCCTTCCTCAACAACGGCGTGCGCATCGTGCTCATCGACCAGCGCACCGGCAAGGAGGAGAACTTCGCCTTCTCCGGCGGCGTGCAGGGCTTCGTCGAGTACATGAATCGGGCGAAGAACGTCCTGCAGCCCTCGGTCTTCCTCGGCCGCGGCATCAAAGAGGGCATCACGGTCGAAGTGGCGATGCAGTGGAACGACTCCTACCAGGAATCGGTGCTCTGCTTTACCAACAACATTCCCCAAAAGGACGGCGGCACGCACCTGACGGGCTTGCGCGCGGCGTTGACTCGCGTGCTGAACAAGTACATCGAGGAAAACGAGCTCGCAAAGAGGGCGAAGGTCGAGACGACCGGCGACGACATGCGCGAGGGCCTCGCCTGCGTGCTGTCGGTGAAGGTGCCGGAGCCCAAGTTCTCGTCGCAAACGAAGGAAAAGCTCGTCTCCTCCGAAGTGCGGCCGGTGGTCGAGGAAATCGTTGCCGAGAAGCTGCGCGAATTCCTGGATGAGCATCCGGTCGATGCCCGCACCATTACCGTGAAGATCGTAGAAGCCGCCGCGGCACGCGAGGCGGCGCGCAAGGCGCGCGAGATGACGCGCCGCAAAGGCGTGCTCGATTCCATGGGCCTGCCGGGCAAGCTCGCCGATTGCCAGGAGCGCGACCCGGCGAAGTGCGAGCTCTATCTGGTCGAGGGCGATTCCGCAGGCGGCTCCGCCAAGCAGGGCCGCGACCGGCGCTTCCAGGCGATCCTGCCGCTCAAGGGCAAGATCCTGAACGTCGAGCGCGCGCGCTTCGACAAGCTGCTCTCCTCAGCCGAAATCGCGACGCTCATCACCGCACTAGGCTGCGGCATCGGCAAGGAGGAGTACAACCCCGAGAAGCTGCGCTACCACCGCATCATCATCATGACGGACGCCGATGTGGATGGCTCGCATATCCGTACCCTGTTGCTCACGTTTTTCTACCGGCAGATGCCCGAGCTCGTCGAGCGCGGCCACATCTACATCGCGCAGCCGCCGCTCTACAGGGCGAAACTGGGCAAGGAAGAGCGCTATCTCAAGGACGAGCACGAGCTGAACGAGTTCATGCTCAAACAGGCGCTCGTCGATGCCGCGCTTCATCCGCGCGCGGGCGCGGAACCGATTGCAGGCGACGCGCTCGCCCAGCTCGCGAAATCGTATCTGCTCTCGGAGGCGGTGATGCAACGCGTGTCGCGGCTGATCGACCGCGAGGCGCTACAGGCGATCCTGCGCGGAGTGCAGATCGAGCTCAGCCGGCGCGATACGGCGGAAGCCTCCGCCGAGGCGCTGGAGGCGGCGATTGGCGGCGAGGGCATCGCTGTCGCGCCGCACTTTGATCAGAAGACCGATCGCTACCAGGTGCGAATCGAGCGCACGCGCCACGGCAACGTGCGCATGAGCACCATCGACACGGAGTTCGTCCATTCCGGCGACTACGCCCAAATCCGGCAGACGGCGCAGATGCTCGCCGGCCTGATCGGCGATGGCGCCTATGTGCAGCGCGGCGACAAGCGCCAGCCGGTGCGCGACTTCCCCGAAGCGATGCGCTGGCTCCTCGGCGAGGTCGAGAAGTCGATGACGCTGCAGCGCTACAAGGGCCTGGGCGAAATGAACCCGGAGCAGCTCTGGGAGACGACGATGAACGTCGAGGCACGGCGGCTCCTGAAGGTGCAGATCGAAGACGGCATCGCTGCCGACGAAATCTTCACCAAGCTGATGGGCGACGAGGTCGAGCCGCGCCGTGCATTCATCGAATTGAACGCGCTCGGCGTGCGCAACCTGGACGTCTAGGCGGCGCGGCGGCGCTTTTTCGCCTCGTCGGGCTTGTCCTTGGCGGCGCGCGCCTGGAACTCGAAGCCGATCTTGCCGTCGGGCGTCTTCACCAGAAACGCCTTGAAGCGCCGTCCCTTCTTCGACACGAAGCCGGTCAGCAGATCGGTGCGGCCGGTGGCGAGCAGCTTCTTCATCTGCTCGCGCTCCACGGGCTGCTGAAGGATGACGCGGCCCGAACGGAAATCGCACGTGCGGTCCGCGCCGAACGCCTTTTCGCAGGTGTAGGTGATGCCATGCTCGAAGACGCGCGCGCCACACTTCGGGCAGCGGCCGAGCGGCTCCTGGCCGCTGAAATCGGGCGCCGCTTCGGCGTCGCCGCGGTCCTGCCCAAAGTCGAACTCGGGACGCAGATCCTCGGTTAGGCGCACGAGCGCGCTGAACGGCCGGCCCTGTTTGCTGCGAAACCCGGTCAGCGGCCCGACGACCCGCTTGCTGATGAGCTCGGCCACCTCCTCGGGGGACCACTCGCGCCCGGAGGTGACCTTCCAGATCGCGAAATCGCATTTTTGGCACTGGAACTTGCGGTAATTTTCCTGCACCACGCCGCCGCACTTGGGGCACGGCGCCGTCACGGTCGCGTAGACGACGTCAGGGATCTCGCCATGCTTGATCACGGCGACCATCTTGCGCACGAGCTCGTTGATCTGCTTCATGAACTCGTCGCGCGTAAGCTTGCCGGCCTCGATCAGCTTGAGCTTGTGTTCCCACTCGCCGGTGAGCTCCGGCGAGGCGAGCTCGACAAGATGGCAGCGCGAAGAGTAGCGAGAACGCCTTCGGCGTGGGTACGAGCTCGCGCCCCTCGCGGTTGACATACTCCTCCCGGATCAAGCCTTCGATGGTGGCCGCGCGCGTCGCCGGCGTGCCGAGTCCTTTCGCTTCCATCGCCGCGCGCATATCGTCGTCCTCCACCAGCTTGCCGGCGCCCTCCATGGCCGAGAGCAGCGTCGCTTCGGTGTAGCGCGGCGGCGGCTTGGTCTGGTTCGCCTTTTCCTCGACCTGCAACACGCTCACCTTCTCATTGGCGGAGATCGCGGGCAGGTTCTGCGCCGCTTCGCCCGAAGCGCGTCCGTAGATGGCGAGCCAGCCGGGGCTTTGCAGTACTCGCCCCTCGGTCTTGAATTGATGCTCGTCTACGCGCGTGATGCGGGTCGTCTGTAGATATTCGGCTGCGGGGAAAAATACGGCGAGAAAACGCCGTACCACCATGTCGTAGAGCTTCTGCTCCGCCTCGTTCAGGTGTTTGGGCGCCTGGACCGTCGGGATGATGGCGAAGTGATCCGAAATCTTGCTGTTGTCGAAAATGCGCTTGTTCGGTCGCACCCAGCCTTGCTTCAGAATCTGCTGCGCGAAGGGCGAGAACGCGCTCTGGGCGCGAAGCGCCGCAAGCGTTTCCTGCGCGGTATCGAGATAGTCCTCGGGCAGCGCGCGCGAGTCGGTGCGCGGGTACGTTAGCGCCTTATGTCGCTCGTAGAGCGCTTGCGCCAGCGAGAGGGTCATGCGCGCCGGGAAGCCGAAGCGCGCATTCGCCTCGCGCTGCAGGCTGGTGAGGTCGAATAGCAGCGGCGAGAGCTGCGTCGCCGCCTTCGTCTCCTCGCTGGCAATGCCTTTCTTGCCGCGGCATGCTCGCACCACGGCCGCTGCCTGCTCGGCGCTCCAGAGGCGCTCAGGCCTGAGCTCGCTATCGTCCTGCTTCTTGAACGCCGGGTCGAACCAGCGGCCCTCGTACTCGCCGGCCTTGGCGCTGAAGCGCGCGTGCACTTCCCAGTAGTCGCGCGGCGTGAAGGCGCGGATTTTGTCTTCGCGCTCCACCAGGATGGCGAGGGTGGGGGTTTGCACTCGGCCGACCGTGGTGAGATAGAAGCCGCCCTCCTTGGAATTGAAGGCAGTCATGGCACGCGTGCCGTTGATGCCGACCAGCCAGTCCGCTTCCGAGCGGCTCTTCGCCGCGTCGGCGAGCGGCAGCAACTCGCGGTCCGGGCGCAGCTTCGAGAAGCCCTCGCGGATCGCCTGCGGCGTCATCGATTGCAGCCACAGGCGCTCGATCGGCTTTTTGATCCGCGCGTGCTGCACGATGTAGCGGAAGATGAGCTCGCCCTCGCGCCCGGCGTCGCAGGCGTTGACGAGCGACGTTACGTCCTTGCGCTTCATCAGGCGCAGCAGCAGATTCAGCCGCTGCTCGCTTTTCTCGAGCGGCGCCAGTTCGAAGCGCGGCGGGATGACCGGAAGATGCTTGAATGACCACTTGCCGCGCTTGACCTCGTACTCCTCCGGCACCGCCAGTTCGAGCAGATGCCCGACGGCCGACGACAGCACGTAGCGCTCGCTCTCGTAGTAGTCGCCTTTGCGCGCGAAGCCGCCTAGCGCGCGCGCAACGTCGCCCGCCACCGACGGCTTCTCTGCAATGATGAGTTTCTTGGTCATGCCGGCGAAAGGCCGCAGATCATAAGTGCAAAGCAGCGGCCGCTTCAACCACCGCCGCGGTATGCGCTTGCTACGCGCGCGTGCGCGCGCGTAGCATCAGTTGGGCAGCCGAGTGTGCGCCGCGCTGAATAGATCCTCGGCGAGCAGCTGGCTGGTGGGGGTCTGCTGGTTCCACAGCACCATCAGCACGATGAGCTTGAGCTGATTGAGCGACAGCGCAGCGCCGGAAGCGGCAAGCGAGCGCTCGAGCACGAGCTCGCGCGTCTCCGGCGTCAGCATGCCGGACTGCTCGAGAGTGATCAGGAAGCCGCGGCATTCGGCATCGAGCTTTGCCAGTTCGCGCGGCGCAAAGGCCCGGAAGCTGGTGCGCGCATTGGGCAGTGCGCGGGGGGCGCCGCGCGGCGCGCTCAGCACGCCCGCCAGCCAGTGCAGCGCCTCGCTGATGTCCGAGTCCTCAAAGCCGGCTGCCGCGAGCTTGCGCACCACGCGCTCGCGATCATCGGCGAGCTCGGCCTGCTGACAGTTCTCGAAGAGGTAAGCCAAGATGTCGTACATGGGCACTCCTTTCTTTTAACGCGGGGACGCGCCAGGCGTTTACCCGCGGTGCGCCTTCTCCAGGCGCTGGTAAAGCCCTCCCGGCAGCACGGTTACCCGGCCATCTAGCTCCAAGCGCAGCAGCTGCGAGCTGACCTCCTCCGGCGATAGTCCCGAGCGTGCGCAAAGCGAATCCACGTCCACCGGATCATGTCCCATGACGGCGAGCAGGCCGGTATCGGCGCCCGGCACGCTCACAAGCGTGCTGGCGCGAGCGGTTGGCTGAAAGCCCGCCAACTCGGCAAGCACATCGTCGGCGGATTCAACGAGCTTTGCCCCAGACTTGATGAGGGCATGGCAACCCTTCGACAGCGGCGAGTGGATCGATCCTGGAATGGCGAATACGTCGCGCCCCTGATCAGCAGCGCTGCGCGCCGTGATGAGAGAGCCTGAAGCGATTGCCGCCTCGACGATCAGGCAACCGCGTGCAAGTCCGCTGATCAGGCGGTTGCGGCGCGGAAAGTTGTGCGCGATGGCCGGTGTGCCGAGGGCAAATTCGGAAACTAGCAGGCCGCGGCGAGCGATCTCGCTCGCCAATTCGGCGTTGCGGCTCGGATACACCACATCGACACCCGTGCCGAGCACCGCAATCGTGGAGCCCGCGCCGGAGAGCCCGCCTCGGTGCGCAGCCGCATCGATGCCTAGCGCGAGCCCTGAGACGATGGCGAGTGCCGGGCGCTGCAGCAGCTCGACGCGCCCGTGGGCATAAAGCACCGCCGGCGGATCGGCGATCTCGAGGAGCGAGCGCGGATAGCTTTCGTCCGCGAGGGTAATGACGAAGTGCTCTTCAGCGCCGGCCCAGTCGCGCGCCCGGGCGACAGCGTCGCGCACGCGCGCAGATCCGAGCGCTTCGAGAGTCTCGGGCGCGAGGAACGAAGCGAGCTCCGCGCGACTGCGCGCGAGCACGTCGCGCGGCAGCCCGAATTTGCCCAGCAGATTGCGAAGCGTGGAAGCACCGAGCCCCGGAGTGAGGGAGAGTTGCAGCCATCCCGCAAGCTCCGCATCGGGCCTCATGCCGCAGGCGCGCCTCGGCTGCTAAGGCGTTTGCACGACATCGAGCGGACTCACCGGCCGCGTGATGTTCATTACCAGAGCATAGGACACGCGGTTGAAGACGCGGAAGACAAACGCGCGCCCCCTTGTTGATGCTGATGATCGACCGCGGGCCGGCTTCGCCGACTTTGCCGAGGCTGCCGTAGATGCCGATCACCCGGCCGTGGATTTTGCTCTCCGGAGCGCGCGGCGCGTAGCTAATCGGCTGCGGCCGGCCGGCGGCGACGAGCTTGTCGCCGGCGCCCACCTCCTGCGCCACGCTCGTGAGCACGACCGTCGCCGGCTCGCCACCGTGCTCAAGTCGCGCCGTGCCGAGGTAAATCGCCTCGTAAGCGAGCGTCTGATTGTTGTCCGGATCGACCAACGGCACGCCGCGGCGATACACGTACCAGCTCTCTTCCTGCGAGCCGCCGATGCCGCGCACGTAAGCGCTGTTGCCCGCCGCGAGGATCACCCGGTCGGCTTGCGTGCCGACGATCGTGGGCGCCTTGTCGAGGCCATCGGGCTCGATGATGAGCGGCCTCGTCAGGAACGGCTCGATGACGGAGGAGGGAATGCTGGGAATCTCCTCCTTCGCGAGCGACTCGACGCGCACGCGCGGCCCGAGCTTCACTGCGCCGGAGGGCGTGCGTGCCTGCGCCGGAGCGCCCGTAGGGGCGCCGGTGGGCTCGCCGCCGATACTCAGCCGACCGCGGGCGCGATCGAGCACGATCACGTATCCCGGGTAGATCAGATGGGGATTGCGGATCTCGTCCTGGTTCAGTCCCCAGAGCTCCGGCCAGCGCCACGGCGAATCGGTGTAACGCTGCGCGATCGACCATAAAGTGTCACCGGGAACTACCACGTAACGGTCCGGAGCATCAGGTCGCAGCGTGAGCGGCGCGCTCGGGGCCTGTGCCAAAGTGGCCGCCGAGATCGCGAAGAAAGCGAGTGCTGTGATAGACTTACGCAATTGCTGGACCATGGTGACCCCGCCTCGTTGTTTTTTGTGGCTCGTGGATCGGCCTTTTTTCCAATAGCTTATATGGCGCCTGAGATTCTCCATATAGTCTATTCAATTTGCAAATAAATTCGGCTTCAGATGGCGATCTTGAACATCCTCCGATACCCAGATGCACGGCTGCATAAGCTGGCTGCCGCGGTCACCGTATTCGATGCGGGCCTGAAGAAGCTGGTGGCCGACATGACCGAGACCATGTATGCCGCGCCCGGCATCGGGCTTGCGGCCACCCAGGTCGACGTGCATAAACGGGTGATCGTGGTCGATGTCTCGGAGCGCCGGGACTCGCTCGTTGTGCTCGTCAACCCCGAAATCGTCGAAGCGACTGGCGAGTCGGACATCGAAGAAGGCTGCCTCTCGCTGCCGGGGATCTACGAGCTCGTACCGCGAGCGGGTGAAAGTGCGTGCCCATGACCAGAACGGCAATGCCTTCACCCTCGAGGCGCAGGGCTTGCTCGCCGTGTGCATCCAGCACGAGATGGATCATCTGAAGGGCAAGGTCTTCGTCGAACATCTGTCGCAGCTCAAGCAGCAGCGCATCCGCGCAAAGCTCGCCAAGCAGCTGCGCAAGTCCGCCTGACGCGTTCCTGCGCCTAATCTTCGCGGGAACTCCCGCCTTCGCGGAGCGCTGCCTCGCCCGGCTGCTGGAAGCCGGCCACAGCATCGTCCTCGTGCTTACCCAGCCCGACCGTCCCGCCGGCCGCGGCCTGCGGTCGACCTCGAGCGCCGTGAAGAGCCTGGCGCTGGAGCGCGGCCTGCAAGTGCTGCAACCGCAGAATCTGCGCGCGGACGCGCTCGTCGAGGAGCTGCGCGCCGGGCGCGCCGATGCCGTGATCGTCGTCGCTTATGGCTTGCTCCTGCCGCCGCCCGTGCTGCGAGTCGCCCGCTATGGCGCCATCAACGTCCACGCATCGCTGCTGCCACGCTGGCGCGGCGCCGCGCCGATTCAGCGCGCGCTGCTCGGCGGCGACGCCGAGACCGGCGTGTCGATCATGCACCTGGACGAGGGACTCGATACCGGGCCGGTGTTCACGCAGCGGCGGCTCGCCATAGGCGCGGATGACGATTTCGGCACGCTGCACGACCGGCTCGCGGCGCTCGGCGCCGATGCCCTGATCGAAACACTGGCGGACATCGCCGCCGGCCGCGCCAGGTCAACGCCCCAGCCGCAAGCCGGCGCGACGTATGCGCCCAAGATCGAAAAAACGGAAACGCGCTTGAACTGGCAGCGCCCGGCCGTCGAGCTCGAACGCGCGGTACGCGCCTTTCGGCCAGCGCCCGGCGCGCTTGCACAGCTGGCCGGACAGCCGATCAAGGTGTGGCGCTCGCGCGTGGTCGCCGGCGCCGGCGCGCCGGGAAGCGTCCTGCGCTCAGATGGCAAGTTGCATATCGCTTGCGCCTGCGGTGCTCTGGCGCTCGAAGAGCTGCAACCGGCGGGCGGCCGGCGCATGGCCAGCGCTGAATTTCTGCGCGGCCGGCGCCTTGCGGCGGGCGCCAGGTTCGAATGACGCATGGCGCGACCCTCGCGACTGAGCTTGCGCAGGCGGCCCGCGTCGTGGGCGAAGTTGCTCGCGGCAAGAGCCTTACCGACGAGTTCGAGCGCCTAGGGGCGCAAACAACGCGCGGCTCGCGCGCCGCCCTGATCGACCTCACCCACGCCACGCTGCGCCGCTACGGCCGCGTGCAAGCCATCGTGCAGGCGCTCTCGCGCCGCGGGCCGCCGGATGCGCTCGTGCAAGCCTTGCTTTGGTGCGCGCTGTACGCGCTCGAGTCCCGCCGTTATGGCGAACACACGGCGGTGGACCAGGCGGTGAAGGCCTGCACGCTGCTCGAACGTTGGGCGGCAAAGGGCTACGTCAATGCACTGCTGCGCGGATTCCTGCGCGAGCGCAGCGCAATCGAGGCACGGCTCGAGCGCGACGCGGTGGCCAAGCATCAGCATCCACAGTGGTGGCTGGAACTTGTGCGCTCGGCCTATCCCGACGCCTGGCCGGCGATCCTCGCGGCGGGTAACAGCCATCCGCCGATGTGCCTGCGGGTGAATCGCCGGCGGGCGGACGTTGCGGCCTATGAGGCCGAGCTCGCTGAGCAAGGCATCCGTGCGCGCCGCTGCGGCGCGGACGGGCTTTTGCTCGACCGGCCGCTGCCGGTAGAACGGTTGCCCGGGTTCGCGGCGGGGCGCGTTTCGGTCCAGGATCTGGGTGCGCAGCGCGCCGCCCATCTGCTCGACCTGCAGCCCGGCCAGCGCGTGCTTGACGCATGCGCGGCGCCCGGCGGCAAGAGCGCGCACCTGTTGGAGCTCGCCGACGTGGCGCTCAGCGCGCTCGATATCGACGAGCGCCGAGCTCGCCGAATTGCGCCCAATCTCGAGCGTCTCGGACTGCGCGCAGAGATCCTCATCGGCGATGCCTGCGCGCCCGAGCAATGGTGGGACGCACGCGCATACGAGCGGATCCTGGCCGATGTGCCGTGCTCGGCCTCCGGCGTCGTGCGGCGCCATCCCGACGTGAAATGGCTGCGCCGCGCAAGCGACATCGCGCTCTTCGCCGAGCGCCAGCGCGCCATTCTGGCCGCGCTTTGGCGACTGCTCGCCCCGGGTGGTAAATTGCTGTATGCCACCTGCTCGGTGTTCCCGCAGGAAAATGAAGAGCTCGTCGCGGCGTTCATCGCCGGCGAGCCGATGGCGCGGCGCTTGGCGCTGCCCGACGGTTCGAGCGCCCAATGGCTGCCCCAAGCGCAGCACGACGGATTTTTCTACGCGTTGATCGAAAAACAAGTCTGACATGAGCGCGATGCGCGGCATCGCACTGTGTGCCGGATTGGTCGCCTTACTGCTACTGCCGCCCGCCCGGGCCAGCGAAATCGACGTGCGCGATGCGCAGCTACGCGCCGCCGAAGAAGGCCTGATGCTCGATGCCGACTTCGACTTCGAGCTGACGCCGCGCTTGGCGGAGGTGGTGGCGGGCGGCGTGCCCTTGTATTTTCGCGTTGACTTCGAGCTTACGCGCCGGCGCTGGTACTGGTTCGACGAGACGGCGGCCTCGAAGCGGCTGCAGCTGCGGCTGTCCTATCACGCGCTGTCGCGGCAATACCGGTTGTCGACCGGGCTTCTGCAGCAGAGCTTTGCTACGCTGGAGGAGGCGCTGAACGTGCTCAAGCACCTTCGCAACTGGCTCGTCGCGGACCGCACGGTGACCTTTTCCGACGCCGACTACGAGGCCGCCGTGCGCATGCGCCTCGACAGCACGCTACTGCCCAAGCCCTTCCAGGTGAGCGCGCTCACCAGCCGCGAGCTGCAGCTCGAATCGCATTGGAAGCGCTTCATCGTGCGTTCGCCACGGCAGGTGCCCGCGCCGGTGGAGAGCCGCGAGCCGCGCGAGGAGGCACGGTGAAGCTCGTGCTCATCCTCGGCAGCGGCATCGCGGCGGTGGGCTTGTTCTTGCTCGCCACGGCGAGCAGCGACACCACCTTCTTCGCGCAGCAGTATCCGCTGCTCCTCGCGCTCAATGCCGCCTTCGCCGCCATGTTCGCCGCCTTGGTGATTTATCAGCTCGGCGTCATGGCACGACGCTATCGGGCGCGCGTTTTCGGCACCCGCCTTACGCTGCGGCTCTTCCTGCGCTTCGCCGCGCTCGCCGTGCTGCCAGGCCTTATCGTCTACGCCGTGTCGGTGCAGTTCCTGACGCGCTCGATCGAGTCGTGGTTCGATGTCAAGGTCGACGCGGCGCTCGAGGGCGGGATCAACCTCGGCCAGCAGGTGATCGACCAGATGCTGCTCGATTTGCAGACCAAGGCGCGCACCATGGCGCTCGACCTCGCCGATATTCCCGCCACGCAGCTCGTGACGAATCTCGAGCGCCTGCGGCTGCAAGCCGGCGTGCAGGAGGCGCTGGTGATCAACGCCAAGGGTCGGCTGCTCGCCGCGTCGAGCGACGACATGGCGAAGCTCGTCCCGGAGCTGCCGAGCGCGGCGCTACTTCGCCAAGCTCGGCTACAACGCGGCCAGACGGCCATCGACGCCGCCCCCGGCCGCGCGCTTGCCCTGCGCGCGATCGTCCCGCTCGAGCCGCTCGCGCTCGCCGCCGAACCGAGGTTTTTGCAGCTGCGCTCCGCCGTGCCGCCGACGCTCGCGCGTAACGCCGAGGCGGTGGAAGCGGCGTATCGCGACTATCGCCAGCTCGCGCTTTCGCGCGAGGGGCTCAAGCGCATCTACGTGGTGACGCTCAGCTTTGCGCTTCTCATGGCCCTGTCCGTCGGCATCGCGGTCGCCGTAACGCAGTCAAAACTTCTCGCCGAACCGCTCGCTACGCTTGCCCAAGCGATGCAGGCGGTCACGCGCGGCGACTTCTCGCGGCCCGCGCCGGTCACGAGCCGAGACGAGCTCGGCGTGCTGACCGAATCGTTCAATTCGATGACCCGCCAGCTCGAGGAGGCGCGCCGCGTCGTCGAGGCGAATCGCGCGGCGCTGGAAGCAGCCAAATCGCGCCTGGAGAACATCCTCGCCAACCTGTCCGCCGGCGTGCTGGTCTTTGACCAGGATCTCAGCCTGTCGATCTCCAACCGCGGCGCGGCCGCCATCCTCGGCGCCGAGCTCGAAGAATTCGCCCAGCTCATGCGCCAGCATTTTCGCGAGCAGGGCGACAAGCCCTGGCAGCTCGAGCTCAACCTCAAGGCCACCGGCAAGACGGTGCACGCGCGCGCCGCGCGCCTGCCGCAGGCCACCGACGGCGGCTACGTCGTGGTGTTCGACGACATCACCCAGCTCATCAACGCGCAGCGCGCCATCGCCTGGGCGGAAGTGGCGCGGCGCCTGGCGCACGAGATCAAGAACCCGCTCACCCCGATTCAGCTCTCGGCCGAGCGGCTGGAGATGAAGCTCGCCGAGCGGCTCTCGCGCGAGGATGCCGAGGCGCTGCGCCGCTCGACCGGCACCATCGTGAACCAGGTGGCGGCGCTGAAGGCGATGGTCGACGACTTCCGCGATTACGCGCGGCTGCCCGCGCCGGAGTTCGCGCGCCTCGACCTGAACGCGCTGGTGAGCGAGGTGCTCGCGCTGTACGAGACCTCGCAGGTTCCGATCACCAAGCGGCTCGCGCCGGAGCTGCCCGCAGTGTGGGCGGATGCGGCGCAGATCCGCCAGGTGATCCACAACCTGGTTCAGAATGCGCAGGATGCGCTCGAGAATGTGCGCGCCGCCGGCCGTTCACCGTCGATCGAAGTGCGCACCGAGCTCGACGGCGACCGCGTGCGCCTGGCGGTGTCCGATAACGGCGGCGGCTTTCCGGAGGAGCTGATCGCGCGCATCTTCGAGCCGTATGTCACCACCAAGCCGCGCGGCACGGGCCTTGGCCTCGCCATCGTGAAGAAGATCATCGACGAGCACCACGGCAGCGTCGCGATCGAGAACCGCGAGCCGCGCGGCGCGTCGGTCACCGTGCTGCTGCCGCTCGCGAAGGCCGCCTGAGCCATGGCGCAGATCCTGGTCGTCGACGACGAGGTGGGCATCCGCGAGCTTCTCTCCGAGATCCTGGAGGACGAGGGTCACCAGGTGGCGCTCGCCGAAAGCGCGGCGGACGCGCGGCGCGTGCGCGAGCGCGGCCGGCCCGATCTCGTGCTGCTCGATATCTGGATGCCCGATACCGACGGCATTACGCTGCTCAAGGAATGGGCGGCGAGCGGCCAGCTCAACATGCCGGTGGTCATGATGTCGGGGCACGCGACCATTGAGACAGCCGTCGAGGCGACACGCATCGGCGCGCTCGACTTCCTCGAGAAGCCGATCGCCCTGCAACGCCTGCTCGCGACGGTGAAGCGCGCGCTGCGCCATCCGGAGTCGGTGCCCGCGCCCCAGCTCACGCTGAGCGCGCTCGGGCGCTCTGCGGCGCTTGCGGATGCGAAGAAGCGCCTGGCGCAGCTCGCGCAGGTGGCGGCACCCCTCATGCTGCGCGGCGAACGCGGCATGCGGGCGGAACTCTTCGCCCGCCTGCTCGTGCCGGCAGGCGCGCCGTTCGTCGAGGGCGCGCAAATGCTCGACGAAGCGCCCTCGGAGCTCCTCGGCAAGGCGGCGGGCGGGGTGCTGTTCCTGCCCGACTTGAGCCGCCTTGAGCGCGCCGAGCAGCGCCACCTCGAATTCCTGCTGCCGCGTGCCGACAAGCACAAGGCGCGGCTGGTGTCGTTCTCGCCGGTGGATGTGCGCGCCCTGGTGGACAAGCACGAGTTCGATCCCGATCTTTGCATGCGGCTCGCCGAGCTCACGCTCAAGCTTCCCGCGGTGCGCGAATTCGCCGAGGACGTGCCCGACCTCGCCTCGCTCATGCTCGCGCAGCTCATCGAGGCGCGCTTGTGCCCACCGCGACGGCTGGCGATCGCGGCGCTCAATGCGCTGCGCCACCATTCATGGCCGGGAAACCTGGCGGAGCTCGAGAGCGTGGTGAAGGACCTCGCGTTCACGTCGCTCGACGAGGAAATCGAGCTGCCCGACGTCGAGCGAGCGCTCGCTGCCCGCGGCTCGCCGGGCGCGCTTCCTGAGGTGACGCTCGATCGTCCGTATCGCGAGGCGCGCGAAGCTTTCGAGCGCGTCTACTTCGAGAACCTGCTTGTGCGCGAGCACGGCAGCATGTCGCGCGTCGCCGAGCGCTCGGGGCTCGAGCGCACCCATCTCTATCGCAAGCTCAAGGCGCTCGGCCTGCCCGTGGGGCGGCGCGAGGAATAGTCAGGCCCGCTTCTTCGCTTTTTTCACGCGATGCGGCCGCTTCTTGCCGTAGCTGGCGCGATAGATCTTGCCGCGGCGCGTGCGCTTGTCTCCCTTTCCCATGCGCCGATTATAGCGACGCGCCGAGCGTCGCCGCCTGAGGTTCGTACGCGAGGTTCGGCGCGAGCCACCGTTCGGCCTCGGCGAGCGTCTTGCCGCTGCGCCGCGCGTAGTCCTCGACCTGATCGCGGCCGATCTTGCCGACGGCGAAGTAGCTCGCCTGCGGGTGCGACAGATAAAAGCCGGCGACCGACGACGCGGGCAGCATGGCGAACGATTCGGTAAGCCTCATCCCGGCATGGCGCTCCGCTTCCAAGAGCCGGAACAGGCCCGCCTTCGCCGTGTGGTCGGGGCAGGCCGGATAGCCCGGCGCGGGCCGTACGCCGCGATAGGCCTCGCCGATCAGCTCCTCGCTCGTCAATTTTTCAGCCGCCGCATAGCCCCAGAATTCGCGCCGCACGCGCTCGTGCAATCGCTCGGCGAACGCTTCGGCGAGGCGATCGGCGAGCACCTTGAGCATGATGGCGTTGTAATCGTCGTGCGCGGCCTCGAAGCGCCGCACCCGCTCCTCCAGACGATCGGTGCATACGGCGAACGCGCCGACCCAGTCGGCCACGCCGCTCGCCTTGGGCGCCACGAAGTCGGCGAGGCATAGATTCGCTCGACCCTGCGGCTTTTGGTTCTGCTGGCGCAGGTTGTGCCAGGTCGCGAGCCGCGTGCGGTGGGTCTCATCGGCGTAGAGCTCGATGTCGTCGGCCTCCACCTGCGCCGCCGGATAGAGGCCCGCGACGCCGTTCGCCTCGATCCAACGTTCATCCACGATGCGGCCGAGCATGGCACGCGCTTCGGCGAAGAGCTTGCGCGCTTCGGCGCCTACGACGGGGTCTTCCAGGATGCGCGGATAGGGACCCGAGAGCTCCCACGCCTGGAAGAAAGGCGACCAGTCGATGTATGGCACCAGCTCCGCCAGCGGGTAGCGGCGTAGCGCAATCACGCCCAGCCGCTGCCGCTTCGGCGGCGAGTACGCCGCCCAAT
>Ga0209055_1000912_pt1 | contig 19802 bp, 16 predicted proteins | sample GraSoiAngelo_110_FD_185875 | JGI IMG/M metagenome (GOLD analysis project Ga0209055, IMG submission 185875) | Grasslands soil microbial communities from the Angelo Coastal Reserve, California, USA - 14_0903_12_30cm (SPAdes) (version 2) | ecosystem: Environmental > Terrestrial > Soil > Grasslands ... | reverse complement strand
GACGCGTTATCCTGGCCGCCGCGTTCGATGAACTTCGATTTCACCGAAGCCGAGCAGGCGTTCGCCGAAGAGGTTCGCCGATTCCTGCGCGCGAACCCGCTCGAGACGTTCCCCGTCGATGGCATGGACGCGGGCTACGGCTCGGGCTCGAACTCGCGAGCCTTCATGAAGGCGCTCGGCGCCCGGGGCTGGATCAGCATGTGCTGGCCGAAGGCCTTCGGCGGACGCGAGCAGCCGATGTTCATGAAGCTCGTCCTGATGGAGGAGCTGGCGCTCGCCGGCGCGCCGTTCGGGCCGCTCGCCGGCGTCTGGCAGACGGCGGATGCGATCATCGAGTTCGGCACCGAGCGACTTCGCGGTGAGGTGCTGCCCGCAGTCGCGCGCGGCGAGGCGACGTTCTGGCAGGGTTACAGCGAGCCCGACGCCGGCTCCGACCTCCTCGCGCTCAAGACCGAGGCACGCCGCGACGGCGATGACTACGTCATCCGCGGCCACAAGATCTGGTCGAGCCACGCGGGCATCGCAACGCACGGCCTCGTGTTCGCGCGGACGAGCCGCGAGGCGCGGCGCAGCCGCGGCTTCAGCATGTTCGTGGTGGCGAACGGGACGCCGGGGATGGACATCCGGCCGATCCGGAGCCTGACGGGCGAGATCTATCACCACGAGGTGTTCCTGGATGAGGTGCGCGTACCGGCCGATCTCATGCTCGGGCCACCGGGCGACGGCTTCCAGGCGCTCCTGAACGGCCTCGACGCCGATCGGTTCTGGGGGCGCTTCTACAAGGCGCCGGCGCTCGCGCGCGTGCTCGGGCAACTGGTGGACTACGCCAACACGACGACGGTCGGCGGCGCGCCGCTCGCGCGTGATCCGCTCGTGCGGCGCCGGCTCGCCGCGATCGCGGCCGAGATCGCGGCGCTGCGCCTCATCTTCTACCGCGCGGGCTGTCTCATCCGTGACGGCGCGCCACTCACCTACGAGACGGCGATGGCGAAGGTCTACGCCGACGAGACCGGACAGAAGCTGGCGCGCCTGGGAATGGACCTGCTGGGCGTCTGGGGGCCGCTGCGCGAGGGCTCGCGATGGGCGAAGCTCGGCGGACAGATCTCGCACCTCTATCTGACGACCCTCGGCCACACGATCGCCGGCGGAACCGCGGAAATCCTCCGCACCTCGGTGGCCGTTCGCGGTCTCGGTCTGCCGCGCTGACATGGACTTCCTCCCGGCGCCGGCGCAGCAAATCCTGACCAGGACGGCGCGCGCGTTTCTCCGCCAGCACTGTCCGCCCGAGCTCGCCCAGCGCCTGGCGCTCGACGCGCACGGCTTCGACCAGGCGCTCTGGCGCCGCATGGCGGAACTGGGGTGGCCGGGCCTCTTGATTCCGTCCGAGCTCGGCGGGAGTGACGGCTCGCTGCTCGACGTCATCCTGCTCGTCGAGGAGATGGGTCGCGCCGGCCTTCCCGGCCCGTTCGTGACGAGCGCGGTGGTGGCGACGTCGCTCGTGATCGCCGCCGGAAGCCCGGCGCAGCAGAAGCGCCTCCTTTCCGAGCTTGCCGCCGGCACGCGGATCGCGAGCCTCGCACTCGTGGAGGAGACCGGCTCGTTCGATCTCGAGGCCGTCGCGCTCGAGTGCCCCGTGCCCGGCCGGCTCAGCGGCCGCAAGCTCTTCGTCAAGGACGCACACGTCGCGGACGATCTCATGGTCGCCGTCCGCGTCGGCGGCGCCTCGAGCCTCGTGGTGGTGCCGACGGACCGCCCAGGCCTCGCCCGTCTGCCGCTCGACGCGATCAGCGGCGAGAAGCTCTTCGAGGTGACGTTCGATCGCGTCGAGATCCGACCGGATGATCTGCTCGGCGCCGTCGGCGACGGCACCGCGCTCCTGACCTCAGCCCTCCGAGCGGGGTCGCTGGCGCGAACCGCCGAGATGGTGGGCGGCGCGCAGCGCGTGCTCGAGCTGGTGATCGAGCACGCGAAGACGCGCGTCCAGGGCGGACGTCCGATCGGCGGCTACCAGGCCATCCAGCACGCGTGCGCCGATCTCGTGCGCGACGTCGACGCGGCCCGCGGCCTGCTCTATGCGGCGGCCTGGAGGGCAGCGGAGGGCCGGCCCGCCGAGGCCGACGCGGCGCTCGCCAAGGCGTATGCTGGCGAGGCGTGCCTGGCCGTGGCGCGCCGCGGTCACCAGATCTTTGGGGCCATCAGCTACTGCGAGGAGCACCCGCTCCATCTCCTGCACAAGCGCATCCAGGCGGCGAGCCTCGATTTCGGCGACGCGCAGCTTCACCTGGAGACCGTGGCGCGCGCGATCGGGCTCGAGGGCCGTCCGTAGGACGAACAGCCGATGAACATTCTGCTGCTCTCGATGCCGGACTCGTTCGAGCACATGCCATCGGTGGCGATCCGCATGCCCAACGGGGCGCTTGCATCGCTGGCCGGCAACGTCGATCCCCATCACGCGGTCGCCATCGCCGACCTGATCCTGGTCCAGCGCCGCGTGCGTGAGACGCTCGAGCGCCTCGTGCACGAGGTCCAGCCCGACGTGATCGGGCTTTCGGTCATGACCTTCCAGCGGCACACGGCGCTCCGGATCATCCAGCTGGTCCGGCGCCTGCGGCCGGCCGCGCGCGTGGTGGTCGGCGGGTATGACGCGAGCCTGGCGCCGGATGCCTACACGCATCCGAGCGCGGGCGTGGATTTCATCGTGCGCGGCGAAGGCGAGCTGACGTTCCGCGAGCTGGTGAGGGCCCTCGAGCGCGGGACCGATCTCGGGCTGGTGGCGGGCCTCTCGTTCAAGTGCGGCGAGGGCTTCACCCACAATCCCGATCGCCCGGTCAGCGGGCTCGACGACGGGGGCGTGCGCTTGCCGAACCGGGGCGCGCGGGTCCTCAGCGGCTACACGATGGTCGGTCGGCAGGTCGACGTCGTGGAGACCTCGCGCGGGTGCACCTTCGACTGCAGCTTCTGCTCGATCATCGAGATGCGCGGGCGCAACTTTCACACGTACGACTTCGACCGCGTGCTGGCCGACATCCGCGACGCGCGCGCGCACGGTGCCCAGGCCATCTTCCTCGTCGACGACAACATCACGCTGAACGTGCGCCGGTTCGAAGGGCTCTGTCGCGCCATCATCGAGGCCGGGCTCAACGACCTCGAGTACACCGTGCAGGCGATGACCTCGGCCATCGCCAACCACGGCCGCACGCTGGCGCCCCTCATGCGCCAGGCGGGCTTCCGGTACGTCTTCCTGGGCATCGAGAACATCCTCGAGGAAGACCTCGAATTCCTCCGTGCCCAGGCCAAGAACCGGCGCCGCGGCGAGGGCGCCCGCGGCGGCAACGCCGCGGTGACCGCCATCGAGTACTTGCACGCGAACAAGATGTACGTCGTCGGCGGGCTCATCGTGGGCAACCCTCAGGACACTCGCGCGTCGATCGAGGCCAATCTGGCCTTCGCCCGCCGGTACGTCGACGTGCCGTACATCCAGCATCCGACGCCCTATCCGCGCACGCCGATGACGAAGACGTTCCGGGAGCAGGGGCTCATCATCAACGAGCGGCTCGAGGACTACGACGGCACCACCGCCGTGGTGCGAACGGCGCACCTCGACTCGGACGAGATCGAATTCTTGAGGTGGCGAGCCGATCGGTGGATCAAGCTCAAGCATCTCCCGGTGGCCTTGATCCACACGCCGCTTTTCGCCTTGCGCAATGGGCTCAAGATGCTGCGGTATACGTTCAGGGGAACCACTATCAGGTCTATCCTGGGTCTCGAGGACGAGCGAAAGTCCTTCGAGCGTTATCGCGCGCTTCGACGGGCCGAGCGGGTGTACCTGTAACTCGGCAGTTGACAGGCCCGAGCCAAGCCTTATAGACTCCGCACTCGTGGAAAGGCTGTCGAGCATTCGTCCCGCATTTCGCCTTCTTGGTCGCGGCGTCTTCTGACGTCCGGCCCTCGCCCCTAACTCGTTCCCGGTAGGCGCCCCCGAAACACGCGGGATCCCACCAGGACCTCGCGCAATCACCGACTGAGCCCCTGCTTCGCCGTCGATCGCATCCGGCGATCACCGGAGCCGGTGCCCCGGGAGAGAATGCATGCGGCTGGCGTCGAAGATCTTTCTAACTTCTGCACTCGTCATCGTCGTGCTCGCGGGCGTGGCGGCGTTGAGCCTGCGCGCGATCGACCGTCTCGCTTCGGCCAACCGCGAGATCGTGACTCGCACGGTTCCGGCCCTTCGCCTCACCGCCGCCGCGCGTGAGGCGATCGAGCCCCTGATGCGCCTCGAGGCCAGTGCCGTAACCCTCGGTGATCCGTACTACACGACGGCGTGGACCGAGCGGGCGGCGCAGGTCGCCGACGATCTCGAGCGCCTGACCGAATACGCGCAAAGCAGCGGGGAGAAGCTCTATCTGCGCGAAGCCAGCGCCGCGTTCGATGGGTATCGGCGCATCGTCGCCCGGGAGCGCGCGCTCGTGCAGATGGGCGATCACGTCGGCGCCGCCCGACTGACCGATATCGACGCGCGCTTGCTGGCCGAGCGGGTCGAGGAGCGCCTGGGCGCCTTGATGTCGGCAACCCATACGCGAGTCCTCTCGGTCGAGGCCGACAGCGCGCGCGTCGAAGGACGCATGTGGACCTGGGTGCTGGTCGCGCTGGGCGCCGCGGTGGGCGTGGCGCTGCTGGGCGCCGCGTTCCTCTCCCACCGGATGACGCGCTCCCTCGACGTCCTGTCCGCGGCAGCGGCGGCGGTCGCGGCTGGCAAGTTCCGCGAGCCGATCGTGGTCACTCGCCGCGACGAGATCGGATCGCTCGCGCGGTCGTTCAATTCGATGGTCGGTCAGCTGCGCCGGGTCGAGGAGACGCGACGCGAGTTCTTTGCGACCGTGTCGCACGAGCTCCGGTCACCGCTCACGTCGATCCGCGGCGCCGCCGAGCTCTTGCGCGAGGGTGTCCCCGGTCCGCTCACGGACAAGCAGAAGCGGCTCGCCGACATCGTCTCGGTCAGCTCCGGGCGGCTGCTGCGCCTCGTGAATCAGATCCTCGAGATGTCACGACTCCAGGCCGGTCTCGTGGAGCTCGAGCGAAGCTTGCTCGACCTCGGCGTGCTGGTCGACCATGCCGTCGAGGAGCTCCATCCGCTCGCGTCGGAAGCGGGCGTGACCCTCGAGCGCGAGCGCATCGGCGCGAGCTTCGCCTACAGCGGCGACGCGGAGCGTCTCCACCAGGTGCTCGTGAACCTCGGCGCCAACGCGATCCGGTTCACTCCGTCCGGCGGCCGCGTGGTCGCGCGGGTGATCGATGCCGGACCGGAGTTCGAGCTGCAGGTCGAGGACACCGGCGTGGGCATCCCCACGGACGCGCTCCCGCACATCTTCGAGGCCTACCGCCAGGCGCATCGGGAACGGGGCGGCACGGGCCTCGGCCTGGCCATCGTGCGCGGCATCACGGAGGCCCATGGCGGCCGTGTGACCGTCGAGTCCCGAGAGGGAAAGGGCAGCCGCTTCACGGTGCTGCTGCCCCGCACCTAGGCTCGCAAGACCTCCCGTCGTCGACTCTTCACCGCTTTGTGGTGGGGGCGTCACAGCCCCCGGCTACCATCAGTGGTAAGGATCGAGCCAGTTGATCAACCAGTTTCTTACCACTGGCGGGAAATTGATTCCCTACATTGACTGTAAGTACCTGAAATCTCGTTGCCATCGACTAGCACTTTCTTTGCATGCTGTTTCGGCGGCTGAAAGTCCATCCGGGAGGGAACAGTGGGAACTGATCGAGTCGAGTCCGTAGCCACGTGCGAGCCCTCACTCTTTGACGGCCACCCCCGGATGCAGGCGATCCGCTCCATCATCGAGAGCATCGCCGACACGGATACGACCGTGTTGATCCGCGGCGAGAGCGGGGTCGGCAAGGATCTCATCGCCCGCGCGGTGCACGCGGCCTCCGCCCGCCGTCAGGGGCCCTTCGTCAAGGTCAACTGCGCCGCGATCCCTCAGGAGCTGCTCGAGTCCGAGCTCTTCGGCCACGAGAAGGGCGCGTTCACCGGCGCCCACCGTCGCAAGCCAGGACAGTTCGAGTTCGCGAACATGGGCACGATCTACCTGGACGAGATCGGCGAGCTGCCGCTCGCGCTCCAGGCCAAGCTGCTCCACGTGCTGCAGGACTTCCGGTTCTCACGGGTCGGCGGGCACTTGCCGATCGACGTCGACGCGCGCGTGATCGCCGCCACCAACCGGCGCCTCGAGGAAGCCATGGCGCAGGGTGAGTTCCGAGAGGATCTCTACTACCGGCTCAACGTGGTCGAGATCCAGGTGCCGCCGCTCCGCGAGCGGCGGGAGGAGATTCCGGGGCTGGTCGCGTGGTTCCTCGCAAAGTTCAACGCCCAGTACGGCCGGCAGAAGACGCTCTCCGCCGAGACCCTGGCCCGCCTCACGGCGTACCCCTGGTCGGGCAACGTCCGCGAGCTGGAGAACATCATCCGCCGCATGGTGGTGCTCGCGGACGGCGAGCAGGCCTTCGAGGCGCAGTTCGCGCGGAGCCGAGGCGCGCGCACCGTGCACCCACAGCCTTCGCCGTCGGTCACCGAGAGCCTGCGCGAGATCGCCCGCCGCGGCGCCCGCGAGGCCGAGCGCCACGCCCTCTCGGAAGTGCTGGAGCGCGTACGCTGGAATCGCGCCGAAGCATCGCGGATCCTCAAGGTCAGCTACAAGACGCTGCTCACCAAGATCGCCGAGTGCGAGCTGACGGCGCCCGCGCGGCGCCTCTCCTGAGCATCACCGCGCCCGGGCCATCCGCGACCGACCGACTTGACAAGGCGCGGGCGGGCCCCTAACGTCGCAGCCCTATGAACGAGCTCGACGCGCTCGCCCGATCGCTCGCGACCACCCTGAAGGAACGAAAAGAAACCATCGCGGTGGCCGAGTCATCTGCAGGCGGGTTGATCTCCGCCGCGCTGCTCTCGGTGCCCGGTGCCTCGGCGTACTTCCTCGGCGGTGGTGTGATCTACACGCAGGCCGCGCGGCGTGGGCTCCTGCGGGTTCCGGACGAGGCCGTGAAGGGCATCCGGTCGAGCAGCGAGCCGTATGCGCTGCTCAAGGCGCGCACGATCCGCGAGCTCCTGGGAGCCACCTGGGGGCTCGCCGAGACCGGTGCCACCGGACCGACCGGCAATCGCTACGGCGATTCGGCGGGGCACGCGTGTATCGCCGTGGCGGGTCCCGTCGAGCGCGCGATCACGCTCGAGACCGCTCACGGCGACCGAGAAAAGAACATGTGGGCCTTCGCGAAGCGAGCGCTCGAGCTCCTGGAGACGTCGCTGGCCAAGCGGTAGGAGCCACCGGATGCGGATCGTCTTCTGGAACATCCGGGCCGGCGGCGGTGTCCGCGTCGGGCGGATCGCCGCCCAGATCGAGCGCTGGGCCCCGGACGCGGTCGCCCTCTGCGAATTCCGCGCGACTCCGCCGAGCCTCGAGCTGGCCCGCTCGCTCGCGGCGCTTGGCCTGGCGTACCAGTGCACGACGGCCCAGCCTTCACTGCCCAGCGCCAATCGCCTGCTCATCGCGACACGATTCCCGATGCGCCGACTGCGCCTGCGGGTCGGCCCCGGTGATCCCGGCCGTCTGCTCCTCCTCGCCTCGGTCGATGCGCCCGAGCCCCTCACCCTGGGTGCGATGCACGTCCCGAATCGGGTGACCGGACGGAAGGATCTCTTCTACGCCGCCGTCCTCACGTTGCTCGGCCGCTGGCAGCGCGGGCCCACGATGCTGCTCGGTGACACCAACTCCGGCCGCCCGGGGCTCGACGAGGAGACGCGGGTGTTCGGACCGCGAGAAGACGCCTGGCTGTCGGGACTCGAGCAGTCGGGATGGCTCGACGCGTTTCGCCTGCTTCGGGGGACGGCGCGCGCCTACACCTGGTACTCGCCGAACGGCGGCAACGGATTTCGGCTCGATCAGGCCTTCGTGAACGATCAGCTCCGGCACCGGCTCAGGGACGTCCGGTACGACTGGGGCCGGCCGGTGGGGCGCCCGAGCCGTCGTCTCAGCGACCACGCCGCGCTGCTGGTCGATCTTCAGAGTTAATCTTCAGAGTTAGATGAGGTAAAGTCGAGGCCCCGATGCGCTTCGGAACCTACTACTTCCTGCAGGCGCCGCCCACGATCGCTCACCCGGACGTCGTCCGCCACGAGATCGAGCAGATGACGTGGACCGAGGAGCTCGGCTTCGACAGCATCTGGCTGACGGAGCACCATTTCATCGACTACGGCCTGTCCGTCTCGCCGGCGGTGCTGGCCGCGGCGGCCGCCATGCGGACACGACGGGTGCGCATCGGGCTGGCGGCCGCGATCCTTCCGTTCCACGACCCGGTTCGGCTCGCCGAGGAGCTTGCGATCGTCGACATCCTGAGCGAAGGGCGTCTCGACGTCGGCGTCGGCCGCGGCAACCGCCCGGTCGAGTTCGAAGGCTATCGCGTGCCCCAGATCGAGAACCGCGAGCGGTTCGAGGAAAGCCTGGCGATCATCCTCAAGGCGTGGACCATGGAGCGCTTCGCGTTCGAGGGCCGCCACTTCAACATCCCCGAGGTCCGCGTGATCCCGAAGCCGCTCCAGCGGCCTCACCCCCCGGTGTACGTCGTGTGCACGAGCCCCGACACGATCGAGGCGACAGCCCTCCGCGGCGTGCCGATGCTGAACTCGCTCCTACGGGGCGGTGTCGAGCAGCTCGCGAAAAGTCGCGACACATACGTGAAGGCGTGCGAGAAGGCGGGCCGGAGCGCCGCCGAGGTCGCGAGTCTCCTGGGCCGCTGGGGCGTGTCGCGCCACGTCTACGTGGCGCCGACCGACGCGCAGGCGCTGGCCGAGGCGAAGGACGCGGAGATGTGGTACCAGGAGTCGCTGCGGCGCTTCCTCGTTCCCGAGCGGATCGACCGCGTTCACCCGCTACTGCAGCCGGGGTTCCGCGCGCTCGAGGAGCGCTTCGCGAAGGTTTCGTGGGACGACCTGGTCGCGGAGAGCGTCGCCTTCGGCTCGCCCGACACCGTCGCCGCGCGGATCCAGGAATTCCAGCGCCTGGGCGTCGGCGAGATGCTCTGCTGGATGAACTTCGGCGGTCTACCTCAAGAAAGGGTGCGGCGCTCGATGGAGCTCTTCGCCCGCGAGGTCATGCCGCGGTTCCGCTGAATTCCGTCGTTACTTCGCCCGGCTCAGCACCAATCCAATCGCCTTCGTGAAGGCTCCGACCGTAAACGGTTTCTGGAGCAGCGGGCCGAGCTTGGGCGCGTCGACCGACGCGCTGTCGCTGAGATAGCCCGACACATAGAGCACGTTGATCTCCGGCCGTGAGGCCCGTACGCGTATCACCCACTCGTCGGCGAACGACGGCGGGATCCCCACGTCCACCACCATCAGGTCGATCCGGCCGGTGTGCCGCTCGCTGAGGGCCAGCGCCTCGTCCCGATCGCCCGCCTCGAGGACCACGTAGCTCTGGAGATGGAGAATCTCCCGGATCAGATCCCGCACCTCGCGCTCGTTCTCGACGACGAGCACGGTCTTGGCTTCGGGGGTGGCGGGCGGCTGGGGCGGAGACGGCTTAGGCACCGCCGCCGCGATCTCGGCAACCCGTGGCAGGTAGATCTTGAACGTCGATCCAGCGCCGGCGTCGCTCGTGACGCTGATCTGGCCGCCGCACTGGGTGACGACGTCGTACACCGTCGCGAGCCCGAGCCCGCTGCCGCGCCCGGGCTCCTTCGTCGTAAAATAGGGCTCGAACAGGCGCGCGCGGGTCTCGTCGTCCATTCCGTATCCGGTGTCGCCCACCGCCAGCATCACGGCCTGGCCGACGTTGCCGGTCTCGATGGTGAGACGGCCGCCGCTGGGCATGGCGTCGCGCGCGTTGACCACGAGGTTCATGATGACCTGGCCGATCTGGTGCGGGTTGGCGCTGACCCTCGCGAGGCTCGGGCTGAGCCGCGTCACCAGCTCGATCGCGTCGCCGAGCAGAGGCTGGAGCACGCGCGTCACGTTCCCCACGAGCTGGTTGAGATCGACGGGCACGGGCGCCGGGGCGGCCCGGCGGCTCCCCGAGAGAATCTGCTGGGCCAGGGCGGTGCCCCACTCGGTCGCGCGCTTGATGGCCTCCGCGTTCCGGCGCAGCGGATCGTCGGCGCGCAGGCGCTTGAGCATCATCTCCGTGTAGCCGGTGATGACCCCGAGCAGGTTGTTGAAGTCGTGGGCGACGCTGCTGGCGTTCCGGCGCAGGGTTGCGTTGTCGGCCAGCGCCTGCTCGAGGCGCGCGGATTGATCGCGGGCGGACACCGCGCCTCCCTCCGTCATCGCGGCAACTCGTCGGCCGGGGAGCTCGGGGGATCGGGCACGAGCAGCAACACGATGGTGAACGTCGTGCCGTGGCCGCGCGCGCTCTGGAAGCTGATGGCGCCACCGTGGTCCTGGATGATCTTGTGGGCGAGCGCCAGGCCGAGCCCGGTGCCGCTGTCCCGCGTCGTATAGAAGGGATTGAAGATCCGGTCGGTGTCCGATGGCTCGATGCCGACGCCGGTGTCCTGGATCTCGACCTTGACCCGGTTCGTCGGCCTCCAGCGCGCCATTCGCACCGGGTCGCCCGTCCCCGCCCATCCGGCGCGCACGGTGAGCCGGCCCCCACGGGGCATCGCGTCGAGCGCGTTGGCCACCAGATTGACGAACACGCGGTAGAGCGCGTCCTTGTCCGCCTGGATCGACGGCACGTCGCGCGCGTACTCGCGCACGACCTCGACGCGCCGGTCGTCGAACTGGTCGACGTACAGCTCGAGGGCGCGATCGATGAGCTCGGGGAGCCTCACGAGCGTGAAGCTCATCCGGGACGGGCGCGCCAGCTCGAGCAGCCGTTCGACGATGCCGTTGATCCGTTCCAGCTCGCGCGGTACGACGCTGCTGAATCGCTCACGGAAATTCGGGTCGTCGAACTTCCGGTCCAGATGGCGGCTGAACGTGAGGAGCGACGTCAGCGGATTCTTGATCTCGTGGGCGAGGCCGGCCGCCAGCGTGCCGAGCGCGGCCAACCGATCCGACCGCCGCAGGTCGCTCTCGAGCTGGCGAACGAGCGTGACATCGCGGAACACGCCGATGACGCCGAGGTCCTTGCCCTCCCCGCCCTTGAGCGGCGCCGTGCTGAACTCGATCGGCAGCGTCGTGCCGTTGCGGCGCCGCAGCCTGAGCGGCACGCTCGCGATCGGCGCGCGCGTTGCGAGAGTCTCGGTCAGGAGGTCGCTGATCTCCGGCGTGTGGGCGAACAGCTCGGTACAGTACCGGCCGGCGGCTTCGCCGCGGAAGAATCCGGTGAGCAGCTCCGCGGCCGGATTCAGCGTGACCACGCGTCCATCGAGGTCGATGGTGACGATGCCGCTCGTGAGCGATCCGAGGATGTTGTCGGTGTAGCTCTTGAGATCGGCGAGCTCCTCGAATTGTCGCCGGAGGCTGCCGTGGGCTTCTTCCAGTGCCGTCCGCTGCTGGAGGAGCTGCGCGGCCATGTCGTTGAAGGCCGCGGCGAGGCGCCCGATCTCGTCCCCGGTCGAGGGCTCGATCCGTTGGTTCAGCTCGCCGCGCGAGATCGCCGCGGCGCCCTCTGCGAGCTGCTGGACCGGGCGCGCGATGCGCCGGGCCACCAGGGCGGCGGCCATGCCGCCGAGCAGCAAGGTCACCATGGTGAGCGCGCCGAGCTCGAGCCGCGTCCTGCGTATCTCAGCGTCCATGCGGGCCTTGGAGAGACCGAGCCGTACGGTGCCCCACTTCCGACCGTCAACCATGACGGGCACCGCGAAGTCGTAGACGGCCACCCCCGCGTTCGTGACCATCTCCTGGGTCAGGGGCTCCATCGTGGCGGCCGCCCGCTCGTGCGCGGCGCCGCGCAAGAGGATCCCCACGCGCTCCGGATGCCGGCTATGCGCCGCCACCTTGCCGTCGGAGTCGAGCACCACCGCGTAGACGACGTCGGCCTCGGTCGCGACCTGGTCGACGTTCTGCTCGAGCGCGTTGAAGTTGTAGAGGAGGAGCGGCGCGTGCGAGATCGCCGCCAGGTTGCGCGCGAGCGCATCGCCCCGGCGCTGGAGCTCCTCGACGATCGCCACGCGCTGGCGGTGGTCGACCACGACGATGACCGCGGTCATGACGAGCACGCTCACCAGAAACGTGCCCAGCAGGAGCTGCGCCCGAAGCGAGCGCACCCTCATCGGCGGCGCTCCAGCCAGATCTTGCGGAACGGGATGTACGGATCGCCGAGCCCGTTCACCTCGATGCTCCGGACGTAGGGCTGGAAGAGACGCTCGTACGTGTGATGGAAGATCGGGATGAGCGGCGCGTCGCCGAGGATCGTCTGCTCGGCTCGCCGGTACAGGTCGATCCGCTGCTTGAGATCGCTCGCGTTCCGGGCGGCCGCCAGGAGCTCGTCGACGACAGGGTTGGCATATCCGAAGAAATTGCGCGGGCCTCGCGAGTGGAAGAGCTTCGCGAGAAAGTCGTCGGGATCCGGAACGTCCGCGTACCAGGCGTAGAGAAACACCGGCAGCTTCCCCTCGTCGAGGAGCTTGACGTACGCGCGCCACTCGGTCTGGTAGCGGACCTCGGCCGTGATCCCCACGGACGCCAGCGCCTTCTTGATCTGATCGTGCTCGCGGACGATGTCGCCGCGCTTGGCGCCGGACCAAATGACGACGGGCGGCATCCCCCGGCCGCCCGGATATCCGGCCGCGGCCAGGAGGTCGCGGGCCGTGGGCGGATCGTAGGGGTACCCGACGAGCTGCGGATTGAAGCCGAGCATCCCGCGGGGAAGGATCCCGCGCGCGAAGATGTACTGGCCGAAGAACACGCTCTCGATGATCGACTCGCGGTCGATGGCGTGGACGATGGCCTGACGCACGCGCCGATCGTCGAAGGGCTTCGTGCGCGTATTGAACCCGTAGAAGCGCACGCTGAGCATCGGCCGCTTCACGTAGATGCGGCTCGAATCCGCCGCCAGTGCGCGCCGGTCGGCGCGCGGCGCGACCGGGGCATCCTCGAGGTTCCCTTTCTGGAGCTCGTCGGTCATCGCGTCGTGCTGCTCCCCGGGAAAGATGCGATAGACGAGCTGCGCGAGGCGCGGCGGGCCGTCGAAGTACTCGGAGTTCGCGCCGAGCACGATCTCCTTGCCCCGCTCCCACCGGAGAAACTTGAAGGGCCCCGTCCCGACCGGCTGAGCCCCGAACGCGTCGCCCAGCGCTTCGACCAGGTCGCGCGGCACGATCTTGGCGTGCCCGACCGCGACCACGGAGACGAAGGACTGATGCGCCTCGCCGAGCGTGACCTGCACCGTATGCCGGTCGACGGCCACGAGGCCCGCGACCGTCTTGGCGCGACCCTCCCGGAACTCACGCGCGCCCCTGATGTTCAGGAACTGCTCGTTCGCGTTCGACTTCGTGCGCGGATCGAGGATGCGCGTGAACGAGTAGACGACGTCGTCGGCCGTCACCTCGCGCCCGTGGTGGAACTTGACGCCCCTCCGCAGCTCGAACGTCCACGTGAGCCCGTCACGCGAGGCGCGCCAGAACTGGGCCAACGCCGGCTTGATCACCAGGGTCTGGTCGAACTGCACGAGGCCGTCGAAGATCTGCTGAGAGACGGACCGGCCGTAGGTGTCGCTGATGCGCGCCGGGTCGAGCGTCTCGGGGTCGTTGCCCAGCGGCCGCCGGTACGTCCCGGAGGGCAAGGAGCCGTCGAATTCCTGGGCCGAGATGCGGGTTCCCGATCGGAACGTGGAGGGACCGATGAGGAGGAGCGAAGCCGTCGTACCCACGAAGGCGAGCGCGCCCAGAACGACGACGAGTCTGAAGGGGGGCAGTCCGCCCCCCTTCACTCTCATGATTCGGCGAATCCAGATACGACTAGTCGGCCCCACCGTCAGCGGTACCGACCGCCTGGAAGAGCTGCGTGGAGCCCGACGTCCCCGACTCGATCACGGGCGCGACCAGCAGGAACGACGCGACGACCGCAGCCACCACGACAATCCCGGTCCACACTTTCGCCATTGCTCTCCTCCTCGACGGGTGAGGGGCTCTCCCCATGAGGGCCCCGAAAACAAACCGCGGAAGGGCGGGAGCAATTCGGCCGCCACCAGAAATCCGCGACGGCGATTTTCAGCCAAGTCATTGTTTCTCGACGGCGAATGTTTCGCGGGGCTTCGCGGGCTGCACCGACGCGTCGCACAGTGGTTGTGCGGCACGCCCAGCCAGTGGGCGCCCAGTAACTGGGCGATCAGCGTTGCCCGGGCGCCCGGATGCCCCATCGCGCCAGCTTCACACGGAGCGAGTTCCGATGGATCTCGAGAATCCGTCCGGCCTCGGTCAGGTTCCAGCCGACACGCTCGAGGACCCGCAGGACGATCTGCTGCTCGAACTGATCCGTGGCCTCGTTGAGCGGAAGGGCTTCGGCCGCCCGAACCTTCGTGACCTGCTGGGGCAACGACACGTCCAGCGGCAGGTCGTTGAGCTGGATGACGGGCCCCTCGGCCAGGACCACGCAGCGCTCGATGACGTTCTCGAGCTCGCGCACGTTGCCCGGCCACCGGTAGGCGTTCAGGGCGGCCAGCGCCTCGGGCGACAGCCCCTCGACTCGCTTGTGGAAGCGCCGATTGTCGCGCCGGATGAAATGGTCGACGAGCAGCGGGACGTCCTGGATGCGCTCGCGCAGCGGCGGCACCACGACCGGCACCACGTTGAGCCGGTAGTAGAGGTCGTCGCGGAAGGCGCCACGGCCGACGGCCTCCTTGAGGTTCGTGTTCGTCGCGGCGATGAAGCGCACGTCGATCGTGACCGGCCGGGTGCCGCCGACCCGCTCGATCTCGCGCTCCTGGAGCACCCGCAGGAGCTTGGCCTGGAGCTCGGCCCGCAAGGTGCCGATCTCGTCGAGGAAGAGCGTGCCGCCCTGCGCGAGCTCGAACTTTCCGAGCTTGCGCTGATGCGCGCCGGTGAATGCACCCTTCTCGTGGCCGAACAGGTCGGACTCGATGAGGGTCTCGGCGATCGCCGCCGGGTTGACGGCGACGAAGGGCCCCTCGCGCCGCGGACCCTGATGGTGGATCGCCCGCGCGACGAGCTCCTTGCCGGTGCCGCTCTCGCCGGTGATCAACACGGTCGTCGACGTGCGGGCGACCTGCGCGACGAGGCCGTGGAGCTTCTCGATCGCGGGATGCCGTCCGACGATCTCGTCGAGATCGTGCGCACGCGCCAGCTCGGAGCGAAGAAACGCCACTTCGCGCTCGAGCGCGCGGCGCTCGAGGGCGCGTCGTGACAGGGACAAGAGCTCGTCCTCCTCGAAGGGTTTGGTCAGGTAGTCGAAGGCGCCGAGCTTCATGGCGGCGACCGCGGTTCGAACGGTCTTCACGGCGGTGACCAGGATCACCTCGATGCCCTCGTCGAGGGCCTTGATGCGCTCGAGGACCTCGATCCCATCCATCCCGGGCAGGCGGATGTCGAGGAGTACCAGATCGACCGCGGAGGCACGGACGACGTCGAGGGCGCTCGGACCGTCGGGCACGTCGACCACGTCATAGTGGTCCTCGAGGATCAGCCGAAACGACTCCCGGACGCCGGGGTCGTCATCTACGACGAGGACGACGGGGCGCGTCATGCCGGGACTCTAGCACCAATCCCGCCCGCTCTGGCAGCGACCTCGGGGCGAACGGCCACGCGTAGGCTCAGATTCAGAGACCGTATCGGAGGCGCGACATTGACGCGGCGTCTGGATGACCGAAGAATCACCTGGTGCTGGCGCGAGTCCTCTCCGCTGCGCTCGTGGGCGTCGAGGCGGCGCTGGTCCGCGTGGAAGTCGACGTCAGTCCCGGGTTGCCCATGTTCACCACGGTCGGTCTTCCCGACTCGGCCGTACGCGAGAGCCGCGAGCGAGTGCGCACGGCCATCCGAAATGCCGGCTTTGCATTCCCGTCCGAGCGAATCACGGTGAACCTGGCTCCCGCCGACCTGCGCAAGGAAGGCGCGTCGTTCGATCTCCCGATCGCGCTCGGGATCCTCTCGGCCACCGGGGTCGTCGTCGAAGGGCGCATCGGCTCATTCGCCGTCGTGGGTGAGCTGGCGCTGAACGGCCAGATCCAGGGTGTGCGCGGGGTGCTCGCCGTCGGGCTCACCTGTCGGCGCCTGCGCATCGGCACGCTCGTGGTTCCGCTCGCGAACCATAGAGAGGCGCTCGCGGTCGACGATCTCAAGGTACTGGCCGCGCCGACCTTGCGCGAGGCCGTCGATTTCCTGAACGGCGCCGTCCAGGTGGCGGTCACGCCGGCCCCGCCCGCGCTCGCGGCCGCCACGGACGATCTCGATTTCACCGACGTTCGTGGGCAGGCCCACGCCAAGCGCGCGCTCGAGATCGCGGCCGCCGGCGCTCACAACGTGCTGCTGGTCGGCCCACCAGGTGGTGGAAAAACGATGCTGGCGCGACGACTGGCCGCGATCCTGCCCCCGCTGTCTCGCGATGAGGTCATCGAATCGTCGACCATCTGGTCGGTCGCCGGCCTGTTGCCGCGACACGGCGAGCTGATGAGCCGACGCCCCTTCCGCGCTCCGCACCATACGATCTCGGTATCCGGCCTCATCGGTGGGGGAAGCCCGCCGCACCCGGGCGAGGTGACCCTCGCCCACCTCGGCGTGCTCTTTCTGGACGAGCTACCGGAGTTCCACCAGCACGTGCTCGAGTCGTTGCGTCAGCCGATCGAGGACGGTCGCGTCACGATCGCCCGCGCCAGCGGCGTCAGCGATTTCCCCGCTCGGTTCCAGCTGATCGCCGCCGCCAATCCGTGCCGTCGCGGATGCCCCTCGCTCGATGCCTGCCTGTGCACGCCCGCGGAGCGGGCTCGGTACCTCGGCCGTCTGTCGCGCCCGCTCCTCGACCGTATCGACCTGCACGTCGAGCTCCCCGCGCTGCCGCCCGCCGACGTTCAGGGCGTGGCCTCGGGCGAGGCCAGCGAGGCGATCCGGGCGCGAGTGGATGTCGCCCGCCAGCGTCAGCGCGACCGCTTCCGCGCCAGCGCGATCCGCGTCAATGCCGCGATGAGCTCACGGCAGGTGCGACGCTTCTGCCGGGTCTCCGCCGAGGCCGAGCGATTGCTCGCGGCGGCGATGACCCAGCTCGGGCTCTCGGCCCGTGGTCACGACCGCGTCCTCAAGGTCGCCCGCTCGATCGCCGATCTCGTCGGGTCCGAAGGGTTGACCGTCGAGCACTGCGCCGAAGCCATCCAGTACCGCGGGCTCGACCGTCAGTGGCGTGCGTGAGTCGCGACGCTCACTGCTTCTGCACGACGACACGGCCCTCGGCGTTCACGAAGACGCGGTAACGGCTGCCGTCCTTGCACGCCACCGCATAGTCGTTGTCGCCCTGCTTCGTGGCCGTGACGACTTGCCCGCAGGGCTGGCCTTGCAGAGCGATCACCGCCGTCAAATCCTTCAGCACCGCCGGGTCATCCGCGGCCAGCGCGGGTCCGGCCATTAGTATCGGCATCGACACGATCGCGGCCCGGACCTTGGTTCGCCAGCTCATGGTTCCTCCTCTCAATCGACTCAGAGATTCTTGAACTTGTCGGGATCGACGAGGATGCTCCAGAGCGCCTCGCGCGAGGACGAGACATCGCGAGCAAGCCCCGGATCGCCGTCCTGGAGCAGAGACAATACCTTCAGGAGCAGCAGATCGTAGGCCTGTCGCAGCTTCGCCCGCGAGGACTGGTCAGGCGACCTGTGGAACTCCCGGAACTGCTCCAGCAGATCGTCCACCTCGTTCTTGAGCGACAGCTTCGTGAAGACACCGATCGCCTTCGTCTCGCGCAGACGCTTCTCGAGCGAGCTGAGATCCAGCGTGGCCGCGTGGGCCGGCGTAGTCGGGGGTGGTGGCGCAGGCGTCTGCGCCGCGGGCGGCGGTGACGCCGGGGTTGGCGCCGGGGGTGCGGGTTCAGCCGGCGTTGGTGATGCTGGTGTCGGTGCCGCGGGCGTTGGCGGCGTGGTGGTCTGCGACGCCGGCTGCTTCACCCGATCAGGAACAGTCGGCTTCACCGGAGGAGCCGAAGCCGGAGCTTTGGGAGGTTCCGCGCGTGGTGGCGTCGCGGTCTCGGCCGTCTGCCCAGCTTCGGGCTTGCTCGCCGGGCCCGGAGCGGCCGGCGCGGCCTCCCGGGTCGCGGCGCTGTCAGTTGGGCGCGAGGCCGGTGGCGTGCGATCGCACGCTTGGCAGAGCAGGACCAGAACGCCGGCTGCCACAGCTCCTGCGCGGTTCCCGATCATCACCCTGTCCTCCGCCCTCTGCTCCCCGGATCGCGAGCCCGTATTCCAGCATGCCTGACATTCATCCGGATGCGAACGTGTCCCGTAGAATGTGCGTCATGTCCACGTTGCGAACACACAGCCTTTTGGTGTCGGACGACGAGCGACCCTCGCTGATTCTCGTGCACGGCGCGGCGAACTCGGCGCGCGTCTGGGCCTTCTGGCAGGACGAACTCGGCCGGCGCGGGTGGTCTTCGCACGCGATCGACCTGCGTGGTCATGGCGCGAGTGTGGCCGCCGATCTCAGCGCAATTCGAATGGCCGATTATGTCGATGACGTCGTCGCGCTCGCGCGCACGTTGCGTCAGCCTCCGATCCTCGTCGGCTGGAGCATGGGTGGACTCGTGGCAATGATGGCGGCCGCCGCCAGCGCGGCGCGGGCGTGTGTGGGCCTCGCGCCCAGCACGCCGGCGCGAGCCGTGGATGCGTCAGTCCCGCTTCGCCGCGGAGTCTTCGGCGCCGAGGAATATGGGATCGTCGGTCGCGACCCCGACCATCAGCCGGCCATGGCGGATCTCGATCGAGCCGCGCGGGTGATCGCGCTCGAATCGCTTGGGCAGGAGTCGCGCTATGCCCGAGACGAACGCAAGGCCGGCGTCATGGTCGACGTGCCGTGCCCGATGCTGATCGTCACCGGGACGACCGATACTCAGTGGCCGCGAGAGCGGTACGACGACCTCCACGTCCCCGCGGATCACATCAGTATCGACGGCGCCTCGCACTGGGGATTGGTCCTGAATCGGCGCCTGCTGCCGGCGATCGCGTCGGCGGTCAGCAGTTGGCTCGACAAGAGGGTGATGAGCGGGAGGCCGTGAGGTCGGGCGGAATCGCCTGCGCGAGGTGTGACGACTTAGCGGCGGCCGCGCGGCGGGATGTTCGTGTAGACGATCGTTCCGTCTTCGCCGACGGTGCGATAGACAGGGGCCGGCGGCGCGCTGACTCCGCCGTTCGTGGTGCCGTCGTAGTGATAGAGCACGCGGGTCACGTAGTCCCGGGTCTCCTGGTACGGCGGGATTCCTCGGTACGAGACCACCGCTTTCTCGCCCGCGTTGTACGCCGCCAGCGCCAGCGGCAGATCGTTCCCGAAGCGCTCGATCAGCCCACGAAGGTGCCGAACGCCGCCGTCGATGTTCTGCTGCGGGTCGAAACTATTGCGCACGCCCAGCATCGACGCCGTCTCCGGCATGAGCTGCATCAGCCCCTGAGCGCCCTTCACCGAGACCGCGCGTGAATTGAAACCTGACTCGACGCGGATAACGGCCTGAACCAGTCGCTCGGGAACGCCATAGCGCTCGGCGGCCGCCTTGATCTCGGTTCCGAAGCGTGCCGTGTCGGCGGGCGGCAGGCGCAGAAAGCCCGCGGAGGTGCCGGACGAGTACCCGGAGAGGTTCTTGTAGCGGGGATCGGTCGGAGCATTGGTGAAGTGGACGGTGCCATCACCCTCGGAAAGCCGATAGATCTGGGCGCCGGCGGTC
>Ga0209055_1000911_pt1 | contig 19806 bp, 13 predicted proteins | sample GraSoiAngelo_110_FD_185875 | JGI IMG/M metagenome (GOLD analysis project Ga0209055, IMG submission 185875) | Grasslands soil microbial communities from the Angelo Coastal Reserve, California, USA - 14_0903_12_30cm (SPAdes) (version 2) | ecosystem: Environmental > Terrestrial > Soil > Grasslands ... | reverse complement strand
AATGCTGTCGGGCGTCGTCCCGCCTTCGACCCAGTTGATCAAGGTCGTCATCGCGTCGAACCGGTCGGTGCCGATGCCGCCCCGGCAGTGGAACATGCCGGGGACCATGAACAGCCGGAAGAAGTCTCGCGTGTCGGGACCGTTCCTGGCGAGCGCCTTCTCGTAGTAGTCGATCGCCATGAACGGCGTCAGGGCGGTATCCGCCCAGCCGAAATACATCAGGAGCTTGCCGCCCCGGTTCCTGAACGCGGTGAGATCCGGATCAACCGCGTTGAGGACTCGTCGGATGTCGCTCATCCGATCCGGGTCCTTCTCGAAGTCGAACGTCTTCCAGTCGTAGCTCGGATCCGGCTTGCCGAATGCCATGTACCGCATGAACGACTCGGAATAGGCGAGCTGGAGCGACTTGCCGCCGTCGCGCCCGATCAGCCATCGGTCCCAGCCGCTCGAGGACCGAGGCTCGCCGAACGCTGAGGTGCCCGCCTTCTCGGCGCCGAGGGGCTGGCCCGGGAAGTAAGGCTTGCCGTCGCGAATGACGCCGCCGTAGATCTTTTTGAGCGCGCGGGCCTGCGGCTCGGTGACGCAGCCCGGTCCCGCGACGACGCCCGCGCACGTCGGGAGGTCGCGCGTAGGATCGAAGGGACACCGCCGCGGGTCGTCGATGACGCCGTCGGCACCGGCGCACTTCGCGTACACGACGTCGGCGACGAGCTTCACGGTGTCCAGGGTCAGCGGCGCCTCGGCCAGGGCCGCGGCATTCCACAGTCCGGCGACGGTCGTGTCCACGAAGTTCAGCACCGGCGCGCCAGCGATGATCCCGTCGAAGTCGCCCGGGAATCGTTGCGCCGAGATCAGCGCCTGCCGTCCGCCGGTCGAGCAGCCGTCCCAGTACGCATAGGCGACGGGACGATCGTAGTACCGCGCCGCGATCCCCTTGGCGGTCATCGCCGTGAGGTGCACGGCCCGGAACGCATAGTCCGTCACCTTCTGCGGATCGAGCGCGAAGCTCGCCAGGGGCTCTTTCGTCGCGTCGTGCCCGGTATTGGTCGTCGCGGTGACGAAGCCATGGCGCAACGCGGCCGCGCGCACCACGGCACGGGGCGGACTGTCCGAGGTCTCGCCCGCGAAGCCGCCGTTGCCGCTCATGTAGAAGCGGCGGTTCCAGGCCGCGGGCAGATTCACCTCGAAGTGGATCTCGGGCGCGATCGAGCCGGTCACCCGACAGTGCTCCGGCACACCCTCGGCGGCCGCGACGATCTCGACGGCGAGGATGGACACGCTGCCGGCGGTCAGGCTTCGCAGGTCCGGGCACGCGAGCTGTGGCTTCAGCGTGGCCCTGGAGAAGTTGAGTGGCGATTTCGCCGCGTCGATGAAGCTGTAACGGTTCTGGGCCGCGGCCGGTGAGACGACGGCGAGCACCGCCAGCGCCGCGACGACGATCGATCCGAGCCTTCGCATGCGCGCGCCCTCCTCAGCCTAGAAGCAGCCCGTGCGCTAGCCGCCCTGGACGCCCTGCGTATTGACGTAGAGCGCGTACAGCGACTGGCTGGCCGCCATGAACAGCCGGTTGCGCCGAAGCCCGCCGAAACAGAGGTTGGCGCAGCGCTCCGGGAGCAGGATGCGGCCGATCAGCTTGGCGGATGGATTGAAGATCGACACGCCGTCCAATCCCTCCCCGCCGCCCCAGCCGCACCAGAGATTGCCGTCGACGTCGCAGCGCATCCCGTCGGGAGATCCGTCGCCGCAATGCACGAATACGCGGTTGTTCGCGAGGGCCGTCCCACCGCCGACGACGTCGAACACGCGGATCTCCCGCGGCACGGCGCCGCTGACGACGACGTAGAGCTTCGACTCGTCGGGGCTGAAGCAGAGACCGTTGGGCCGTGGGATGTCGCTGGTGACCGCGGTCACCTCACCGGTCCGGCCGTCGACCCGGTAGACGCTGGTCGGCAGCTCCGGCGTCGCGACGTGGCCCTCGTAGTTTCCGAGGATGCCGAAGGGTGGATCGCTGAACCAGACGGATCCGTCCGACTTGCACACGACGTCGTTCGGCGAGTTGAGGAGCTTGCCCTGGTAGCGGTCGGCCAGGACCGTGATCGTGCCGTCGTGCTCGGTGCGCGTCACGCGCCGGGCATCGTGCTCGCAGGACACCAGCCGCCCCTGGCGATCGCGCGTGTTGCCGTTGGTGTTGTTCGACGGCTTGCGGAAGACGCTCACCGCGCCGGTCTCATCCTCCCACTTCATGACGCGATTGTTTGGGATATCGCTCCAGAGCAGGAAGCGCCCGTCGCCGAACCACACCGGCCCCTCGGCCCACCGGAAACCCGTGGCGAGACGCTCGACGGCCGCGAGCGCCAGCCGGTACGGGGCGAAGCTCGGATCAAGGACCTGGACGGCCGGATCCGGGTATCGCACGGGGCTGTTGGGCCAGCGGTCCATGAGGCTCCTCTCGGTGCGCGGGTGTAGGATTTCGACCGCTCGAAGTCTAACAGGAGAACGCCATGAGACCTCGGTCGAACGTGCCGCGCCGGAAGACCCGCCGGGGTTTTCGATCCACGAGTCGTCGACGATCTCCGGAGCCTGGCCCCTCTCGCCCTGCGATTCGAATCTGCCGCACAACGCGCTCGACAACTACGGACGGATGCAGGACGTCTGGCTGGACAAGTAGGCGCGCCGCACGGTAGGTTTGACCTCAACCCCCGACCAGGAGAACGCCATGAGCGAGACGCCGAAGCTCCTGCTGCAGAAGGATGGCCCGATCGGCTGGATCGTCTTCAATCAGCCTGAGAAGCGCAACGCCGTGAGCCTGGAGATGTGGCAGCTCATGCCGGACTACGTCAAGGACCTCGCCAACGACGACGCGATCCGGGTCGTCGTGCTGCGTGGCGCGGGCGATCAGGCGTTCGTGGCCGGCGCCGACATCTCCCAGTTCAAGGAGCGCCGGCGCAACATGGCCGATCAAGAGGAATACAGCCGGATCTCGGAGCGCGGCCAGAGCGCGCTCGGCACCTTGACCAAGCCACTCCTCGCGATGATCCACGGCTACTGCGTCGGCGGCGGCGTCGGCATCGCCATCGGTTGCGACATGCGCATCGCCTCGGACGACGCGCGCTTCGGCATCCCGGCGGCGCGGCTCGGGCTCGGCTATCACTACAAGGGCATGGAAAAGCTGATGAAGCTCGTCGGCCCGGCGTACACGAAGGAGATCTTCTTCACCGCCCGCACCGACTTCAGCGCCCAGGACGCGCTGCGCATGGGGCTGGTGAACCAGGTCGTGCCGAAGGCGGAGCTCGAGGCCTTCACCCGCAACTACGCGCTCACGATGGCCAGGAACGCGCCGCTCACCCTGCGGTCGGCCAAGGCCACCGTCGAGCAGCTCGTGCGCCCCGACGGCGACCGCGATCTGGCGATGCTCGAGAAGCTCATCGCCGACTGCTTCAACAGCCAGGACTATCAGGAGGGTGTGAAGGCCTTCTCCGAAAAGCGCCGCCCGCAGTTCCAGGGCCGGTGAGTCGAACGGCCTGAAGGACTCGGATGCCGCCCGAGAGCATCAAGATCGACAACGCGCGCTACGTCGTCACCGTCGATCAGGAGCGACGGATACTTCAAGACGGCTCGATCCTCATCGAGGACGGCCGGGTGAGCCGGGTGGGCAAGGCGGCGTCGCTGGCGGGGGCGCGGGCCGATCGCGTGATCGACGCGCGCAATCTGGTCGTGACACCGGGCTTCGTCAACGGCCACATGCACATCAGCTACGCGCACGCGGTGCGCGGCATCTTCCCCGATAACCTCGCCAGCCCTCTCGCTCACGTCTTCAAGCTGCAGATGGCGATGACCGAAGAGGAAGAGCACGCCACGACCTTGCTGGGACTCGTCGAGCTCCTCAAGAGCGGCACGGTCTGCTTCGTCGATCCGGGGAGCACCAAGTTCCCGGACGCCTGCCTGCAGGCGTACGAAGACGCGGGCATTCGCGTGATCCTCGGCGAATGCGTCAGCGATCAGGAGGCGCCGTTCCCCCTGCCCCGCTACGCCGCGAGTGAGGCCGTCACGCGCACCGGCGCGTTCCTCGACAAGTGGCACGGAAGGCTCGACGGGCGGATCCGGGCGTGGGCCATGCCGTTCTCACCCGAGACGTGCACCGGCGATCTCCTGCGCGCGCTCAAGGGCGTGGCCGACGAGCACGACACGTACCTGACGCTCCACCACGGCAGCGGGCCGCAGGCGCGCAAGGACTATCAGGCGCGTCACGGCCGGACGCCGACCGAGTACCTCGAGTCGCTCGGCGTCCTCGGGCCGAACGTGGTCCTGGCGCACTCGCTCGGCGTCGACGACGCGGAGATCGACTGCCTGGCGCGCACCGGCACGAAAGTCGCGATGTGTCCGATCACCGCCGCGAAGGGCGGCCGCGGCGTCCCCGAGCACGGGCGGATGCCGGAGCTCCTCGCCAAGGGCGTGAAGGTCGCGCTCGGCTGCGACTCGCCCAACAACTCGAACCACCTCGACATCGTGCGCGCCATGAACATGGCGGCGATCCAGTACAAGGACGCCCGCCAGGACACCCGGCTGATCCCGGCCGAGGCGGCTCTGGAGATGGCGACCCTCGTCGGCGCTCAGGCGCTCGGTGTCGACGACGAGATCGGCTCGATCGAGCCCGGCAAGAAGGCCGACCTGGTGCTCTTCGACACGCAGCGGCCGGAGTGGCAGGCGCTCTTCAACCCGATCAACAACCTCGTCTACAACGCCGACGGCCGCAGCGTGCACACGGTCATCGTCGACGGCCGCGTGAGGGTCGACGCGTATCGCCAGACGTTCGTCGACGAGCCGCGCCTGTTCGCCCAGGTGCAGGAGATCGGCGAGAAGCTCCAGCGAAGGACCGGCACCACCTTCCCCCGCTCACGCTGGCCGATTCTGTAGCCCGAAAGGGCTGGCGTCCTACTCCGGTCGAGCGGCGACCGACCTCCCCACCGTCAGCGCCTCTCGCATCGTCGGGTCGATGTCGTGGAAGGCGGCGTCCGCCTGCACTCCCAAGGCATCGAGGAGCTTGCTGAAGAAGCAACGGGCCGCCGCGGCGGCGGCCAGGTCGAAGATCTCCTCGTCCCGGTAGCCGTGCGACCTGAGCCCGTCGATGTCCGCCGCGCTGATGCGGTCCGCGTCGAGGGCGACCTTCTCGGCGAAGGCCATCATGGCGCGCTCGCGCGGCTCGAGAGGGGCCTCGCGCGCGCCGTTCGCGATCGCGGTGACTGCCGCCGGATCGAAGACCTTGTCGGCCAGCACACTGCCGTGAGCCAGGGCGCAGTACGAGGATCGGAGCGCACGCGCGGCCGCGAAGGTCGCGAGCTCATAGGCCCGAACAGGAAGATTGGACTGGATCGACTTCAAGAGAGCGGCCCAGCCGTCCCGCACGCCCGGTCTCAGGCTGAACGCCTGCGCCCAGTTCGGAACGAAGCCGAAGCGCGCCTGAGTCTCCTGGTACATCTCGCGAACCGGGCCCTGCGCTTGGGAAGGCGGGATCGTCCGAATGAACGCCATGTCGTCCTCCTCGCTGGTCAATCCGCGACGGCCGGGATGCCTCCGCCGAGCTGGCGCGACACCAGGTGAGCGTAGAGATCGCCTCGGGCAAGCAGCTCCGCGTGGCGGCCGATCTCGACCACGCGGCCGTCCTCGAGCACGACGATCGCGTCGGCGTCGCGCACCGTCGAGAGCCGGTGCGCGATCACGAGCGTGGTGCGGTCGCGCGCGAGGCGCTCGAGGGCGGCGCGTACGGCGGCCTCGCTGACGGCGTCCAGATGCGAGGTGGCCTCGTCGAGGATCAGCACGGGCGCGTCCTTGAGGAACGCGCGGGCGATCGCGACGCGCTGGCGCTGGCCGCCCGAGAGCTGCGCGCCCCGCTCGCCGACGATCGTGTCGAGCCCATCGGGCAAGGCCCCCACCAGCTCGTCGAGCGCCGCGCGCTCGATGGCCAGGCGCAGTGACGCCTCGTCCGCGTCGGGGCGCGCCAGCAGCACGTTGGCGCCGAGCGTGTCGTTGAAGAGGTAGGTGTCCTGGGCAACCAGGGCAATGCGGCGACGAAGCTCGTCGAGCTGATACTCGCGCAGGTCGTGGCCGAAGAGACGAAGCACGCCCGATTGCGGGTCCCAGAATCTCAAGAGCAGGCTCGCCACCGTCGTCTTGCCGGCGCCCGAGGGCCCGACCAGCGCGACCGTGCTCCCGTCGGGGATGCGGAGCGAGACGCCGTCGAGCGCCGGCCGCGTGCGCCCGGGATACGTGAACCGGACGTCCGCCAGCTCGATGGCGAGCCCTCCGCGCACCGGCGCCGCCGGAACGCCCGGGCCGTCGGTCACCGGGACGGGCTCGGCTTCGACCGCGCTCAACCGACGCGAGGCGCCCAGCGTATCGGCGAGCTGCCGGCCTACTTGAGCGACCTCCCATAGCGGAACGAATGCGGATAGCGCGAGCAGCGTGAGCAACGGCAGGCTTGCCGCGTCCATCCGCCCCTGATGCGCGAGCCACGCGCCGGTGGCGATCACGGCGAGACCGCCGAGGCCCGTGGCCGTCTCCTGGAAGGCCGTCTGGCGCGCGAGATCGCGCAAGAACGGCAGTCGCAAGTCGTAGAAGCGCCGCGCCTTGGCCCCGAGCGCATCGCCCCAGGCACTCACGCGGCGGTAGGCGACGATCTCGGCGAGCCCCTGGACGGTATCGACGACGTGCGCGTTCAGATCGCCCGATGCTTCGCGGGCGCGCGAGCCGAGACGGTCGATACGTGTCCGGCCGAGGATCGGCACGAGCGCGGTGTACAGCAAGAACGGCAAGAGCACGAGCACCAGGGCCGCGCCGTAGGCGCCGAGCGCCACCAGGACGGCCGCGGGGATGAGCACCGCGACGAATGCCGGCGTGATCGTGTGAGCGAAGAAGTACTCGATCAGCTCGACGTCGTGGGTCGCCGCGCCCACGAGGTCGCCCGAGCGGCGGCGCGTGAGATAGGCGGGCGCCAGCGCGTCGAGCTTGTGGAAGACGGCCAGGCGCATGTCGGTGAGCAGCCGGTAGGCGACGTCGTGCGCCAGCCACGATTCGGCCCAGTGGAGGATCCCGGCGAGCGGCGCCACCACGAGCAAACCCACGAGCAGCGGGGCGGAGGGCTCCCCGCGCTTCACGGCGCGGACCGCGAGCGCGCTCAGAACACCCACGCCGATCAGCGCCGTCACGCGCGTCACGCCTAGCACGAACGTCAGGGTGAGCTGGCCGCGATAGCCGCGCGTCTTGTCGACGAGCGTGTTGATGACCGCCTTCCAGCCGACCGCGCCGCCGACGATGGCCTGCGGCTCGTCCGCCGCCTCCGGGTCCGTCGAGCCGGCTCCGTCGCCGTTGGCGGTCGTGGTCTGCCTCGCCGCCACCGCCACCGCGCCCGCGCCGTCGCGCGCCTGGGCGGCCATGAGCCGCGTGTAGGCGCCGCCACGTCCGATCAGCTCGACGTGGCTGCCCTGCTCCACCAGACGGCCCTGGTCGAGCACGAGGATCCGGTCGGCGCCCACGACGCTCGAGAGCCGGTGCGCGAACACGAGCGTGGTGCGGCCCCGCATGAGGCGGTCGAGCGCCGTCTGGATCAGCGCCTCGCTCTCGGCGTCGACCGACGAGAGCGCCTCGTCGAGCACCAGGATGGGCGCGTCGCGCAGGAGCGCGCGCGCGATCGCGATGCGCTGACGCTGACCGCCCGAGAGCCGCACCCCGCGCTCGCCGACGACGGTGTCGTAGCCCTGCGGCAGCCGCAGGATGAACTCCTCCGCGTTCGCCGCGCGGGTGGCGGCCTCGAGCTCGTCGGCGCTCGCATCGGGATTGCCCATCCGGATGTTGTCCTCGATGGTGCCGTGGAACAGCCACGTGTCCTGGCTGACGAGCGCGACACGGCTTCTGATCTGCTCGAGGCTCAGCTCGCGCAGATCGCGGCCGCCGATCGCGACCCGGCCGCGGTCCGGGTCGTGGAAGCGCAGCAGCAAACGCGCGATCGTCGACTTGCCCGAGCCGCTCGGTCCCACGATCGCGACGCGCTCGCCCGGGCGCACCTGGAAGCTCAGCTCCACGTGGGCCGGACGCCGGGCGCCCGGATAGGCGAACGTGACCCCCTCGAAGGCCATACCCGCGTCGGCCGGCTCGGGGCCCGCCGGGCGGTCGGACACCGCCGGCCTCGCGTCGAGCAGCGCGAAGATTCCTCGCGCTGCGGAGAGGCCGAGCATCCCCTGATGGAGCAAGATGCGCAGCTCGCGCAGCGGACGGAAGACCTCGACGCCGAGCATCAGGATGACCAGGAGCGCCGGCACCGACATGGCGCCGGCGCTCACGCGCCAGGCTCCGAGCGCCAGGGCGCCGGCGGCACCCACCGCGATGACCGTGTCGGTGATGCCGCGCGCGAGCGTGTTGCTGCCGAGCACCCACATCGTGCTCCGGAAGAGCTCGCGAGCGCGCAGCTCCAGCTGGCGGGCGCGCGCCCCGCTCTGGCCAAAGGCCTTGAGCGTCGCCAGCCCCTGCACCGCATCGAGGAAGTCGGCGCCGAAGGCGGCGTAGGCGCGGTTACGGGCGAGGCTCGCCGACCGATCGCGGCCGTGCCAGAGGGCGGGCGCCAGCAGAGCGGTCAAGGCGGCGACCAGCAGCACGAGCGCGACCGGCAGGTCGACGAACGCGACGAACGCGAAGATGAGCAGCGGCGTGATGCCGGACACGAAGAGCTGAGGCAGATACTGGCCGAAGTACGTCTCGAGCTGCTGCACGCCTTCCACGAGCGAGAGCATCACGTCGCCGGTGCGGGCGCGCGCGAAGTGCGCGGGGCCGAGATCGGCGATCTGCGCATAGAGGATCCGGCGAAGGCGCTCCTGCACCCGGGCCGCGGTGTGGTGCGCCACCATCGTGCGCGCGTAGTCGAGCGCGCTCCGGGCCATCAGGGCCAGCGCCGTCAGCGCGATCGCGGGAGTGAGCGAGGCGAGGGATTCGCCGGCCAGCACGCGGCCCAGGAGCCAGCCGAGCAGCGCGAGCCGCGCGATGCCCGCCGCGACGGCGGCGAGCCCGACCAGAACGGTGAAGACGATCCGACCGCGGACGCCCGACGTGAGCGCCCAGAGCCTGGGGTCCAGGTACACGCCGCTAGCCTAGAGCCTATTCCAGATCTTGGGAAGCGCCAGATGAGCGACCCAGGCGGCGGGCGCTTGCCACCAGAGCTCGAGCCACGTCCGCCGGGGGTACTCGCGACCCGCGTCGCTGCCCTGCGTCTGCTGGAACTCTCGGACCAGCGAGTTGAGCGCGCCCCGCGTCTCCGCCTCACGGAGCCGGTCCTTGATCATCTGATGCGCCAGATACTCGTTGTCACACATTGCGTGTTCCTCCTTGCACGCCAGTCCACCATCCCCGGCTCGGCCGCGGAAGCCGCCAGATGCGGACCACCCTGCTCCGGATTCGGAGCGCGTCCGGTCCTTCGAAGTTGCTAATCTGGCGCGGTGCAGTGGGACGATCTGCGGGTCTTTCTCGCCATCGCCCAGGCCGGCAGCCTGAGGCGCGCGGCTCGTGTGCTCGGCTTTGGCCAGCCCACGGTCATCCGCCATCTGCGGCAGCTCGAGCAGAGCCTGGGCACCCGGCTGTTCGAGCGCACCCCGGATGGCCATCGCCTCACCAAGGGCGGCCAGCACCTCATGCCGATGGCCCAGAGCATGGCCGACGCGGCCACCGCCATCGACCGCCGGCGGATGGCCTTCGGCGACGACGGGGGCGGAGTCGTCCGGGTGTCCGCGGGAGAGTGGCCGGCGCGCTTCCTCGCGCCGCGGCTGGCGAGCTTGAGCACCACCCATCGCGACCTCACCGTCGAGCTGGTGGAGACTCACAGCGAGCCGGATCTGGATCGGCGAGAGGCCGATCTCTTGATTCAGCACGGGCTCGCGGCACGCGGCCATCTCGTTCGCGTCAGTCTCGGGACCATCGCGGCGGCGATCTACGGCGCGGCGGGCCTCGTCGAGTCGCAGCCGACGACGCGGACCGAAGCCCGCTGGCGCTCGTGCGCGTGGGTGGCCTACGACGCGCCGCACGAGTATTTCGGCTCGATGGCCTTCTTGATGGGTCACCTCGGCGATCGCCGCCCCAGGGTGCGCGCCAATCGTTTCTCGCTGCAGCTCGAAGCGATCCGGGCCGGCGCCGGGCTCGGCATCCTGCCCTGCTTCGTCGGCGACCCCGATCCGACGCTCGTGCGGCTCACGGCACCCCTGCCCGAGCTCACCGACAGCTACTGGCTACTCGTTCACCCCGACCTCAAGACCGTCCCGCGCGTGCGCCTTCTGATCGACTGGATTCGCACGGCGTTCAAGGAAGGGAAGTCGATGCTCCAGGGATCGCGCAGGGAGGCGAGCCGGTGATGACTTCACGGAGCGTCCGCGTCGTCAGCATGATCGCACTCCCGGTGACGCGGCGAGCGTCCTGACGATGGACTTCGGGCTCTTCTACTACTGCCAGGGCCGCGGCGTGCCACACGCTCAGGCGTACGCCGAGATGCTCGACCAGATCGCGCTGGCCGAGACGCTCGGCTTCGGCGAGTGCTGGTTCGCCGAGCATCACTTCACGGACTACTCGCTGCTGCCGAGCCCCAACTTGATGATCGCGGCCGCGCTCCAGCGTACCTCGCGGATGCGCTTCGGCAATTACGTCAATGTTCTCCCCTTCCATCACCCGCTGCGACTCGCGGCCGAGGCGGCCACGCTCGACAACCTCGCGCGCGGGCGGTTCGATTTCGGTATCGGCAAGGGCGTGCGCCCGGGCGAGTTCACCAAGCTCGGCCTCAGCTTCGACGAGGCGCCCGAGATGACAGAGGAGGCTATCGAGATCCTGCTCAAGCTCTGGCGCGAAGACACCGCCGCGCACGACGGGCGCTTCTGGCGCTTTCCCGAGCTGAGCCTCCGGCCGCGCGCGTTCCAGCGGCCTCACCCGCCGCTGCACATGGTGGCCAGCCGCCCCGCCTCGGCCGCGCGCGTCGGCGCGCGGGGCTGGCCGGTCGCCATGCACTTCACGCCGACCGACGTGGTCGCGCGCTGTGTGGAGGAGTATCGCGCCGCCGTCGCGGCGCGCACGGAGGCCTCCGGCGACGGTCCGTATCGACCGCGCCTCCTGCTGTGTCGCGAGACGTACGTCGCCGAGACCGCGGCGACCGCTCGCGCCGAGGGCGCCCTGGCGCTGCAGGGCTTCTGGTATCTCTCGTCCCTGGCGCCGCCGCCGCTCCCGGGCGAGTTCTCGGACGCACGGCTGAAGGAGCTGACGGGCCGCGTGTGGGGCGGACGGACCTACGACGAGCTCGCCGCGATGGGCGGCATGCTGATCGGCTCCCCGGACGAAGTGGCCGAGAAGGTCGCCGGGCTGGCGGCGATCGGCGTCGACACGCTCCTGCTGGTGTGTAGCTTCGGCGGCCTCTCGCACGCGCAGGTATGCCGCTCGCTCGAGCTGTTCGCGGAGTCGGCGATCCGCCCGCGGCAGCGCGTCAGGTGACGACGGTCGTGGTCTCGCCGGCTTCGGCGCCGGATCAGTACCGGCCGACGTAACGCGTGACGTGGTACGGGGTGTGGGCGAGGCCGGGACAGAATCGGCCGACGACCGCCGCGAGCCGCTCGTACAGCTCCCTGCCCGGCGCGTTGAGCCGCGCCAGGCGCTCGCGCGCGGCCTCGGCCTCTCGGGCGAGCTGGGCGACGTCGATCGTCGTCAGCCGCCGATCGCGCACGACCATCCGACCGCCGATCATCACGTGGGTCACCGCGCCGCCGTCCTCGGTGTGGACGAGCTGGTTGGTGGGATCGTTGAGCGGGATCCAGTTGACGTGGCCCAGGTCGAGGAACACGATGTCCGCCTTGTAACCCGGCGCCAGCCGGCCGATCAGCCCCTCGAATCCGAGGGCCCGGGCGCTGCCCTCCGTCGCCGCCAGCGCGACCTCGTCCGTGGTCACCCAGCGCTCGACGTCCGGGCGCTGCGCCTTCGAGACGAACGAGGCCAGGCGCATCGACTCGTACATGTTCAGGTTATCCGAGCAGTTGGCGCCGTCGGTGCCGATGCCGACGTTCACGCGACGCTCGAGCATCGCCCGCATGTCCGCCAGACCGTTGCCGAGTCGCATGTTGCTGCCGGGATTGTGGGCCACCGACGCGCCGCGATCGCCGAGCCGCCGCATGTCGTCCTCGTCGAGCCACACACCGTGGGCGACGGTGAAGCGCTCGCCGACCACGCCGAGGTCGTCGAGGTGCGCGGTGAGCGTCTGGCCGTAGCGCTGCAGCCCGACGATCGCCTGCACCTTGGACTCGGCGACGTGGGTGTGCAGGCCGACGCCGTGCTCGGCGGCGAGCGCCACGCAGGCGCGGATGAACTCGTCCGAGCAGTGGTGCGGGATCGTCGGCGCGACCGCCAGACGGACCTGATCCCGGTGGAGCTTCCACCCGGAGAGCGCTCGCCGCATGTTGTCGACGCTGGTCTTCCACGGCGCCGGGCGGAGCTTCTCGACGTCGCGCTGCAGCGTGGGCGGCAGCACGTCCATCAGGCCCGGAATCGCTTCGTAGAACGTCCGATCGGCGACCATCGGCGCCACGACGGCGCGCATGCCGACCGCCGCGTACGCGCTGCCGACCGCCTCCAGCCCCTCGGGGGTCGGCGCCGGAAACTCGAGCGGCAGATCGTAGCTGGCCGTGCAGCCCTTCAGCACCATCTCGGCGGCGCCGAGCTTGGCGCTGAGATGCTTGTCCTCGAGCGTGCGTCCGCTGCTGATCCACGACCCGGCGGTGAGCAGGAGCTCGAGGGTCCAGCGATCGCCCAGCCCCTTGGCGAGGTTGCCGTGGGCGTGCGTGTGCGCGTTGATCAGGCCGGGATGAAGGAGCGTGCCCCGCGCGTCGAGGACGGTCGCGTCGGGCGGGGCCGGCAATCCGGGAGCGCCGATCTCGGTGATGGTGTCGTCCGTCACCAGGATGTCGGCGGCATCCGCGCGGTGAGCGCGAATGTCGAGCACACGGCCGCCTCGAATGATCGTCGCCACCAGACCTCCCGACCGCTCAGCGGCGAGCTTTCGCGTCCTGGATCGCGCGCCAGACGCGCTCGGCCGTCACCGGCATGTCGAGGTGCCGTACGCCGAGCGGCGCCAGGGCATCGTTGACCGCGTTCAGGAGCGCGGGCAATGCGCCCACGGTCCCGGCCTCGCCCACCCCCTTGGCGCCGAGCGGATTGACCTCGGTCGGCACCTCGTGGGAATCGACGTCGAAGGCGGGCATGTCGTCGGCGCGCGGCATCGCGTAGTCCATGAACGAGCCCGCGAGCAGCTGGCCCGTCGTCGGCTCGTACGTGAGCTCCTCGTAAAGCCCCTGACCGAGCCCCTGGACCACGCCGCCGTGGATCTGTCCTTTCACGAGCATCGGGTTCACCATGCGCCCGACGTCGTCGACGACGGTGTGGCGCACGACGCGCACGGCCCCGGTCTCCTCGTCGATCTCGATCTCGCAGATCTGAGATCCGTTGGGGAACGTGACGGCCGACGGCGTGAACGACGCCTCTTCGCTGAAGCCCGGCTCCATTCCCTTCGGAAGCTGGCGCGGCACGTAGGCGGCGCGCGCGACGTTGGCGAACGTCACGCCCTTGTCCGTCCCCTTCACCGTGAACTTTCCGTCCTGGTGGACCACGTCCTCCGGAGCGGCCTCCAGCAGACGCGCGGCGATTTTCCGCCCGCGCTCGATGACCTTCTCGGTCGCGCGCGTCACCGCCGAGCCGCCCACCGTGAGGGCCCCCGAGCCGCCGTTGCCGCGCCCGGCGCCGAGCAAGTCGCTGTCGCCCCAGAACACCTGGATGCGCTCGGGCGGCACACCGAGCTTCTCGCAGATGATCTGGGCGAAGGCCGTCTCGTTGCCCTGGCCCATCGACGTCGACCCCGCAAACAAGGACACGGAGCCGTCGGCGTTGACCCTGAGCTCGGCGGTGTCCGGGTTCATCGCGGTGTACGGACCGCCGGCCACCTCGATCGGGTTGGCGATGCCCAGGCCGCGCAGCTTGCCCTGTTTGCGCGCCTCGCTGCGTCGCTTCTCGAATCCGGCGCGATCCGCCAGACTCAGCGCCATGTCCATCCCGCGCGCGAACTCGCCGCAGTCGTAGGTGAAGACGAGCCCGGTCTTGAACGGCATCGCGGAGGCCGGGATCAGATTGCGGCGGCGCAGCTCGATCGGGTCGATCTTGAGCTCCATGGCCGCGACGTCGATGACGCGCTCGATGGCGTACGTCGCCTCCGGGCGGCCGGCGCCGCGGTACGGCCCGGTTGGCGTCGTGTTCGAGAACACGCCGGTCGTCTGCACGTGGATCGCGGGCGTCGTGTAGATTCCGGCGATCCCGCCGACATTGTTGGTGCCCGGGCCGGCGCTCCGCGGCGTGAGATAGGCGCCGACGTTCAGGCTGATGGCCACGCGCAGCGCCAAGAACTTTCCGTTGGCGTCCAGCGCCAGCTCGGCCGTCGAGACGTTGTCGCGCCCGTGCTCGTCGGTGACGAACCCTTCCCTCCGATCGGACGTCCACTTGACCGGACGACCCAGTCGCTTCGCGGCCCACAGCACCAGCACGACCTCCGGGTAGACGCCGCTCTTCATCCCGAAGCTGCCACCCACCTCGCCGGTGACCACGCGCAGGTGGCTCTGCGGAATCTTGAACACCTGATCCGCGAGCAAGGTGCGCAGGCCGTGAGGCGCCTGGATGCCGGTGTGGAGCGTGTAGCGCCCGGTGCGCCGGTCCCACTCGCCGACCGCGCCGCGCGGCTCCATCGGCGCGGCCGCCACCCGCGTCACCACGTAGTCGAGCTTGGTGACGTGCGCGGCGCCCGCGATGGCCCGCACCGTCTCGTCCTTCTTGCCCGCCTCCCAGACGAACGCGATGTTGTCCGGCGCCTCCGCCCACACTGCCGGCGCGCCCGCGCGCATGGCGTCAGCCGTCGCGGCGACCGCCGGCAGGGGCTGATAGTCGACCGCGACCAGCTCCGCCGCGTCGACCGCCTGCTCCATCGTCCGGGCGACGACGAGCGCCACCGGATCGCCCACGTGGCGGGCGCGATCGCGGACCAGCGCCGGCCGCGGCGTGGCGTACGCCGGCGATCCGTCGCGACGCTTGCGGCTCCTGTCCGTCGGGAGATCGCCGATTCCGTCGGCCGCCAGATCGGCTCCCGTGAAGACGGCGAGGACTCCGGCGGCGGCGCGGGCCGCCGACGGATCGATCGAGCGGATGGCGGCGTGCGCGTGCGGAGAACGCACCACGACGGCGTACGCCTGATGGGGCAGGCTCACATCGTCGGCGTAGCGCCCGAACCCCTGGAGCAGGCGAGGGTCCTCGATGCGGCGCACCGACTGCCCGACACCGAATTTTTCGACGGTCACCGGATTGGCCATGATGCTGCGGGAGTATACGCGAGGTGATGTGATACAAAAAGCCCATGCACGACACACGACGTCTCGCGATCGGCTGCCTCGCTCTCGTGTTCGTATGCCTCGCGGGCGGTCTCTTCGACCGGCCCGCTGCTCAGACCAAGCCCGAAGGCGAAATGCGTTGGGCGCTCTACGTGACGCTCTCCCCGGTGTGGTTCGATCCCGGCGAGGTCGTCGGCCAGATCACGCCGTTCTGGGTGCTGTACGCGCTGCACGATGCCCTCGTGAAACCGATGCCGGGCAACCAGATGACGCCGAGCCTGGCAGAATCCTGGACCGTCAGCCCGGATCAGCGCGTGTACGAGTTCAAGCTGCGCGAAGGCCTGAAGTTCCACAACGGCGATCCGTTCACGGCCGAGGACGTGAAGTTCAGCTTCCTTCGCGCCAAGGGCTCGAAGGTCCTCCACGACCGGGTGAAGGACGTCGTCGTCGTGAGCCCGTCCCGCGTGCGCTTCCAGCTCCACGAGCCCTTCCCCGACTTCATGGCCTTCTACGGGACGATGGCGACCGGCGCCGGCTGGATCGTGCCCAAGAGCTACGTCGAGAAGGTCGGCGACGATGGGTTCAAGAAGAATCCGGTCGGGCTCGGGCCGTACAAGTTCGTGAGCCACACGCCGGGCATCGAGCTGGTCATGGAGGCCAACGAGAGCTACTGGCGCAAGGTGCCGTCCGTGAAGCGGCTGGTCTACAAGGTGGTGCCGGAGTCCACGACCCGCGTGGCGATGCTCAAGCGCGGCGAGGTGGACATCGCGTATCTCCTCGAGGTGCCGCAGGCGCAGGAGCTGAAACGCGATCCCAACGTCAAGCTGGCGTTCTCCGGCGGGATCGCGGTGTTCTTCCTCGACTTCCTCGACCAGTGGGATCCGAAGTCGCCGTGGGCCGACAAGCGCGTTCGCCTGGCGGCCAGCTACGCGCTCGATCGTCAGGCGCTCTCCGACGCGGAGACGCTCGGCGCCTCCAGGCCCGCGGGCAACTTCATCCCGCGCGCGTTCGACTTCGCGCTGCCGATCGAGCCGCTGCCCCACAATCCGGGGCGAGCCAAGCAGCTCCTGGCCGAAGCCGGCTATCCCAACGGCTTCGACGCCGGCGAGCTCTACCAGCTTCCGCCGTACTTCTCGCTCGGCGAGGCGATCATCGGCAACCTCCAGGCGGTGGGCATCAAGCTGAAGATGCGGCCGATGGAGCGCGCTGCGTACTTCGCGGCGCTGCAGTCCAGGAAGGCGAAGGGGCTCTGCGTCTGCTCGAGCGCGCTCTACGGCAACGCCGCCTCGCGGATGTCCGAGATCTTTCCGAGCGAAGGCGCCTACGCCTACGGCGGCTATCCCGACGTCGACGCGCTCTACAAGCAGCAGGCGCGCGAGACCGACCGCAAGAAGCGCGAGGCGATGCTGCACCAGATCCAGCAGCTCATGAACGAGCGCACGCGGATCGCGCCGATCTTCGAGTACATCTGGCCCAGCGGGATCGGACCGCGCGTGGAGAACCCGGCGCTCATGATGATCAATCCCTATCCGTGGTCGGCGCCGCTCGAAGACGTGCGCCTGAAGAAGAGCTGAGAGGAGGAGGCCCCATGGAAGAGCGCGTGACGTTCGTCTCCGGGGGACTCAAGCTCGCGGGGGTCCTGCACGGGCCCGACTCGCGCGGCGCGCGCGAGCGGCTGCCGGCCTTCCTGGTCCTGCACGGATTCGGCAGCAGCAAGGACAGCGGCGGCAGCATCGCGAGCGCGAAGCTCTTCGCGGAGCTCGGCTACGCGGCGCTCCGCTTCGACATGCGCGGGTGCGGTCAGAGCGAGGGCGTGCGCGGGCGCGTGATCTGCCTCGAGCAGGTCGAGGACACGCGGAGCGCCCTCGCGTTCCTCGCCACCCGGCCCGAGATCGATCCCGACCGCATCGGGGTGATGGGCGCGAGCTTCGGCGCGGCGGTCGCCGTCTACGCCGCGGGTGTCGATCAGAGAATCGGCGCGTGCGTCTCCGCGGGCGGCTGGGGCGACGGCGAGAAGAAATTCCGCAAGCAGCACGAGTCGCCGGAGGCGTGGGGACGCTTCACCGCCATGCTCGCCGAGGGCCGGCGGCGCCGTCAGGAGACGGGTGAGTCGATCATGGTGCCCCGATACGACATCGTGCCGATCCCGCCCGCGCTGCGGGGCAACGTCGCGCCCGGCTCGATCATGGAGTTTCCGTTCGAGGTCATCGAGAGCATGTACGCCTTCCGGGCCAACGACGTGGTCGGCAAGATCTCACCGCGGCCTCTCCTGCTCCTGCACCCGGCGAACGACTCGGTGACGCCCACGGAGCAGTCGATCGATCTCTTCCGGCACGCCGGTCAGCCGACCGATCTGCATCTGGTCGCTGGCGTCGACCATTTCGTGCTCTCCGAAGGCAACACCCTGGTCGTCACGCTCCTGCGCAACTGGCTCGACAAGTACTTCCCGGTCTCGCCCCGCTCGCGATGAGCGAGCCGTCCCGCGCCGCGCCGGCCGCGACCGTCACGGCCGACGCGCTCCATCGATTTACGCAGGACGTGTTCGTGCGAGCCGGGATGCCGCCGGCGGACGCGGCGATCGTGGCCGACGTGCTGGTCTGGGCCGACCTGCGCGGCGTGGACTCGCACGGTGTGTCGCGGATCACGATGTACCTGCGGCTCATCGACGACGGCGACATGAACCTGACGCCATCGATCAAGATCCGCACGGAGACCTCGGCTTCGGTGCTCGTCGACGCCGATCGCGCGGCGGGCCCGATCGCGATGACGACCGCGATGAATGCCGCCGTGCGCAAGGCCCGCGACGCGGGCGTCGGCCTCGGGCTGGTGCGGGCGACGACCCACACGGCGGCGCTCGGCTACTACACCTTGATGGCGGCGCAGGAAGGGATGGCGGCGATCGCCCTGGCCGCGTCGACGCCGTTCATGGCCTACCACGGTACGCGCGCGGCCGGGGTCTCGACGAACCCGATCTCGATCGCGGTACCCGGGGGCGCGCGCGGGCCCGTCGTGCTCGACATGGCGACCGGCGTCGTCGCCCGCGGAAAGCTGGTCCAGGCCCGAAAGATCGGCCGGCCGATTCCCGCGGGGTGGGCGCTGGACCGCGACGGGAATCCAACGACCGATCCGCAGGCCGCGCTGATTCCCCTGCCGCTCGGCGGACCGAAGGGATCGGGACTCTCGCTCATGATCGAGCTCATCACGAGCCTCGTCGTCTCGAACCCGATCATCGCCGGCGCGCTCGAGGTCGCCGGGGACGGCACGCGGCACCGGCAGAACGGCCTGGTGCTCGCGATCGACCTGCGACGCTTCGGTGACCCCGAAGCGTTTCGCTCCGAGGTCGACCGCGTGATCGCGGCGCTGAAGGCCCTGCCTCACGCTCCCGGCGTTCTCGAAGTCCTCATGCCCGGCGAGCGCGGAAGTCGAGCGTTCGAGGACCGCACACGCGACGGTATCCCGTTGCCGCGCGCGATCGTCGACGAGCTCCGCGGCGTGGCGACCCGCTTCGGCGTGACGAGCTTTCCGTCAGCGGGTTAGCGCCGCGGGGTTCTGGACATTGATCGGCTTGCCGTTCGCGAACGCCAGGATCTGTTCGAAGATCCCGGCGAACATGTGCTCGAGGCCGTCGCGCTCGACGTAGCCGAGGTGCGGCGCGCAGATGACGTTGTCCATCGACAGGAGCGGATGCCGGCCGCCGAGGATCGGCTCGTCCTCGTACACGTCGACGGCGGCCATGCCCGGCCGCCCGGCACGAAGCGCGGCCTCGAGCGCGCCGGGGGCGACGAGCCCGGCGCGGCTGGTGTTGACGATGAGCGCCGTGGGCTTCATGCGTGCGAGATCGGCGGCCGAGACGATGCCGCGGGTGGCGTCGATCAGCCGCAGGTGCAGCGACACCACGTCAGACTCGGCGAAGAGCGCCTCCTTGCCGGCCGCCACGGTGAAGCCGTCGGCGCGCGCCTGGGTGACCGAGCTCTCGCGACCCCACGCGAGCACGTTCATGCCGAAGGCCTTGCCGTAGCCGGCCACGACCGCTCCGATCTTGCCGTAGCCGTAGATCCCGAGTGTCTTGCCGCGTAGGCCGATCCCGATCGGGTAGGCCTGCCACTTGCCGGCCTTGAGCGCGTTCATCTCCTGGGGGATGCGGCGGAAGGCCGCGATGACGAGCCCCCACGTCAGCTCGGCGGTCGCGTACGACGGGCGACCCGGACCGGTGTGCGAGCACACGAGGACACCGCGCCGCGTACAGGCCTCGACGTCGATATGAGGGAAAACGCCGGCCTGGCTGATCAGCCGGAGCTTGTCCAGGCGCTCGAGCAGCGGTGCGCGGATCGGCGTGCGCTCGCGGATCAGCGCGAGCGCCTCGGTATCCTTGAGCCGTCCG
>Ga0209055_1000906_pt1 | contig 19892 bp, 24 predicted proteins | sample GraSoiAngelo_110_FD_185875 | JGI IMG/M metagenome (GOLD analysis project Ga0209055, IMG submission 185875) | Grasslands soil microbial communities from the Angelo Coastal Reserve, California, USA - 14_0903_12_30cm (SPAdes) (version 2) | ecosystem: Environmental > Terrestrial > Soil > Grasslands ... | reverse complement strand
TCTCGGGACCAAGAGCGTGATCCCGGCCATGCGCCGGGCCGGCGGCGGATCGATCATCAACATCTCGTCCCAGCTCGGCCTCGTCGGAACGGACAACAGCAGTCCGCAGTACCAGGCCTCGAAAGGAGCGGTGCGGCTGTTGACCAAGGCCACGGCGGTCCAGTACGCGCGCGAGGGTATCCGCGCCAACTCCGTCCACCCTGGGCCGATCGTGACTGCGATGACGGAGCGGCGCCGGGCCGATCCCGCACAACGCCAGCTGATGGTCTCGCGCATTCCACTCGGCCGGTACGGCGAACCCGATGAGGTCGCCTACGGCGTCCTGTATCTGGCTTCTGACGAGTCCGCGTTCATGACCGGCAGCGAGCTCGTCATCGACGGAGGCTGGACCGCTCAGTAACGCAGGGAGGGCGAGCGATGAGCGCCGGCGGCGCGACGATCTAGAGACCCGTTGCTCGTGTGTTTTCGCTGACTTTCAGTGACGCGATCGAGACCGTCGTGGCGCACGCGCGATCACTTGACAAGTCTCGGTTGGCGCCGCAAAGTCCTATACTCAGGAGGGCAGCGTGTCAGTCCCAGGAGAGCGTTTATTGGCGGCCATCGAAGCTGAGATCAAAAACATCTCGAAGCTCGAGCATACGCTGGCGCGAACGAAGCTTGTGTTGCAGGAGCAGGCGAGCCGGCTGCGTCTGGGCACCAATCCGGAGCTCGTGATGACTTCCCTTCGGCTGGCCGTGCCCCACGAGACGACCCTCGCTCTCATCGAACGCGTCGACCCGGTTCTCTCCAGCCCGGCCGAGCTCCCCCCCAAGAAGTAAGCGGCGAGTTTCCCCTGCGGCTACTGGCTGCGCGGTTTGAGCAGCCAGTCGATCACGGCGCGCGAATCTTCTGAATCGGTCGACGGAGCTGGCCGCTGCGGTGCGGTCGCCGCAGGGGGAGTCTGTACCGGCGTCTGTACGGGCGTCGGCTCTCGACGCTCGCTCCTGGGCGCCGTCGTCGCTGTCTGGGCGGGGGGCGTCGGAGCTGGCCGCGCGGGCGGTGCGACAGCCGGAGCGGGCGGCGCGGCGGGCGGCGCGGGTGACGAAACAGCCGGTGTCTGTGGCGGCGTGACCTGCCGAACCACGGGGCTAGGGCGGCTTTCGGCCGGGGGAGCCGCGGGCGGCGCAACGGCCGCAGGAGGGCGCGTGGGCAGCGGCGCACGCTCCACCAGCGGCGTTGACACCGTGGGCGCACTCCTGATCGGCGGTGCGACGCTCATCTCGGGGGCCCGGACGCCCGGGGTCGAAGACTCGCCGACAGGCTCTCGTCCCGTGTCGTTTGGATTGGCGGTCAACGGCGTCCCCGGCTTCCGGGGCCCCACCGCTGACGGAGGCCGACTTGCGGGAATCGACAAACGCAGGGTCGGCTGCGCCGACGAGGACGAACCCTGTGGCAGCAAGGCCAGCACGCCCCAGATGACGGCCACGATGGCGAGGGTCGCGAGCGCGGCGCCTGCGACGATCACCGCGGCTCGAGTCCGCCGGGGCGCTGGGCCATGGGCACCGGTCCACAGAAGGTTGAGAACGTCGCCCATCAGTGGACGCGCCTCGGGTTGCTTGTAGAGGGCGAGTGTGACGGCTCGCGACACCGAGGCCGGCACGCCGTCTCGGCGGCGGTGGATCGGGATCGGCGCGTCCTTCAGGTGCTTCGTGAAGATCGCGTCGCGCGTCGAGCCCTGGAAGGGCGGAGTCCCGCTCAGCAGCTCGTACAGGACGAGCCCGTACGCGTAGATATCGGTCTTCTCGGTGACCGGGCCCTTTTGGATTTGTTCGGGCGACAGATACTCAGCCTGCGGGTCTGCGTTGACGAGGCCCTGGATCTCGCGAGCGTCGCGGATACCCGCCAGCTCGACGTCCAGCAGCTTGACGTGGCCATCCTCGAGCACCATCACGTTGCGAGGACAGATGGCGCCGTGGATGAATCCCATGTTGTGCAGGGTCTCGACGGCTCCGCCGAGCTCGAGGGCCAGTCGCAACGCCGCGTTGACCCCGAGCGGCGTTCCGCCGGACATCAGCTCATTGAGTCGGCGGCCCTCGACGAACTCCGTGATGGTGAAGAGCCGGCCCATGTCGAGCTCGCCGAACTCGAGGACTCGAGCCATCGCGGGATGAGAGGTCGAGGCACTGATGATCGAGCGGCCCATCCTCAGCACGGCCTGCGCAGCCTGCGGCGTGTTCGCGAAGCTGCGCGGGAGAAAACGGATCGCGACTCGATGGCCGGTTGACTCGTCCTCACCGACGCAGACTGTTCCGAACGCGCCCGCGCCGATCTCGCTGACGACGCGGTAGCGACCCCGCACGCGCAGCCCGCTCGGGAACTGCTCACCGCGCTGGCCGTTTGGAATCGCCGCAGGACCCGTCTGGGCTTCTCTTGTCACTACTGTGCCCTCCTGGCAACGTAGAGACTATCATCACAGTTGGGAACGCGCGTCAAGTAGGCCTGGGAGTAGCCCCGGGAGTCCCTGGGACCTCAGCCGCCCGAGTGGGATAATCGGCCCTGCAATGAGTCCCCGCTGCACCCTCGCGGTCCTCGCCTGCTCCCTCCTCCTTGTCGGCAGCCCTGCGGCCTCGACGGCTGCCTCCGAACCCGACAGCCCCCGGGTCAGGGTGGAGCTCGTGAGCGAGGTCGGGGGAATCGCCCCCGGGCAGCCCTTCTGGGTCGCCCTGTATCAGCGCATCTCGCCCGGCTGGCACACGTACTGGGTGAACCCGGGCGACTCGGGCGAGCCGCCCCGGGTCGAGTGGGCCCTGCCGTCGGGCTTCACGGTGGGCGAGATCGCCTGGCCACTTCCGCAACGCATCCCGGTGGGCGCAGCGATGACGTACGGCTACTCCGGGGAGGTCGTGCTTCCGATTCCAGTGACGCCGCCAGCCGGGCTCAGGCCAGGCGACCGGGTAACCTTGCGGGGCCAGGCGAGCTGGCTCGTCTGCGAGAAGATCTGCATCCCGGAAGAGGCTCCGATCGCGTTGACGTTGCCGGTCGTGCGCGGCGCGCCGGCGCCAGACCCGCGAGGGGCGAATCTCATCGCGGCCGCCCGACGGACCATTCCGACGCCGAGCCCATGGCCGGCATCGTTCGTCGCCACGACCGAGGACGTCAGGTTGACGGTCGACGCCCCGGGGTTGATGGCCGAGCGCATCACCGACGTCTGGCTCTATCCCGCACGATGGGGAGCGATCGACCTCGCGGCTCCGCAGCGAGCTCGCGTCGATGCCGCCGGCATCGAGGTCGAAGTCGCGCGGGGGTCTCTGCGCGAGGCAGCCGCCGCGCCGATCGAGGGCGTTCTGGTCGTGGCCGAGCGCCTGGACGGCGGGATCGCGCGCCACGCTTTCATGATAAAGGCGTCACCGAGATTGGTCGGCGAAGCCGGTCAGACAGCGCTCATCTCGTTGCTCCGAGCGCTGGGATTGGCCGTCGCTGGTGGGCTCGTGCTGAACCTGATGCCCTGCGTGCTGCCCGTTCTCTCGGTCAAGGCGCTCGGGCTCGTCCAGCATTCGAGCGGGCGGCTCTGGCCGCTTCGCGCTCACGGCCTCGCGTACACCGCCGGCGTGCTCGCGTCGTTCGCGGTCGTCGCGGGAGCGCTGATCGGGCTGCGCGCGGGCGGCGAGCAGCTGGGCTGGGGCTTCCAGCTCCAATCGCCGGCCTTCGTCACGCTCCTCGCCTGGCTCTTCTTCATGCTGGCGCTGAGCTTTTCCGGCGTGATCGTGGTCAGCGGGCGGCTGGCGGGCGCCGGCCACAGGCTTGCGGGGCACTCCGGTTACGCGGGATCGTTCGCCACGGGCGCCCTGGCCACCGTGGCGGCCACACCGTGCACGGCGCCTTTCATGGGTACGGCCGTCGGCTTCGCCATCACGCAGCCGTGGCCGACCGCGCTGTTCGTCTTCGAGGCGCTCGGCCTCGGGCTGGCCCTGCCCTACCTCCTCCTGACGCTCGTGCCCGCGTGGAGCCGCTTCTTGCCCAAGCCCGGCCCCTGGATGGCGCGTCTGCAGCAGTTCCTGGCGTTTCCGCTTTACGCCTCGGCTGCCTGGCTCGTATGGGTCGTGAGCCAGCAGGCCGGGCCGCGCGGCGTCGGCGCGGCCCTCGCCGGGATCGTGCTGATCGCGTTCGCGTCGTGGCTTCATCAATCGCTGGGCGCCGTCCGCGCGCTCTGGCGGCGGACGGCGACCTTGGCCGTCGTCGCGCTGCTTCCGGCGCTGATCGTCGGCATCGTCGCGCTGGCCCCGCTCGGCGCCGGCGCGCGTTCGCCCGCGCCCGAAGCCGGCGCAGCGGGCGGGGTCGGCTGGGAGCCGTTCAGCCCAGAGCGCCTGGCCGAGCTGCGTGCGTCCGGCAAGCCCGTCTTCGTGAACTTCACCGCCGCATGGTGCGTCACTTGCCTGGTCAACGAGCGCGTCGCTCTGCGCTCATCGGCCGTCGCCGAGGTGTTCGCGAAGAAGGGCGTCGTCGCGCTCAAAGCCGACTGGACCACCCGGGATCCGGTAATCACTCAGATGCTCAGCTCGCTCGGGCGGAACGGCGTGCCGCTTTATGCGCTGTATCCGCCCGGAGCGGCGATCGGAACGCCGACCTTGCTCCCACAGATCCTGACCGAAGGTGCGGTCATCGACGCGATCGACAAGATATGATCGTCGGCAACCCGTCGTGCGCGCTGCAGGTCGCCGCGGGGCCGGGGCCCCGCCGGCCGAGGCGCGCTGAATCCGAAGGAGAGCTCATGTCTACGCACCGCTTCACCCGTCGCACGTTTCTCGCGGGCACGACGCTCGCAGGGCTGGCCACCGTCGCTGCGCGCAACCTCCTCGCCGCGCCGCCCGCGTGGGCGGTCGCCGTCGCCAAGGTCGGCGATGGCGCGCCGGGCTTCACCCTCGCCGCCACGACCGGCAAGAGCGTGAGCCTCGCCGATCAGCGCGGCAAGCTCGTCATCCTCGAGTGGACGAATCACGATTGTCCTTACGTACGCAAGCACTACGAGACCGGCAATATGCAGGCGCTCCAGAAGGAGACGACGGCGCAGGGCGTGATCTGGCTCACGCTGATCTCGTCGTCGCCGGGGACGCAGGGCTACGTGACGCCGACGCAGGCCGACGAGCTCACGGCCACTCGGAAGGCGAGCCCGACCTCGGTGCTGCTCGACCCGACCGGGGTCGTCGGCAAGGCGTACGGCGCGACCAACACGCCCCACATGTACGTCATCGACAAGAACGGTCTGCTCGTCTACGCCGGCGCGATCGACGATCGGCCGACGACGCGCCGCGCCGACGTCCAGGGAGCGCACAACTACGTGCGCGCCGCGCTCGCGGACGTGGCGGCGGGTCGCGCGGTGCAGACGCCGGTCACCCGCGCGTACGGCTGCACGGTCAAGTACGCCTAGAGCGCGACGCGCGTGACCTTCTCACGCCCGTCGGTGGTCGTGCGCCTGATCGGGCTCGCCGTGCTCGCGCTCTGCATCACGACCGCTTCTGCTCTGCGGCTCGTCGCCGCGGTCTCCGCCGCCGACAAGCCGCGGGCCGAGCGTCCCGTCTACAAGGTGGGCGACAAGTGGGTCCGTACCGACGGCATCTACGTGCTCGTGCGGATCGACAAGGATGCGTACGTCTTCTCGGCCGGCGGCGGCAAGGAGTTCCACCTCAGTAAAGACCTGGGTATCACCAAGATCGTCCTCGAAGGGCGGACCGAGCTCGACCTCGAACCGGCACCGCGCCTCAGATGGCCCCTCGAAGTCGGCAAGTGGGGCACAACCCGCGTATTGTGGCGCTCGGCGCTGCCGCAGCCCCTGCCCAATTTCACGGGCAGCGTCGGCCTCATCTGGCAGGTCGACGCGCAGGAGACCGCTTCGCCGTCTACGCCGACCCGACGCGTCTCGGAGGGCAGATCCCAGGCCAGATGAGCCGGGCACCCAAGGGACAGCGATTTAGCCGCCGAGAAAATGCACTGAACCTATGCTCTCGACGCATATCTGTCGATGACGAAATGTGCTTGGGCAGCCCTCGGAGCATCCCGGACGGATGCGCCTTCGAGGCCGTCCGGGACCCGCCCTCGTTCCGAAAGTCATTCAATCTATGAAATAAAACGGCAACCCTATGAAAGCGAGGACCACTCGACAAGGCTGACTTGTGACCGAGGGCGACAACCGCGGCCGGGCTCCGGATTCCGGAAGGACGGATCGCGGAGGGCGAGCCAGGACCGGCCTCCGCTGCTCGACCAGGGCGGGGTGGTCAGTCCCCTGTTCAACTTTCGGGCGGTTCACCACCCGGCTCGGGCCGTATGCCCGGCGCGCGCGGGCTCAGGACGCTGGGTAGCCGGTCGGCCGGCGGGTCAACTGGGCGCTACTGACACTGATGCGTTCGAACTCCCACGCCGCAAAACACCGCACATGCAGGTTATGCCTGTCCATAGGGGATTCGGCGTTGTCGCCCTCGAACTGAAGCTCAAATCCCGTCTGGTCGCGGCTCACGGGTTCACCGCACACCGCGCAGGGCGCACTCATCCCGGGTCCGCCCCACATGCGGTCAGACCGTCGCGACGGCAGCCTCCCGCTGCGGATCGCGTCTCGGGCCTTTTCGCGAAGGATCGGTTCGTCAGGCATTGTCGGGCTCCAGTCTCACGGACGGCGGTGTCAGCGTACCCCGCCTCGGAAGGTCGCGCTACCGGATCAAGATCGCGCATCGCTATGTGGAGCCGAGCGACACTCCCGATCCGTACCGCGCGCTAAAACCGGTCCCTCTTCGCGCCTCGTCGTTAGAGCCTCGCGCGCGTTGGACAAAATCAGCGTCGTTGAATTTCCGGAAGCATCGGTGTCAGGTGATTGCCCGATGCGGCCTACAGGAAAGACACTATTCCCTCGGGGAATCCGATTATGTGAAGCTTTTCCAACGCATGGATTCAACTCTTCTCCGCGATGTAATCCGACAGCGGATTCTGGACGGCCGACTGCCACGAACTCCTCTCATCGAACTCGGGCATGGGCAGGGCATCGGACAAGCCTGCGACGCTTGCGGATCGATCATTGCGAAGAGCCAGAGGATGACCGTTCGGATAAGCGCGGACGAGTGGCGAACACTTCGCTTCCACGGCGATTGCTTTCAGGTGTGGGACACCGAGAAATGCACGAACGGGCGGGGGCACTAGTCGTACATAAGCCCCCATCGCTCGAAACTCCCACGCCATCGTCCATCTGGAAGCCCGACAACGACCCCAGAACTAGCTGAGAGGGGTTAGAGGCGAATCACCCGACTCCACTCACCATCTCGTTGCGCATGCGCGCCCGATCGTTGCTAGTTCTGTCGCCATTTCGTGGGTGATTCGGGGTGATTTCGGGGTTTTCTGGGTCACGCGCCTCGCAGCTTACGATCGCGAGGAGCCTCTGAGGTGCCGAGGGATTTCAGTGGTGATTGACCCACCCCTTGGCGGTTCGGTCTAGTGGCGTCCTCAGGCGCTCCCTGGAACGGGACCGAGCTGAGCTGACGCCGAAGAGCCCAGCCTGCTTCTTTTCTCGCAGACGATAGCTCTCACCGTGAATGTTCAAGACATGACTGTGGCTGGGCAATCCTCTTGACGCGAACTTGTGCGTTCTTGCCAAATTTCGACGCCGCATGCGTCCATACAGGGGTTGTCGACCTCGTAAGCGATGAGAGACCTCGTAAGCGATAGAGATGGAAGGGGTGAGATCAAGATGAAGCGAGTCATCATCTTCGCGCTCGTGCTCCTCGGTGCTCTTGCACCCGTGGCGAGCGTTGCCGAAGCCCATTGGGACGACGCGTGTCATTGCGACGAGATCGAGGCTCCGTAGCATCGGTGTAGGCGGGGGTGAAATTCCCCCGCGCATACCCGGCGGTGGTACTCGGGATGAGTCGGCTGCCTCTGCGACCGACACGATTCTCGTCGTCGACGATGGCCCGGGGCTTCCTGAGCTGGTCACCGAGCTGCTGTCGGAGGACGGACATCGGGTGCTCGTCGCGTCGAGTGGCGAAGGCGCACTGACGATGATTCGGGCGGTCCACCCCGATCTGATTCTGCTCGACTACTTTGCTCCTGACGTGAGCGGCTTGGTACTTCGACCGCTGGAAGACGGTTGAGTCGCGTTGGATCGGGGGCGCTCGCTCCAGTGCTCCGCTAGGGTGTGAGCCGGTTCACGTCATGGAGGGGCTAGGCTGGTAGTCGACCACCGCCGACTTCGGCGGATGGCGGTCCTGGATACGCCGCAGCCAGAAACACATCAACCGATCGACCGCTCTACTAACGAATCATCCTTAGCCCGTCAGTCAGAGGATCGTCCGCCGACAGAGATTCATTCCCGTCAGGTGCAGGCGCCCCACAGAGGTCGAACTCGGGACAGGACCTGAGCTTGCTCGACGTGAGCGTGGCGGCGGCCCCAAATAGGAGCATCAGCACACTGCCGAGCACGACCAGCCCGACGAACACGACAAGGCAGACGAAGAGTATGCCGTCATCGAAGGCCACCCGACGGCGACCCACATCATCCGAGTCGAGAGCGACCCGGCCACGGCGGCGGGCGAGCGACTTCCACACCCAGTCTCTTTGCAGAATGGACATTGTTCCCAGTATTCGAAACGCCGCCTGTCCCCAAACTAGACCTAACGCCATGTTCAGCATTGCACGCACTTATCGTGCCGAGAGCGGTCGATCGAAAATTCCAGCAGATAAGGCAACAGCCCCTGCGATGATCGGGCATCTCGCCCGAAGCAAGCCTTCGCGATGGGGCATTTTGCGTGCCACTGACGGCCTCCGCAGCTGCCCGGAGCGTCACATCGGTGACCGCTGCATACCGCCGCATCATCCTCTCAGTCTTCCAGCCGCCCAGCCCCATCACGATCGGCGCCGTGAAGCCGCGGTTGAGGACGCACCACGCGAGGGGCCTCATCGGATCACAACCCCGCGGGGCAGCGGTTGTAGTTCATCGGCGGAGAACGCGCCGGCCGCCCCGGCCTCGGCCCACGTCATACCCGGTGGCGCGTACTTCAGCGAAAGGGTTTCGTCGTGGTGGCCATCATGCGCCTCCCGCTTTCGTTCGTGTCACCGCGTCGGTCGATTCGGCGCGCAACCTTGGCTCCTGGCGTCCTCGCTTGCCGACACCCCTTTCTCTTGTTCGAGGCAAACCGAAACCGACGAACAGCCCACGGCCGTGAGCAGTAGCAGTACAACCGCGACAACCGCGCTGAGGAAGGCCATCAAGTTCCCCCGTTTCACCGCGACGCACTCGCGCGTGCCCCAAACTCGGATCATCGTGACCTCGGATCCGACTCTCCTGACGCGAACGTTGGCGTTCTTCCCGCCCGCGGTCGTGTACGGCCGGCCGATAACCTCGTAGTCTCCAGTCTCGTCCGAGAGCCGGTCGCCGATGAACATGGGTCGTCGTACCGGCCGCCGCCATGTCACGCGCTCCAGGCAGTTGAGGCTGTCGGCCTTCGCTCTTGTCGCCTTCCTCTCGGGGTGCGGCTTGGTCATCTACGGTCCGTCTAAGTGCATCGCGCGCCCCACCCTGGACCGCGCGCCACGGTGTCCGCTCCCATGCTGAGCCCGTCGCGCTCGTGGGCGAGTGCTCCATCCCCCTTGCGTAGAACGTGGCTCGCCAGCCCTTCTCGTCGTCGCGGGTGAGCTGGAGGTCGTACCCCCGGTGCGCCATGCCGACGGTGACATAGCCACGTGCGGAGCGCATAAAGAGCGCGGTCCATGGAGAGCGGCGAATCCGGCAGCGGCAAAGAGAAGGCGGCCGCGTTGGTCGAGCACGCGTTACTCGATAACCTGGTCCGCCTGCAAGATCACGGTTTTCTGAGGTCTCGCGCTCCGGGCTGAAGAGCGCGAGAAATCTCAGAACGGCCAGGATTTCAGTGGTGACCCCGGCGGGATTCGAACCCGCGATCTCGACCTTGAAAGGGTCGCGTCCTGGGCCAGGCTAGACGACGGGGTCAGCGACCGTCAGTATACTCGGGCTACGGCTGCACTCTCAGATTCGGGTGTCGCAGTCGGAAGTAGCCGCCCATCGCCGTTGCCGCGAGCAAGTTGGCCACGAGGATCGCCGGCCACGCGAGCGCTTGCAGCACCGGGGCGGCGAGCAGCATCGCGGCCGCGATGAACCCGAACTCGAAGAACACGAAGAGCATCAGGATGCCGAAGCCCACGTTGGACTGTTGCTCGGCGAGCGCCAGGAGGCGCGCGACGATGCCGCCGACTACGATGAACGCGAGGCCGTGGACCCAGGTGAACATGAGCACCATCTCGAAATTCGGCACCGCGTCGAGCCACGGTGCGGCGCCGCGATGGAAGAGCGCGGCACCGAGGACCGTCGGCGTGTAGAGCGGACGGCCCTGGATCGAGTCGATGATCAGAAACCAGATGGCCACGGTTGCAGCGCCGACGAGGCCGGCGATCAAGCCCTCCTGGTAGAGCCTCGTGACGTCGCGCGAAGCTTGAGAAGACTCCTCGGTGTGAGAAGCACGCTCGGTGGTCGCGCCGGTCTGAGTGGTCATCACCCTCCCCTTTCTGGGTGGCGAACCGACCCGTTCGACGGATGACCGATTATACCGCCGACCTTCTACCTAAACGCGCGCGTCACGGCGCATCGCGTCCAATCGCGAAGCGGAAGCTGTTGATGCCGACGCGGTAGCCGGTAGCACCGGCAACGACCGGCACGCGGGCCTTGAAGGGAGCGCTCCCGCGCGCCGGCACCATGCCCACGTACGGAATGCCTTGCGCGAGCACCTTGCCCGACTGATCGACGGCCGCCGCATTGACGTAGACGTCGATCACGTCGACAGAGCCATCGTTGTAGACGCGGCCGGACAGCTCGGCCGTAGGCGGGGCCGCCTTGTCGACGGTGTGCACGACGCGGAGAGTCGACGGAGTCTGCGCCGTCGCCGGAGCCGCGGTGGCGACGACGACGATCGAGCAGAGCAGAATGCGGCGCCACGCTGCGTTCGACACGATACGCAACATCTTACGCCAGCCTGTCCCTTCCGGCGCGCGCGATCGCGCCCGACGCATGATAGCGCAGGAAGCACTGCGAGTGCCGTGGTACGCTTGGCCCCGATCAGTCGGAGCCGTCCCCCTGGGAGAACACAATGAGCAATGGAGAGCCGGAAATCCTGATGCCGACAGGCGAGCGGGCAACCGGTGAGTTCGTGTCTCAGCCAGCGAAGCTCCTGCGAATCGCCGCGATGATACGCGAGCTCCTCGAAGAGGTGCGAAAGTCTTCCCCGGACGACGCGGGACGTAAGCGGCTGCGGTCGATCTACGACAAGGCGCTCAGCACCCTGAAGGAGGGCCTGTCGGAGGATCTGCAAAAGGAGCTCGAGACGCTCACCTTGCCGCTCGAGAGCAGTTCGAGCGAATCCGAGATCCGCCTCGCGCAGGCTCAGCTGGTCGGGTGGCTCGAGGGATTGTTCCACGGCATCCAGGCCGCGCTCTGGGCACAGCACGCGCAAGCGCGCGCCCAGTTCGATGAGATGCGCCGTCGCGGTCTTCCCTCCGGCCCGTCGGAAGGCGGCGAAGAACGACGAGAGCCCGGACAGTATCTGTAGTTCCTACCGCTCTCGGCTTCGGCGCGGCCGTGCTTTCCCGAGACTTTCGCGCGCACAAGGAGCCGACGCGATGAAGGCCGGGGCCGTCACGCTGGCCCTCGTGCTAGCTGGATGTGCGCATGTTTCGGGCGTGCGATACACATTCACGCCGTGCAACCCGGGCTTCCAGGACACCGTCAGGGCGTGCTTCTATGAGGCAGGTATAGGCGGGCCTGTTGTTGGGTACGACTTCTACGCGGATTCGGGGATCATTGAGAAGCATTGGAAGAGGCAATACGAAAGCTGCATGTTCCGGCGCGGCTACAACCAGGTCGACGGTCCAACAACTTGGCATCCCAAGGAGCGGTTCAACGGCGCTACGGGATGGCCGTGGCCGAATGATCCACCCCAAAGCGCATGGGTTTGGGTGAGGACTGCGGGTGCCGGGGACCGGCACTACTACGACGCGGTATGTGAGCCATGAGGCCACAATTCGCGCGTGGCTTCGGCGCGCGCTCGCCGAGGTCGTCACGAGCGCGCCGGCCGACATCTCGCGGCTCGCGAGCTACACTGTTCGCCCGTCGCCGTCCGGCGACAATGGTTTGAGCGCCGGACGCTCAAAGCACACAGCCAACGGCGCAGAACCTCAGTTCCATGTCCTGGTGGTTAACCAGTCCATCACGAGCTGCGGGGCCGTGATGACATGGCGCTCGGTGCCGGGTGGCTCTGCGCCGGGTTCATCTTCGGGTTCGCGGCTCCCTGACAACCTCGCCGCTATCGGTACCAACCCCAACTACGGGCCTTCGTATCCGAGGCAGTCGGTGCCGGAGTCACGTTGTCGGTGGGAGTGACTGTGTCGGTGGGAGTCACGCTGTCGGTGGAAGTAACGGTGTCGGTGGGAGCGACGCTGTCGGTCGGAGTGACGGCGGAAACGTCCTGCGCGACGGCGTTGGCGGCGTCCGAACACGCGCTCTCGTTCCCGTCCGTATCCACGGCGGTGACCGCGACGCTGTAGATCGAGGCAGTCGTCAGATCCGTGAGCTGGAAGCTGACCGTTTGATCCGGTGGCGGGATCGAGGTCGAGCTCGCAACCTCAAAGAAGGTGCTGCCAGGGCACGGTGAGTCGGATGTGCTGTAGTAAACGCGATAGAGGGCGAGGCTTGTCAGCGCGCTCCCGTCGGTGTTCGTAGTAGGCGCAGTCCAGGAGGCATTGAGGACGCCGGCGTGGCCCGAGGCGGCTATTAGGAGGACTCCGCCGAGCGTCAGTCCGATCGCGCGAAACCAGCGGACACTTCCTGAACGAAACACTTTTGTATTCTGTCTTCGCATGTGTCGTTGGTGTCCCCGGAATCAAAGGGTGAAGTTGCGATGGGGGAGCAAACGCGAGGAACGGCAATCGTTCGGTGACCGCGCTGAGATCCCCGTGAATCCAACGTGCTCCGAGCTGCTAGTCTGGCGGACTAGCACCTGGAGTCGGTGATCAGAAAACGCCGCGACCGGAGAGACGAAATGCAGGAAGATTTTGAGAGCGCATTCTCACCCGCGGCCTGGCGCGAAGTGCAGCAGCGCCAGCGGTTTTGCTCGGGGATCCAGTCTTAGAGGCTTGTGATCGCATCGGTCGCGCGGCTAGACAGCAAAAGGGACGCCAGACTGCTTCATCCTGCGTTGCCGCACCACCAATTTCCGGATTTTCGTAACGACGGTTGACGATAAAACGTCCGCGTCCACGCCGCAGCGGGCCGCGGCCTCCGGAATTAGCCTCGCTCGACAGTCGGTGAATCGCGGACTTCGCCGAACACCACGGATGGTGAACTCTACAGAATTCTGTCACGAGACGGACACCGCTGACAGGGAAGTGGTGGGGTGCGTTACATAATGGGTTGGCCTGGCGAGATCGTTTTTCGTTCCTGACTCGAGTTGAAAGGGGGCGAGGTTGCCGCAAGCCGCTCCCGGCTGCAAAAGATGGGAGCCGCCCCGGCGACGGGTTCAGCTATCGCGTTCCGCTCGGTAAGCCGATCGTCGACGTCGCTCTAGATAGGGAGAAACGCTCGAGCGCCGTGATCAGATTCGGGCTTGCATAGATAGATGGGATGATCTCGAATCCAGGAACATCCGACATTTTCAGATGAATGTCCCGTACACGGAAGAGTGGGTTGAATGGGAGCCTAACGCACGGGTCACGTCCCCCGCCTCTTTGTACTGAAGGGTGTCGCCCCGGCGTGAGCCGCGCGCGCAGGTCGCGCGTGCCAAGGGCAGCATCACATGGCCGAGAAGATCACACGCCTCGATGCGATCATAGCTCGGCTGGAAGGAGAGACCTGGAACCAGGGAGAACGTTTAGTCGCCCTCACAAGATCGCGCTTTGCTCGACGGAGCACGGGGCGCAGGTGGCGCAGCTTGAAATCAGTCCTCGCGCTTGATGATGCCGGTCACTACAAAGTCGGTGTCGCCGGGTCGGCCAAATACCGTCACCAAGTCACCGGGGCGCAGCAACCTCAGGACCCTGGCACTGACACCACGCAGCAGCATTGTGGCCTCACGGCCGTCAGCTGCCCGAACCACGACGGTGGGCCCGGACAGCGAGCCAATGCGGCCATTGATGCGTTGGGATCGCACTGAAGGAGCATCCGCCGGCCGAGGCGTATCAGCAGGCGGATAGATCACCTGGGCCGCAAGCTGATCAGGACGAGACCCTTCGAAGCCGACCAAGGTCACGGCAGCCCCTCGTTCCACCGTTGGAATACTTGAAACCGCGCGGAGGTCGGCGTAGCACACAGTCCCCTCGTCGCTCTTGAGCACCGCCACGGGCGTGTCAGGGTTGAGTCTCGCCGGGTGGAGGAGCGTTCCAGAGATAACGCGGAAATCGTTGGGTGCTGCGAGAGCGGACACCGGCAGGTACGGAGCAAACAGAGCGATGATGAGAAGGAGGAGAGCGACCACACTTCTCATAGCGAACTCCCCGAGGCAAGCTGATAGACAGCCTATCGCTTCAGTGAGTCTAGTCGAGGAGATCACGGTAAGAAACTAATGATACCTGCGTAAGTGAAGTCCTAGAAAAGTTATACTCCGCTGTGGGAGGTACGGCATGCGCCCACAGGGGAGCCCGGCTGAGCTCGAGCAGCGACGCCTGCGCGCCATCGAACTGCTCCAGCGCGACCTTCCTGTGCATGTGGTGGCCGGGCGCCTCGGCGTCGCTCGGCGTTCCGTCCGCCGATGGAAGCGCGCGCACCGACGACAAGGCCGCGCCGGGCTGCGCGCCCGCCCGGCGTCGGGTCGACCGCCGAAACTCAGCCTCGCGCAGCGGCATCGACTGGCCCGCCTGGTGATGGCGGGGCCGGAAGCGGCCGGCTATCGCACAGGCTTGTGGACGTGTCGACGGATCGTCGACCTCATCCGTCGTCAGTTCAAAGTCGTCTACCATCCGGATCACGTCGGGCGACTGCTCCGCGCGTGTGGCTTCAGCCCCCAGCGGCCCCAGCCCCGCGCCAAGGAGCGCGACGATCGGCGGGTGCGCGACTGGGTCCTGCGTGACTGGCGCCGGGTAAAAAAACTCCGGCGCCTCGGCGCCCACCTGATCTGCCTCGATGAAACCGGCTTCTTGATGATGCCGGTACTCCGCCGCACATGGGCCCCGTGTGGCCTGACGCCGACGCTGTCCGTTCGCACGCGCTCGCACGAGAAGGTTTCCAGCATCGGCGCCTTGATCGTGTCGCCTCGTCGCCGACAACTCACCCTGGCGTTGGCCCTGCACCCGCGACGCCACATTCGGGGCCCCCAGGTGGTGCGCTTTCTTCGCCATCTCGGGCGCCACGTCCGCGGTCCATTCATCCTGGTTTGGGATCGGGGACGCTCTCACAAGCACGAGCTCGTGCAGAGCTGGCTGCATGCTCATCCCTCGCTGCCACATCGTCTGGTTTCCACCCTACGCACCGGACCTCAACCCCGTGGAACTGCTCTGGAGCTACCTGAAGTACGGTCGCCTCGCGAACCTCGCGCCGGACACCGTCGACGACATCCAGAGCAACGTGCGCCGCGAACGGCGACGTCTCACCCGACATCCGCAGTTGCTGAGGAGCTTCTTCCGCCACTCGGCCCTGCCTTTTCGTGTCTAAGGTAGGACATTATTTACGCATCTATCATTAGTTGATAGCCCGCGAAGTTATCGGCCCATACCGTCACGGCGAAGTCGTTCGGCGACCGCACGAGCAATTGCATCGTACCCCGCCTGTACCGGATGGCCGTCAGCATCCTCGCGATACGGGTTGACGCCGGAGGCGATCAACGTCTCCAACGCGGGCAGTGTGTCGATGGTCGCAATGTGTTCACGGGCAAAAAAAACAAGCGCGTCTGATCGAGCGCGTCCTTCGGCATTCCACAGATCGACCATGTAAGTTGGGTCTCGCAGGGACGCAAATGTCCGTGCACGAAAAGCGGTCTCTTTTGTTGGAATCATAGCAACGTAAAGGGAACACTGGGCGCGTCTGCAGCGCTCGGCGATGTATTGAAAAGCCAAGAAGGTGATTCGCCGTCCCTCCACAATGCGTGGGTCCGTATCGTCAAGACGTATTATTCGATACCCGGGGCTAAAGAGCGTCGTCAGTTCTCGATCACGGTATCGGGGGCACAGTTTCGGCCAGTAGTCCTCAGCCTTTGTTTCGACCTGCGTAGCTGTAAAAAGGCGTGCTCTGAGAACTCTAATCAGCGCCGAGTTGCGCAGCAGGTAAGCCTTGGCACTCTGCAACTGTTCGCTCCAGGACGGCGCGAGCGGAGGAGACGCAAGAACGTCATGCAGAACCTCGAAAGGCCCGCCGCAGTCAAGATGTTTGCCACGCAAGAGTTTCGGGTCTGCGGTCTCCGCCCGTGTTATTCCCTGCCGGGACTTCAAATCCGTTAAAGCGAACAATGAATCTAGCACCGGGTCGAGGGTAGAGCGTCTGAGATCTCCTACCCTGTACACGAACTCGTACGAGTCGTAGATGTCATTCCCGACAGAGTACGTCGAAATGATCACCTTAGGCTTGAGCGCCAATGCTTCCTCCAGGAGGAGAACGTAGTGCCCTGGTCCGTATCCGCCGGCGGCCATCTGGTAGACGGTGCGGTGAAGGAGCGCCCCGACCCGTTGCGGCCACGCGGCTTCCAGCGCGATTTTCGCGGAGAGATTCACGCCAGACGTCTGAGAATCTCCCAACACAACAATGTCCGCGCTCGTCAATGCCGAGGAATTACGCCATCCTCGCGAGTCATGCCCAGGGAGGTCGGGGTTAAGACGGTGGCCCAGCCGCTCATCCGGGATAACCTCGGGCGCTGTAACCTCGGGCGCTGTAGATGGAGTAACGAATCGAGCCCGAAGCTGCAGTGCTCCTTCGAGCAAGAGGGAACCGACTAGAGCACCAAGACAGACTAACCCTAACGTGCCGAGGATAGGTCGAAGGTAAGACATTGCGTCAAATCCTCGCCGGGAAAGGTCTGAGTGTTCCAGGCGCGGTACTCAGCTCGAATCGCCGCAAAGAGCGGCTCGATGGAGACCACAGTCGTAGCGCCGGGATCCCTCAGTATTTGAATAGGAGAAGGACGTCGCAACGGACAGGAGCAAGAGCAGGAAGAATGTTCGCGCTCTGCGCATGAGGCACCTCCGCACCTGTTGGTGGAGGATGTGGCGGCGATCTTGCTACTGATGAGAACCGTCGTCAAGAACGAAAGGTCATTCCAGACGTCTACCGAGAATGGAACAGAGACCGGGCTGCGTGAGCTGCTCCAGTTGATTCGGCCGCCCCAGGCGCTTCGCCGTCTGAAGCCGTTCTGATCCCGCCGCGTTCACTAATCCAGCGCTAATCGGCCCAGAGACCAAGCATGTACCTACGTCGATGCTGTCGTATGACCGTGCGCTGCATGCCCTGCGCTCGTGGCTCGACTCCTGGTCCGGTATCGGGCACGTCGCTGTGGGCATGGCCCGACAGGGCTCGATCTTCAGCTCACGCGATACGACGAGAAGGGCTGGCGGGCGACCTTCTATACGACGGGGTTGGAGCACTCCCCTACCAGCGCGACGGGTACGTGCCGCTGTCGTCTCGGTTGCCGCGGCCGCGTCGCATGAGCTGCCCAAAGGGGGAACGGCTCGGACCGGGTTTGTACTAACACATGGGACAGACTTTCTTCTAGACTGGCGCCAATTCGACAATGAATCACAAAATCTTTTCACGGCTCGGCTCCGCAACGGATCTAATGCTCCTGAGTTCCTTTTACGTTTGCGAGGCCAGTGCTCTGTCAATCGTCCTCGCGTTGTATCGTTTTTCATCAAAACCCAGTGCCACCAAGTTCCTGTCCAGTCTTCCCGAGACCGTGTTCGTGGTCGCGTTGATGGGGTCGAGGCCGGATCGAGGCAGTTTGGCGAGGTTCTCATGATGAATCTGATTGTCGTGATGATCACCGCGGTTACCGGGGAAGTCTCGCTTCGCCTCATCTCAACCAAGAACTCCGGGGGAGGAGGGGCAGTCATTCTAGGAAACAGACTATTGCCTCCGCGCGAGTGGCAGTTGGTGGTTCGACACTTCTCACGCATCCTTCAGACCGCGGCGTCGAAGCAGACCTATCTTGTGTACGATGACCTCTTGGGCTGGACTATTGGCGCCAACCGACGGCGAGGACGAGGTCGAGACTCTTGGCGTTCTTCTTACCGCGTCCCAGCAGCGCCAGGTTGTACTGGACGCGGCCGTCGTCGGTGAAGGTGTCGAGCACGTCGCTGAGAATCCTCCGGCGATACGGTTCGATGTGGGGCAGGATCGGCGTGCGATCAAGCCAGTTGACGAGCGCGAGGAAATCGAGGACGCATGTGCGGGGGCGCGCCGGGCTGCTGCCACGCGCGGAGAGCGTCGGGGGTGTCACGCGCGGGATCGGGGTTGGGGTGTCATGACGTGGGCTCCGTGACGTTCATCTGCGCCTTCGCGTGCTGGATCACGTCGTCGATCGATTGCAGGGGTGGACGGGCACGATCGAGGCCGAGCTTGTCGAGCAGCTTCGCCAAGTGATCGGCGAGCGATTGCCTCTGCACCACGATCGGCAGTAGCGCCTTCGTGCGGCCGTTGACGAGGGAGCGCTGGCCGAGAATCCACGCGTCAACGTGATCGAGCAGCAGCGCGGCACGTACCACCATGTCGGTCAGCCGCCGTCGCTGAGGGCTCAAGGCAGCGTCGCCGCCCTGCGCGGCGATGAGTTCACGTCGGAAGGCCAACGTCTCGCGAGCCGCCGCCGTACGGCGGTCAATCGCGTTGAATCCGGCCAGCTTCACCCGGACCATCGGAGCCGTGAGCCCGTGGCGCGTGTAGGCGCGGCGCGCTTTCATGCCTGGAACCAACGTGGAACCAACGCTGAAAATCGATGGCCCGACGGGCAATTACGAACCGATCTCTGACGGTGAATCAGGGGGACGGCGGGAAAACGACATACGCGCCCTGTGGCGCTGTTGTGGAACCACAAAGTGGAACCAGCGGAGACTGGGCGGCGGCAAGTACGTGAGAACTTTGGTGAGCCGTGAGGGACTCGAACCCTCGACCCCCTGATTAAAAGTCAGGTGCTCTACCGTCTGAGCTAACGGCTCCCGGCCTGAAGTTTAGCACCCTTACAGGACACCACTCCGGAGCCGTATTCGCGTTCGGACGAATTTCGGACGGTTTTTGAGATGGGAGGGCACAGTCTCCTTCCAGACGATTTGCCCGCCGACTCGGCTTCGATTCGCGAACCGGACGTGAACGAACTCCCATACTTCAAGTACGTGATTTCTTTGCACGCTGATCATCCGCTCACGCGCGCTTTTTCGTCGGCATGACTTTTCTTATCAGAAATGCCCGCCTACCCTGCCATGATGAAATCCAGCGCAAGTCGCAGGGCGAGTCCTCGAAGATCCACTAGCAAAGACGGGCTCCCAGCGCCTTGACCAGCTGACTTCGCTTTCCAGCGAGTACCTCGGCGCCCACGTTCATGACTCCGGGATCCGTGTCGTATGACAGTCGCAGCACCGCGCATATTTGCACGCACGGCGTGATGTCGAGATGGCGTCTGTTGTTCTTGGCGGTCAGCATGATCGCCCTGGCGGGCTGCGACGGGAGACCCACCGCGACTGTGGCGAGGTCAGATTCGACGAAGAACGCCGCCGGCGAAGTCGCGCGAGGCACGGATCCCGGCGGCGCACAGGGTGCTGGCGCGTCCGATTCGGTCGCGCACTCTCGAATGTTCGAGGGCGCGGACGACACCGCCCCCGTTCGGCTCAATCCAAGGCGCACCCGCCACGATGAGATCTCGTACTCCGCGGCAATCCGTGCCGGACGCAAGGCGATAGCGAACTGGCCG
>Ga0209055_1000905_pt1 | contig 19904 bp, 26 predicted proteins | sample GraSoiAngelo_110_FD_185875 | JGI IMG/M metagenome (GOLD analysis project Ga0209055, IMG submission 185875) | Grasslands soil microbial communities from the Angelo Coastal Reserve, California, USA - 14_0903_12_30cm (SPAdes) (version 2) | ecosystem: Environmental > Terrestrial > Soil > Grasslands ... | reverse complement strand
CGGGGCCGCTCGCCGCCCAATCGGCCCAGGCGCGGCTGGAAGGCCGGGTTCCGGGCGCGGCGATTCCCGCCGTCGATTCGCTGGTGCAGCGGGCGTATGCGGAAGGGCTGCCGACCGAGCCGCTGATCCAGAAGGCTCTGGAGGGGGGCGCGAAGCAGGTCACGGCACCTCGCATCGTCGCGGCCGTGCAGGTCAGTCTGGGGCAATTGCGCGACGCGCGCGACCTTCTCGTCCACGGCGGCGACGAGCCGCCCGTGACGCCCGGGGAGGTGACCACGGTGGCGTGGGCGCTGCGGCGCGGTCTGCCCGGCCCGGTGGTGCAGCGAGTGCTCGTCGCCCTGCCGCGTCCCCCGCGGGCTTCGGCGATGCACGCCGTCGCGGATCTTGTGGCGCATCATTTCGACCCGGACTCAGGCGCCGATCTGATCATCGCGGCGATCGGTCAGGGGCTGGTGCCCGAGCGGCTGCTCGACGTGTCGGCGGCGGCCGCGCGCGAGCTGCAGCGCGGACACACCCACGCCGAAGCGCTCGCGCTGGTGCGCCAGGAGCTCCCCAATGTGCCCGCGTCCCCCAAACCCACGCGCGGCGCCGTGGCTCGGGCGCGCCGGCCGGCGGCGCCGACGCCTCCCTAGGCCGAAGGCAAGGTTCCATAGTGGAACGTTCCGACTCGCCGGGCCGATGCCTGTTCCGCCCCGTGACGCAGCGCACCAGTCGCGGGTCTCACCCGTGAAGCGAGCCAGGGTGGCTCGCCCCATACCTCCGGAGGTATCGAGACATGATTCGTCGCACGCTCCTCGCGCTGGCGCTCCTCGCCGCTCCCGCGATCGTGGTAGCGCAGCAGCCGTCCCCGATGCAGGGGCAGGCGCCGGCGGCCGACACATCGAAGGCGAAGCCGGCCAAGAAGTCCACCAAGAAGGGCTCCAAGAAGCACGCCGCGAAGCCGGCAGCCAAGCCCGCGGCCAAGGACACCAGCAAGACCAAGATGTAAGCAGTCGGCGCTACGAGGTGTAATCGGCGTTGATCCGGACGTATTCCGGCGTCAAGTCGCAGGTCCACACCACCGCCTCCGCGCGACCGAGTCCGAGGTCGACGCGGAGGCGGATCGTTTTCTGCTGGAAGATCGCGCGGGCGGCGCCGGCGTCGGCGTGGGCCACGGCCCCGCCGCTGGCGAGGGTGAGCCACTCGCCATCGGCGGCCGCCTGCAGCGAGAGGCGGTCGGTGGCTAGGGTCACGCCCGCCGCCCCCGCGGCGGCGAGGATGCGCCCCCAGTTCGGGTCGGCGCCGTAAATCGCGGTCTTCACCAGGACGGAGCGCGCAATGGCGCGCCCGACCTCCCGGGCGGCCGTCTCGCTCACCGCGCCCGCCACCTGGATCTCGACCAGCTTCGACGCACCTTCGCCGTCGGCGACGATGGCGAGCGCCAGCGTGCGTGCGACGTGCAGCACGGCGTCCTCGAACGCCTTCCACACCGCGCCGTCACGCGCCGGGTCGACGCCGGACGCGCCTCCGGCGAGCAGGAGCACCGTGTCGTTGGTGCTGGTGTCGCCGTCCACCGAAATGGCGTTGAAACTGCGATCGGCGACGCGACGCAGCAGCGGCTGGAGCGCCGCCGGCTCCCCAGCCGCGTCCGTCGTCAGCACCGCGAGCAGGGTGGCCATGTCGGGATGGATCATCCCCGCCCCCTTGGCGATCCCTCCGACCGTGACCATGCCGGCGGGAGTCTCGAAGCGAACGGCACAGTGCTTCGGCCGGGTGTCGGTGGTCATGATGGCGCGCGCCGCCTCGGGGCCGCCGTCGGTGGTGAGATGCGCGGCGGCCGCCTGGAGGCCGCCGCTGATCTGCTCGAGCGGCAACGGTACGCCGATCACGCCGGTGGAGAGCACGAGGGCGGTGCGCGCGGGCAAGTCCGCCGCCTGCTCCGCCGCTCGGGCCATGGCGCGCGCGGCCTCGAGTCCCGGGGCACCTGTGCAGGCGTTCGCGACCCGCGCGTTCATGGCGACGGCCCGGATACGGCCCGGGCGCTCCGCCAACAGGTCGGCGTCGTAGGTCACCGGCGCGGCGCGCAGGGCGTTCTTCGTGAACACGCCCGCCGTGGCGCAGCTCGTGGCGCTCACCAGCAGTGCGACGTCGGGTGCACCGTCGGCTTTCAGTCCCGCATGCGCCGCCGCGGCGCTGAAGCCGCGCGGCGACGTGACGGAGCCGCTCGGGATCTCGGTGAGACCGGAGGACATCGGCGGGAAGATAGCCCGCGCCCGTCGCTTGTGTAACCGCCCGGGCCATCATATCATAGCACAACCTTCCCGGGAGGCCCGTTCGATGTCGGAACCGTTCTTGAGCTCCGACGACTACGACGAACGCGCGCATCAGCTGTACAACGACGGACAATACGACCACGCCATCGAGACCCTGCGAGAAGGGCTGGGGCTCTACCCCCACGCCGTCGAGCTGCACGTCGGCATGGGCTACGCCCGGCTCGCCCGGGAGGAGTATCTCTGGGCGCGCCGCGCGTTCGAGGAAGCCGTGGGCCTCGACCCCGAGCACGAGGACGCGTTGGCGGGGCTGGGCGAAGTGCTCCTCAAGTTCGGCGAGCGGGGCGGCGCCGTCGCCTGTTTCGACCGTATCCTCGCGCTGGGCTTCCGGGACGACCACGACCTCATGCTGCAGGTCGGCCGCGCGCTGTTCCGGGAGGCCGCCCTGGACCAGGCGCGGCGCTTCTTCGAGGTCGCCATCACGGGCCATCCCGATTCGGCCGAGGCGGCGGCGTGCGTGGGGTACGCGGCGCACCGCCTCACGGACGAGGGAGGCGCGCTCTACTGGCTGCGCCGGGCCCTGGAGCTGGACACGGGGCACGCCGAAGCACGCATCTATCTCGCGAACTTGCTGTACGACCGGGGGGAGTACGAGGCGGCGCTGTTTCACCTCGAGCGCACGCAGCCGGGGGACCACTTCGACGGGCTCGCCATCTGGCGACTGATCGAGCTGAAGAAGAGCGTGTACCGCCTTCCCGACGACGACCCGGAGCTCGTGCCCTGGCATCATCGCCTCGACGAGCTCTCGGGAGACGCCGCTCCGGAGGATCTGCTGCTCGCGGAGATCGAGGCGATGGGGCCCGACGGCCAGCTACGCGACCCACGTCAGCTCGAGCTCTTCGGGACGCTCCTCACGGAGCTGCAGGGCATGAAGGCGCGGTCGGGGCCGGGCGACGTCCACCGGGTCAGCACGCTCGGCGGCGCGACCTACGTCGGCACGTGGGAGGAGATCGTGCGCCAGATGAAGGACGACGCCGCGGAGTGGGCGCGCGGCTCGCTGGAGCAGTACATGGCGGCCGCCGCGCACCGCGGGCGCAAGGAGACCGGCGTCGCCATTCCCGCGACGGATCCGGAGAGCTTCATCCGCGGGAGCGCGGACGCGGGGCTGCTGAGAATCGTGCACTGAGCGAGCGACGCCGGGCTCCCTCCGCGACAAAAAAGACGCAGTCGCTTTGGGAGCCCGGCGCCGCCCGCCGTCCGGAGCTAGCTGCTGCTGTGCTTTAGCTTCACCGCGATCGACAGCGGCCCGTCTCCCAACGCCACCAGCGTGATCGCGCCCGCGAGCAGCAGTCCCTCGAGCTCGATGTTGCCGCCGTGCGGCACCTTGACGGCGAAGATGGCGACCAGCATCTCGATCGCCATGAGGATCGACCAGGCCCGGGTGAAGATCCCGAGCAGCACGCACGCCGCGCCCAGCGTTTCGACCGCGATCAGGATCACCGCCCAGATGGAGGCGAACGGGAATCCGATTCCGTGCAGAAACCCCGCCACGGCGGGGATGCCGTTGTGAAACTTCGTCAGGCCGTGCTGCAGGAAAACGCCGCCGACGGCGAGGCGCATGAAAAACGCGGCGTACGGCGTGAGTTGGTTCATGGGCTCTCCGGAAGGATGGCGTTGGTCACCGGCCCGCGCCGGCGGGAATCGACGCGCACTGCGCGCGCGCCGAACCGCTTGATGATCACGTCGAGACCGCGTTGCGGCCGCGCGCCCCCGATGCCCGCGACGTCGGCGAAGCACAGCCCCGCGTCGGGCACGCCGTGCAGCGCGACGTGCCCGCCGTTGCACACCAGCGCCGCCGACAGGCCCTGCGGCCCGAGCGCCACGACCGGCGGGCTGGCGGGGTTCAAGCCGGCCGCGTTGGCGGCGGCGAGCAGCAGCCCGGCAATGCCTTGGGCATCGGTGAGGCGGTTCGCCGGAACGCCGCCAAGGTCCGCGAAGACGTGGTCGAACGTCACCCCTGGCAGAAGCCCTGACGGGTGAGCAGCGGCACGACGAACGTTCCCCGCGTGGTTTCCACCCCGAGCGGGTCGGTGTAGAGGTCCGTTCGCTGCGTGATGAACCGATAGCGGCCACTGATGATGGCGCCGCCACTGCTCACGTTGGCGAATTGGGTGATCGTGATACTGCCCGCCACCGAGTCGGCAGGTGTGCCGTGGGAATAGGCGACGATAAAATAGAGCGGCGCGACGTTGTGGGCGCTGCGCCAGAACGCCCACGGCCGCGGCGGGTTGCAGACGGGATCGAGCCGCCCGGCCCGGGAGCTGGAGGCCTCCGCCGGGCCGATGGAGTCGACGTCGAACGTGACGTTGCCGCCGATCACCGAATCCGGCACGATGACTATCGTCGAGTCGAGCAGGCTGCTGTCGGGGGAGAGGGCTCGGGTGAGCAGCAGGAAGCCCAGTTTGCCGTTGAGCCTGGGGAAGCTGACGCCGACGGCCGGGCCTCCTTCGTGGCGGATCGCCGTGCCGAACACCGTTTGGAAGGAGTAGCCGGCGGCGGTTGTATCGGTCAGGCCGAGGACGACGACGGCGCCCGTGTCCGAGACCGTGTCCGCGCCCCCGCTGGTCACGTGGGCGACGTAGCGCACGGCGCCGCCCGAAGTCACGGCGGTCACGAGCCCCGTCGACGTGTTGATCGTCACCCCGGAGTTCGACGAGGGGTCGAACCATACGGTGTCCGTTGCCGCCACGTCCTTCTTCTGGACCGCGACCGGAATGGTGAACGTGTCCTGCTGCATCAGCACGATCGTGTCCAGGAGCAGCGTGAGGTCGAGCGGCCGTGAGACGGCGACGAGCGCGATCCCGGTCGCCTGGCCGCCCGTGGCCGTGACGGTCGCGACGCCCTTGCCGACCCCGTGGATGACCCCGGTCGTGGGATTGATCGTCGCTACCGAGTTCGGACCGATGGTCCAGGTGAGTGGACCCGGGTTGGCGCGTTGGCCATCGGTGTTGTAGTAGGCAAAGGCGCGCGGCGCGAGCGAGTCCCCCACGAACAGCGAGTCGAGGACCGGGCTCAGGATCAGGGCCGGCGGCAAGGGGCTCGACACGTCGAAGCACGCGGCGGCCGCAGCGATGGTGACAGCGAACAAGTATCGTCTCATGGCGCCTAAGTGTAAGAGGGCTCGGCCGGGAGTGGCCAGGGCGAGCGGTCGCGTTATGGAACCCCGCTCGCCGGGGATTGCTCCCCCGCACTAGAACATCGACATCGCGAGAAACGAGCGGAGATTATCGTTCGTCACCCGCAACCGGGCGCACAGCAGCCGGACCACCGACCAGAGCACCTTGTACGCGATGTCGCGGTTGAAATCGAGCAGCAGCTCGAAGTCGGAGCGCGCGATGGTGATGAGGGTGCAGGTGGTGTTGGCGATGGCGTCGGTGGAGCGCTCCGAGCGGTCGAAGATGGCCATTTCGCCGAAGCAGGCCCCGGGCTTGAGGACGGCGAGGGCCTCTTCTCCCGAGCCGGGGATGGTCCGGGAGATGCGCACATCTCCCTCGGAAATAATGAACAGGCGGTTGCCGGGCTCGCCTTCCTTGAAGACGTGTTGGCCGACGGCGAACTTCTGCTCGCGACACACTTCCGCCACGCGGGCGAGCTCGCCGTCGTCCAGCTCTTGGAAGATCGCCGCCTGCTTCAGCAGACTCAGGTTCACGCGGACGAAGCTATGGGGCGCCGGAGGGAGGGGCAAGTGAAACCATGGGTGACGTGGGCGGATCTGCTGACCGCGCTGCGCCTCCCGCTGGCCGCCGCGTTTCCGTTCGTCCACCGGCCGGCCGCGCAGCTGGGGCTCGTGGCCGCGGCCGCCGCGTCCGACTTCTTCGACGGCATGCTGGCGCGCCGGCTCGGCGCGTCGCGCGCCGGCGCCGTGCTCGATCCCACCGCCGACAAGGTCTTCATGGCCGTCGCCTTCGTCACCGTCGCCCGGGCCGGCCTGCTCCATCCCCTCGAGATCGCGGGCGTGCTGGCTCGGGACATCGTGGCCGCGCTGGGGTACGTCGGAGCGTGGCTGCTGCGCCATCCGATGACGCTGCCCGCGCGCGCCGGCGGCAAGGCGGTCACGGTCCTGCAGCTATTGACGCTGGTCGCCTGCATCGTCGGCTCCCCTCACGTGCGCTCGATCGCGTGGGCGACGACGGCGGTGGGCCTGTATGCGATCTGGGACTACGGCCGGGCAGCGGCCCGGGTGAACGCACAGCGCTGACAGGGGGGACGTGATGCGGAGCGTGTGGCCGACGGTGCTGCTCGTGGGGATGGGGCTCGGGGTGAGTGGGGTGGCGGGTAGCGTCGCGCTCGCGGCGCAGGAATTTCATCCACCGCCGGTGCGCTCGGCCAGCGACGGCACCCGGCTGGGACTGCTCGGGTTCGGGGTGCGCGCCGGGATGGACCTCTCCGGGAACACCCAGCTGGTGTTCGGCGTCACGCTCGACGCCGGCAATCTCCTCACCAGCCGCTTCCGGCTCCGTCCGTCGGGCGAGATCGGCGTGTTCAATGGCGTGAACAGCTACGTCGGGAGCCTGGAAGGGCTCTACCGGCTCACCGGCGAAGGACAGTCGGCCACGCCGTACGTGGGCGGCGGCTTCAGCCTGGTGGGACACGATCGCTGCGGCGCTGACCCCGATTGTCCGGACGTGTGGCTCAACGTCGTCGTGGGCGTCGAGCTGCACTATCGCTCCACCTTCAACTGGCTGCTCGAGTACCACGGCATGGATGGGTTCCGCCACAACCGGTTGTACGCGGGATTGACGACGCGGCGGGGCAACTGACGTGGCGGCGAACGTCGCGGAGGTCACGCTGCGCTGGCGCGAGGCCCTGGAGTTCGACGCAGCGGCGCCCGGCCGCCCCCCGATCGTGGTCGACGGCAACAGCACCGTCGCCGCATCACCGGTCGAGCTGCTGCTGGTTGCCGCCGCCAGCTGCACCGCGTCGGACGTGGTGCTGATCCTCCAGAAACAACGGGTGGTGTTGCGCGGGCTCGAGGTGCTGGTGCGCGGCACGCGCCGGACGGAGCAGCCGCGCCGCTACACGGCGCTGCACTTCGTGTTCACCATCACGGGGGACGGGGCGGACGAGGGGAAGACACGCCGCGCCGTCGATCTCTCCCTCGAGAAGTACTGCTCCGTGGTCGCCTCGCTCGCCCCCGACATCCGCATCAGCTACGACGTCGCGCTTCGCTAGAACGCTCGCGGGCGCCGCGGTCCTGACCGCCCGCGCGGCCCTCGCCGCGACGCCGGCGCGCGCGCAAACGCTCACGGCGACCGAAGCGGGGGTCGGTGCGATGCTGGTGATGGCGCACCGGTCCTTCTGGGGTCCGGAGCTCGTCGTCGCGCGCCGCCCCGGAGCGCAGGGGCGCTTCGCGCTCACGCTGGCAGGCGGGGATTACGAGGGCGCACTCGGCGTCCGGGTCGCAGCCGACGCACAGCTGCTGCTGCGGCCGGGTGAGCGCGTCGGCCTCGGGCCCTACGGCGGGTTGGGACTGGCCTTCGTCGGGGCGGAGGGAGCGCGCGGCGCCGGCTATCTCACGGCGCTGCTGGGGGTGGAGGCAGCGCCGGGGCGCCGCCAGGGGTGGTACGCGGAGCTAGGGTTGGGTGGTGGTGTGCGGCTGTCGCTGGGTCGGCGCTTCCGCCGGTTTCCGCCCTGGTGGTAGCGAGGTGCGGCCTCAGACGCTCGCGCCCACGGTCGCACTGCGCGCCACGACGGGGCGGCAGTAGCGCTCCCCTAGAACGCGCAGCTCGGTGAGCTGCGGCTCGTCCAGGCCCTCGTAGCGGTCGGCGAGGTACAGCATGGTGTCGTCGAACCACTCCTTCTGGTGTTCCGCGCTGGCTTCCAGGACTCCGCATCGGAGGATGTGGGAGAACAGCTCGTCGCGTGCCTGCTCGAAGGGGGTGGGGGTGGACATTCTGCGCGGTTCCGCACGTTTCTTGGCCATGCTGATGGGTGCTCCTCTCGGTCAGGACCGGGAACTGGGGGGGCGCGAGGACGGCTGGGCCGCTCAAGCTGCCGATCAATCGGCGCCGCAATGTAATAGAGCGCGTGAGACGGCGCAAAGGGCGGACGTGCGGGCCCGCCGTGTGGTATTATCATGAACGGGAAGGCCGTGCGGGGCGGGACGCGGGGACCCGACATGTCACGGAAGGCGGGCACATGAGCGATCACTCCGAAGAAGTATACGGGCCCGACCGGGCCGAGCGCCTGCTCGCGATGTTGCGCGCCCTCGCCGAGCGCATTCAGGCGCTCGACCGGTCCGGGCAACTCCTGGAGCGGGTACCGGAGCTGCAAAAGCTGCTGGGAAACACACGCAGCGAGCTGTTTCACTATGAAGTACGGTTGACCTACGATACGCCGGAAGTCGCCGAGAGCCGGCGCATCGTGGACGAGGCGGAGCGACAGGCGCGCGAGGCGCGGGCGGGATTCGACGACGATGAGGACGACGAACCGTGGAGGAGGGTTCCGGGCGAATGAAGGGGTTCTACCTGTTGCTCGTGGGGGTGGCGGTGATCGGCGGCGGGGTGTTGTGGTACGGCTCGCAGCGCACGCCGGCCGCGGCGCCGAGCGGGCCCGTTCCGGTCGCGGCGGCGGACGGGTTCCGGGGGTACACGCTGGGGTCGGACTCGGCGCCGATCGAGATCACGGAGTATTCGGACTTCGAGTGCCCTTTCTGCGCGTCGTTCGCGACGGTGCAGATGCCGGTGATCCGGGAGCAGCTGATCGCCACGGGCAGGGCGCGGTGGCGCTACCGCGATTTTCCCCTCCCCACACACGCGTACTCCCGCTTTGCCGCGCTCGCGGCCCAGTGCGCGGGGGAGCAGGGCAAATTCTGGGAGATGCACGACCAGCTGTTCACCAATCACCAGTGGGCCCAGACCGGGAAGAACCCGCGCGGCCTGTTCCGCGAGTTCGCGCGCAGCCTCGGCCTCGACCTCGACAAGTACGACGCCTGCATGGACGGCCAGCGCTATGCCGGCCGCATCCAGGCGAGCGTGCAAGAGGGTGAAGCGCGCGGCGTGAAGGGCACGCCCAGCTTCTACGTGAACGGGCGTCCCTACCAGGGGCGCTCCGCATCGGACGACTTCAAGGCACTCGTCGACAGTCTGACCAAGAAGCGCACGTGATCCGTCGTCAGGCGATCGTGCTCCTCGCGCTCGTGGGGCTCCTGGTCGCGACGTATCTCTGGCTGTACAAGATCGGCGTGCTGGGGGAGCTCAGGTGCGGGACCGGCAGCTGTGAGTACGTCCAGACCAGCCGCTACGCGGAGCTGCTGGGTCTCCCCGTCGCGTTGTACGGCGTGGCCGGCTACGCGACACTTCTGGGCCTCGGGCTCGCAGGCCTGCAACCCGCGCTGGCGTCGGATCGGCGCGTGAGCGTGCTGCTCGCGGCGCTCGCCTCGGTGGGGTTCGGGTTCAGCCTCTACCTCACCGCGATCGAGCTGTTCGTACTGCACGCGATCTGTCGGTGGTGCGTCGCGTCAGCGGCGATCATGACCGCCACCTGGGTGCTGTCTCTCGCGGACCTGCGCCGCGCACCATCGACGACGCTGTGACGCCGTCGTCGGAGCCTCGGGCCGCCCGGCGCGGCGGCTATCTGCTCACGCTGGCGCTCGCCGCCCTGGGCGTGGTGTACGGCGACATCGGCACGAGCCCGCTGTACGCGCTGCGCGAGTCGTTTTACGGGACCCACGGGATCGCGGTCACCCCCGGCAACGTGCTGGGGGTCCTGTCGCTGGTCTTCTGGGCGCTCGTGATCGTCGTGACGATCAAGTACCACATCGTCATCATCCGGGCGGACAACAAGGGCGAAGGGGGTGTGCTCGCCCTGATGGCGCTCGTCAACGGCAGCCGTTTGGCCCGGGGCCTCTCGCCCCGCCGGGTCATGATCGTCCTGGGGATTTTCGGTTCGGCGCTGCTGTACGCGGACGGAGGCCTCACACCGGCGATCTCGGTGCTGAGCGCGGTCGAGGGCCTCGAGATCGCGACGCCGCAGTTGGCCTCCTGGGTGATTCCCGTGACGCTCGTGATCCTGATCGGGTTGTTCCTGGTGCAGAGTCGCGGTACCGCCCGGATCGGCGCGGTGTTCGGTCCGGTGATGCTCGTCTGGTTCGCCACGATCGGCGTGCTCGGCCTGAGCGAGATCTTCCAGCAACCCGGGGTGCTCGCTGCGATCTCTCCGCACCACGCGGTGCGCTTTTTCGCCGAAGATGTCCGCCGAGGGTTCGTGGTGCTGGGCGCCGTGTTTCTCGTGGTCACCGGCGGCGAGGCGCTGTATGCCGATCTGGGACACTTCGGCCATCGCGCCATTCAAATCGCGTGGTTCGCCGTCGCGCTTCCCTGCCTGCTGCTCAACTACTTTGGGCAGGGGGCCCTGTTACTGCGCGAGCCGGGCGCGGCGGTGAACCCGTTCTACCATCTCGCGCCAGGCTGGGCCCTGTACCCGTTGATCGCGCTGGCGACGGCGGCTACGATCATCGCCTCGCAGGCGGTGATCTCGGGCGCGTTCTCCCTCACGCGCCAGGCTGTGCAGCTGGGGTACAGCCCGCGGCTCCGCATCGAGCACACCTCGTCGCGCGAGATCGGCCAGATCTACGTGCCCACCGTGAACTGGGCCCTCATGGTGCTTACCTGCACCCTGGTGCTCGGGTTCCGCACCTCGAGCAACATCGCAGGGGCCTACGGCGTCGCACTGTCGACGTTGATGCTGATCACGACACTGATGTTCTACGTGATGAGCCGCGAGGTGTGGCGCTGGAGCTTCGCGCGCGCGGCGGTCGTGTCCGGCTTGTTCCTGTGCGTGGACCTGCCGTTCTTCGCGGCGAACATGCTGAAGATTCGCTACGGCGGCTGGGTCCCCCTGGTGATCGCGGCGGCCATTTTCCTGCTGATGACGACGTGGCAGCGGGGGCGTGAGATCCTCGCGAAGCGCATGCAGGAGAAGACCGTCGCGCTGAAGATGCTGCTCGCCGATCTCGCCGCCGAGCCGCCGCTGCGCGTTCCGGGGACGGCGGTGTTCATGTCCGGCACCACCGACGGCACACCCCCGTCGCTGGTGCACAACCTGACGCACAACAAAGTGCTGCACGAGCGGGTCGTGTTTCTGACTGTGGTGACGCAGGACATCCCGCACGTGTCGCGCGCGGAGCGGGTGACGGTGAAAGCGATCGGGAAGGGGTTTTACAGCGTGATCGCCCGCTACGGGTTCATGGACGATCCGGATATCGATGACGTGCTGGCGGCATGCCAAGTGAAGTCGCTCGACATTCCCATCGCGGGAACGACGTTCTTCCTCGGTCGCGAGACGCTCGTCGCCTCCGATCGGCCCGACATGGCGCGGTGGCGCGAGCAGCTGTTCGCGTTCATGTCGCGTAACGCCCTGCGGGCCACGGCCTTCTTCAAGATCCCCGCGGACCAGGTATTCGAGGTGGGGGCGCAGGTGGAACTCTAGGGGATCGGGACTCGGAGTTAGGGGCTCGGGAGTTTGCCCGCCAGCCCCTGGCCCCGAGTCCCGAGTCCCGAGCCCCCTACTCCACCTGACCAAACTTCGCGATGTCCTCCGGCAGCTCCTCTTGGGTCTTGGCGGCGTCCTTGCCTTGCACCATCACGCGGATCTGCTCGACCACGTCCGGGTTCGCCAGGGTCGTCACGTCGCCGACATCTCTGCGATTGGAGATGGCCGCGAGCACGCGACGCATGATCTTCCCCGAGCGCGTCTTGGGCATGTCCGGCACGATGTAGACTTGCTTGGGCCGCGCGATCTTGCCGATCACTTCTTCGTTCGCCTTGATCACGCGGTCGATCACGGCCTGGCTCGGCGGCACCCCCGGCTTGAGCGCGACGTACACTTCCGGCACGCGTCCCTTGACCTCGTCCTGGACCGGAACGACGGCGGCCTCGGCGACTTCCGGGACCGTGAGACAGGCGGACTCGATTTCTTTCGTGCCGAGGCGGTGACCGGCGACGTTGATCACGTCGTCGATACGGCCGAGGATGCGGTAGTAGCCGTCGGCCGCCTGTACCGCGCCGTCGCCGCATAGGAACGGCCAGTCGCGCCAGTCCTTGCTGCGTGGATTCTTGTTGTACTTGGCGAAATACGTCTTGACGTAGCGATCGCGGTCGCCCCAGATGGTCTGCATGACGCCCGGCCAGGGATTACGGATGCAGATGTTGCCCGCCTTGCCCGACCCCTTGGGGACTTCCGTCCCGGTTTCGTCGTAAATCACGGGATGGATGCCCGGCGCGGCGGGCCCGCAGCTGCCGGGCTTCATCGGATGAATCGCGGGCATGGTGGTGGCGAGAAAGCCGCCGGTCTCCGTCATCCACCACGTATCGGTGATGACCGCCTCCCGCTTGCCTACCTCGTCGTAGTACCAGCGCCACGCCTCCGGCTCGATCGGCTCGCCCACCGTCGTCATCGACTTGAAGCGGTACTTGTACTTGCGCGGCTCCTGGGGACCGAGTTTGCGCAGCATCCGGATCGCGGTCGGTGCAGTATGGAAGATGTTCACGCCCAGGCGCTCGGCGATGCGCCAGGGACGGCCGGCGTCGGGATACGTCGGCACGCCCTCGTACAGCACGCCCGTCGCGGCGTTCGCCAGCGGACCATACACGATGTAGGAATGCCCGGTGATCCAGCCGATGTCCGCCATGCACCAATACACGTCGTCGGGACGAATGTCGAGAATCCACTTGGACGTGGCGGTCACGTACGCGAGATACCCCGCGATCCCGTGCTGGGCGCCCTTGGGCTTGCCGGTGGTGCCGCTCGAGTACATGAGGAACAGGGGCGCTTCCGACGAAAGGCGAACCGGATCGACTCTCTTCCCCTGGTAATCCTTGAGCAGGTCGTTCACGAAGAAATCGCGACCCGAGACCATCGGCGTCTTGGCGGACGCCTTCCCGGGGTAGCGCTGCCACACCAGGACCTTGTCGACGTCCTGCCCCAGCTCGTGCGCCGTCTTCACCGCGATATCGGCGTTCACCTTGTGGTCGATCAGGGAGCCGTTGCGCCAATACGCGTCCATCGTGATCAGGAGGCGGCTGCCCGAGTCCTGAATGCGCGAGCCGCACGCCTGGCCGCTGAACCCGCCGAAGACTTGCGAGTGGACGACGCCCAGTCGGGCACACGCCAGCATCGTGATCGGCAACTCGGGGACCATGGGCATGTGCAGGGTGACGCGGTCGCCCGCTTTGAGTCCGACGCCCTGGAGCAGCGCGGCAACTTCGTTGACCCGGTCGTACAACTCCCGATAGGTGAGGGCGACGTCGCGCTCGGCCTCCTGTTCGGGCACGAAAATGAATGCGGCCTTGCTGCCGTACTGCTCCAGGTGGCGGTCCACGCAGTTGTAGGACGCGTTGATCTTGCCGCCGACGAACCATTTCCAGAACGGCGCGTCGCTGGTATCGAGCACGGTGTGATAGGGTTCGAACCAGGTCAGCATTTCCGCATAAGCCTTGAAGCAGTCGGGGAACCGGTCGAGGCCGAACTTCTCAAAAATGCGGGGGTCCCGCATGTTCGCCTGTGCTTTGAACTGGTCGGAGGGTTGATAGTACTCCTCTTCCTTCCAGTGCACGGCGATCTGCGCTTCGCTGACCTCGGTCAGCTCCTTCGCTTTAGGCGTACCTGCCATGGGATGTGCCTCCTGGGAATGCGGGCGGCGTGGAGAGGCTAAGGTATGCCCCCCAGGTGGACGGTGGTCAAGACGCCTCTTGCAAACTGCGCGGCGGCATTCGGTCTGCGGTAGCAGGGCGGGTGCGACGTCGCACGCCGCCTTTGACAAGCGGTTGACGGCGCGCAGGTTAGCTGTGTTGGCACTGGAGTCGCGTACCCACCGGTCGGCGATCTAACTGGAGCCGACTGTGGAGGATCTGATGCCGATGTCGACGCACCCGAGCGAGAAGGTCCTGGCGGCTCCCGAGGAGCTGGGGCTCGACTCGCGCACCGCCTTCCGGCGGGCGGCGACGGAGCTGCTGGAGCAGCTCGGGGAGGGGGCCGGGCGCCTGGTGATCGATCTCTCAAGCACCCGTCAGATCGACAGCGCGGGGCTCGGGGCGTTGATGCTCATCCAGCGGAAGGCGGCGGAGCGCCGGCTGACGGTGTGCCTGCGCGGGGCCAACGAGGAACTGCGGTTCCTGCTGGTGTTGACCAAGCTCGACGACCTGTTCGAGTTGGAGAGCGGCGGCCGCTGAGCATCCCGTAGACGGCCGGGGGGGGTCGCATATATTGGCCCACCTATGACTTCCCCCTCCTCCGGCGCTGCGCGCAGGGTGTTGTTCGTCGAGGACGAGTCGGCGCTGCGCCGTACCTATCAGCGGTTCTTCTCCACGCGCTATGACGTAGCGTTCGCGGCGAGCGGCAGCGAAGCCCGCCGCCAGCTGGAGGACTTCCGGCCCGAGGTGCTGGTGCTCGACCTGCGGCTCCCCGATACCGACGGCGTGACGCTACTGCAAGAGATCCGCCAGTCGCGACCCTCCCTCCCCGTGATCGTCACGACAGCGTACGTCAGCATGGAGCCGCTCATCCACGTGCTCGACCTCGGGCATTCGGGCTACCTGGTCAAGCCGTTCGACATGGAAGATCTCGCCGCGTGCATCGATGCTCTCGGCTGAGGGGCTGCGGCACACGTACGGGCCCGTGGTCGCGCTCGACGGCGTGTCGCTCACGCTCGCACCCGGACAGACGCTGGCTATCTTCGGGCCCAATGGCTCGGGCAAGACGACGCTCCTCAAGGTGCTGGCGGGGTTGATCCGGCCACAACAGGGCTGGGCCCGCGTCGCCGGCGGGCGCCGCGCCATCGGCTGGATCGGTCATCAGTCCCACTTGTACGGCCACTTGAGCGTAACGGAGAATCTGCTGTTCTGGGCCGCGCTGTACGGGGTGGCCGCGGCCGAGCGTGGCGTGCGCGCCGCCGCCATCCTGGAACGACTCGGGCTGTCGGATCGTGCCGGGCAGCCCGTGTGGTCGTTGTCCCGCGGCCTGGCGCAGCGCGCGGCGATCGCCAAGGCGCTGGTGCACGACCCCCGTGTGCTGCTGCTCGACGAGCCGTTCACCGGGCTCGATCTTGCGGCCGCGGGCGACCTCCGGAAACTGCTGGGCGAGCTGCGCGGGGCGGGGCGCGTGCTGGTGCTCGCGACGCACAACGTCGACGAGGGTGTCGAGCTCGCCACGGACGTGGCGTTCCAGCGGCAGGGGCGGTTGGTGCAGCTGGCGCCGCGGGGAGCACGAGGCGCGGCGGAGATCGCCGAGGCGTACCGGCGGGCCGTGACCGATGGGTGAGCTGCTCGGGCAGGCCTGGACCGTGGCGCGCAAGGATTTGGTGCTCGAGTTCCGGACGCGCACCGCCCTGCTCTCGGCGGTGGTGTTCACGGCCCTCGTGATGACGGTGTTCAATTTCGGGCGTGATCCGACCGCCGTTGCGACGATCGATCTCGCGCCCAGCATTCTCTGGGTCACCTTCACGTTCGCCGCCATGCTCGCGCTCAATCGGGCGTTTCAGCTCGAGCTCGAGAACGGGGCGCTCGAGGGGTTGCTGGTCTCTCCGCTCTCGCGCCACAGTCTCTACCTGGGCAAGGTGCTCGCCAATCTCGGATTCGTCGGCGTGGTGGAGGCCGTCGGCCTGCCGCTGTTCGTGCTGTTCTTCAACGTGCCCGTCGGTCGGGTCCTGCTTCCTCTGATCGGGGTGATCGCCCTCGCCACCGTGGGATTCGTCTCGGTGGGAACGTTGTTCAGCGCGATGGTGGTGCGGACGCGTTTCGCCGAGCTGATGCTGCCGGTGCTACTGCTGCCGTTTCTGTTGTTGCCGCTGACCTACGCCGTGCAGGCCACGGCCCGGCTGCTGGCCGGGCGTCCCTTGAGCGAGGTGTCGGGCTGGCTTAAGTTGCTCGCCGCATACGACCTGGTGTTTATCGCAGTGGCGCTGCTGCTGTTTCCGCACACGGTGGACGAATGAGTCTCGCACAGCAGGGTCGCCGTGTCGTGCTGGCCGGCTTGCTGCTGCTCGGCGGCGTGTATGTCCGGGCCCTGGCGTTCACGCCGGTCGAGCGCTTCCAGGGCCCCGCGCAGAAGATCTTCTACCTGCACGTTCCCGCCGCCGTGACCACGGAGCTGGCGGTGATCCTGGTGGGCCTGGCCGGCGTGTTCTTCCTGTTTCTGAAAGACCCCCGGCTCGACCGATTCGCGGAAGCCTCGGCGGAGGTCGGCACGGTGTTCGCGGGTATCGTCCTGACGACCGGACCCATCTGGGGAAAGCCGATCTGGGGCACGTGGTGGACCTGGGACGCCCGGCTCACCAGCACGCTGTTCCTGTTCTTCCTGCTGATCAGCTATCACCTGCTGCGCGGCGCGGTGACCGACGCGGGGCTGCGCGCGCGGTACGGCGCGGTGCTGGGGATCTGTGCGGTCGTGCTGGTCGGATTCATTCACCTGAGCGTGTATCTCTTTCCGACGCTCCACCCACAGCCCATCGTGCTGCGACCCGGCAAGCCCGGTCTGCCCCCGGAAATGCTGGTGACCTTGCTGCTGTCGTTCGGCGTGTTCCTCGTCCTCTACGTGGGCTTCGTGATGCAGCGCTACGCCATCGCCCTGCGGCGCGAAGCCGCGTCGCATGGCTGAGGGGGTCCCGCAGAACGCCGGCTACCTCGTGGCCGCATACAGCGTGGTGCCGGTGATCTTGCTGGCGTACGCCGTGTCGCTGTATCGGCGCAGCACCAGGCCCTAAGCGTTGCGCTTGTCGACGAACAACTCGGCGCGGGCGGCGGACAGGCGCTCGAGCCCGTCGGGGACCTGCGTCGCCCACAGGTGCAGGGCCTCGTCCGCGGCGCGCGCGTCCCCCGCCTGGAACAGTGCTCCGGCGTTGAGCCACAGCGCTTCGGCGCCGCCGCCGGCCGCGTAGGCCCGCGCGAACCGCGCGGCCGCTTCGGCATGCCGTCCGGCTCGGGCGTACAGATCGCCGGCGGCGAGGGCGGCGTCGGGGCGCTCTTCGAGCGTGAGCACCTGCTCGTAGGCGACGAGGGCATCGTGCTGGCGGAACACCATCTGGAACGCCTCCCCCAGGAGCATCCAGGCGTCCGGGTTTGCGGGGAACCGCTCGACGGCGTCCTGCGCGGCCGCGACCGCACCCCACCGGTCCTCGATGGCGCGCCGCAGGCGGACCAGCGCCGGGTGGCACTCCCCGAACGCGGGGCTCATTGCACACCCCGCCCGCAGCCACCAGTCGGCGCGCCTGGGCGCGTCCCGCTGGCTGGCGGCGGCTCGCCGCACGGTGAACCGCACGAGCGCGGAGCGCAGGGCCCGGAGCATTGCTTGATAATGGTTTTGGGTCCCGAGAGATTGCAACCACGCATGGCACCGGAGCCTCGTCGCCACGCCCGTCACCCCCTTGCGGGACGGCGCATCGTCGTCACGCGCGCGCGCGAGCAGGCGGGCGAGCTGGCGCGGGCGCTCGAGGCGCTCGGCGCCGAGGTGCTCGCCGTGCCGACGATCCGCATCGTGCCGCTCGCCGACCTCTCCGCGTTGCGCGCCGCCCTCACCGACCCGGATGCCTATGACTGGATCGTGTTCACAAGCCAGAACACCGTCCACGTGGTGTGCGATCGGCTGGTCGAGTGGGGGCTCGCCGCGCGCGACCTGGCACGGATGGCTGTGGCCGCCATCGGACCGGCGACGGCGCAGGCGTTGGAGCGATACGGCGTGACGCCGGATGTCGTGCCGCCCAAGTACGTCGCCGAGGCGGTCGTGGCAGCCGTAGTGGCGCGCGGCGCGGTACACGGCAAACGCTTCCTGGTCCCTCGGGCACGCGAGGCCCGTGACGCCCTCCCCGAGGGATTGCGGGCGCGCGGCGCGATCGTGGATGTGATTCCGGTCTACGAGACCGTCCGAGCGGCGGGGGACGGCGGCGCCCTCGCGGCACAGCTGCTCGGCGGCACCATCGACGTCGTGACGCTCACGTCATCGTCTACGGTGCGGGGCTTCGTCGATCTGGTGGGGCGAGCGGCCGCGACATCGGGCCGGTTCAGCGCCGCGGTGATCGGTCCCGTCACGGCCGCGAGCGCGAGGGAGCTCGGTCTCCCCGTCGCGATCGAGGCGGAGGACTACACGGTCGGGGGCCTCGTGGCGGCGCTGGTGCGCTACTACGCGGAAGGGGGAACCGGGAAAGGGGAAACGTGAGCGCCGTCCTGAAGCTCGGCACCCGCGGCAGCAGGCTGGCGCTTTGGCAAGCCGAGTGGGTGCAGGCGGCCCTCGCCCGTCACGGCGTGCACGCCGACCTCATCGTCATCAAGACGCGAGGCGATGCGGAGGTCGACCGCCCGCTGCGCGAATTGGAAGGCAAAGGTTTCTTCACCAAGGAGATCGAGGACGCGCTGCTCGCCGGGCGCATCGACGCCGCGGTCCACTCGCTCAAGGACCTGCCGACGCGACTCCCCGACGGTGTGGCGCTCGCCGCCGTCCCGCCGCGCGCCGACCCGGCGGAGGCGCTTGTGACCCGCGACGCGGGCGTCGCCTCCATCGCCGATCTGCCGGGCGGCGCGAAGATCGGGACGTCGAGCCTGCGACGCGTGGCTCAGGTCCGCTACCTGAGGCCCGACCTCGAGATCGTCGGGCTACGCGGCAACGTGCCGACGCGCGTCGAGAAGGTGACCCAGGGCCGCGATGGGCTCGCTGCGGCGCTGCTCGCGGCGGCGGGGCTCGAGCGGCTCGAGCTCGCCGGTCGGATCGCCGCGCGGGTCGATCCGCTGGTGGTGATGCCCGCGCCGGGGCAGGGCGCCCTGGGTCTCGAGGTGCGGAGCGACGACCGTCGGGCCCGTGTCGCGCTCGCGCCGCTCGAAGACGCGGAAAGCGCGCGCCACGTCGCCGCCGAGCGGAGCCTGCTGGCGACCCTGGAAGGCGGGTGCCAGGCTCCGGTGGCGGCGTACGTCGGGGCTCGGGACTCGGGGCTCGGGGCTCGGTTGTTTGGGAGGGTCACGGCCCTAGATGGTTCGGTTCAGATCACGGCATCGGCGCTGATCGACGACAGCGATCCCGCCGCCGCGGGCGTAGCGGTCGCGGACTTGCTCACGGCGCACGGCGCGTCGAGATTGCTCGCGCGATGAGCCAGTTCCCGATCCGCCGGATGCGGCGACTGCGTCGTACCGCCGCGCTGCGACGGCTGGTGCAGGAGACGCACCTCGTTCCCTCGCAGCTTGTGTGGCCGCTGTTCGTGTGCCACGGCAGCGGCGTGCGGCGGGAGGTCGCGCTCCTCCCGGGCGTGTACCAGACGTCCGTGGACGAGCTGGTCAAGGACGCGGAGCGTGCGCAGCGGCTCGGCCTCGGCGGGATCATTCTCTTCGGCTTGCCGGCGGCGAAGGACGCGACCGGCTCCGAGGCGTACGACGAGCAGGGCGTGGTACAGCAGGCGGCGCGCGCCGTAAAGCGGGCTGTGCCGGAACTGCTGGTGATCGGGGACGTATGCCTGTGCGAGTACACGGACCACGGGCACTGCGGTGTGATCGAGGACGGCGACGTGGACAACGATGCGTCGGTATACCTGCTGGGCAAGGTCGCGGTGACGCAAGCGCGCGCCGGGATCGATATCGTCGCCCCGAGCGACATGATGGACGGCCGGGTGGCTGGGATTCG
>Ga0209055_1000897_pt1 | contig 20074 bp, 18 predicted proteins | sample GraSoiAngelo_110_FD_185875 | JGI IMG/M metagenome (GOLD analysis project Ga0209055, IMG submission 185875) | Grasslands soil microbial communities from the Angelo Coastal Reserve, California, USA - 14_0903_12_30cm (SPAdes) (version 2) | ecosystem: Environmental > Terrestrial > Soil > Grasslands ... | reverse complement strand
GCAATCTGCGTAGGATAAAAAGCCACTATGCCGCCGCCGTTCAAAAGCACGGCATCGACCTTGAGAGACGCCCAGTAATCTCCCCAGGCATTCGCGTCGATCGTAAGTGGATCGTGTTCGTTGTAGTTGATCTGCCCGCAGCGCCGCATTGACGCATACCACGGCGTCGAACTCTTGTTCGATTGCGCCGCTGATACTGCAAACAATTCCGGGGGTGGTGCCACGACGGAAGCAGCCGTCAACAAAAGGAACGAGCGTCGGTCCATGATTCCTCTCCAGCCATTGCAACAAAGCTCTTTGGCGGGATTCAGTTTAGAAGTTGCGAGTAGAAAAATCGAGAAGAGCCTCTAGTGTTCCCGTGCGGCCCGCCCGTTATACTTGCGAACGCCATGAATAAACTTTCCCGACGTGAGTTCGCAAAATTGATCACCGCCGCCGGCGTTGGCGCCAATCTTCCGGTTGCAGCAGAGACTTCAGACCGTACCATTGCCATTCAAGTCGGAGCTGTTTCTTTCGTCGATGAAGGCGTTGCTCCGGGGCTCGATCGCTTCCAAAAGGATGCGGATGTCAATACTCTGCTCATCGCGACCTTTAGTTATGGTCGCGGTATCGCAGGCAGGCAGGTTCCCGGACAGCCGCTGCCCGATCATGGCAAACAGGAATACGACGTCAATTTCCACGGGGGAAACTTTGCTCGAACTCATGAGCAGTACTACACTCAGACATCCCTCAAGAATATTCAAGCTCCGGACCATCCGGGCTTTGACGTCCTCGAACGCGTTCTGCCCGAGGCGAAATCGCGAGGCATGAAAACATTCTGCTGGTATGAGGATGTCTTCCGGCCAGACCTCGATGGCATTGAACGACTGCAGGAAGTAACCGTCTCCGGTAAGAAGGTCAACACACTCTGCTTTCACAATCCTGAGGTTCAGGCCTTCTGGCAAGCGCTGACCGAGGATTATGGCCACAGCTATCCAGTGGATGGGATTATGTGGGGCAGCGAGCGGCAGGGTCCTTTTGGGAATGCGATCGGAGCTTCACACGGAGGTAGCGGGCGCGATCCTCTTCTTGTCACCTGCTTCTGCGAGTTCTGCAAACAGGAAGCAAAGGCGCGCGGCATCGATACTGTGCGCGCCATGGAGGGGTACCGCAAGCTGGCTGCGCTGGTGGATCAGACGCTAGCGGGTTCACGCCCTGCGGATGGCGCTTTCGTGTCGTGCTGGCGTTTGCTCGTCGATTATCCGGAGATCCTGAATTGGGAAAAGCTGTGGAACGATGGACAGAAGCTCGCGTACCAGAATATCTATAAAACGGCGAAAGCCATTCGGCCCGACCTCCAGGTCGGATGGCACATCTGGCACAACAATTCCTTTAGTCCCTTCTATCGTGCGGAGCAGGACTACGCTGAATTCCGCAGCTATTCCGACTTTCTCAAAGTCGTCATGTACAACAACTGCGGTGGACCGCGACTTGCCTCGTATGTGAAGAGCGTGAGCCGAACCATCTTTGGGGACTTTACGCCCGACGAAGTCCTCGCGATGACGTACAAGATTCAGAATTTCAAGGAAGCCAATCTTCAGGATCTCCCTCACAGCGGATTATCCGCCAATTACGTGGAGCGAGAGACACGCCGAGCCCTTGCCAGCGCTGGAGCCGTGAAGATCTGGCCCGGCATTGACATCGACATTCCCACCGCAGCCGATGAAAAGAAAACCGAACCGGGTGATGTACGCGAAGCTGTCCGCGCCGCAATTCGAGCGGGCGCGCAGGGAGTAGTGCTGTCGCGCAAGTATTCGGAAATGCGCCTCGCCAATTTGCGAGCGGCAGGAGAAGCGCTCCGCTCGTAATCGAGAGCACGCCCTCTAATTCCTCGCATTCGAATTTGTCTGAATACCGATAGCGCACCTGCGCGACCAGTACAGCTGGATCATCGACTCCTCGAGCGCAGTTATGTGTACTGATCGTTCGGCCTGTCACTTGTTCCGCTGTTGCTATGACTTGGCGAATGTCCGCAGCCGGTACTAAATTAAAGTAAATCGCGGTGCTCGTTCCGCCGAGTTGCAGATATCGCGGTGCGGCCGTATGTGCACTAGCCAGCTCGAACCTAATCCCGGATCGCGTACCGTCGGGCGTGGGATAGTCGGTGCCATAGATCTTGACACAAGAACGATTGCTTAGCGCAGTATCAAGAAACGGAATGAGGTGGGTTTCCAGAATCACAGATCCCTTTTCGGGAGAGGTGCTATGACGCACAAGCATGTTCGAACCATCGGCAGCGCTCTCGCCTGTCTGTTCCTGCTTTCCAGTGCCAGCTTTGGCCAATTTGATTCCGGCCAGATCGCCGGCTTCGTGCATGATGACGCTTCGGGCACCCCGTACGGGTCTGCCTCTGTCGTCGGCCTATTGTTATGGTATGATGGTACCATCATGATGTCACGAACCCAAATTACACTTGAAGATGAGATGCAGCGACGTGCGCGCCGGCGCGCGAGTGATCTCGGCGTATCTCTAGCAGAATATTTTCGCCGGCTTGTGGCACGTGATCTTGCTCGTCCTGAAACAGGTACCGACGTGCATCGTATTTTCGACCTCGGGAACTCGGGCGGTTCTGATATTGCGAGAGATAAGGATGCCATGATCGCTGAGGCCGTTGATTCCTCACGCAGAAAACGTCGGTGATTCTTCAATCGCCATGAGCCTATTTGTTGATACATCGATCTGGTACGCCGCAGCGGATTCTTCCGATCGTAGCAACCCTCGCGCAAAAACCATTCTCAAATCTGGTGAAGCGTTGGTCACCTCAGATCACGTCTTGGTCGAGACATGGACGTTGCTTCACCACAAACTTCAACCCAAAGCTGCGGAGCGATTTTGGGATGGCTTACGAAGTGGCATAGCAATCATTGAGGCTGTTGGTCTGGCGGATTTGGAGACTGCCTGGGATATTGGTCTTTCCTGGCGTGACCAGGATTTTTCCATCGTCGACCGCACCAGCTTTGCTGTGATGCGCCGTCTGGGGATCGACCGTGTGGCCTCTCTGGACGAACACTTTGCTGTATTTCGCTTCGGCCCAAAACGTCGCCAGTCCTTTACTATAGCTCGATAGAAGGATCATCATCGCGTTCGTCAGCCGGGACTTGCGAGTTCTCCCCTCGAGTGCGCTTGTTGGTCCGGAGGTCTTGGGGAGAAAAACCAATAAAGAGAGTCATTCTGGCAACCGGCAGTTACATAGGCGAGGGCTTCGATGACGCTCGCCTGGATACACTCTTCTTGGCGATGCCTATTTCGTGGAAGGGGACGCTTCAGCAATACGTCGGGCGTCTTCACCGGCTTCATGACGCGAAGCGTATCGTCCGAGTCTACGATTACGTCGATTCCAATGTGCTGATGTTGGCTCGGATGTAGGCGCGCCGACTAAAAGGCTATGGACTCATCGGTTATACAGTGCGGGATCACCGCGACGGGCACGATTTGGATCGGAGTATTGAGAATTGATTTCGCAAAAGAGTCACTGGCCGAGTGGAGGAATTTGATCAAGCGAATCAGTAACCTATACGGATGGTACATATGCGGAAGCCGAAAACAGCACCTGAGACAAATCTTCCTTCACTGAGCAAGGCGAGACTGAAGGAACTGATCGAGGAAGCAGTGGTTGATGCTTACACTGAAGAGGAGCAAATCGTCGGATTCCTGACCATGATTGAAGAGCATCTAGCGTTGCCGTTCTCGGTGAAGATCCTGGGCGTCGAGGTTGAGGTGGAGAAGGTCGACATGACCCTGGATAGCCAGATTGTTGCCTTTTGCCGTCGAGGGAATACGCGGCAAAAGGTCGCAATCCTGGACCTGCCTCTGCCAGTTCCGGCGCCAGCAGGCGCAGAATGGATTGCCGCTTATCGCTGCTGGCGCCGAGGGTCCTGGTGAGCGAATACCAGTACTACGATTTCCGCGCAATCGACCGTCCGCTGACGACAAAAGAGATGGCCGGCGCTACGTTCCATCTCCACGCGGGCCGCAATTACCGCTACGAGCTTCATGAACCACTACGAATGGAGAGACCTGAAAGCCAATCCGAGCAAGCTAACAGAAAAGTATTTTGACGCTTTTTGTCTACGTCGCGAACTGGGGGACGCATGAGTTCTATATTTGCCTCCCGCAGGAATCGGTCGACTACAAGTTGTTCAAGGCGATGGTCTCTGGCGGGAGCGTGCAGGTGCGAAAAACCGCGAGATTCGTGATCGTTGAATTTGGAAGTGAGTCGGAGTGGGATGGCGAGGACGACGGAACCGGATGGATGGCCTCCCTGATGCCTCTGCGCTCAGACCTGCTTCGCGGCGACCTCCGATGCCTTTATCTGGGCTGTGGCTTCGCTGTGCGCAGGATGGCGGACCTGCTGAAGATAAGCTGGAACCGCCCGTGCCTGCAGGCCTGGAAGAATTATCCGGTCCCCTCTACGCGCTGATCGAATTCCTCGAAATCGATGAGGTGTGGTTCATCAAAACCTCACGTTCCATTCCCGAAGGGCGTTCTGCACGTTTCTCGATTGTTGAGTGTCGGGAGTCACGAAATGAGAGATGTCCTGCGCGAGCGAAGAGTGAACCGGGGCACACCGCTACCGCTGACAAGACAAACGAAAGGACCTACCGGGATTCTCGACCGCCTGAGGACGTCCCCTACGCTGCGACCGCGTAACGATGGTGCAGTCCGTCCAATCGAGAAAACGAGTGAATCCGGTTTCCTGGTGAGCGGATCGCGACGGGTCGACCCGCGGGCGTGTCCTTCGCTAGTCCCAGGTGAGTCCGGTCCTCGTGGTAGTAGCTTATATATTCGGCCATCAAACGCTTCAAATGCCGCTCATTGAGCACGATCACGTGATCCAGCAAGTCTCGTCGGCAACTCCCGACCCAGCGCTCAGCAACACCGTTCTGCCATGGACTGCGAAAGGCAGTGCGTACCGGCTCGCTTCCCAGGTTTTTCGCACAGGAGACCACGTCGTCGCCAAACTTGGAGTCACAGTCGAACAGGAGGAATCTGTGCGCTGGCATGTACGGCCATGCCTCTCGCATCTGCTGCGCGATCCAAAGAGCGTTGGGAGTGCGCGTTACGTTAAAACATAGAATCTTACGCCGATCATGCCCGATGACGAAAAAGCAATACAGAACGCCAAAGGTGAGCGTCGGGACCGTGAAGAAATCCATCGCAGCAATGCCCTCGCGATGATTCCGCAGGAAGGTCAGCCAGCGTTGGAGGGGATCTGGCCTTCTCAGCGCCCGCCGAAGCCATCGCGAGACGGTTGGCTCGGAAAGGTCGAAGCCCAACTTGAGCAATTCGCCATGGATGCGGGGCGCTCCCCAGGAGGGATTCTCGGCAGCCATGCGGAAGATCAAGGCGCGAATCTCTTTGCTAACACTCTTTCGGCCTCCCGCGCGTCTGGTTCTTGAAAGCCATTTCCAATACAGCCGAAAGCCGGCGCGATGCCAGCCGACAACAGTTCCGGGTGTGACTAAGATGAGAGGCTTCTTCCACGCCGACCAAAGGCTTCGCAACATGACCCAGAACAGCTTTTGCACAGCACTCAGTCGTCGGCGAGGCCTCTTGGCGTGTAGCGCGAGCAACTGTTTCGGAGAGCGAGGTTTTCCAGAACGAGATCCTGACGGGAACCGAAAGCACTGACCATGCAACCGAGAAAATACCGAAGGCATAAGATCATGGCTGGAATTCTATCGAAGGACATCGGGTCGACCCCGGCGCAAGTGACTCATTCCGCGGGTGTGCGAAGTTTTGACGAGGCACAGCGAATCCGCCGATTGTATGGAAATAAAGGAGTTGTGCCGCGCACCGCGGCCTTCTAAGTAGCTGAAAGGAAAGGGAGGGAATTCTTAGTGCCCCCTAATTGCCCCTAAGAAATATCCAGGAGATTAGAACTGCAGCCGCAGACCCATACGGAATGCACGCGCGCCCGCGCGGTCGCCAACCGATCCGTTCGTAACGCCACCGTCGCTGGTGATCACTCCCGCACTCGAATCGGTGATATTTGTGGACGGGTTCTGCCAATTCGGATGATTCATAATGTTGTTGGCCGTCATCTCCCAACGAAGCTTCGCCCTTTCTCCGAACATGAAGTCCTTGTGGAGGCCGGCACTCCAAACGTTCACGCCTGGCCCTTTGATCACGCCTTTGCCGGAAGTACCGAATCGGCCTGCCGCGGGTGGAGTGAAAGAGTTCGGATCGAACCACAGGTCATGCGTATGCGGCCCGGTGTTGGGGTTCTTCAGTACGTCGGGGCGGATGGTGACTTCCGCCGGGTCACTGGTCGTATAAGCGATCCCTACCGGGTCCGGGCCGGTCCAGAACGGGGTCAGAAACATCCCGGTTTGGGCGGTATAGATGCCGCTAATCTCCCATCCGCCGATCAGCAAATTCCCCAGACGGGAGACATTCGGCGCAAAATGCCGGCCCTTGCCAAATGGGAGCTGGTAGATGAAGTTCGTAGTGAAGCGGTGCGTCGGAATCTCCTGGGCGGGACCGACCTCGCGCTTGCGGTCGAACGGGTTCTCCGAAGTGAACTGCCACGTGTCGAAATCCCAGTTGTAGTCCAGGTCGTAACGGTCGCGAGCCCAGGTCCACGAACTCTGAAAGTACAGGCCGCCGGACAAGTGGCGCAGAGCCTCCACGGTGAGCCCGTTATATTGGTGGCCTGCTCCGTTGGTCACGTACCAGACTTCAGGGAGGTTGTTGAATGGCCGCGGCTTGGAGATAAACGGCTGGTCGTTGGGCACCGGTGAGTTGTAGTTATACTGCCAGGCACCTTGGCGCATGGCGGTTCCGATGTAAGAGAGACGGAATCCCGTGTTCCACTGCTGGCGCTCGATGGTGAAGTTGTACTGGAAGCTATAGGGAGTCTTCAAATTCGGATTCTGAGCGGCTGGGATGCTGACCGTGCTGGGCCCGCCCGTTCCGGTTTCCGGGAAAACGCGGGGGAAGATCACTTGCGGGTTGTCGAGTGGATTGGTGTATGCCGGTTCGGACAGCACGTATGGCACACCTCCAAAACCCAAGCTGTAAACGAAGGGCACCACGTTATAGAACATTCCCCAACCGGCGCGAAACACCGTGTTGTTTCCCCAGGGACGATAAGCCAGCCCGATGCGCGGCGCGATATTGTTCTTGTCCAGATGCACCAGAGTCTTGGGATCAAAGCCGACCGAACTGGCCTGCGCGATTCCAACGTAGTTTTTCGGGAAGATGGGGCTCACCTTCAACATTGCGTCATCAGGGATGACAATGTTTCCAGTCTGCACATCGAAGAGAGACAGCAGGTCATGGTTCTCCCTCCAGTTCAGGTGCAGTTCATACCGGACTCCGAGGTTGAGCGTGAGCCGCGGGCTGATTTTGAAATCGTCCAACGCGAAGAAGTCGTAGGCCCAGCGGTTCCGGTCCAGCTCCACTGGCGGAAATGCGCGCGCTGCCGTAGTCGGGATACCGAGCAAGAAGTCCGCGTAGGGGTTGCCGGTAAATTTGTTCGTGAAGGAGACATTCCCGAAAAGACTACTACTGGCGTTGAAATCGTCGTATTCGGACCGGAGCAGCTTGCCGCCGAACTTCAGGCTATGCCGTCCTTTGAACCAGCTCACTTGCTCCTGGAATTCCTCAGTATGGGTCCGGTAACCCTTCTTCGTCCACGGAAACTGAGTGAGCCCAGTCATGCCATTGCTGAAGCGCAAATTGAGAATGCCGTTGATATCCGGCAGGTCTGGGGCCAAGCCAACCAGACCGAGATCTTGCACTAATTGAAGTCCGTGCTGTGTTGACCCTCGGTTGAGGTCAAAGTTGATCGGGTTGTTATTCAGGCCAAATCCCCAACGGACTTCGTTCAACAGATTCGGGCGGAACGAATGAGTATAGGAAGCAGTGGCGGCGCGGTCGTCACGCTGCTGCCAGCGCTGCCCGATAGTTGGCAGGTTGCCCTCCCACACGCGGTTGTAGCCGCGAACCCAGGTGTACCTGCCGAAGATCTGGTCTTTATCCGAAAACTTGTGGTCGATGCGGGTGGTCCAGTAAGTCGACGGATCCCAAGGCCGGATTTTGAGCTCCCGGTAATTTTGAGTGTGGAAGGTATTCGGATCTCCGAAATTAGGCATAGGGAAGAACTTGTCCTGGATCTTTTGCGAGACCGGATTAATGCGGTCGGCGGGAATGATGTTGCCGGGAAACGGCTGGCCATTACTTGGGTCGACAAGCGTGACCGGATTGCCATTGGAATCCGTCAGTCCTGAGAAGTTGCCGGTTCTCCACGGCCCCGGCGCCACAGTCGGGTTCAACCTGTCCTGCACCGAACTCCCCCGCGAAGTTTCGTACGAGAAAAAGAAGAACGTCTTGTTACGTCCGTTGTAGATCTTTGGAATCCAAACCGGTCCGCCGATCGCGCCCCCTGGAAAGTGTTGGATGCCGGTCTGGCGCGCGCTGGAGAAAAAACTTCTCGCCCGAAACCAGGGCGTCGAGTAATAGTCGAATACGGACCCATGGAGCTGATTCGTTCCGGACTTGGAAACGACAGTGACCTGTCCGACCGTTCCGAATTCCGCGGAATTGTTGGACAGGTCGATCTTCACTTCCTGGAAAGACTCGATATAGTTGGCCAAAGGACCGGTCTGCGTGTTATCCACGCCGTCGGAGAAAGTGGTTCCGTCGATCGACCAATTGTTCTCATTGACGCGGCTGCCGGCGAACCGCGTCACGCTGCTACCGGCCTGCCCTTGCAAACCTGGTGAAAGATTGAGGACCGCCCACAAGCTTCGCGAATTGGTCGGAATGGTGTTGAGGACCAGCGAATCTTTCGTGTTGCTGATACGAGCCGTTTCAGTCTCGATCAGCGTGGCGCCACCGGAGACTACCACCACGGTCGCGACATCACCGACTGCCAGCTTGACATCCACGCGGCGGAGATCGCGGGCTACCAATCGTACGTTCTCCACTACGAAGCTCTTGAAACCTTTTGCTTCGGTCCGCACCGTATAGTTCCCTTCCTTGAGCTGGGCGATTGTGTAGTTACCTTCTTCATTAGAAGTGGCGCTGGTTTTGATATTGGTTTCTCCGTGCGTGGCCGTGATGATCGCGCCCGGCACGATTGCGCCGGTGGCATCCGTGACCGTGCCGGTGATGCTGGCAAAGGTGGTCTGTGAATACGAGGTGCGCACGAAACCCAACAGCAACACGGTGAAACAAAACAGAAACCTTGTTTGAGACATAAGGAAGACCTCCCACTTGACCTACACGTTGGTTCGAAGACTTGCCTAAACTTAACTCACAGGCTTGCGGCGACACCAATTAGGTGCCAGCGGCAACACCCGGAAACCTGCGAAGATTCACTTGTCCTGCGAGGATACGACGTTCTTTGGCCACTGAACAAACACATTCGGCCGCCCGATGTAGAAACCGGGATTTCCATTTTGACCTCCCGGCACAAAGAAATATGCAAGCCTACCTCTCTTGGAGCCGTGAGAGCAATTCATTTCTCCCTTGGAAATCCACTGCTGCCGGTACACTTCGAAGAGGGAGATTCTGCCTTTTCCCAGGGCACCAAAACCCCGGAACCGCAATCAACCGCAATCGACTATGCTGTATCAGGTCAACAGACGTTTGATGATTGGTTCCATTCGCTTTGTTCACGAATGGCGCGCGCCATACGAGTGGCGGTCGATTCGCGCCACGTTCCCACCCGACTACGGTGGGCGGTCAGCAATGGCCGTCCCTACCGCGACCATCATTCAGCTACTTTGGACAGCAATGAGCTAAGCTAGAAACGTCGGACACTATACCGACCCCTGAGCTTTTCTCAATAAGCCCTGTAAATTCTCACAAAGGATCTTTCTCTTTTGTTCCTCAGTAATGAAGGCGTTCTGTATACGTGCGATGACAGTGGCGGGGCAATTGATGGAGAAGTCTGATCCGAATAGCACGCGATCGGGACCGATGGTCTTCACTGCGTATTCGAGCATGCCAACACGATCATGTCCGTAACCAGAAGTGTCGAGGTAGGTGTTGGGATGCCCGTCCCTGCCCACTGGCGCGTAGCGTCACGTAAGTACGGGGGCAGGCGTAGAGATGGGCGCACAGCCTATGTGGGCCGATCCGGATAACAAGCGACTGTACGTTTCCTTGAGTGTAGAAACAATGCTCGTGTTCGGCTGTTTCCAATTCGTGCGGAGGTCAACCCGTATTAAGCAAGTCCATCAGGCGAGGTGAGTCTGGTGATCTGGCGGCACGCAGGGCTGATGTCACGCATCGCGTGGAACCTGTTTACTGGTCTTTATTTCAAGGTGGATGGGTTGCCTTGGGGACCTGCAGGTCTTGCACCGTCCACATGCTTTGTAGGCGTCAGTTTTTTCCGGCCTCTTGGTAGCACATCGACGCTCAGGACCAGCGTAGTGCAAGCATTCGATGAAAACGGCGAAGGACTAGTTCTGCGGGGACATGATTTCCACTGGGACGAACAGAATCAAGGGCGCAGCCCGCACCTGGATGCCGATTCAGCTAATCGGCTGATAGAGATGGTACTGGGCCGGTATAAGGACGAGCATCAAGGACAGCCGCCACAACGGATTGTCATTCACAAAACATCACGCTTCGAACCTGCTGAACGTGAAGGTTTCGAGAATGCGTTGAAAGGGATAGGTCGATACGATCTGGTCGCTCTGACGCCGGTCAGTGATGTCCGGCTTGCACGAGCCGGAACATACCCTCCGCTACGAGGTACGCATTTTGGTTTAGGCGACGATTCGTATCTATATTCAACAGGCTATTCTCACGTTCTTAAGGCGTATCCGCATGGCCATGTGCCATCGCCGTTATTAGTGACAGACCACGTAGGCGATTCCCCAAAATCGCAACTGCTCAAGGAAATCCTCGTTCTCACGAAGATGAACTGGAATTCCGCGAACTTTGCAGGTTTATTCCCAATAACGTTGCGTTTCTCGCGGCTTGTGGGAGAGATTCTGCGCGAGGTTCCAGCGGATCGGGTGCCGAATCCGAAGTATAAGTTCTACATGTAAGTTCATGTGAGCGCCGTGCGGAGTCAGATTGGGATGGTGCAGAGTTCAGCAATGCGCGTGCTATTTGCGTGCTGTTAACGTGATTAAGAGTGCTTTCCGTGGACTTGCGTGTCATCTGTCGCCCTGCATGTTATTGAAACTACATTTCTTTGCGGATTCGATTGCTTCCGCGCTCACCACTTTTCAATAGCGTACGTGTTGCCGCGTGCCGTTGGCGTGCTGTTTGGGAGAGCTGGTTACCCAGATCAGCCAAGGCGTTGAGGCTGAAGCCGATCAGATGGTCGAGATTGTGGTACAAGCTCAACAGCAGAAACCGTCTGAAGCGGGATGTCAAGGGCGCAAAGGATTTCTTCCACCAGTTGCAACGCGACCTTCTCGACTACTTCAGCGATCCGCGAAGCTTGCAGAGCGTTTAGGGAACGAGCTATTGGAAGCCGGGGAGCACTATGAGTAGATCTTGCTCCTATTGCTCCGCAAGTGGAGTAAGGAAGCCGCGAAGAGCAATTCTATCCTGTCGAACCTCGCTGACGCTTACGAAAAGCTCTCTCACATCTACGCGCCGAAGGCATATCCGATCAGCTATTTGGCACATCAATTGAACTGCTCCGAGCAGGAAGTCGTAGCCATCTTGAAAGCAGGCCCTTTCATTGAGAGCGCTCCCGGAGTGTGGGAGATTGATCAACACTTTGGCAAGAAGCAGCACAGCTCGTCAGAACAGCAAATTGAGTTACTGAAAACGCCGTCAGTCGGAATAGTTCTGCCCCCAAACTTTCATGGAGGTTACAAAAAGTCAGACGCCCACAAACCCAAACGCGGCCCAGTGGTAGGGATGAGCAAAATCTTGGCTGTTTGGATTAGACAATACTATTGCTTGGTAGAGAGTACTAGTCGTCCCTAACAGCATCTGAGTTCCCGTGCCTTCTGGAATGAACTTCTTAAAATACTCCTTCTTCTCTCCATTCGTGGTGTCGCGCAACCACTGCTGTGCTTCACCGAGGGCCGCAGAGGCTGTCCTTCCATTCATACGCCACAACTCGTAGAACCGAGTCATAAGCATCATCGTGCTAACGTCCTGCACTGACCAAAGCGAGGCGACCACGGCTGCTGAACCCGCTTGCAACAGCCCTGTGGGCAAGCTGACGACCTCATCAGGCAACTCGGTCCCAGGAATGCCGGTTTCGCAAGCGGATAGGATGGCCAAACGCGTTCCTCCGAGCCGAAGGTTGAGGAAATCGCGTAGGCTCAGGGGTTCGTCATTGGCCATGGCGAGAGCGCTCGAGAGCGGCTGAGTGAAATCGGCATACGCGTGACAGGAGAAATGCAGCACGGAATAGTCCGGCACAGCCAAAACGGCTCCTCGGGTTGCTTCCTCATGTCTGATAATTCGCTTCTTAGTGAATGTTGAGCATGCGGTCTCAACCTCATGGGCCGAGTTTGGGAGGGAACTGGCGTGAACTGGTCTCGGATCGTCCACCGCCAGTAGGCCATCAGGGGCGGTGCGGGCGGCTACTTTGCTAGCCATGAGCAGCGCCCGAGCACTTGGCGCATAGGTAAAGGTTACGGAGTCTAAGGCGTAGCGTCGACGACTATCGATTGATGGGTCTTCATTCCAAGCAGCGTGCAAAGGAAACATCCCGAGCAAGCCGCAGGGGATAAGCACTGCCTTCGTGGCTGGCCGCAAAGCATCGACTGTCGCGCCAAGAGCCACATCCCACAGCCACCGCAAAGTCTTGTCCAGGCTCCCGAGCCAAGCTTGTTGACTCCGCTTGTCACGCGCAGATGCGCGCCGCCGCTGATATGCGGTGGAATACTCACCCGCCGTCGCTCGAAGCCCCGCGTCGGTCAACTCCGGAAGCCACACACCCACAGCTTCTTGAGAGGCCTCATGACCGACGATCAGTGCCAATCCACCTGCTCTGGTCGTCAACAGATAAACCAATGGAGCAATGCTGGCAGTCGCACTGATTTCAGCGAAGCTCAGCATGGGTAGAAAATCGGGGAGACGCCCGCGAATCCAGGCCACAACCTCATCAAGTTTTGTGCGAGCTTTACGCAGCTCGCTCGAGAGAGTGATGAAATCCCGTTTTCCATGCGTGTGCTCCGGCAATCGAGCCTCGTTCTGCAACTCGAAGATGCGCCCGCGCATTTCTTCCAAAGCGCTTCGTTCACTTGGGCGCAGCAGCTCCAGTTGACTCTCATCGATCCTTATTGCTTCTGCCAAAGTGCGGGCGCGTCCTTGCTCTAATTCCGTGACGGCATCCGCAAGCCTCCCCACTTTGGCTAGCGAATAAGCCAGTCGCGTAGGTAATCCCTGTACTTCGCGTAGTTCGGCCAACCGGGCTTCGGGTGTGGCTGCAATCTCATAAAGAAGTTCATGTGCAGAGAGTGCACTTTGATACGCAGTGATGGCCTCAATCCAATGTCCTTCCGCGAACAGCAACTCTGCCAAATTTGCGTGAGTATTACGATTGTGAAGTGGCAATGCTTCACGCGTCTTCACAGTGAGGGCCTGCCGGTAAAACTCGATTGCGCGTTTTACGTTCCCCACTCGATCCCCGCGGATACGGCGCGCGTAAGCCGTCGCCAGATTGCTCATTGTCTCTGCCCACTTCAGGGGCATGGCCTCACGAGTTAACACCAGGAACGCGTTCTGGCCGTACTCGATCGCCAGCTCCATGTTGTCTGCTCGATTCCCCTGAATGCGCTGTGCATACGCGCTCGCAACATTCATCATTGTCAACGCCCACTGGACTGGCATGGCCTGCTGCGTCCTCACCTTGAGCGCTTGCTGATACGCCTCAATTGCCCGCTCCAGGTTTTCCGCTTTGTCCGCGCGAATCCGCTGTTCATAAGCGACCCCAAGATTCATCATTGTGGCCGCCCACTCCAATGGCATTTCATCGTGGGTGATCACCTGGAGTGCTTCCTGGTAATGTCGGATCGCTTGCTCGAGGTTCTCGGCCCGATCCCCTCGGATGCGGCTATCATATGCAATCGCCGAATTCACCGAAGCCATGGCCCAGTCCCTGGGGAGACTCCCTTTTCTGAACACCCGAAGCGCTTGCCGATAACCCTCGAGGGCATGTTCCAAATTTTCAGCCCGATCACCACGGACACGCTCTAGGTAGGTGTTCGCTCTATGCATCGTGGTGTTTGCCCATTCTATTGGCATGGCCTCCAGAGTGAACACCTGGAGTGCCTGCCCGTAAAGCTTGATGGACAGCTCTAGGTTGTCTGCACGATCAGCCCGGATTCTGTCTCGGTATGCGTGTGCTAGTGCTGCTGTCGTCCTCGCCCACTCGACCGGCAGGGCATCGCGGGTCAGCACTTGGAGTGCATCGTGATACCCCAGAATCGCTTTCTCTAGGTTCTCCGCACGGTCCCCTTGATTCGGTTGGTGAGGGCATTTGACAAGGCCATGATCGTCGTGGCCGAAACCACACCCGAGGATATCGGAACCTGGACCCGGCCACCCTGTGGATGGGTGAAGGAAAGAGTACCTGTAATCGCATCCCCGTTCTGGTTGAGCGTCAGCTCGACGGGGCCGTTCCAATTGTGCCCGCGATTGCTCTTTCAGGCGGCGCGTCGTTCGTAGCGATGGTGCAGTCCGCCGACCTGCGGTACCGCCACGACTGACCCCATGGCCGGCTAAGTCGCAGAACCTTAAGAGTCGGTTTTGACGCCAATCGGTGAACCAAAACCACAATAATTTGGCACGATCTGAAACAGAACAAACACTGACGCCAATCGGCCACACGCGGGTCTGGTTCACGCGCTTTTATCCAAGCGGACGGCAGTATCACTCGGTTTCGCCCGCATTGTCTGGTTCCGAAGAAAAATGGAGAAGCAAGTGCCGCTTCGCCCAGGCTGCGTAGTGCTGCGCACTCGGATGTAACCTTTGTGTTTGCGGACAATTCCTTGTGCGATCCACAGCCCCAGCCCGGTACCCTTCTCACCTTTGGTGGTGAAGAACGGCTCGAAAATCCTTCGCTGGCGCTCAGCAGGGATGCCCGACCCGCTGTCTGCAACGAAGACACGAACGCCGCTGGCCTTCGGGTTCCTTAAGTCCCGCGAAGCCAAAACGTGCAGCTTGAGCGTTCCTTCCCCTCCTAAAGCTTCCAGCGCATTGGCGATGAGGTTGGCGAATACCTGGCGCATCTCACCCGGGAAGCCTTGGATCTCGCCCGCCGAGTCGTATCGCTTCTCGACGGTGACCTTGCCCGACCGAATTGTGGGTCCGTAGAGCTCGAGCACGCTATCAAGCACCTCACAAATCTTGAGGTCCACCGGGGACTGTGACTCCCGGTAAAGACTCAGCATATTCTTGGTCATGTGGGTCACGCGTTCCAGCTCAGCGTTCGCCATGTTCGCATATTGGCGCGCCTTGTCTCCAAGCGTCGGGTCCTGGTTGAGCAGATAAAACATATTTGTCAACGACTCCAACGGATTATTGATCTCGTGGGCAAGAGAGGCTGCCAGACGCCCGGCGGCGGCCAGCTTCTCTGTGGAGCGCAGCACTTCTTCTGCCCCCTTGCGGTGTGTGAGGTCAAAAAAGGTCAGCACCGCCGCGATGATGCGACCTTCCCGCTCCCGAACGGGCGCACAGCTGACACTTAGGAAGACATGGGTACCGTCTTCGCGGAGATATTCGATTTCTTCATCCGTGACTACCTCGCCTGTGGCAAGAGACCGTGCCATGGGCCACTCTTCCGGCGCATAGGGCAGCCCATCGGGGTGAAAGGCCCTGTACTGGTCGTAGTGCTCGATGTCGGGCGCAGGAGGGAATGGGTGGCACAGTATATCTTCCGCCTGTTTGTTGGTGAGGATCAGCTTTCTTGAGGTAGCCTCGGTGATCATGATGCCGCAGGGCATCTGGCGAAGTACCTCTTCCAATTTTGCCCGCTCTGCCGCCAGTTGATCGTGGGATTGTTTGATCTGCTCTAAGTTATTTTTGAGGACATTTATATCCACCAGCGTCAGGACGGCGCCCTCAATCATGTTCTCCAGGGTCTTATAGGGCAGCACGCGAAGCGAATACCAATGCCCCTCTCGATCCCGAACCTCTCTTTCTTTAACCGTTACGGTGTTGATTACCTCCACAATCATTTGCTCCAAGTCGGACACGTCAATATTTGGCCTGACATTGGTGATCGGTCGTCCAACGTCCGTCGGGATCAGACCCAGCAACTTCTCCGCCTGAGGAGTGACACGTCGAATTTGCAGGTCGCGTCCCAACATAACCATCGCGATATTGACGCTGCTGAGCAGATTAACTAAGTCATTGTTGGCCTGGGTCAATGCGGAATTTCCATTGTGCAGTTCCTCGTTAACGGTGTGTAGTTCTTCGTTGGTTGACTCAAGCTCTTCTTTGGCAGTCTGCAGCTCCTCGTTTGTGCTTTGTAACTCTTCGTTGCTCGACAGAATCTCCTCATTAGCCGCCTGGAGTTCCTCGTTGCTGGCTTCTTTGTCCTCGACAAGGGAGTGCAGATATCGCTTGCTAGCAGCCAGTTCTTGCTTCAACTGGATAGTCTGGCGGTTAGTGCGTTCTTGCTTTCCTCCCTTGCCAAGTCTTACCGCTGTGGCCATGGTCTCCGCTGATTCAGGCCTAACCGGGGATATCGCATCCTCGAACATGATCAAGAGATGGCGTTCTTTGGTGGCAGCGGCTTTGAGAGGGATCACTTCAAAATTCACCCCTTTAAGTTCCCCATTGCGTTCGACCTCTACATTCTCCTTTCGGACCGGAGCGTCCTTCTTCTTCGCTTCGCTGATCGCAGCTTGCAGATCGAACAGCAAGCCTTCTCGAGCCATCTTCAAAAGGTTAAGGTTGGCTCTGCCGGGCGAGAGCTCGAGATAGAGGCCCACGTGTCCACGGGATTGAAGAACTTCCATGTCTTCATTAATCACCACAGCCACGGGAGCGTATTTCGTTAAGATGATGCGATCGGCCTCTTTGTTTAACTCGAAGAGGCGCACACCGCCCTCACTCTTCCGGCTGGCTGCATTGTCGATCCCAAGGTTTCCTGCTTGGAGCGGATACTGGCTAGCGACGAAGTCGAAGTGCAGCCGGGCTGGGGTAGATTTTCGGCAATAAATCTTGTGCTTCCTATCCATCAACTCAAACAGATCCGAAGCCGTGCCAAGAATGCCTTCCGCTGTCCCCAGCATAAGAAATGCTCTTGGCTTCAGGGCATAATGAAAAACGGGCATGACCCGTTTCTGCAAAACCGCCCCGAGATAGATCAGCACGTTGCGGCAACTGATAATGTCTATGCGAGAAAAAGGCGGATCTTGGAGAAGGTTCTGCCTGGCGAAAACACAGATATCGCGGATGGTTTTGTTGATTCGATAGCCACCTTCCACTTTGGCGAAAAAGCGTTGAAGTCGTTCCGGCGAGACATCGGCCGCAATACTTTCCGGGTAGAACCCTGCCCGGGCTTTCTCAATGGCTGCCTGGCTGAGGTCCGTGCCAAAAAGCTGGAGCGGAATATTAGCTCTCCTAGCGCCCAAGAACTCGAGCAGCGAAATGGCGCACGAGTAGGTTTCTTCGCCTGTTGAACACCCTGGCACCCAAATTCTGAGGGGCTCCTCAGGTGACCTGTGCTTCAGGATGGTAGGAAACACCTCCGTCTTTAGCGCTTCAAAAGCACCGGGGTCTCGGAAAAAGCTAGTCACATGGATGAGGATGTCCTCGCACAGGGCCTCGATTTCAGCCGGATTGTGCTGCAGAAAGTGCACATACTTTTTCACGTCCTCTATTTTGTGCAAAGTCATCCGGCGCAGAATGCGCCGCTTGACAGTGGCGGGCTTGTAATCGGAGAAATCAATCTTGTTTGCCATCCCCAAAAACAAGAGGATGTTCTCGAGGTGAGGATCGCTGTCGGGTATCAATGCAGAGATTTTTGAGGATGGGGAATGGGTCACATACGGATGCTCACAAATTCTCGCCAGCTCCTCGGCTATCCTGTCAGGCGGGAGAACGAAATCCACGCAGCCGGCAGCAATGGCGCTCCGGGGCATACCATCGTATTTGGCCGATTTCTCATCTTGGGCGAAGGTAATGCCCCCCTCGCCCTTGATCGCTCCTAATCCCAAGGTACCGTCGGAAGCAGTTCCTGAAAGAATTATCCCAATCGCATTGCTCCTCTGGTCCTCCGCGAGCGAGCGCAAGAAACAATCGATAGGCATGGGACGGCCACGTGTCTGTGTGCGAGGTGTTAACCGCAATATTCCCTGCGAGACGATCATGTCCACGTTGGGTGGAATGACATACACACAGTTAGGCTCCACCAGCATGCCATCAGTTACTTGCTTGACAGGCATCTCAGTGGCTCTCGCAAGGAGCTCGGTCAGTGCACTTTCGTGAGTCGGATCCAGATGCTGAACAAGCACATACGCCATCCCCGTCCGCGACGGTAAGGCTTTCAGCAGTTGTGTAAATGCCTCTAAGCCACCGGCCGAGGCACCGACACCGACGATGGGGAATGAGGCGCATCTCGATTGCTGAGGTTCCTGACGTTGTCGGATGGGGTAGGAATTTGCTTTGGTCGGTGCGCGATGATTCATGTTGAGGCTCCCGAGGAGGACCCGCTGTCCCCAAATCTAGGCCCACCGTTTTGGTTCCCGACGGCGGTCAACGGGTCTTACCGGCTTCCGCTTTTCTCCACGACTCAACCCTCGCTGAATTGCTAAGAGCATGAACTCGACCGGATCTCCTTTGGCGACAAATTCGTCCACTAGTTGAAGCGCGCTTTCTGGCAGTGGCAGCCAGCCGGATAGCATGAGAATGGGGACTCGCGGCTTCGTCCGTCTCATCTCAGCAGCAACCAGTTCGCCGTTCATCTCCGGCATTTGATAGTCGAGAATCACTGCATCACTGACATGCGACGCAAAAATTTCCAGTCCTTCGCGTGCGCTACTGGCAGTTGAGACCTTGTAGCCGAAGTCTTCCAGGACTATTTTGCAGAGGTTGAGACTGCTCTGATAATCGTCGATGCAGAGAAGGGTTTTCTGCGGCCTTGCCATGGCAACTCTCTCGTGCGGACGGATATCACCACCCGCTTGGTCGGACCGTCGGGGAGGGTTTGTGTAATGGCCTTTTTACTCTCTCTGGTTCTGAAGTCCACCAAAAACCCCTAACTTTATCTCCTTTACTTGCCTCTATGTGCACAGTCATCCACAGGCCAATAACGAGAAATTGTGCACGCGTTTCCCTGGCTGTGCGTATCGAGGCGGTGCTGGCCTGATTTTTTCTACGTCGCCCGTCGATTGAAATCCGCTCACGACAGGGGTCCAGCGTGACATGGAAGTGTGCAAATTGAGGCAAAAATGGCGTCACAAACGGACTTCATTGGTAGCATGGTAGCGAAAGAGTGCAGGTATCTGTGAAGAGATGCATGAGTATACAGTTATACAGTGATGCGCGTCAGTGAACAGCAAGACGTTAACGCGTTCAAGGGTCGCGCCATGGCGCTTCACAGTTCCAATTGTGACGGAATTGTTGCGTTTCGAACGACCCACCCGGAATCCCGCGGGACTTCTACGTGTGGCCCGTTTCACGTACGGAATCCCTGGCCAGCGCAAGGCGATTCCTAAACACAAGGCGGCTAGCTATCTCTGCTTCGCGGTATCAGGCGCACCATTTGTGACATTCGGATTTAGCAGGAGGAATCCCATGGATGATTCAAGCGAGTTCTTTATGCGGTCTTGTCGTTACTACCTCTTCCCGCGTCACTCTCGTTCAACAGGGCGCGGACCTTGCGCGCCAATTCAATTGGAAGAAATGGCTTTTCCAAGTAGCCAGCGTCTTGCGGGAGGTGCGCTGTCTGGTCGATTGTGTCTTCCGCGTAGCCAGAGATGAACAAGAACCGCATCTTTGGCCGTAGCAAGATTGCTTTTTTCCGCAACTTAGGCATCATGATATCGCTGACCACAAGGTCAATCTCGCCGGGATTGTTCTCCAAAATCCGGATAGCCTCAGCGCCGTCCTCCGCCGCAAGTACGCTCAGAAACTTCGTAATTTTCGA
>Ga0209055_1000891_pt1 | contig 20150 bp, 17 predicted proteins | sample GraSoiAngelo_110_FD_185875 | JGI IMG/M metagenome (GOLD analysis project Ga0209055, IMG submission 185875) | Grasslands soil microbial communities from the Angelo Coastal Reserve, California, USA - 14_0903_12_30cm (SPAdes) (version 2) | ecosystem: Environmental > Terrestrial > Soil > Grasslands ... | reverse complement strand
AGATCATTACGCGGTTGGTTTTGAGCCAGCCGAGAATTTCCTCGATTGAAGCCGCGGCGTTGGTTGCGGTATTCTCGGGAGATTGTTCGTCCCCCTTCTCCACTGTAGTGAATACGACAAGCCCGTCTTGCAACATGCCCTTCTTGGCATGATCCGGGATCGATTCAGGTTCTTTGACGGCTTTCTCCTTTGACTCGTACTCGAACTTGTCAGCATGGATGAGAAGGAGTCTCATGGTCCGAACCTCCATCTCTCAACCTGTTTATCCTTGCGCGTCTTCTTCTTCATCTCCTTGTAATGATTCTTGCAAAGGTAGCCCCTGCCTGATGTAGAGACTTGAAGGCCGGCTCTCGAGATATCGTCGGGCGAGACGGATCTAATGGCGTCTCCCGTGCAGCCGACGACCGAGCATTTGACTCCTTTACCGACCTTTCCCAACACGTAACCCAGACACGAACCTTTTCAGCCCTAATAGAAAGTTTCGTAGAAAGAGGACAATGCTCTAAAGCGCCTGATACCGAGAAGGTCGATCGATCATGCTATCAAGAATCCAATACTTGGTTGAAGGGATCTTCCAATCCTCATCCAGGTTCTTCCACAGAGCTGGACTTACACCAAATTCCTTGACTGTTCTTGGGTTCTTACTGTGGGTCGTAGCCTCGATCTTGTATTGGGGAGGCTTGTCGGGTTGGGAATGGGGAGCTGCGGTCGTGGTTCTAGTGGTTGCCGGATTCCTCGATGCGGTTGACGGAGCGATGGCGCGGAAATATGCTAAGGTTTCGAAGTTCGGAGGGGTCCTTGATAGCGTGCTTGACAGGCTGGGTGAAATTGCGGTCTACGCTGGGCTCGCGGCTGGGGCTCTCATATCGTTCTGGCTTGCCCTATGGGCTATGTCGGCGGCATTGATGGTCAGCTATGTTAGGGCACGGGTCGCAGCGGAAGGCGTGACATTGAAGGGCATTGGGATCGCGGAACGACCTGAAAGACTGTTGATATTGGCTCTTGCGACCTTGCTCTGGCCATTGTCCCATGGCTTTCTTTTCTGGGGGGTCTTGCTGATCGCAGTACTGTCCTCGGTTACTGTGGTCGATAGGGTCTATAGGGCCTCTAGGGCTTTATCGCGATGACGGGTTGAACTGTTGAGGTCCGCGTCTTTCGTCCGCGGATCGGACTTTGGAGACTCCGAAGTGGACTGCACATGAGACGCACAGGTTCTTCATGACTCGCTGGCGCGCAATGTACGCCCCTCTTGCCCGCAGCTCCTTAGCCAACGTGGGCTCAACAAGGGACACCCAAGAAGTAACTCGCTTCATCTTGTCTCTAGGACTCAACATCCCACAGTTTGAGCATTGGACTAGTTCGCTTCGGCCCTTTCCGCCCTTGCTGCGGCCTCGAGATCGTCTTTTCTTCGGCAACTCTCTATGTTTCCAAGAATAGAAGAGGGGCCTTTACTATTAACCTCTTGCTGTAGGGCTCAGATCTAGGAGGACTAGCGTAATGGACATTGTCGTATGCGGCAACCCGACCTTGGACGAACTGGTCCAAAAAAGTGGGACGGTTCGGATCTCCCCCGGGGGTAGCGCACTTTTCGTTTCGGGTGCTGCCGACTACCTAGGCGCCAAAGTGGGAATTATTGGGAATATCGGCGAGGATTATCCGTCGAGAGTCCTCAGCTTGCTCAAGCATCAAGGGGTGAACTTGAGCCTGTTGAAGAAGACAGGCGGCCCTTCAACTCGATTTCGAATCAGCTACGATGGTGGGTCACGAAGGGTTTGGTTGGCGAGTGCGGGTCGTCAAATAGAGTCGATCTGGAGAGGAAGTCGGGTCGAAGGAGTTCATTTGGGACCCGTATTCAACGAAATCCCTCGGTCCCTCATTCATTCATTACGGAAGAAATCTGGTTTTCTGTCTTTGGACATTCAGGGTCTAGTGCGTAAAGTGAATTTATTGGGAGAGGTCCAAGTCTTGCGACGTAATATCGACCCTGTTTTGAGAATGTGCAACTTGGTCAAAGCATCCATTGATGAAGCCAAGTCTCAAACTTCTTCCCGGGACCATCAGGTTATCCTTGATAGATTTCTGGCAAAGGGCCCAAAATACGCAATCATAACACTGGGAGCCAAAGGATCATTATTCGGTGTGCGAAACAGCCAGAAACTCGTCATTCCCGCATTTCCTGACAAAAGCATCAAGGACCCGACTGGTGCCGGAGACGTGTACGCGGGCGCGTGGTTGACTTCCTATCTTCGGACCAAGGATCCAGTGTGGGCCGCCGCAGTAGGCTCAGCCTTTGGCTCGCTTGCATCGCAAAAAACTGGACTCTCCAAGTTCAGAATCTCTAGAAGAGAATTGTTCCGCCGCACTAGCTGGGTCTACAATAACGTAAGTCCGCTGTGAGTCTAATAGGACCTTGCGAAGACTACTTCTCTCGAGTTCGGAGCGCCGCAATACACGCACTGTCCTCTCGCGGATTCAGTGAGGGGGACGATCCGGACGGTTGCTCCTGTCTCTAGTTTGATTCTTTCTTCGCAATCGTTGTCTTCGGATAGGAAGGCCTTGACGAACCCGCCAACGGCTTCCATGATATGCGCGAATTCTTTCATATTGTTCGCGGTGGTCGTAAGCTTCGCCAGGGTCTCATTGGCCTTGCGGAGAAGCGATTGTTGGATTTCGTCCAATAGGCTGACTATCTGAGTCACAGCGTCGGCTTGAGGCACAGCTGTCTTCTTTCCCATATCCCGTCTCACGAGTGTGATCTGTTTCGACTCCATGTCTCGGGGTCCAATCTCAACCCGAAGCGGTACTCCTTTCATCTCCCACTCGTGATATTTCCAGCCCGGAGTATACTGTTCCCGATCATCAATGTAAGTTCGGATAGAATGCTTCCCGAGGCTATCGGCGATGTGGTGAGCGGTTTGTAGAATGGTTTCTTTGTCTGATTCTTTGTAGTGGATCGGGACGAACACAACCTGTGTAGGCGCCACTCGAGGGGGTAGGACTAGTCCTTTGTCATCGCCATGGGCCATAATCATTGCTCCGATGAGTCTCCAGGAGATTCCCCATGAGGTGGTCCATGCGAAGTGTTCTTTCTCGTCCTTGCCCAGGAATTTGATCTCGAATGGCTTGGAGAAGTTCTGCCCCAAGTGGTGGGAGGTTCCCATCTGGATAGCCTTCCCATCGGGCATCATCGCTTCGACGGTTGTGGTGTAGACTGCCCCCTTGAACTTCTCACGCTCCGTCTTCTTACCCACCAGAGCAGGTATAGCGATTTGATCTTCGACAAGTCGTCGGTAAATTTCGAGGATTGTCATGACCTCGTTTTCGGCTTCCTCCTCAGTTCCATGCACGGTGTGGCCTTCCTGCCAGAGGAACTCTGTGGTACGGATGAACGGTTTGGTCGAAGTAATCTCGGCGCGAAGAACCGAGTTCCAGACATTGATGAGGACGGGCAGGTCCCGCCAACTCTTCACCCACTTGCTGTACGACTCGTTAATTATCGTCTCAGAAGTGGGCCGAATGGCTAGCCGCTCACCAAGCTCATTATTCCCAGAATGGGTGACCCAGAAGACCTCGGGTGTGAAACCCTCGAAATGTTCGGCCTCTTTCTTCAGCAATCGTTCGGGTATGAGTAGGGGAAAGTAGGCGTTCCGATGCCCGATCTCTTTGATTTTCCGGTCGAAGTGTTCTTTGATGCTCTCCCAGATGGAGAACCCGTACGGCATAAGGACCATGAATCCCTTGGCGCTGGAATAGTCAGCTAGCTGAGCCTTTGTAACGATCTGGGTGTACCATTCGGAGAGATCGTCAGCCTTCTTTACAGTAATTCCCAGATCTTTAGTGCTCATAGATACATCCGTTCGAGCTCTTGATCGGAAAAAGGTCTAGATCGATTGAGGTGAATCTGGAAGAAGTTCACCCAATTTGATCCGTCCCTAAAATGTCATACATCCGGATATGTTATTTAGGTTTTCTTTTCCACCGTTGCCTAGGATTTCGGTTTAAAGATTGAATCACTCGGAGACCGATTTTCCTTCCCGCTTGTGTTCGTAGAGGACTACTGACGAGACGGTGCTTCTGACTCCGTTGATTTTGAGAACCTTGTCTTTGAGAACGTTGCGGAAGGCGAGGATGCTTTCCACCTTCAACATGCAGACAATGTCATATTCACCTGTCACCTCGTAAACGTCAGTCACTTCAGGGAGCTTGACGAGGCTCTGGGTAACGTTTTCGAGTTCCTTGGATTCGACGAACAAGTTCAGGAAGACTCGGACCTCTTTGGCCATGGTTGACAATCCGGGAAGGGCTTCCTGAAGACCTCCCTACTCAAGGGTCCTATTAAGCGAGAATGTTTAGGGACTTTCGTGCCCAATTTTGCGTTTCCAGCGGGGTAGAAAAACAGGATGCCGACTGAGTCTGAGATAGACAAATCATTGCTCAAGAGGGTCATTCAGGAGGAATTTGGAATCGGTATATCCTCCATGACGCTTGTTCCGAAAGTCAAAGCTACAAGAGGATACTTGATTGAAGGACTAGATCACAAGAGATTTTTCCTGAAAATCTATCCTAATGATAATATTCCCGACTCCGCCTTTAGGTTCGCTTACGACCTCTTTTACAAAGTTGGTATTGCGAACGTCGTGCATCCGGTCACAGCCAAGTCGGGTCAGCTGCGGATAGGATCTGGTGAATCTTACATTGCGCTTTTCAGACTGATTACTGGCAAGACGGCGGAGGAGAATCGGTTCAATGATAGTCAATTGGAAAGACTTGGCGAACTGTTGGCCGAGATACATCAATCGAAGAAAGTCGTCGGGGAATATTCGGTGAAGGAGACTTTTGAAATTTCATTCGAAGACAAATTCTTGGCTGTTTTTAGAGAAATGGGTAGGCTGAATGACGATTCGACGGAATACCAGAGAAAGATTAGGTTTTTCCTTGAACCCCATAAGGAGAAGTTCATGCAGGAGTTAACGAGACTGAAAGAACTCCAGCGAGAGGTAAGGAAAATGGACCTGGAATTCGTTAATTGTCACGGCGAGCCATCCCCCGGCAATGTTCTGTCTTCTGACGATAACGAAGTATGTCTTCTCGATTGGGATGACCCGATTTTTGCTCCCAAGGAAAAGGACCTTTTGTTCTTCAAGGACAACATTGAACCTGTCATGAGAGGCTATCGTAGATTTTCTGAAGACACCAGTGTTATTCGAGATGTCGTTGAATTCTATGGACATATGTGGAACTTGGGCGAGATTGCCGATTATGGCGGTCGCATACTCTTCGAGAACAACAGTAACCTGCAGAACCAAACATCGTTAGACAATTTGAAAGGAGGATGGGATTTCGTTTTCTGAATCAGCCGACCTTAACTTTCGGGCAAGGGTCCATCCCGACTGTCAAGAATCGAGGCCGCATGGTGACTCACTCGCCGACGCTAAACCTGGTCTCTAACAGTCCGCTGCAAAACGCCTTGGAATGGGCTTAGAATTGGAAACTTGCTCGTGATCATGTTAGTCCTCCTGGGAATTCAACTGATGAGCCAGCCGTCCACGACCTCATTTGCATGCTAAATTCTGCGGACCGGAAATTCTAGGGACTTAGGTATGCGTGTCTGTCTCGTGGCACAGATCGGGTGTTTCCTATTTCCGGTTCTATGTTAACCAACCCAGTCTGTCAATAAGCGCGATTGAACGGGTCTTAGGCTAGGACTCGTTTGATTTGAGTTTCAGCTTCTTTGGTAAGTACTCGTCCACGATGTATGTTAGTCCGTATCTGCTGAACGCTTCCTGTTCTGACTTTTTCCTGACCTTCCTGAACGTGTCGATCTCTCTCTGCCAGAGTCCTCCCGCATAGCGGGGATCCTTCTCAAGCTCGTTCAACCGTTTCAGGTCCAGGTCCGTCAACGGGTCGCTAGGCAGCTTGTAGTCCACGATGTCTGTGGCCCAGACTCCGCCCCAGATCGCGTCCGGAGTATTCAACTCGCGAAGGTGCGCAGCGTTCGCAGAGCCGGAAATAATGACCATGGCAATATGCATCCCCCAAGGATCGCCATCCGTGAAAATGTAGACTGGGAGATCCAGCTCCTGATTCAATCGCCTCAGCAGAAAGCGTGTTGCTCGAGGCGCTTGCCCCGCAGTGTGAATCAGAACCGCGTTGAACCGCTGGTGGACCCTTTCCTCAATAAACCTCGTAAAAAGTCCGCCTTTCTCAATCGCTATCACCTTGTCAACCTTCTTCTTTTCCGGCCGGACAAACTCAGATGATGTCAAGGCAGGACCGATCATCACCCCGTCAGGGTGGGAGGACAGATTCAGGGTCCGACCCTCATAGCCAGGCACCGTATACTCGACAGTGAGATCTCCAAAGATGGCGCTACGCTCTTCAGGAAAGACGTTGAAGTCCTCTCTCGAAAACCCTGTAACAGTTTCTAGGTCCGTGATGAGATTGTCGCTCTCCTGCTGATCCTCAAAATCCATCTCGTACGCCTGTGCAGAATAGAACACGTCTCGCAAAGTACTCGTCTTGTTCTGTCCCGTTAGCTCGTCTGTGAACATCGCAGTCCATAGCAACTGCGTAAACGGGCGGATGTGTCGGACGTTACGAGCACTGCGCTTCACGTTTCTGTTTCCGAGAATGTACTGGCGGGTTTTCTTGTCGTAGAGGATGTTGGCAATGGACCGGCTCGGCATCTTGATAGTCGGGAACTCCTTCTTCGCCAGCTGCTCGTACACTTCGCCGCCTAGATGCTCGAGCGAGGAGAGGACCTCCTTCTTCCTCTCCTTCATGACCCCTTTACTGGGTCTGGTCTTCTTCTCCTTCTGTTTCTTCGGCACCATATTTTATCAGACCCTTGAGCAGTGGTTTAATGTCAGGCTCCTTCTTAGCCCTAGACAATTTAGTAGAGAACTGTGCCACCTTTGGTAGATATTTCTCAAAAACATCGACCCTTCTCTTCTCCTGCGCAAGGTGCTCTCTACGGCTGAGATAGATCCTAAGATTCCTTGAAGCCTCCCTGATCGCGTTGAGAATCTCATGCTCAACCTCCGGACGGTCAGCAATGAACTCCTTCCCCACAGTCTTGTACGGAATCTTCGTGCTGCACACATGAACGAATACGGCGAGTGGCGTCTCGCCTGGGATGACTCTGTAGCCGCGCCAATCTATCTGTTCAAGTACCTTCCAGGAAACATCACTAGCTTCGTCGAAGAGTAGAGGAATCTTGTTTGCGAACCGGAAGAGCAGTATCTTTCCCTGGGTCTCTATCTGCTTCCCACTAGCGATCCCGACCTCAATAATGAATGGGAAACCTGAGTACGTAGCGGGTTTACGCTGAAGAGTCGCAATGAATGCGGATCCATTCTGAACATCCTCATCAGTTATTCCAAGCTCCTTCTTGATTCCCGTAGCCAGCAGCTCCGCCCCTAAGGGGGAGAGGCTTGTCGGATCTGGAGAGAGAAAGTGCTCATAGCTCTTCATTGCATTGACCAACTTTACGATGTCCGCCCCAGACAGGTTCTTCGGATCTCTTCTCTCGGCCTCTTTCTTGCTCAATTTGCGTTTCCGTTTGCCAGGTCCTTCCTCTACTTGGAAACCGGCATATTCCAGGAAGTTTCTAGCTGTCGTGTCTCCGATTCGTTGGAAAGATTTGCGTAAGAATTCCGGTAGCGTCTTGGTCGTAGTAAGCTTCAGCATGCGTTGAACAGTCTCTACGTCGACTCCGTAGGGGTGCGGAGACGTTTCCGTAGGTGCAGGTGGCACCACCGTTGTCCCCCGGGTGAAGTGGTATAGTCGTCCGCGTGGATCTACAAACGTGAGATTGGCGTAGGGGACGATGATGGCTGTTTGCTTGAAGTATTCGAGGATCCTCGGCATTGCTCGGGAATAGTCCGCTTCAGTTTTGAATTCTATAATGGTCCCCTTCCAGTGAGAACTGTTTGGGCGAGTCTTCTTCTTCAGCACAATCGGCTTGTTGTGCTGAATGTCTGTCTGCAGGCCAATCTCAGTGATTTTCTGCTTGGGATTGGTACTGGAGCTGATCTGGGCCTCGCCATGAGTAGTTATCTGCCCGTACAACAACGCCATCTTCCCGCCGAGCCCGAAAGTGCCTCGGGTCTGGCGGAGTTTGTATTTCGATCCGTAAAGGACTTGACCGAATGCTGATGGTATTACATCACCAGGGACGCCTATTCCATTATCCTCGACTCTGAGAACATAGGTTCCGGGTCCGTCGAGCGGCCCGGATTCATGCAATAGTCGGACATAGATGTCAGGTGGAATGCCTCCCGTCTCGCAGGCGTCAAGCGAATTCTCTACGAGCTCTCTGATTGTGGAGTAGATGGATCTCGATGGGCTAGTGAATCCGGCGATGTCTCGGTTCCGGTAGAAGAAGTCGGCCGCGCTTATTTCTTGGAAGACTTCGGCTACTGTCATGCCTTTGGCCTAGGGCTTGCTGCGGCCGTCACGCTGTTTTCTTGGCTGGCTCTGACCCTTCCCACAGTCCTAGAGCTTTCTCCTTCTTGACTTTCTTTCTCCGTTTCTTAAGAATCTTATACACGGTCCCATGTTGGCGGCCTTCGATCAGTTTCTCCAACGCGTCTTTCGCCATCGACACGGCTTCGAAGGTCCCGATGATCGAGATCGTGTGCCCGCTAACTGAGATCAGGGTCCCGGTCAATTCCTCGATATTCCGTCGGGCCCTTCCCTCCTTGCCAATGATTCGGCCGTCGACCCGTCGGATCTCGGCCTCATTCTTTCCAAAGTAATCATGCAGATCGACAATCTCGAACGTATAGTCATCGTTGAACAGAGAGAAGGCTCTCGGTGGTGAGAATCCTCGGCCTATCGCGAGAACCATGTCCTTTGCTCGCAGTGCATAGGACGGATCCGGGGAATCGGGCTTGACCCCGATATCAACTGATCCTGATTCACTGTCAATCTTCAGATCGACGAACAGCTTCTGTTCGATGGTCGACTTAACTGATCCCTTTGGCCCGACTAGAACTCCGATCCTCTCTTTCGGGATCATAGCATTCATCCTAGTTTCTGCCATCATTCTGTCTCCGGGAACACTTTTTCGAACGGGCGGGTCTTGACTCCTAGTCCTTCGAAGTAATGGTTCAAGTTTTCTACATCCCTCTTCAAGAACAGCTTCGCTTCCGGATGCTCCATCGTGACTGCCTGGGCGAAATCGATGAACACGGGGTATCCATCTGGGACCAGGATGTTGTATTCGCTTAGATCTCCATGAACCAGCTTCACCTTATCGTGAAGGTCCTTCAGCATTTCAAGGGTCTTCTTGTACCAGCCAGCCGGCGCTTCGAGGGGTACCTCGCGGAGATGCGGGGCAGATTTTCCTTCCCTTCCAATGAATTGCAGGAGGATGACGTTCTTCTCTACATATATCGGTGCGGGCACTGTTATGGCCTGACCAGCTAGCTCCAGGTTCTTGTACTCTTTCAGAGCCCACATGTCAACAAGGGATCTCGTGTCGTGAGGGATGTCCTTGAACCTTGGATCTCCCTGAATGTATTTCAGTCTGCCCTGTCTGAAAATGTTAGAAGATGTAAGGAAGATCTTGACTGCTACCTCCTTGCCTTGCGGGTCGAGTCCGTGATAGACTCGGCTCTCCTTGCCTGCTTTGAGGACCCCCGTTATTTCTTTCAGCTTTCCAATGTTGAGAATTTTCAGGATTGTGAGGAGTGTTCGTTTGTCAAAGACTTCCTCAAGGGTCTCCAGATCCTCGCTTGACTTTATCCTGAACCGTCGCTCCCGGTCGTATCTCTCCTCACGCTTCTTGAGTTTCTCATCAATTTTGTCAGACAGAAGGTTCACTCAACCGAGCTCGTAAGTTGGTTTGCAACGTTCTCGGAATTTCCGCGGAAGTGTCTCATGACTCTATGAGCTAGGCTGAGGGACGGCGAGGCCCAAGTAGAGCTTACCAAGTTCCGGATGTTCAAGCAATGACTTGGCTGATCCCTCGAAAATGGTCGTGCCATTAACTAGGAGATATGCTGAGTGTCCTATTTGGAGAGCTCGTGTGGCGTTTTGCTCTACCAGCAAGATGGTAATGTCAGAATCCTTTGCAAGATAAGTTATGGTTTTGAGTACTTCTGTGGCTAACATAGGTGACAGATTTGCTGTTGGCTCGTCGAACATGATCGTATTGGGCTTCCGCAACAGAGCCATACTCATTGCGACCATCTGCCTTTCTCCGCCGCTCAAATGAAACACTTTCGTTTTCATGTAGGAAGAGAGCCTAGGAAAGATTTCGAGGACTCTCATTTTTCTCTCCTCGAAGTCATTTCTTGCCACGGTATAGCCGGCCATTTTGAAATTCTCTGCAACCGTAAGCTGGGTGAACGTACTCTCAGTCTGGGGAAGATAGGCGATTCCCAGCCGGGCTATTTCATGGGGTGCAAGATTCGAGATGATCCTTCCATCAATCGTGACCTGGCCCCTGTAGATGTTGGTGAGTCCCGCGATAGTTTTGAGAAGAGTGCTCTTTCCCGACCCATTTGGGCCAACTATGACCGTTATCTGGTTAGGCTGGGCCTTAAGCGAGACTCCATTAATTATCTGCAGGCTACCATAGCCGGCTGAAACGTCTTCGACCGTGAGGAAGCTAACCACCCAGGTAAGCTTCGATGACACCCCTGTCTTTCATCACCTCGTCCGGGTAGCCTGATGCAATGACCCTGCCCATGGCCATTGCGAACATTTGATCGACATACCTCAATGCGATATCGAGTCTGTGTTCGACTATGAAGAAGGTAAGCCCCAATTCGTCCCTTAGCTTGATTATTCGCCCGAATATTTCGTGAGCCAGCGTTGGATTCACGCCGGACACGGGTTCATCCAGTAGGAGAAGCTTCGCGTCGGACATCAAGGCTCTTCCAATCTCGACGAGTTTCATTTGGCCGCCGCTCAAAAGATAGGCCGGTTGGTTCCATACTCTTGTCAATCCAAGCAAGTCAAGAATCCTTGAAGCCTTTTCTGTTGACCGTTTCTCGGCCTCTCGCCAGATGGGAGTGAAGAATTCTCTCCACGGCTTAAGGCTCAGTGTAACCATTGTTCTGACGAATGTTATCAGTTTCTTCTCGAAGAATAGCCTTTGCAGTAGGCTTCTGGTTACCAGCAAGCTCTCTATCGAACTGACCGCTTTGATGAGTAGCCGTCCCGCCGACCCATCAAGAAATGGGCGAAGGAAATCCTTGCGTGACCTGAAGCCAGCGATGATGTTTGACCAGAAGAGACTCTCGCCTTGGTTCTTCTTTTCGGCTACCAAGAGGTTTTCGAGAACTGTTAATTTCCAGAACAAGGCTGGAATCTGAAATGTTCGAGACAGTCCTTTTTCGTAAAGATCGTACGGTGGCAGACCCGTCGCGTCGTGTCCTTGAAACAGTACTTTCCCTGAGTCCGGCTTGTATTGTCCGCTAATCACATTGATGAGAGTGGTTTTGCCTGAACCATTTGGGCCTATCAAAATCGTAATCTTTCGTGTGGGCACATCCAGTGATACACCGTCCAGTGCGTGAAGGTTGCCAAAGGATTTGCGAATGTCTCGTATTGACAGGATGTCTGTTGGCATTAATCAATCAAAAACAAAAAAAGGGGAGGAGAGTTGCGCGTTCTAGGTCCTCTAGTTCGGGTTGAAGCCACTTAGCGATGGTGGATTTGTGGTCGCGTCCCAAAAGCCCGCGTACACCCAGGTTGGAACTCCACCAGTGGGCGTGACGACTTTCCAGATTTGGTATATTGATGCTATTCGATCGCCGCTCGCTTCGAGCCCGTTCCAGCCTGTTACGCCGTAGTAGCTGTTCGCGACTGTCAACATGACAGCTTGTATCTTTGTTCCGTCGTATGCTCCGGCACTGAGCGTAGCAAGTGCTCCGAGCCATACGTCGTCATAGGTGCCACGGCAGTAGTTGTCGCACACGTTGTTTGTGTAGTTGCCCGCGAAGTTCTTCACGAGTTGTTGAGTCAGAGTGGTGTTTGGGAATCCATAGATCGTTGAGGGCAGTCTAATGTTGGAAACGATCGGTCCCGAGGTTGTTTTGTTGGAAATGACAGTGTCTTGCGCTTCACCATCAGTGCCTGTCCATTGCGATGTTGCCGATGGGAGGTGGCCTTTCAGGAGGTACGAGTAAGACGAGCTTCCGTTCAGTTCGATAACGAGTTCACCGAACTCTTCGAATGAGATCGCCTGAATTGCTACCTTGTTAGCGTTGGCTGTGTTGTTCAAAGTGTTGAAGTCTGTAGATAAGGTTGGCGTAATTGATCCAAAGGTTGTCAAGCTGGTGTCGTAGCGAAGGATACAGACTGTGTCTGAAGCCGTACAGACGCCGTATTGGATATTTTGACCGCTTGCAACGAAGTTCGCGGCTGTTGCGTTAGCAAGGGCGTCTCCATACGGGTCGTGTCTCTGCAGAATTACGAGTCTTGTTGCTCCCTCGGCTTTGAGCATAGCTGAGTCCGCTTGTCCTTGCCACCTGTCGTTTGGCGCTGTTCGGAACAGGTAGTCGTCGGGAATGGCGAGCGAAACGGCCGTTGAGGAGGGGCTGATCAGGACTATGTGGTTTGTTTTCGCGTATTGTAGGATGTTTGACGCTGCGCCACTGTTCAGTGGCCCTACCACTACTTGCACCCCAGCAGCTGCGAAGGCTTGCAAGTCAGTGAGAGCCTTGGAACTGTCTAGTGCGTAGTCGCTGTATGATAGAGCGAATTTCACGTTACATGCGCTAGTTCCTGAACTCGCAGCCCCCGGGGGCGAAGACAGATACTTGTTGATGTCGCTAACCGCCAACAGTGCCGCGTCTTTCGCTCTGACCCCTTGGCTCGCGAGGTCAGAGGAAAGGTCCGTCAAAAGTCCGATTGTCAAGGTTTTACCCGAAGTGCAAAGTCCCCCGGTGATTGAGCCACCGAAGAGTAGGCCAGCGTACGTTACGCCCGCGCCTACGCCAACTCCGACTATCAGTAGGATTAGCGCTATGGCGAGAGAAACAGTCCTCTTGCCTGCTTGTGACATGGGTTGAGATTGTGGTTGCGATTGCATTTCAAAAGTCGACCGGGTGCTATTGCCGATATAAGCCATATTAGAGTTTAGGACACGTTCAACCGGTTCCAGACGTGATGCTCCCACCACGTTCCCGCTTCTGGGAAAGACGCAGGAAACTGATCATAGGTGTATTCCTCATCGGGGTGCTTGCTATCGTATGCTTCGGCGGGTTCTGGCCGCTCTTGCTTAGAGTCTCTCTCCCATCATATTACCTGGACGCGATTATTTACGCCTCTCTCTTCGGGCTGATGGCGATTGGGCTTACCCTAACCTACTTGACAACCAAAGTTCCAAACTTTGCTTATGGTTCGTTTGTAACGATCGGTATCTACACGTCGTTCACTCTTTTCAAACTGGATCAACTTAACCCCTACGTTTCCACGCTAATCGCTTTTCTATTCGGCGCCGCCAGCTCCGTTGGAATGTACCTTGGAATTCTTCGAGTGTTAGCAAGGAGGGGTTCTTCTCTGATCGCGCTGATGATCGCGACCCTGGCAATCGATATTGCCTTCGTCGGAGTATTCGGGATATTTTCCGATTATTTGACTTCTCATTTCGGGATTCTTGACAGCAAAAAATTCTTCCGACTTCGCGCCGACTTTTCTCTATTTGGAACCCCCGGAGTACTTTATGTGGCACCAATATCTTTGGCGTTGATAACGGCAACTCTCTACTTGTTTCTCAACAAGACTCGTTTCGGAATCGCTTTGCGAGCCTCGGTTGAGAATCCCAGCCTGGCACGCGTGTTGGGAATAGATGTCGAGAGAGCGTACGTTTTTGCATGGTTTCTTGCGGGTGGACTAGCTGCGACGGCCGGATCTTACTCGACTCTGTGGTTGGCGGGTGGTACGACGTCTGGTTCAAATCTGATAGTCGAGATCTTTGCGTCCAGTGTGCTGGGGGGGTTAGCCAGCATATACGGTGCGGCTGTTGGGGGTTTGATTATTGGAGCTACTGAAATTCTCCTGACTCAGGCGGGCATCAATCTTATCGGGTCATGGGTATCTATCTACCAGAAGGGTGTTCCTCTCGCTATCATGGTCATAACACTACTCTTGTTTCCACAGGGACTTGTCTCGATCAAATGGAAGGTGGGTTTGCGTCGTCTGAAAAGACCCGTTCAAGGTCTTCTTTATCAGATTAGAAGGGTCTGCAAAGAGAGCTGGGTGGAATAGTTGGACGTTCCGACCCTCTTCCTCTTCGGTATTGACATTATCAGGTTCTCGATAGATCTCGCTACCGCCTACGGGCTTTACCTCATAGTAAGCCTGACACTAAACCTAGAGGCTGGATTCACTGGTATTCCGAACTTTGGAAAAGTCTTGTTCGTTGCGGCCGGTGCCGCTACGGTGGGGTTCGTATCAGGCCGACTAGCAGCGCTGGCTCTTGGTGTGAACACGTTTGGTAACTATAACGGAAACATCCAAGTAATCATTCCACCGCTGGATAAGTTGCTTGCCATCAACCCTGTCCTTTCTTTGGAAATACTATTCGCGGGATTTGCAATTGCCGCCATCATCGGTGCGGTGTTAGGCCTTCTTACATCCTATCCCGCGATAAGGCTCAGGGAGGACTACCTAGGCATGTTGCTGTTGGCAGCAGCACAATTATTCCAAATCTTTCTCGGAGGTTACGAACCGTTGATCGGAGGCAGTATAGGGATTTCCGTTCCCGATTTCTTTGGCTGGGCCGGAAACGGAATCGAATTGAGAGACGTAGTCGTTCTTGGGTTCGTCGCTGTGTTCGCAGCAGCGGTCTACATCTACGTGGAACGAGTAGCACGGTCTCCTCTCGGGCGGACCCTAAGAGCTGTAAGAGACAATGAGGTGGCCTCGAGAGCTCTCGGAAAACGGGACGCGATTATGAGAAGAAACGTGATCATGGTTGCCTCTGCGATCAGCGCGATGGCGGGAGCGCTCCTCGCATTTTACGTCGGCTCCGTCACACCGGAGACGTGGACAAGGATAACTTGGACCTTCTGGATATGGGTGATGTTGATAGTGGGTGGCGCAGGTAATAATGCGGGTGTCGCCCTAGGTGCCTTCGCATTCACATTTCTGTTCAAAGTCACCGACCAGATCAAGTTCTCCTTTCAAGGCTACATTCCCTTCGATGTCAACTGGCTCGAATATCTGATGTTCGCGGCTTTGCTAATCCTGATAATTGCCTATAGACCCGGCGGTATACTTCCCGAGAAATCCTCAGCGACTCTTCCGTGGAAGACTCTTTCCGAGATCATCCAATCCAAGCCGAAAAGGTCGACCGCCGTGCTCGGACCTAGATTTGCCTCAGAATCGGAGAAGGTGGACGAAACTGGAAGCGACGGCTAAGGCTCGTTGAAGAATGGGAGAATCAGAGTCCGAGTCGAAAGGGTTTTCCTTGTGTTAGGATTCTCTCTGGAATCTGATCCTTCCATTTTTGCATCCATTCCAAATCTTCTTTCGCTTCCCTCAAATCGTCCGGTAGCATTTGAGGAATCTCATCCGAGATAGGATACCATCGGTTGCACTCTGTGCAAACCAGTAGACCTTCAGTGATCTCCTCTTTCTCTTCGAAGACGTGAAGTTCGAGCGGATAGTGCTTGTCTATTGGACAGGCAAGGATGTCCAGAAGTCGTCTCTTCAATCCTGGTCTGGGATTGAGGACTCTAGGATTGTAAGATAAGGTTTGACCGTGCCTAGTTCGGATTCAGTGTAACGAGGGTCTTGGATTTACCCGATCTGAGCGCGGCATCGCATACACGAATTGCCTTGAGCGCGTCCTCGCCTGAGGGGGCCTCCTCGATGTCTCGAAGAATTGTTGTCGTGAAATTTTCAAGTTCGACTTTGAGAGGTTCTGCCCATGGCGTATAGGGCTTGACCAGTCGTTCGGAATTTTCAACCGTGATCTCTTGGGTGATGTAGTCTAGGTTTATCGTGGCATCGCTGCCGGTGATGATGAGGGTTCGGACCTTGCGGGGAGTAAGCCAGTTCGCATCGATGAATCCTGTTGTACCACCATTGAAACGCAGCATCATCTCTGCATAGTCCTCGTACGCACGAGTCCGCAGAGATCCTGTCTGGGCGAAGATGGCCGAGACTTCTTCTTCCAGAAGGTATCGCATCGCGTCAATATCGTGAATCGCTGTGTCCTTGACAACGCCAACATCTCCTATCCGTATAGGCCATCTGGCGACCCGGCGGCCAGTCGCTATGATTACATCTCCCACAGCTTGCTGGCGCAGCATCTTCTTTACGGCTCGGACTCCAGGATTGAATCGTTCGATGAACCCGACCAGCAGCTTCACACCAGCCTTCCTCGCCGACTTGACAAGCTTCTCTGCTGAGCGCTCCTCTCCGGTCATGGGCTTCTCGACTAGGAGATTCTTGCCAGCCTCAATCGCCAATGATCCAACCTTCAGATGAGATTTCGTCGGCGTGCAGACAGTCACGGCGTCGAGTGCAGGAACTCGGAGAAACTTGCCTAAGTCAGTATACCATTCGACACCATATTTGTTGCCGATCTCCTTCGCTCGCTTCTCGTCCTTCTCGCAAACCGCGACTAGATCTGCCATTCGGCTCTGGTGAAGAACCCGGACCTGGTTTTCGCCCCAGAAGCCTGTGCCAATGACCCCTACGCCGACGCGTTTCATCCGTCGAGAGTGCCTCTTCCTATAGTCGTATAGAAGAGGCCGGCCCTCTCAACATTTGAAGCTTCCAGAACTCTAGTCAGATCACAGATCGCCCCCGGTCGATTCATTTCGGCTGCAAGTTGATCCGGATCAAGCTCGGTGGCGGATGGTCTCGGAAGTGCAACTACGGTGCAGTTCGCCTTCGCGACTGCTCGCAAGAGGCTACTCTCGACTCGAGCGTGGTCCCCAACCATCTGTGCCCAGGGCTGTGACCCAGTCTCACCGGGGTAAAGCGATATTCGTGCGCCTCTTTTTCGAAGTGATTCTATTATTGGGGGCGACTCGGGCTTAGACCAGGGATTCTTGAGTAGCCCATCTGTTCCGAGAATTGCAACTCTCGATCTCCTAAAGGAATATCCGCAGTGGCTGAGTGCTCTCCTTATCATGTCCAAAATCTGAGATTGGTATTCCTCGTTTATGGAGTGAGCGGCTCGAACGAGTCTTGGCCCGTTCCTTCGTTGCGAGCTCGATAGAGCTATGCTTGTTCCGATCGATTCTCGCTCTAGATCCGGGTTCGACCGCTCTGTGAGGGTAATTCGAGAATCTCTGCAGAGCTCCAGCACTTCATCATAGTTGACTCCATGCGCTTCTGACATCCTCGCTAGCTCCAGTTCAAGTGCTCTGGCCACCTCTCGGCTAACGGCGGAGTAGAGGCCGGATGCTTCCGCGACTTCCACCGTTGAAGTCAGGCTCAGGGTCGGAAAGACCCGAAGGAGTTCCTCTTGGAAAACGGTCGAGAGCGCCCCATCGAATCCAGCCAGTACTTTCCGTTTGTCCTTGAACTCTCGGATCCTCTCACCCGCCCAGAATAACGGAATGTAGTAGAGATTCGTGTCAACTCCGATCCTTAGTCCCCCGTGTTTTTCGATCGTTGACTTTACGACAGAGGACGTGTAGCGCGGTTTGCAAAGACCCGCGAAGGCAACACTGGTTCCGGTTGCGAGTCCAGGGGCAAGGTTCCGTAAGATCATCTCAAAAGCGTTGGTTTCGTCGGCGCTGGAGACGTGAGTCGTCAGAATCAGAGTCCTAATTTGGGATAGGGGCAGTCGATGATAGTCTGGCGTTATCCTGATTTTCCCTGACTTCTTGAAGATCCCAAGGAGCCAGAGAGCCTCTTCTAAGCCAGGCCGGTTCGCGTGTGTTCTGCCGTCGTCCCCGAAGGGTCCGACAAGATAGTTGGAAATGCCAGCTTCGGCGTAGAGGACGGAGAGGAGAAGCGCCTCAGGATTATCCCCGACAATTGCAACAGAATGATTTTCTTCCATAGATCCTTCAGCCGGTTCAGCAACTCTGGTGGGGAGACTCGGGCTTGTTCGTGATCTGCTTAACAGATTGCATCTGATCTGTTGAAAGATTTCCGCGTCGGCGGCGACGTGGTTGCCAGCGTTAAGCGCAAGATCTGTCAGTGCTTACCATGAATATTGGAATCTCTAGCATGATTGATTCTTTCTGATCTAGAACTGTTTTCAATCTCTTATCTACCAAGGATTGTGTTACAGAAACTGATCTGGGATCCGTCAGCATGAAGGTTTGGATCGACGTTCTAACCCCGAAACATGCGCTCTTCTTCGAGCCACTCTATCGAGACCTCGCCCGAGACGGGCACCAGTTGCTACTAACAACGAGGATCTATCGTGAAGCTCAAGAAGCGCTAGAGCTGAAACGGTTACGATTCCGTGTTGTCGGAGAGCATGGAGGCGCTTCCCGATACGGCAAACTCTTGGCGAGTGGACGCAGAGTGGTGAAGCTTGCGCAGCTGATTGAGAGCTGGCGGCCTGACACAGCTGTCTCATTCTCCTCTCCGGAGGCGGCACGCGTCGCTTTCGGACTTGGGATTCCCCACGTTGCCGTGAACGATTCTCCTCACTCCTGGCTCGTTGCGCGACTCAGCATTCCTCTCTCGCGATACGTCTGCTCGCCCTGGATAATTCGCAGAAAGGTCTGGCTTTCTTTCGGAGCATGGCCCGACGGCATTTTCCCGTACAAGGCATTGGACGCTGCCGCTTGGCTGAAACGACACAAGCCGAATCCCGCAGTTCTCAGACAGCTTTCACTGACTAGGAACAAGCCAATCATCTTGTTACGGACTGAAGAATCGTTCGCCTCATACCTGGAAGGAAAGGCTAGCGACGAAGCGCCGGTGATTGGGCCGATCACGGAAGAACTTTTGAGACGGAAATTGGATGCTCAGATCGTCATTTCGACGAGGTACGGACGCCAGGCGCCAGTTCTAAGAGATCAGTTCGGAAGCAGAGTCCGGGTTGTCGATCATATTATCGACGCGACGAGCCTCCTCTACTACTCAACCTATTTCATCGGCTCCGGAGGCACGATGACTGTCGAAGCAGCGTTATTGGGTCGCCCAGCCATCTCGTGCTTTCCCGGGGAGAAACCGCTCTACATCAAGTACTTGGAGAAGAAGGGCTTGGTCAAGACGATCCAATCTCCCAGAGAGATCGCACTAAGGGTCAGCAGGAGCCTGTCCTCGGACGAGGAGAGAGAGCAGCAGGAAAAGCAGGGGACAAGACTACTCCACGAAATGGAAGACCCGATCAAAGTCATCTCTAGAGTAGTCAGAAAGACCTGGAAGGAGACCCAGACCTAGGCTACGTCCGCCCCGCGCTTTGACAAGCGCGAGCGGCAGACGATTCAACTCCAGAAAGGCAAGTCACCTACCCATACAATGCTGAATCCTCTCCAGCCCAACAAAAAAAGTTACTTCGTCCCCCTTCGTTGTTACCATTCACAGTTACCAAACCCGTTACCAGTCGGGAAATCTCAACCACACTTGGTGCTCGCGACACAAAACGCGAGTCCAGAATGGAATTAGCAAGAAACGTAACCTCCTTGTCAGCCCCCATCCTCGAGAGAGAAGCCTGCAGACTGTTCTCTTTCAAACCCGACAAAGGTAGAACAAGCCCGGATCTGCAATCGGGGCAGGCGATTTGAGATCACGCACTTCTCACGCTGATCTCCACGCTTAATCTGCGATTAGAAAAACGGTCGACGGTTCCATTCCACGCCTAGAATCAATAGACTCGCCCGGCTTAGTTTCAACTGGCGCGACCCCCTCCAAAAAATCTCAAAAGCAGTTACTCATTATGACACAAATCAGCTCTTCTGGCGTGACAGGGAAAGATTGTGGTTCTGGTTTAGGTTCCGATTGTCTGGTCGAAGAGCGGTTTGAACTCGTCTAGTAGATGTTTCAGATCGTTCTCGGTTCTTCCTTCCACGTAGATTCGGATTAGTGGTTCTGTTCCGCTCGGTCTGACAAGGAACCAGCCTCGGTCTTTGATGTCCACGCGTACTCCGTCTATTCTGCTCGTCACTCTGTCTCCGAGACTTTGAAGAATCCTCTTCATAGCCTCGTTCTTCTTTTCATCGGGACATTTGCGCTTCTCTTTTGCCATGAAGAACTTCGTCAGCCGA
>Ga0209055_1000890_pt1 | contig 20151 bp, 20 predicted proteins | sample GraSoiAngelo_110_FD_185875 | JGI IMG/M metagenome (GOLD analysis project Ga0209055, IMG submission 185875) | Grasslands soil microbial communities from the Angelo Coastal Reserve, California, USA - 14_0903_12_30cm (SPAdes) (version 2) | ecosystem: Environmental > Terrestrial > Soil > Grasslands ... | reverse complement strand
CACCAAGTATCTGAAAGATCATTGCGCCGTACGTTGGGTCCAGCTCGATGAAGGGACCTCTCCGCTGGCGCATTTCGCCATTGCCGTTCTGAGACCCGTCTTGAACGATTGAAACCGTCTCCCGCCGAGCCCAAGCCCTGCGCTTGGTGCCACTTATCGGAAACCCCAAACTCGAGACCCCTTCGCCATCTCGTTGCCGTTGGGTGCAGGAGAGTGCCATTCACCCCCGTTTTTGTGCCTTTTGGCACATACGGCTGGACGGAGACCGGGGTAACAGGCAAACTCCGGCAGGATAAAGACTTAGTTAGAATGGTGCGTGTGTGCGCGCCAAGGCTTGAATAGTCAGCCGGCACTTCGAGCGACAGTCTAGGTCATATGGGGGTTAATGGGTCGTCGGTCCATCGACTGCGAAATGGAGGAATCATAGCCATGCCGAGCAGAAAGGGCACAAAGGTCCTAAAGATTTTTGACGCGCTCCTGTGCAAGACGGCGAGCGTGGCTTTTGATACTATCCAGTTTTTCAACAAGTACCACCCCAACCCTTCCTTCACGCCGAAGTGGTCCGACAAACCCTTGTTGAAGTCTTGGGAGAAAACCAAGCCGACGCTAGGGTGGCCGCGCCAGACCGATTCGCTCTGCCCGGGTTGCGTCAAGGAAGCCCGCGAAGAGATCTTGAGCGGCAAAAAGGACTGGAGAGATCTCATTCAAGAAAAGGTGGGCGAGATCAAGGCCCAGATCATTGAGCGCAACGGCCAGGTCTGGATGGTCAAGCAATGCCCCAAGCACGGGCAGTATGAGGACCTCATGGCGATGGATTCCAAGTTCCTCGCCTGGATCGAAAAGAATTTTCCCGGCCGGGACATTCCTGCGCACAATGATGAGGACCTGCACAAGCACGGGAGCAGCTCCGTCCGCTATGGCCGCGGCTCGGTGCTGACCGTGGACCTCACTAACCGCTGCAACATGATGTGCGACCCCTGCTTCATGGACGCCAACCAGGTGGGTTACGTCCACGAACTGAGCTGGGAAGAGATCAAGGAAGTGCTCGATAACGCTGTGAAGATCAAGCCCCGGCGGCAGCTCTCCGTCCAGTTCTCCGGCGGCGAGCCCACCATGCACCCCTACTTCGTGGATGCCATCCGGTACGCGCGCAAGCTGGGCTACAACAGCGTGCAGGCGGCTACCAACGGGATCGAATTCGCCAAGAGCAAGGAATTCAGCCGCAAGGCTTTCGAGGCCGGGCTGCGTTACGCCTATTTGCAGTTTGACGGCATCGGCAACGATGCCAATAGCCACCGCCAAGTCGGCAACCTCTTCGATGTCAAGCTGCGTGCCATCGAAAACATGCACGAGGCGGGCATCGAGATCATCCTCGTGGTCACCATCGTCAACAGCGTGAACAACGACCAAGTGGGTGCGATCGTCAAGTTTGCCATGGAAAATCCGAGGAAGATCTCCTTTGTCGCTTTCCAGCCGGTCTCTTTCACCGGGCGCGACGAGGACATCACTCCCGAACGGCGGCTCCGCCAGCGCTACACCCTTTCCCACCTGGCCCACGACGTGAGCAAGCAGGTGGGGAAGGTCGAACCCACCCGCGACTGGTTCCCCATCTCGTTGGTGAGCGCGTTTTCGGCCTTTGCTGACCTGGTGCACGGACCAGAATCGCAGTGGGGCACGGTGAGCTGCGGCTGCCATCCGAATTGCGGGGTGGGAACCGCGCTTATGATCAACAAGCAGACCAAGGAGTGGGCCCCAGTGCCGCGCTTCCTGGACATCCCACACCTGTCTGAGGACGTCAAGAGGATCACCGACGCGGCCCGCGTAAAGTGGCTCTCCAACCTGATGATGGGCCTGGCACTGCTGAAAAACTATAAGCCGTTCGAGGCGCCTCCCAGCTTCGCCCTCATCGATCTATGGAGGAAGTTTGACAAAACCTGGGGGCTGACCGGCAACCAGAAGAAGAAGTATGGCACCTCCGGCCCCGACCGCACTTTCGAGGACGCCATGAAGCGGCGCCACACTGACCCCTGGAACTTCCTGTTCATCGCCGGGATGTGGTTCCAAGACCTGTTCAACTATGACTTCCGCCGCACCGAGATGTGCATCATCCCCTACGCCACGCAGCAGGGCGAAATTTCCTTCTGCGCGTACAACACGGGCATCGGCTGGCGGAAAATCATCGAGAACATGTACAAAAATGCGACCGTCGCGCAGTGGTACCGCACGCATGGCAAGCACGAGATCTATGCCAAGGGCAAGAGTGTCCAGCTCGACGATTACGAGCACTCGCTGGTGATCGACGCCACAGATGCCGCTCGCGTGCGCCCCAAGGAGCATGACATCCCGATGACGGCGGCCGAGGAAGACCGCATCCGCCGCAAGAAGGCCCTCGAGCAGGAGGCCAAGGTCCGCGCGATCTACGAGGAGATGGTGCTGAAGAAGCCCCAGCCGGCTGTGGTGCAGATCGGCTCGATCTCAGCCATTAAGACCGCAACCAATGGCGACAACGGCGGCCTGGTCTCGATCGGGAAAGGCAACGGCAGCGGCAATGGCCACGCCGATCGTGAAGCTCCGGCGAAGATTGATGAAACGAACCAAGAATCGCCTGTCGTCCAATAAGTAGCAATAGTCCCCGCAGCGGGCCCACTGCACGGCAGATCAACGCCTTCTGGTTTTCCCAGAAGGCGTTTCTGTTTCTGGGGAGCATTTGCCATGGGGCAGACTTTGACCACGGGCTACGGTCGGTTACACCGAGAGAAAATGCCACGCATTCGAATCTACTCGGCAAGAACCGAAGAATTGATTGCGCGGGAGTACAGCTTCACGGTCCTCTTTGATCGTTTGTTCGAGTTTCAATACACCGATCCGGGGCGAGTTAAGGGCAGGAGGAAATCGCGACTCCGGCTGAGAATCAAGAACCCAGCTAGGGAGATCGGTGCGAAACATTCTCCGCCAGACTGAACTGACCGTCGAAGAATTCCTCGAATTGCTTTCAAGCTCTTGCGATTCGTAAGAATCGGGCATGCCATTCCGCGACGGAATCCGGGGAGTTTGGCTAACTGTTCTACGTCCCCTGCGGGAAACGAAACACCAAGCGCGCAGGGGCCAGGCGCGCGTTCCAAAAAGGCATTATATGTTCGTCACAAGCAGTACGGAAGTTCCATATCGACAAAAACCTAGGACTGTAAGAGTAGGACTCGCGAGAACGCGGACAAGTCCACAACGTACGACGTTCCGTATCGAAAGCTCAAGAGAGAATGATAGCTCTCGAAGCACTCTTTGGAGGAGAAATGCAAACAAAGCATAAGGCCTGGTTGATCTTAGGGGTTTTAGCGCTGCTAATGGCCGTAACCCCGGCTTCCTGGGCCCAAGTCAATTCCAACCAGGCCACAGTGAACTTGAATGCAGTTCTGGGCGAGTCGCTGACCGTAACGGCCTCCCCGGGCACGGTTAATTTCACGCTGGCTGCGAGCGGACCTTCCACGGGCAGCGTCCCTGTTGCGATTACGACCGCCTGGGCACTAGGCAGCAGCCGCACCAAAGTGAACCTGTTCGCCTACTTTACCACCGCCAATGCGCTTACTGATGGCGCGGGCCACAACATCCCCTCCGCCAACGTCTCCGGCAGCGTGAACAGCGGCGCCTTCGCTACCTTTACCACTGCCGGTGCGTTTAGCACGCAAAGCCTCCAGGTCTTTTCGCAAGCCCTCGCAGCCGGGAGCTTTAATTCCTCGCGCAGCGACAATTTAAACTTGAAGATCGATACCACGGGTCTGGGTCTGCCGGTTGGCACCTATACCGGTGTGCTCAATATCCAGGCGCAAGCCCTGTAGATGAAGCGCACTGTTCGAGCGGGATGCCATGATCCAAGAGTCCGAGCGCGGCGGCGGGTCGGCATGGTCGCCACTGCCCCGCGCCGCTCTTGATCCAGCAATCCCCGAGAGCAGCGTTGGCATTCAACCGAGAAGTTGCTGAATGGTTTCGCGCAGTTTTCGATACAAATCAGCGCGAACGACCCCGAGTCCCGTAGGTAGATCAGACCGAGGAGTAGGGAATTGATCAATCTCACGCCGCCAGAGATTATGATGCGGCTGCTCCGCAGAACGGGAACAGTTCTGGCTCTACTCGCGGAGCTGCTGGCATGCGCTTCGGCTCTCCAGGCGCAGTTGAAGTCGAACGTGGCGGCCGTGAACCTGAATGCGCTTCTGAACTCCTCGCTAACTGTAGCCGCTGCACCGGGCTTGGTGAACTTTGCTCTGGCGCCGAACGGGGTGGCCAGCGGCAGCTCGACCATTACCATTACGACGAGTTGGGTTCTGCCGGCGAGCGCAGGGAATGTGACCTTGTATGCGTTCTTCAATAGCGCTGCGGTGGCGCTCGCCAATGGTGCAGGCAACAACATCCCTTCATCTAAAGTGCGGGGCAGTGTCAACGGAGGTCCATTCACTCCGTTTACAGGCTCCAGCCCCTTTGCCGTTGGCAGCAGCATAACCGTGTTTAAGGAAAGTGTCGCCAACACGCAGGGAAATAATAACCGCGACGATCTGCTGAACTTGCAGATCGACACAACCGGCCTCGGCCTTCCGCCCGGAACCTATACCGGTTTGCTCCGCATTCAGGCGCAAGCGATCTAGGATCGAGGCCCAAGGCGGTTCTTTCTAGGAGCAACAGCAAGTGGCACGAATCTTAAAGATACTGGTAGGGTTGGCCTTGTTGGCCAGCGCCGCGCGTGCCCAGACCATTTCGCCTGTCATTGTCGAGTACCGCGAGAAGGCTCAGGGCAAGTTTCAACTCTTCAACGATTCTGACTTCCCACTCAACGTGGTACTGGAGCCGCAGAGCTTCACCGTAAACAGCGACGGAGCACCGACCTTTCATGCCCTCGATCCTAGCATCCACGTGCGCCTCTCCACGATGAGCTTCCGCTTGGCCCCGCGTCAGACCTATACCGTGTTTTATCAGGCCAACGCTGACAGCCTGCCTGCCTGGTTCGTGGTTTATGCAACCGTGACCGGGGCCGTTACCCAGGAGGGTATTAAAATTGCCTTGGAACTTCCCCACACCGTCTATCTGCTTACGAAAAAACCGCCGACGGTTGAGGCAGTGGTTTGGCACCGGGCTGAGGAAGTGAATGATAAGCGCCAGATCCAGGCCGAGGTGGAGAATCGCGGCGCGGAGTTCAGCCGCGTTCAAGAAGTGGAGGTCACCTCAACCTCAGGGAAGAAGTTGTATCCCGGTTTTCCTCTCTTCCCCGGGCAGCGCCGCAGTTTTCAACTGGAATGGGACCAGCCGGGAGAACCACAACAGATCGTTCTGAAGTTCGCCCGCTTCAAATCAGAATCCCCGATCCGAAAAGTTTCTAGCACGCCTTGAACCTCTGCGCTTCAAAGTGGATGGCACATCGGTGCTGGGGTCGCCGGACAAGCTGGGTGGGGATGTTTTGCGCGTTTTGGCTGTTGGCCGGGGCTCGGCCGGCCGCGGCGCAGGTTTTGGAATTGAGCGGAGGGTCTTCCTCCCTCTTCAACGCGCATGGTGGCTCGGTCGGATTCCGCGGGCGTAATTATGCCGGCCGATTCGATGTGGGCCTCTTCGGGAAGCCGCGATTCGGGTATTTCTTCACGACGCCGTTCCGTGGCTACAACTGGGGATTCGGCGACCAAGCCATTCCCTTCGTGCTGCCTACGGACCTCTTCAACCCCTCCTACTACTTCCTGGGGCGCGGAGTCAGCGCCGCGCGCAAGGATGCGCGCAGCAAATTGTTTGTTTACGCCGGCGCTACTTCCACGGGTTTTGCCTTGCCATTCCTGAATGTCGCTCGGACGGAGACCCCGACCGGTCTGGTTTTTTACGAACGTCAGCTTTCCCCCGCGCTGCGCTTTACCTCTCGGAATGTGCTCTCCAGACGGCAGACCTCCATCCAAGCGTTGGAGTGGACAGTGGAGCGAGATATGAAACTGGGGATGTCCGCCGGCATCGGCAACAACCAGCACTACTGGGCCTCCAGTTTCAGTTTCAATCGAAAGGTGGTTTCACTTCAGGCTAGCTACACGCGGGCTGGGGATGCCTTCCGCCGCATCTCGGTGGAAGCCCCTGCCGTCGCCGAGACAGACCGGGAAAACATCCGCCTGGAATTGGCCCCGCGGAGCAACCTGCATTTCAGCCTTGGCCGGCAGAACTACCTGGCCCCTGCGGCTTCCAGCACGGGCGAGCTCCGGGCCGCAGTAAACAGTTTCGGCGTCTCGGGGAGCGCCGCCAGATTCCAAATGTACGGGTCGCTGTTTAGTTCCGAAACTGGGGCCGGGACGGCACGGGCGGTCAGCATGGGTGTGCGCCGCCACGTGACCGAGCGCGTGGAGGCCGGCATGGACTACCTGCGCAGTACTTTGCCAAACGGTTCGGTGATTCACACGGAGGTTTCCACCTTCCGAGAGAATGTGTCGCAGCGGTTCAGTCTTTCCCAGGTGATCACACACGGGAGCGGGCAGACCTCGATCGCCTTTGGTGGGACTTTCCTGTCCAACTTGCTTACAGCCAGCGCGGAGTACCAGACGGTCTACCTACCCTTTGCCCCGACGGGACAATCACAGTTCCGCCAAGTATTGGTGTTGAACCTCCACCTACAGCTCCCGCATGCCATCCAACTCAACGGTGGCACCAATGTGACGTCGCTCGGGCACGCGCGGTACACCGCCTATGCCACCACCTTTGCCTATCCCGGCTTGAGCCCGGAGATCGGCAAACCGTCACAGAGCGGTGGCTTCTATGAAAATCTGGTGCGCGGGCGTGTAATCGAAGAGAATGGCCCGCCGGTGGCTGGCGCAGCTCTGCGCATCGATGGCGAGTTGGTGTTCAGCGATTCCGGAGGGGCGTTTTTCCTCCGGAGGAAGAAAGCCAAACTGTACCCGCTGGAGGTTCTGCCCAACCAATTCATGCTCCCGGGAAGGTTTGAGGTGGTATCTGCCCCGGAAGTGGTGAGAGCTGAACGCGAGCAAATGGCCGAGATCTATGAAGTGGTGGTGCGTCGCCTGCCGACCAGTCCACCATCCAGCCCGGGCCTACCTTCGCAATCGGCCGGAACAAGGAGAGACCAGAGTTCTGATTTGGAACAAATCTTGATCCCGCCCATGCCTCTAAGCATCTTAAATTCTGTGACTTATCAACTTTATGCCTCGTCGAGATCTCTGGCGGAAAGCCGTCTGAAGGTGCAAACAGACAATGCCGAGGAAGATCCTTCGGTTCATGCTGGCGAGCGCGACTCTGGGGAAAATCTCTGCCATGGATGCGTCGAGGGTACAGGCGCAGGTCAATTCTCGCGTGGCAACGGTGGTGCTGATGGCACGACTGCTGGAGACCAAGGGACTCATGTGAACTGTTCCTCTGGCGCCGCAACTCGGAGCGTGGTGCGCCGACGCCATCCTCGCGCGGGAACTGCACGGGTGGCAGTGTGCATTAGGCCTTCAAATCGCGCTGCAATCCGACGCCGCAGACCTGGAACTCCCCATAAAGAGGTTCCTCTCTCACCCTGCCAGGATACGACTTCCTCTCCTGCAAAGGTCGGGGCCAAATGGCTACCCTAAACCTAAAGCACACTCCACGATCTGCTCGTCATCGGGCTCGAAACGCACCCCAGGCAAAGACAGATTGGTGCAGATTACCATCACTGGCTCTAGTTTGAGCCAGGGTTTGCTTGGCCCTTCGATCACTCGCGGTTTGCGTCCCGGTTCGACCGTCGGAGGAGTGCCGCACATTTTACGGCGTCCGCCCCTGAGGCGACCCACCTGCTGTCTCCACCGTGCTTCCTTTGACTCCTGCTAGGCTTCCACAAACCCACTGGCGACGGGCTAGGAGTACCGTACTGAAAAAAACGAAGCTCCCGACCCATCGACGCCGCTGCCAGCTCCAGACAGAATCACCTCAGAAGTCGGGGGGTCTAGCTATGAAGAGAATCGTTGGACTTGTCTTGGTGGCCATGGTTGCCACACTCACGGCCGCGGCGGACAAAACCCATCCCAGCCAGCACAAACACGCGATGCCGTGCTGCTACTGCTCCTGCAACGTCGGGGACAAAGAGCGCGAGTGCCACAAGTTATGTGAGCTTCCGGACGGAGAGGGCGGGCGCAAGCGTACCTTCACAAAGACTGAAAACCAACTCTGCACGGAGCTCTGCGCTATCAAGAAAGAAGGGTGCGCGCACCTCAGCCACTAGAGACGGCGCCGGCGGCCACCCGGGAACCTACCCGCGGGTAGGTTCCCGAGCTTCCCGAAGCTCAAACCTCTGATCGACCGCCCGGATTTGCTGGGGAGGCGCCGGCCTCTACATCATTACGCCTAGCTTCACTTCCTCCCACTTGCCGTTTTTCTCGACTTCTACCTTTTCGGCAAGGATGGCGCCATTGTGGAGGGAGCCGCTGATGCGAACGGTCTGACCTATGAATGGAGCGAGGGCCGGCGACGGCGCCAGCACGGCGTGGAATTTCTTGGTCTTAGTGAGCAGACCCGCGGGCGTGCCGCCCTTCACGCACAGCGTGCCGCATTCCTTCACAGTTCCGTGGTCATTTCCGGTGAGCGAGTTGTCCTTCAGATAGCATTTGCTGTCCACCAGCGTGCCTTCGAAGGTGGTCGCTTTTTCGGCCCCGTACAGGGCGACCGCGACGCTGACAGCAAACACGAGCAGTACAACCAGTCGAACGTTTTTCATCGAAAAGTTCCTCCCTTTCCAGTTTCGTTGGTATCCTCTTCAGTGAGATCATTCGAGTGACGTCTGATTTTTGTTACGAGCCAACAAGCGACGAAGCCAGCCAGAGATATCAGGAGTCACGATTCGGAATGTTATACCTGAGATAAGCTGTGGCTGCAAGCCCTACCTCTAAGAACTCTTCCCGCAACACGAATCAGAAAATTCGGCACCCAGGCTGTCCCACTTTAGCCTTCGCTGAGGCTTAGTTGGATTCATAGCTAATCAGCATCATGTGCTAAACCGGTTCGAAGCGCCTTTTCCATCCGAGATAGCCACAATTTCGTAATTATCGATCACCAGTATGGCACCGGATGGCCGACGAATTGTCACATCCGCGCTGGTGAAGTAAATCAATTGCCCCTGAAATCTCTGCTGGGGCTTTCCTTTCCGTTCAGCCGGCTCTCCTGTAGTGAGGTCTATCGGTAGGGGGTCAATTGCCCGCGGTTGATTCAGCTCCACCTGAACAGTTTGGAGGCTCTTTTGCCAGCGCTCCAACAACACTCGCGCTTGCTTCCAACCGTGGATCGTCTTAATTCCTGCGCCTCGCTTGGTCCTTCCCATCGCGCCGGACTCCCACCCTTGCACAAAAAAATGCCAGCCCTGCTCGTAAGGATGCCGGGCCGCAACCGAGCGACGCTCCTTGCAAGGCCACGTGGCGCAGGAGGTGTGGCTAAGTCCGCCGAACTTCCGCCACCCGCGCGACCTCGGAGCGTCATGCGGCGTTTCGTTCAGCTTAGTCTTCAGCAGACTCGCAAGGTTCCGAACTCCATGCGCCGCGGTCAGCATTTCCATAGGTGGAGCTTTGATCAGAAACTAAGGCAGGTTCGTGGCCATGCAGGAACCAGCGCTCCAGAACCACATGACGCGAGAACCGGCGGGAGCGCAGGAGCAGTCGAGCGATGGGGCTGATCAATCGTGGCGAAAGGCGCCGGCCGACGCTCGTGGCCCAGTCGCTCTGCGATTCCCCAAATCGCGAGGTGAGCAGAATGCGATAAGCTTCCAGTTGTTCTCGGCTGTATCTTCCTCCGGCGGCTGCGATGGCCTTTGCCGCCAGTAAGCCCGATTCAATCGCCGGCCGAATCCCCTCACCGCTTTGGGAGTACGCAAGCCCGGCCGCGTCGCCAATGAGCAGAATGCCGTCGCCGACAATCTTCCGCGTCGTCTTCCCATATAGGAGATAGGCGTGCCCGAGAAGAGTAGAAGGCAAGTCAAAGGAAATTTTCCGCGCCGCCTTTAAGAAATTCAGGAAACTTGCAATGTGTTTCGAGAGTGCGTGCCGGTCCAGTCTCCCTAAGCCCACATTGAGAACGTCTTGTTTTCTGAAGCACCAGCCATACCCTCTCATGTCAGAACAGAAGTAAAGCTCTGGAATTTCCGGGCGGATGGAGCACCCAGCCCGCTGGCGCTCATCCATTTCAAATTCACCTTCTTGAGCAGCGACGATGACTTCGCGGCCTATCTTGGCTCCCAGAAAGCGCGCTACGGGACAGAAATGCCCACCGGCACCAACCACCAAAGAGGTCTTAATCTGTCCATTGACAACCCACTGTTCACCGGAGCGCTCCAGGCTGGTTAGCGGCACCCCTTCGAGGAGGCGCGCGCCCGAGCGGCGCAGCAGATAATCGTCGAACTCATAGCGGCAAATCCCGTAGCTGATCGTGCGACCATAGTCTGTTTCCACCTCGGTGTCGCCGATGCAACTGATTCGAAATCCGGTGATCGGCTGGAACACTCTTCCTCGGGAATACTCGGCAGGATCGATTTCCAATTCATCGAGCACCGCGGGCGTGATCCATCCGCCACACGGCTTATTGCGGGGAAAGCCCTGCTTATCCAGGATTGTGACATCCATGCCCGAATGTCGCAATTTCCAAGCGCAGGAGGAGCCGGCAGGCCCCCCTCCGACGATCAGGATGTCGCATGAATCCATTGCGATTCCTGTTTTGCACTCTGCTCGTCTGTGTAGAGGTGAGCGCGGGTCCAGGGAATCCGCTGACAATCGGGGCCCGCAAAAACGATCTGGAACAGTTGCAGCGTACCGACTCGGAACCCAGCTAGGGCTCCGGAGAGGTAAAGCCGCCAGGTTCTCACAAATCTTGAATCAAACATTTCGGAAACTCGGCAGGCTGACCTCTCAAATCTGTCCAACCAATGCTCCAGCGTCTTGGCGTAGTGAAGGCGCAGGTTCTCCACATCCAACACGGAAAAATCCCATGGCTCGAAGATTCTCATCACCTCTCGAAGCGCGGGAAGGTAGCTGCCGGGGAAGATGCGTTTCCTGGCCCAGGCACTGAAGGAACGCTGGTAGTTGCGTCCAATGAAGTGGAGAAGTCCACGTCCGGACTTGCCCAGCGAGCGATGGATTACGCTTCCCAACTCTGCGTAGTGATCTGCCCCGACGTGCTCCAGCATCCCGACAGAAACAAAAACATCAAACCTGCCGGAAATATTTCGGTAATCGTCTTCGATAAACTCTACCCGGTCACTCAGTCCCTCTTCCTTCGCACGTTGTCGGGCAAACAGAATTTGCTCGCGTGAAATATTAAAGGCTTTCACCGACACGCCGTAGTGCTTTGCCATGTAAAGCCCAAGCGCGCCCCAGCCGCAGCCCGCTTCCACAACGGTTTCTCCGGGCTGAAGCTGAAGTTTGCGACAAACGTGGTCCAGTTTGGCAAGCTGTGCTTCTTCAAGAGTTACCGAAGGAGATGGGAAGTAAGCGCAGGTGTAAACCAACTGGGGGTCGAGCCAAAGCTTGTAAAAATCAGTTGTCAAATCGTAGTGATGGTGAATGTTCTTACGGGAGCCTCGCAAGGTGTTGGCCTGCGCTCGTTCGAGCCAGTGCGAAGCTAGCCTAGAGTACCAACTGCTGGCTTGAGCGCTCGACATCGACAGGTGGGCGGCTTCCAGCAGCGCAACAAGGTTTCCCTCCACCTGGATGTGCCCTTCGGCGTAAGCGTCGCCGAAGCCGACCTCCGGGTCGAAAAACAGCCTTGCGAGTGTTCGGCGGTCACAGATAAGCACACTTGCCACAGGCGCAGCCCTCGGGGGCGAGAACCCATTGCCATTGTTCAGAGCTAGTCGAATCTGTGCTCCGCCAGTCGCATCATGGACCCTTTGCAGCAACCATTTGTCGATGGAGGAGAATATGAGGCTAGTCCGCATGACCACACCCTCCCTTCATCCTGGCTGTGCCATCCCCGGCACGCGGATTCTACCACCTACGGGCGCCTGCTTGTCACCTGGTTGGATAAAAGGCGTCGCCTAGGCTTTCGCCCGCTGCCCAGTCAACGCAGGGAGCGGATCGTGTTCCGGCAGGGTCGGACCCAGACGGGCATAAAGTTGTCAGCCCCGGCTGGGAACTTGTGTGTCGAGCAAGCCGAGGGCGTCTTCGAGCTTCTGGCGATTCTCCCAGAAGTTGCTCCAGAGATCTCCAAGCTCTTCCAAGCGCGCGAAAATCGTTTTCATGTTGAATCTGTCTAGCCGTAAGCTTCGGCGGAGTTCAGATGGTTGAAGCGGAGCGGAGACGGGCGCTTTCGGAAAAGGTCTTACCACGTAAGGTGCGGCGAGCGGTCGCCCAAAAGCGTTTTGGTGAACGTCAATCAAGGTTTTGCCGGGAGGTCGCTTCGCTACAGCTCGCTCTTGTGTTACTAACTCCGGCTTTTCGGTTGCTACCAAGCGCGCCACAATCTCGGCAAACGTACGCAATTGCTCGTAGGTGTATGCCCGCTCGACCGGAACATAGAGATGGATCCCGGTTGCGCCGGAAGTTTTCAGGAAGACCTTCAATCCGAGGCCGTCGAGCTTTTCATAGAGGGCCCGTGCTACTGTCACTACCGCGGCAAAGTCCGTGCCTTCGGCTGGGTCCAAATCGAAAAAGACGTAGTCCGGATGTTCTAGGTCATCGCGGCGACTCGACCACGGATTATGGTCAATGCAACCCAAATTGGTCAGATGGAGAAGCGCCGCTACATTATTGGCAACAAGGTATCGGATCTCTGCTCGCTTCTCCTCTGAAGGGATCGAGACAGTCTCGATCCAATCCGGCACGGCCTCTCCGGCCTCCTTCTGGAAAAATGACTGTCCTGTGATCCCATCCGGGTAGCGACGCAGCACGAGCGGGCGGTCTTGCAGAAATGGCAGCAGTCGGTCGGCGATCCGGTAGTAGTAGGCGATCAAGTCGCGCTTGGTGTAGCGGGGTTGCGGGAAATATATTTTATTAAGGTTGCTTAGCCGGACCCGATTACCCTCCAGCTCAATCACGACATTCTCGGCCTTCCCCCTGAATAGCTCGCCTTCGACCTCGGATCTTCGGGTGATTACGTGTCCCACAAGGGCGGGTGCCGCAGGTGCTGAGGATGAAGCTCCCTCGGTGGCTCCGCTTTCAAACTGGCAATCTTCTGGCTTCGCCTCTGTCAGCAAGGCAATAAATACCGGCTGGCGCAAGCGCGGTTCCTTTGTCCACTCGGTGTATTTGACACGAGCAACGAGCTTAGGCTTGACCCAATGGGCTTCTTCGTTGGTCTCAGGAACTGAATCGAACGGGCACTTTGAGGCCGCAAGCGCTTTCAGTTGGTGGCTGATCGCTTTTTGGGTCTCCTGATCGAAGCCGCCGCCTACGTGACCGATAAATCGCAGCTTTTTTCCTTGGTAAAGGCCCAGCAGCAGCGCGCCAAAATGCTCTCGGCTTCCTCGCGGGGCGGTCCACCCGCCTACCACGGTGTCCAATTCCTTCCGGGCCTTCAATTTCGCCCAAGACCCGCTGCGGCCGCTGACGTATAGGCTGTGCGCAAGCTTGCCGATGATGCCTTCCAATCCCTGTTCTCTGGCCAACTGGAAGAGCTCTTTTCCCTGCTCCGCCAGGTGGTCGCAGTACCGAACCTGGGGGCACACATCGAGAAGTCGGCGAAGCAGTTCCTTTCGCTGGACGAGTGGGACCTCCCGAAGGTCATAACCATCGCAGTACAGAAGATCGAAGACATAGTAGGCGACCGGGGCTTTAGACAGCAACTGTGGTGGAGGCGAGTTGACGTGCATTCGTTCCTGTAGACGCTCAAAATCGCTGCGGCCGCGCTCATCGAGCACCACGATTTCTCCGTCGAGGATGGCTTGGCGAGCCTTCAGACGCTCAGGCAAAACCTCTAGCTCCGGATATTGCTTGCTAATGATGCGGCCCGTTCGAGAGCGCAATTCGACCCTGCCGTCTGTGATCCAGGCCAGTGACCGAACACCATCCCACTTGATCTCGAACAGCCAATCAGGGTCCGAAAAAGGCTGGTCCAGCGAAACGGCCAGCATGGGTTCCAGCTTCGAAGGCATTTTGACTTTCCGACTACCTTCGAGTCCCTCTGGACGTATCGGATGCGGCGTGCGCTTGGGGGGTGAATTCTCGGCGATTTCATCGAGCGAGCGGCCGGTGAGCACCGAGCCATCGTGCTCTTCGATGTTCCACTTTGCATCCGCATACGCGTCTTTGTGTTTGATTAGAAGCCACTCGTTGCCCTTTTCGCTGTGGCGCAACTTGACCAGCGCGAAACTCCCGCGTAACTTCTCGCCGCGAAGGCTGAACTTGAGTTCGCCCCGCGCTAACTGCTCGCTGGCTGGGCCTTTGCCTGCCACATCGTACGTCCCGCGGTCCCAAACCATCACCGCCCCTGCGCCGTAGTTGCCTTCGGGGATAAGGCCTTCAAAATCTGCATATTCGAGTGGATGGTCTTCGGTTTGGACGGCCAAGCGTTTATCGGCCGGATTGAGGGAAGGGCCTTTGGGGACGGCCCACGATTTCAGCGCCCTATCAGCTTGCAGCCGGAAGTCGTAGTGCAGGCGCCGCGCGGCATGTTTCTGGACCACGAAAAGCGTGCCGGGTTGCGAGGTTTTTTCCCCAGAGGGCTCCGAGGTGCGGTCGAAGCGCCGTTTGTGGCGGTATTCTTCCAGCGCTGCCATCGCTTCATTCTACCCTACACAATTTGAGCAAGGCGGCGCAGTCCCAGGCGACCTGCGGGCTGCCCCGGATTCAGACCTTCGCTGGTTGTTCGCCTTGCATCACCCCCTCGTCTCGGCTACGCTAACGCGTTCGGACCTGCGCGACCGGTGAAATTCGGCGGCATAGGAGTGCACCCGTGGCCACCACTGTCTGGAAAGGACATCTCACATTTGGGCTGATCTCGATCCCCATCCGTCTGTTTACCGCCGCCCGCGGCGAGCACATCAGCTTCAATCAGCTCCACAAAGAATGCCACACGCGACTGCGCCAGTTTCTGTTCTGTCCCACGTGCAATCGCAAGGTGGAACGCGCGGAAATAGTGAAGGGCTACGAATACGAAAAGGACCAGTACGCGCTCTTCACCGACGAAGAACTGGAGAAGATTGCGCCGCCCTCGGCCCGCACGATGGAGATTCAGGAGTTCGTCAAGTTGGGTGAGGTCGATCCTTTGTATTTCGACGCCTCTTATTTTGCTGTGCCGGAAGAGGCGGGGCGGAAGGCCTACCAACTTCTCCTCAAAGCAATGGAGGAGTCGGGCTATGCGGCCATTGCTAAGCTCTGCATGCACCAGCACGAGTACACCGTAATCGTCCGCCCGCGGGCGAATGGCCTTACACTGCACACCACGTTCTACGCGAACGAAATCCGCCAAGTGGCCGAGTACGGCCAAAGCGACAAAGTGGAACTGAAAGAGCAAGAAATAAAGTTGGCCCAACAGCTAATTGAGAGCCTTTCTGCTCCCTTTGAGCCTAAGAAGTACCGTGATGAATATCAGGAAAGGCAACGGGCGCTGATCGCAGCCAAGCTGCAAGGACAAGAAGTGGCGACGGCGCCCCAACCTCAGCTCGCACCCGTGATCGACTTGATGGAAGCCCTTAAGAAGAGCCTGGCCCAGAAGCAGGCAACCCTGAAGAAACCTCCGGCCCGTGCTGTCCCGGCCCCCGCACAGAAGAAAGTGGGTAGAAAGTCCTTTGGCTAGTCACTGATGGGCGCAACCGATCGTTTTACCCGGAGCGAAGTCCAGCGCATTCTGGAAGTCAACGAAAAGCAGCTGGATTACTGGGAACGCTTGCGACTCGTGCGCCCGAGAAGACGCTGGGGAGAGAGGTTTTACGATTTCAAAGATCTGATCAGCCTGCGCACCGTCAAGCAATTGACCGAAAAGGGCGTCCCGGCCTACAGGCTGCGACGATCGATTGTAGCCCTCCAACGGCGCTTGTCGGAGGTTCAGGCACCCCTGACGGAGCTGCGGATTCTCTCCAACGGGCGCGACATCATTGTCGAGCAAGATGGGACTCGCCTCGAGCCGCTCTCCGGCCAATTGGTGCTCAATTTTGATACTCGTGAGTTAGGCGAAAAACTGCGGATAATTCCTGAACGCAGCGCAGAGGAATGGTTCGCTCTTGCCCTGGAATTTGAAGGCGACCCTTCGACCTGCGCAGAGGCAATCGATGCTTATCAGCACGCACTCAAGAAAAACTCGGACTGGGTAGAAGCTCTTATAAATCTTGGCGCGCTGCTTTACGAGCAGGGAGATTTCGAGGCAGCCGTGGATTACTTTCAGCGGGCCGTGGAACTCCGACCGCAAAGCTCTCTGGCCCACTACAATCTGGGCAGTGTGTTAGAAGAAATAGGACAGCTCGAGACGGCCCAGAGGCACCTGCGACAGGCTGTGCGGCTGAAACCCGATTACTCCGACGCTCATTATAACCTCGCATTGGTCTGTGAAAAGTTGTCAGCTAGCGAAGAAGCCCGCCAGCACTGGCGTCGCTACGTGGAGCTTGACCCATTCAGTCCCTGGTGCACTTACGCCCGCGAACGCTTGGGCTTCGAACACGGTAATAAATCTCCTTAAAGTACAACCCACAGCAGGGGACTGTCCCGGTGCTTTTGTCTGTGCTTCCCGTCGATGGGTACAAAGCCTCTTTCATCAAGGGAGCTATGAACGCACGGTTAGGGAACACTGGCAATAATCCGGGTCGGCCCTCCCGTCCCTCCTTTGATCTTCATGGGGAGCGCAATGAGTGTTGCTCCGGTAGCTGGTACTTGCTCCAGGTTGGCCACGTTCTCCAGACCATAAATGTTCGCACCGTTGATGATCTGGTGAGCTATGAAGTCCTTCGACGGACCGTGATCCAGGCTCGCCGTGTCGATCCCAACGCCACTAATCTTGCGCCTTGTCACTAGGAATTCCGCTGCTTCTCGCGAAATACCCGGGAAGTGTAGATGAGTGGCGTCGCCAGGGGTATCGCTTCCCAAGTATCGCTTCCTATCCGACCAGAACCTGCCCCACCCTGTATGTACCAGCACGATTGCACCATCGGGAATCGAACCATGCTTCCTCTCCCACGAAACGATGTCCGCCACGCTCAACCGGTAGTCGGGATCTTTTTCGCAAGCGGCGGAGATGTCGATTGCCGCTGCGGGGCCGATCAACCGTGAAAGCGGGATCTGCTCAGTTGTCGCTTGGTCCTTGCCAAAGTGAATGGGACTGTCGATGTGGGTGCCACCATGCTCGCTGGCTGCATATCGAGCTGAGGCATACCAATAGCCACCTGGGGAAGTTCCCCACGACTCTTTTTGCCAGTCGAAGGACTTCGCCGTTGGCCAATAGATCGTGCTCTCGTCAAAGTTATAAGTCAGATCGATGACCTTTGACCTGTCTATCGCTCCTCGCTTGGGGCTGTTCGTTGGTGGCAACTGGGGATGAACAATGGGTGACAGGGCGCCACAAGCGGCCAGTGCGAAAATGATGATTGCTCTGGGAATTTGTCTCATAACCTCGTCCCCCCGCTAAGAATAATTCCAACATAAATCCATTCCCGCATAGGCGCTGAGTTGGCCGGATTGCCCAAGATTAGAATTCCGAGCAGGTCTGCCCTCCAGATGCGATCGAGGCTCATATTATCAGAGAACCCGCCTATGAGTTATGGTCGAGGGTAAATACCCCTCGCGTCCTGCCGGTTGTCCTTGCAGCGCCGAGATGGAGCATCTATCACAGCGCCACCGCGGCCAGCGCCTACTCATCGAGTCTGATCCCGCAGGGTGAGGCCGTCCTAGGCTAGGGGATGCGGTTTAGTCGGTGCCGATTGCGCCTTGAACTGCGATCGATTACTGGATGGGTCAGTGGCTTGAGGCCGCTGCGTTAGGGTTCTCAAATAACCTTCTTGGCCCGCGGTTGAGTTGCGAAAGGGTGGACCGTAGAAGCCCTTGCACGGCGAGGATCGCGTCCTTGTCCTTGTAGAGCTGCCGGGGCCAAAAGAAACCCTTTAAACCGTCTTTCCGACGGCGAGGCACAATGTGAATGTGGAAATGGGGTACGCTTTGACTCACGCGGTTATTTATGGCGACGAAGGTTCCCTCGGCCTCCATGGCCTGCTCCACACCTTTGGCCAGCAGCTGAGCATTGGCGAAGAGCGGAGCAATAAGATCGGTGGGCAAATCAACGAATGTCTGGTAATGAGCTTTTGGAATCAAAATGCAGTGCCCCGGGAATAAAGGGCGATGATCCAGAAATGCGATCGAGACTTCGTCCTCGAACACCACGTTGGCAGGAGTCTCCCCTCGCACGATTCCGCAGAAGGTGCAGCTCATGTTTGTAGCGTTGCCGCCGCCAGCTTTTTGCTGTGTCATGTCAAGAGCTTATGTCTTTTCGCCAAAAAAGTCAGGCGAGAGCCCGTCAATGGACGTCATCGAGCCAGGCGTTGTCAAGGAAGGAATCCAAAGAATTAAAGATTACCCGGCCCGAGCGCTGAAGGACGGACCGAAGAGGTTAGGTCAGAAGCGAAGTAGCTTTGGCGCCTGGATTAGGATACTCTCTGCACTGCTGGGCGCAGTATCTATTCCGAAGAAACACCGTCGGTAGTAAAAAGAGTAGGAGGAGATTAGAATGGCCAAGCTAGGTCAGATAATGAAGCAGTTGCGGGGACAGCGAAACCGCACACAGCAAGAACTTGACGGTTTGGACCAAGCCATTGCGGCGTTTGGGAAATTGGTAGGAACGAATGGACGCGGAAGGCCAAGAGGAAGGCGTAGGCTCTCTGTCGCGGCGCGGAGGAAGATAGCGAGAGCTCAGAAGGCCCGCTGGGCAAGGCTGCGACAAGCAAAGGCAGCCAAGGCGTGAGAGGAGTCCGATACCATCATCTAAAGACGACCTTGTCTGCGCGCGGCGAGTCCTGTACGGCTTGAATGTGAGGTAGGTGTCGAAATTTGCCGAATCAGGTCTTGAATTTGAAGCGTGATGGTCGGAGACTTTTCAGGGATGCTCCTCCTTCACTCTGGCCTGCGGATAAGTTTGTTCACTAGCTGTCTCAGAGAAGCCTCAAGCCACGTCGCGCGCTAGCTTCCGCCAGGGTAGAACCGACTACAGATCGAAATAGAGGAAGAACTCGTAGGGGACCGGGCGCAGGTTCACCTGTGCCAGCTCGCGTTCCCGCTTGTAGGTGAGCCAGGTGTTAATCACGTCCGGCGTGAACACGTCACCGTGCAGCAGCCAGTTGTGATCTCTCTCCAATGCGTCCAGCACCTCACCCAGCGAGCCGGGTGTGCTCTTGACGCTTGCGGCTTCCTCGGGCCCGAGCTCGTAGAGGTCCTTATCGATCAGTTCGCCGGGATCGATCTTGTTGCGAACCCCGTCGAGACCGGCCATCAATTGAGCCGCAAAGCACAGATAGGGGTTGCAGGCCGGGTCTGGACAGCGGAACTCGATCCGCTTGGACTTCGGGCTCTTGGAATATACGGGGATGCGCACGGCCGCCGATCGATTGCGCTGCGAATACACCAGGTTCACGGGAGCCTCGAATCCCGGCACCAGTCGCCGGTAGGAGTTGGTGGTGGGGGCGCAAAGACCTAGCAGTGCCGACGCATGCCTAAGCAGGCCGCCGATATAATACTTGGCTGTGCGGCTGATCTGAGCGTAGCCCTTCTCGTCCCAAAACAGATTGGTTCCACCCTTCCACAGGCTTTGATGGGTGTGCATGCCGGAGCCGTTGTCGGCGAAGATCGGTTTGGGCATGAAGGTCGCTGTTTTGCTGTGTTTTCTGGCGACATTGCGGACCACATACTTGTAATACATGACGCTATCGGCCATCTTGGTCAGCGTCGTGTACTTCATGTCGATCTCACCCTGCCCGGCGGTGCCCACCTCATGGTGATGAACTTCGACTGGCACACCCACTTCTTTCAACTTCAGGATGATCTCGGATCGGATGTCCTGCAGGGTGTCGGCCGGTGGCGCCGGGAAATACCCTTCCTTGTGCCGCAACTTGTAGCCTAGGTTGGGGCTCTCCTGACGGCCCGTGTTCCACATGTCAGCGCCGGTGCAAAAATCCCCATAATGCCGGTTGAAAAATCCCCACCCCCTTACGTGGTAAATCGGAGCCTACTCCGCACGGAGGAGGTTCCGAGACTTGTTAAGGGGGAGAGACGTGCAAGA
>Ga0209055_1000889_pt1 | contig 20204 bp, 18 predicted proteins | sample GraSoiAngelo_110_FD_185875 | JGI IMG/M metagenome (GOLD analysis project Ga0209055, IMG submission 185875) | Grasslands soil microbial communities from the Angelo Coastal Reserve, California, USA - 14_0903_12_30cm (SPAdes) (version 2) | ecosystem: Environmental > Terrestrial > Soil > Grasslands ... | reverse complement strand
GCTCTTCGACAGACGTACGGTCTCGCAGCCCGGATAGCGCCGCTGCGCAAAGGCAAGTGCATCTCGTTCCTGGCCAGCCAGTGTGAGAATGAAAACTTTAGAGTTTGGGCTCATTAGAGAATTGCAAGAGAATTGCAGGCTAGGAGGTTCCCACGGGCGCACTGAAAGCTCTGGAGGGAACCCGGACATTGGTCGCCCGCATGGGCTCGGCCTCCGTCAATACGTACTTGTAGAAGATCGTGATCGCGAACACGTACCACAGATTCAGGAAGCCGTCATAGCCCGAGGTTTCAGTCAACCCGGTAATCCAATAAGTCAGGAACATGTAAACGAAGTATTTCCACACCAAGCGCCCGGAGCTGGACACGTGGCGGAGTCGCCACATGGCCGCCAGGAGCAGGAAGTGCATCATCATATAAGGCACAAAGCCGAGAGTACCTGTCTCTGCGAGTACAGCCGCCAGGTTACTGTGTGGCCAGTCGACCGAAGCGACGCCCTCATAAGAAGCGAAATAGCGAGGTTCGCCCGCGACATAATTGTTGAAATTGAAAAACCCAACGCCCAGCACCGGGTGCTCGGCAAAAACCACCAGGCTTTGCTCATACTGGGCGACACGGCCGTAGACGTTGTCCGCACTGCTCCGGTCTTCGAACATATCAGGTGCAGCGACCCGGGCGATTAAAACCAGCCCAACAAAAGCAAGCAGGATCGCAAACCGCCCAAGACGGCTGGTCACCCGTTTTTCCCAGAAGATGTCGATGATCAGAACGAGCAGGAGCGTGAGGGCGACAGAGCGGAACTGCGGCATGAATGCCATTCCAATCGCCCCCGCCAGCCCGATGGAGTGAAGCAATTTTCTGCCGCCACTCAACTTGGGGCCAAGGGCTACACGAAAGAACAGAAGGAAGAAAAGACTGAGAGCGCCGACCAGCGCGAGCGCATCATTCGTGGAAAACGGACCATTGGGTCGGGCGATGCCGGCCGTATAGGAAAACGACGAACCCTCAAAGGGCAGCAGATCCTGCCCAGTGACGATTTCTGCGGCCGCGATCGCGGCGCAGATAACTGAGGAAATGCACACTGCCGTGTGTAGACTCGGGAGCCAACGGCGAATGTCGAACCGTGTGCTGACAAACCAGCCAAACAAAACAGGGAGGAAGAAACCATCCAACAGAACACGCGCCGAGCCTAAAAGATCCGGCGACTTCTTGAGCGTGTAGCCCGCGACCACAATGAACGCCAGGCAGGCGATACCCGCCCGCCGTAGCGGTTTTGCCATGGCCGTGCGCTTACCGGCCTTTGCGAAGAGTAGTCCGAGGATAGCCAGCAGGACGACTACGCGTTGCAGCGTCACAACTGGATGTTCCTGGGGGAACGATGCAAAGTAGCTGAGCGGGAAGGCTGCTGCCCAGCAGACAACCACTCCGTCGACCCCACCACGAAACAGATCGCTGGCAAGCGCGACGAGTCCCAGGGCCGCGCAGCCGCCAAGTATCAGCATGCCCGTTTTGGGTTGCAGGATAGCGCCGGCAACCGCAATCGCGCATACCAGGACAAGGACAGCTTCCAAGAAGCGAGTCCGCCGTTCCTCTGTTGTTAAGGAGATGCTGCTGATCACGGGAAGCGGATATTATGCCGTCAGACTGAAGTCTCGCTGCACAGCGTCGGGAAGTGTGGCCTCGGGGGCAGTCTTCGGCGTGGGCTGATTCAACCGGATTACCTGTTCACTGGCGAGCGCCTGCTGGACCAAAAAAGTCGCCTCAGTAACTTCCACCAGTTCGTCAAATGGAATGGGCGACGGCTTACCGGAGCGCATTGCTTCGATTGTCAATTGGATTTCGCGACGGTGACCCTTGTCCTGCACGCTCTTAAACTTCTGGACCTCCCCATTGCGTGCCAGTTCAAGTGTCCGAAAATCATGCAGCCGCGCGACCCCACCTTGGCAGAACACTTCGAAGAACTCTTTTGGAATGCTGCGGTCGCCATTTGCCAGGTAAAGCAGATTGGCAACGGATCCGTCGACGAACTTCAATGTGACCGCGAGATTATCCGTTTTGTATCGCGTGCCGTCCGGGAGACCGGTCGCAGCCACGCTGTGAATAGGAGATCCGACCACCGAGCGTGCCCAATCCACGAAATGGCAGAACTCGCCGACGATGCGGCCGCCATCGCCGTGAATCCAGTGGTCGTGCGGGATGTAGCCGGCGTTAACGCGCGCGTGGATCAGCATGGGCTCGGCATGATCGGCAAAGAACTGGCGGATTTTTTCGGTAAACGGCGCAAAGCGGCGGTTGAAGCCGACCATCACGAATGGCGCACGGCCGGCCTCTGCCTGCGCCGCATACAACTTTTGTAGTTGAGTTAGTTGTTCGCGATCGATCGCCAGCGGCTTTTCGACGAACACGGGCTTGCCGGCCTCAATCGCCTGGGCTGTGAGGGCCGCGTGCGGGCCATGGCGCGTCAAGATGAGCACGGCATCGACATTGGGGTCATTCAGCAGTTCCGAGGGCTGTTCTGCAGTCTGAAACTTGAAGGCGCGTTGCGCCGAGGCTGCGCCCGCCCCCGAGATGGTTCCCACCGATTGCAGGCGCACACCGTTAATGGCCTGCAGGTTTGGAAAGATTACGCTGGATGCGAAACTGCCGGCCCCGATACAGCCAACCCTCACTTCATCGTTGATGCGGGCTCGCGCGGCTGCCACGGACGACACCGACCGCTGCGACACAGCAGAAGCGCCGTTGTACTTCAGAATTGCCGTGTACAAGCCATTCTTAAGATCGGAGTAAGCCCTCGCACCCTCGTCGATCGAATACTGATGCTCGACGAGCGGAGTGACGTCTATCTGTCCTGTTGCCAGCAGATCGAGGAAGGCGTCCATGTTGCGGCGCTCGGTCCAGCGGACATATCCAATCGGATAATCAGTCCCGCTTTCCTCATATTGGGGATCGTACCTTCCCGGTCCGTAGGAGCGTGACAGAGCGAGTGACAGCTCTTTGGCATACATGTTGCTGCGCGAAACGCCCAAGCCGACGTCACCGACCACAATTAAGCGACCACGATCACGAAGGATTGTGGCGGCCATCTCGGCCGGTTCGGCAGAACTGGTCGCGGCGGTGAGGATTGCGGCATCAACGCCATACCGGGAGAATTCTTTTACTCGCAGCGCTAGCGCCGGGTCGCCGGCAACAATCGCCAGCTGCGCGCCAAATTCCGCTGCCCGCTCGACGCGCTGGGGCGAAAGGTCGATCGCCACCACCCGGCATCCGGCCGCGCGGGCAATCTTAATGGTCAGCACGCCAACCAGCCCGGCACCGATCACCGCAACCGTTTCGCCGATGCGGACGTCTGCCTGCCGGCAACCTTGCATCGCGATAGCGCCAATCGTGGTCAACGACGCCGCAGCCAGGGATACCTGTGAGGGAACTTGCACCGCGAGATTCCGCGGGACGAAATTGATCTCAGCGTGGTTCGCGTAGGTTCCGCCGCCACAAGCGACGCGGTCGCCGGGGCGAAACTCATGCACGCCGTCTCCGACCGAAATTACTTCGCCGGCGCAGCTATACCCGAGGGTCGTCAAGCTGTCCAGTTTTGCGTGCACTTTGTCGTACGCCGCTTTCAGCCCGTTCTGGCGCGCGTATTCGATGACCTGTTTGAGGAGATCGGGGCGTGCTTTGGCCTTGGCTAGGAGTGACTTCGAACTCAGCTCGAGCGTGGCGCGCTCAGTGCCGGCGCTAATTGCCGAATAGTGCGTGCGTACGAGAATCCCACCCGGGCGCAGCTCCGGCGCCGGAACATCATATGTCGCCACTTCCCCTGACTTCCTATCTGTCAAAAGCGCTAGCATGCTTCCCTCTGCGCACCGTATATCGCAACTGGCTCTGCTGCGCGCCAACCTCCGGGGCAAAGATATTGACGTTTGAGACGGGCTAGTGCATGCAACATCCAAGCCTGTCCCCAACGCATGTACGGCGTACGGTTGGTCCAGAAGCGATGCCTCTGGAAGAAGAAAGCGCCGTCGTCATTGCGCATGTTTTTGAGCGTCCAGCGGGCAACTGTGAAAGCGTAGTCGCGCGCAGTTTCATCTTCTTCGGCGAAATCACAGAACGTCAGAATCGCCTGAGAACATGAATGGATGTCGATTGGGTACGCCGAATTGTGGAAGTACTTCGGGGTGCCGTCATGGAGAAAGAGATCAGAAATGTAATACCGGTAGCCGAGCTCGAGGGCGTCGTCAAAACTGCGATCACCGGTACTGCGCCGATAGTTCAGCAGGGCTGAGAGGTTGTATCCCGTATGAAAGCCATCAATCCATCGGTGCCTGAGCGCCGGCCCGTAATACCATCCGCCATCGGCTTGTTGCTCGGCCACGAGGTAATTCATGGCGCGACGAGCCACTCCGAAGTACTCACGATCATCCGGGGCCAGGCAAGCAAGCAGTGCAGCGGTCAGGACACTTGCGTTGTAGACGCACGTGCGATCGCGGGGCGTGTAGCTGAAACACAGGTATTCGGGCGTATCCACCGGCCGATTCAAGCGCTGGATGAGGAAGCGGCCCGCCGAGTGTGCCATCTCCCACGCCTCCTTATCGCCAAAGACTTCGGTCATATCGAGCAAAGCCCGGGCGCAGAAGCAGGTGGCAATGCAATTGGGGCTATACGCCGGCATCCGTCCAAAGCGTGAGACATGATCCCAGTCATAGCCCCAGCAGTATTCAGATTCCTTGGGGCTCCGCAACAGTTTCAGTTCCGTCTTGAGATATTCGGCCGCAGCCTGAGTGTCGTACCCAGAGCGTGCCAGGTCGCAATAAGCGGAGATGAAGAGTCCCAACGCCTTCGGGTTGCGGCTTTCCGGCACCCGCAGCCAGCGGCGCAGCCCGAGTCCGCCAACTCGCTTGGCGAACTGGATGAGGACTATCCCGGGTAGCCCCTGCGCCAGCCATCGCCCCTCAAAGAGTGGCGAGTTCAGAATGTCAAAGGGCTCGTAGCCCGCGAATCTGTGTTTCTCGACCCATTTTTGCAGGGTGAGCAACGACTGGTCCACGGCCGAAGAGAGTTCCTCAGATGTACTTGCCAGCAGTGGCATTGACAGCCTCTCGTTTCAGGTGTGATTGGGGTGGCGACTAGACAACTTCAAGGTGGTTGAACGTTACGGTATGCGCCAGATGGCCATGCCCGTAGCCATGTTCAAGATCGCTTCCGCTCCGCGTTTGGCAGCACTCTTTCCCGCGCTGCCAGGCACGAATACGATGTCGTCGGCTTGGAGCGGCATGTCGGGAGCCTTTGCGGACAAGATCTTTTTAAGCGAAAGCGGGATTTCCTGGGGGCCTTCCGGCGTTTTGCGGATAAGCCGGGCCGAATTCAGCGCCGCGTTTGGGTTCGTGCCCTGAGCGAGGGCAATGGCTTGCAGCACAGTGAGGTCCTTCCCGTTCTCCATGACGAATCCACCCGGCAAGTGAACATCGCCGACGACATAAACAATTCCCGCCCGGCTTACGACGACCGTGTCACCCGGCCTTATGGCAGTATTATTCTCCGCCGAATCAGCACCACCTGAAGGGATCGGTACTCGAAGCGGATGTTGGGTGTCGTTGCGATGCGTGATGACGACTTCCCGGCCCGCTTTGGGCGTGGTGCCGCCCGCAGTGGAGATGACATCCGATAAGCTTCGTGGGCCCAGCAAGGGATAAATTCCGGGCTTCTGCACCTCGCCCAGCACCGTGATTCCCTGGGTGGCATAGTCTTTCACGAATATGGTGATGTGAGGATCGTTAAAGAGACCCTTCTGCTTAAGCTGCTGTGCAATAACCGTCTCCGCTTTCGCGACGGAAAGTCCGCCGACGGCCACCGTGCCGAGCAGGGGCACAGAGATCTCGCCGGCTGAATTGATGCGCACGTCGGTCTTGAAATCAGGCATCCCGTACAGGTTGACCTCCACGAGATCGCCAGAACCAAGGATCAGGTCCGGCCCCGGCGCGTTATGATGCTCGGCAACTGCTGGGGTTGGCGATCTGGGGGCGCCATTGGCGGGAGCGCTGACTTGGGTGGAATCGACGCGGCTCTGGGCGAAGCCGTACGCCGCCACGAGAGTCACAAAAACGAACCTAGCGATAAGGAAGGTCTTGGATTTCATAACAAACTCCAATAACTGGCGATCTGTCGGCCCAAGGGCTGGCCTCTACGCCGCAATCGGAACCGGAGTACCCTCCACAACCCGCAATCGGCCTTGCGCATCTTTCTCGTAGAGTAGGCCGCAGCGGCAACCGAGGGAACTCCGCAATTTGCTGCCGCAGAGACACATATAACCGATCCTACGAGCGGGGTTGCCGACCACGATCGCAAAGTCATCAACGTCCTTCGTGACTACCGCGCCAGCCCCCACAAACGCGTTGCGCCCTATCGTCACCCCGCAAATCACGGTGGCATTAGCTCCAATCGAAGCGCCTTGGCGTACCCGCGTCGCTAGAAACTCGTCGCGCGTCTTTCGAACACCTGCGCGAGGGTTCTTGTCATTCGTGAAGACCGCAAACGGACCAACGAAAACCAGGCTTTCAAGCACCACGCCGTCCCACAAGGCGACACCGTTCTTGACCGTCACTCGGTCGCCGATGATTGCGTTGGATTCCACAAACACGTGATCGCAGAGGTTGCAGTTCTCGCCGACCCGCGCTCCTTCCATGACGTGGGCGAACGCCCAGATGCGAGTGCCCGTGCCCACGTGCGACGACTCAACCACTGCCAAAGGATGTTTGAAATAGTTAACTTCTTCAGGCATTCTCAGTTTCCTTAGTGTCCCGTGCCGAGCAATACGGTTGGAATAGTCTTGAAAAGAAGCTTGAAATCTAAACCGATCGACCAATGGCGCAGGTATTCGATGTCCAGGCGAACCATATCTTCAAAGGACAAGCGGTTACGCCCACTCACTTGCCACAATCCGGTGAGACCAGGCGGCGCTTGGAAGCGCTTCCCGTGCCAGGGCTCATAATTCTCGACCTCATAGGGCAGAGCCGGCCGGGGACCTACCAGGCTCATATCCAACTTCAAAACGTTGAAGAGTTGTGGCAGTTCGTCCAGGCTGTAGCGACGCAAAATGGCGCCCACCCTTGTCACACGCTGGTCATTTACTAGTTTGAATACGGTGCCCTTATCGGCGGGACGATTGTCCATCCAGTCCTTGATGTAGGCGCGGTGCGCGCTGTCGGTGCAGCCCCAGTACATCGTGCGGAACTTGTAGAACTTGAATGCCCGCCCCTTATAGCCGATCCTGTTCTGCACAATCATGCCCGGGCCTTTCGAATCCACACGAATGGCGACCCAGATCACGGCCATGAACGGCAGCGCGACGAGCAGGAGAAGGAATCCAAGGACAAGATCGACCGCTTGCTTACAACGAAGCTGCGCGCCAGTCAGTGCACACGGGCGCAAGCAGAGCGGAGCCTCGTGGCTGATAACCTGAGCCACTGCCGATGTCGATACTTCCGGGAGAGGCGCGGCGTTCAAGAGTGCGCCTGGAACAAGCTGAGAACAATTCTGGTCGAGATTTTCCATACGTCGTCTATGAATGCGGGGAAATGCCGCCGAGGCTGCACTAATACAGCAGATTGAATTGTGTTATTGCAGTAAGGATGATGAGTGAGGTCAAAACTTGGAACCGCAGTGAAGTCGCACTTTCTGTTATCAGTCTGCAATCGTCATTCGGAGCAGGCTAGGGAACGTATCAGCTGTTCCGCGACATACTCGGCTTCGTAGGTGCGCAGCTCTGGGAATATGGGGAGGGAAAGAATCGTTGAAGCAGAGGCTTCGGCCTTGGGGAAATCTCCCTTGGCGTAGTGCAACGACGCCATTACGGGCTGGAGATGCAGCGGGATGGGATAGTGTATGCCGCTCGACACACCGGCTGACGCCAGGCTCTTCTGCACGGCATCGCGCCCAGCAACGCGCACCACGTAGAGGTGATACGAATGTTGCCGCCCCGGCAGCTCCCTCGGGATAATCACGGAGGAGCCCCCCAGTAGTCGATCGTATTGCGCCGCAATTCGGCGGCGGGCGTCGATCCAATCTTCGAGGTGAGCCAACTTAACCGAGAGAACGGCGGCCTGCAGGGCATGTAAACGATGGTTGTAGCCCAGCGCCTCATGTCGGTACTTGGTGCGACTTCCGTGATCGCGCAGCAGCTTGACCTTGTCCGCGAGCGCGCCGTCATTCGTCGTGACTGCCCCTCCCTCTCCATATGCGCCAAGGTTCTTCGAGGGATAAAAGCTGAAACACGTCGCATGGCTGACCGATCCTACCCGGCGATCTCCGAACCTGGCGCCGTGTGCCTGGCAGGCATCCTCGATCATCACCAGTCCACGCGACGCCGCGATGCTGGCGAGCGCATCCAGGTCGGCAGGCTGGCCATAGAGGTCGACGGCGATGATAGCCTTCGTATGTGAGCTGATCCGGTCTATCACATCCTTTGGATCCACGTTGTACGAGGTATCGGAAATCTCGGCAAAAACCGGGATAGCGCGAACACCCAGTACCGCTTCCGCGGTAGCGATGAAAGTGTTAACCGGAACAATCACCTCATCGCCTTCGCCAATTTCGAGGGCGCGGAGCGTTAGTTCTAAGGCAGAGGTGCCAGAAGATACGCCGACGCAATAATCGGCCCCTACGTAGGCTGCGAACTGGTGCTCAAATCGAGAAACGTACGGGTCCCCTACGAAAATACCTTCTTCCAGCACGGTGGCAATGGCGCTGTCGATCTCATCGTGGATCGCGCGGTATTGGCGGCGAAGATCAAAGAACGGAACGGTCAGCGCCTCCCGAGTGGCCGGAACCGTGGTCTGGAGTTGAGAATGAGCGCTCATGGAATTTTCGCGAAACTTAGGGGAGTGTAGGAGGAGCGAGTTCAGGCGAAGCCTGACCGAGTTCCGGAGCCGGCAGCGGAGCGGAAATCGCGGAATAATCGATGGTCGTGACTTGTCCATTATTGTGCATCGAATTCGACGCAGCCTCAAGCGCGAGGACAACGTTTAACCCCGTCAGCCCGTGGGTCTCCGGTTGCTCCCCGCTTTCCACACAGTGGAGGAAGTGACTGATTTCAATGAGCAGGGGTTCGGTGGCATTGAGATTGGGAGAAACAATTTCACCCGTACGATAACTCAACTGATACTCCCCGAACGACTGTGGTGTCCTCAAATCCACACCCTTATCGTAAAGCTTGACCTTCTCCGCAAGATTAGTGTCATCGTAGATCAGCATACTGCGGCTGCCGACCAGCACCGTGCGACGCAGTTTGCTGGGCGCCAGCCAGCTCACCTCCAAATTCGCCAGGATTCCCGAGGGAAAACGGTAGTGGACACTGGCAATGTCCGGAAGGGTGCCTACACAGTTTCGACCGATAGCGGAAACGCAGGATGGATTTTCTTCCAGCCAATAGAGCAGGATGGACAAGTCATGGGGCGCCAAATCCCACAACACGTCGATGTCTTTCTGGTGAATGCCGAGGTTCACACGCGATGAGCTGAGGAAGTAGATGTCACCCAGAATGCCGTCACGAATGTATTCCTTCACCTTCCTCACGGCTGGACTGTATACAAACGTGTGACCTACCATCAGCGTCAGATCCTTGTCGCTGGCCAACTCGACCAGTTCTCTGGCCTGTGATGACGAAACCGCCAGGGGCTTTTCGACCAGTACCGCTTTACCGCGTTGGAGAATCCTTTTCGCAATCTCGTAGTGGGTGCTGACCGGCGTGGCAACTACGAGCGCATCACAGCGATGAATGATGTCGTCAAGGTGTTCTACGGGGGAAACACACGGGAACCGTCGCAACACCCTCGCCAACGCAGTCGCTGACGGATCACAACAAAAAATCTGGCTACAACGGTTCGTTTCCACTGCCGAGCGCACCAGATTAGGACCCCAGTAGCCGCAGCCAATCACTCCGAGCTTCAAAGTACACCCTCCCGAATTTTCACGAGTTACTTACTTGTGAGAGATACAGACGATATATGCCGTTGACGGTTACGCAGCCGCGTCAGGATGATTGCCTTTGTACTGGCTGTAGTACCCGTAGTAATGCCGGAAGTCCGCTGAGCTGAGTTCGGCGGCGTTCAACACGAAGCCGGTGAGGTGTGCATTGACCTTGAGAAGCAGGTCCTGAGCGCGCAAGAACGCGTCCTTTACAATGTGGCCGGCGCGAACCACCAGGATTACGGAATCGGCTTCGACTGACATGCGAACAGCATCTGTCAACGGCAGCACCGGCGGAGTGTCAACGATGATGTGGTCGAATTGTCCGCGCCAGCCGTCCAGCAGATTCTTGAAACGGGCAACCAGCAGTTCGGTATCCTCGGGCAAGGAGACTTGTCCTGCGGTAAGGATGAACAGATTAGGCAGCTCACTGCAACGGATGACGGCTTCTTCGAAGGGTGCGGAAGCCCTGAGCAGCGCAGTCAGACCAACAGTGCTCGTCAGCTGCATGGCGCGGTGGACACTGGGCCGACGAAGATCCGCGTCGACGAGCAGGACTCGCCTGCCCAGTCGCGCCAGAGCAATCGCGGTGTTCATCGATACCGTGGTCTTACCTTCTGAGGGAAGCGCGCTGGTCATCATGATCACGCCAGGGGGAGTCGACCGCGAAAGCAGGATCGAGGTCAACAAAGCGCGGTACGATTCCGCCGCCGGCGATAATGGTTGCAAGAAGCTCACCAACTCAGGTTTATAAGCCGCCGGGAGGACGTTTCCATCGACGAGCAACCGGTTGCCGTTTCCTTCCAGGCGCGGCACAACGCCGAGCGCGGGCAGTGGCGACAGAATTTGCGCTTGCTCCAGCGTGCTAATCGGCTCGTGCATCTTCGCCAAACCGAATGCCAGCATTACGCCCCCGACAAGTCCGAACAGAAGAGATAGTCCAAAGTTTCGTGGAACATTTGGCTCGGAGGGCCGCTTGGGCGGTTTCGCCGGATCGATGACGCGGAGCCCGCTCAACTTCAGGGTCGCCGAAATGCCCAATTCTTTTTGCTTCTGCAGCAGGTCCTCGTAGAGCTTTCGGTTCGTTTCGACATCTCGCTTCAGGATGTTGTATTGAATCGCGCTGGCGTTCAGTTTGTCAGCCGCCTGTTTCTGCTCTTCCAACGCATTCCGCAGCATGCGTTCACGCTCTAGCGCCATGCGATATTCGTTGGTGATGCGTTCGCCGGCTCTTTTGACTTCGGTGCGAATAGACTTGCGCGTCTGGGCGAGCTGGTTGGAAAGTTCGCGAATTTTAGGATGGGTCGGGCCCAGCTGAACCGAGGCCTGGGCAAGCTGCATCTGCAAGTCTGCCTCTTGCGCGCGCAACTTGGTGACCAGATTGTCAGGTTCCGATTTGGCAATCAACTCGGGCTGCGAGGATTGCGTCAATCGGTAGGTTGCCTCTTTCTGCATCCGTTCTGCTTCCGCTGCGGTGAGCTCCTTATTCAAGTCGTCGAGCTTGGCGGTCACAATGTTCTGCTTGTCATCCAGGCCGAATATTCCATTGCTATTCTGATAATCAACTAACTTCTGCTGCGATTCTTCCACCTTGGCTTTCAGGTCATTCAGTTGATTCGAGAGAAACTGAGACACCTGATTGCTTGCGTACAACTGACTCGAATAATTTCGGTCGACGTACGCTTTCGTCACATAGTTCACGACGTCAGCTGCCAGCTTCGGATCGGTCGCGCGAAACTTCATCTCGATGAGACGCGTGCCTCTTACATTGGAAATTGTCAGATTTTTGTGAAACTCTCGCACCAGGAAGTCTTCATTATCTGGCTCGGTCTTGCTCCCGGCGAACTTTCCGTTTTCGAGGTGAAGATCGTGGATGACCTGCCAAGCCAATCCATCGCTTTGCAGAATTCCGATTTGAGTGTTGATTGCCGCCCGCTCGTCGGCATCCTCCGGCATTGACGAGGCGGCGCCCTTAAAACCTAACACCCCGCCCTCGTCCTCGCGGTAAAACATCACCCTCCCGACCGCGTCGTAGCGTGGCTTCATCAGGAGAGAGGCGGCCATAACGGTTACGACAACCACAAAGGTAAATGCCGCGATGATCCACTTGCGGCCTCGGATGACACGCCACAGGCTGCCAAGGACTGTTTCCTCCAGCGCTTCCACCACCCGCTGGGTATACGGGTTGGGGAAGCTCGGATTGAGGTCCTGCGGAGCTGGGACAAGCGTCTGGGCTGCCGAATCGGACGCCTGTTCACCCGTCAATTCAAAGTACCTGGTCATTGCTTCTCGTTGCGTGTGGAATGGCAAGAGATTCTTACCCGTGCTTCTGGGGGATGTTTTTTGGTCGGCTGCTAGATCTAAGCCGGCACGACGTTATAACCCTGCAGACTGATGGACAAGGACCTCTCGATCGTTTCGACCGAAATCACTAAGCGTTTCTCGCCGTGGCAGTCGACTAACGTGCCCTCCACACCGTCAAGGCACCCCCCGCGGACTCGAACCCGCTGACCAACTTTTGGGAAAGCATGCAGCGCGAACGGGACGTCGCACGCCAACAAGGTTCGAATCGCCTCAATTTGGCCGGCGGGGATCGCCTCCGCCCGCTTGTGAGGTCCAACAAAGGCCAGCACTCCCCACACCTGCAGCACCGACAATCGCACTGCTGGGGTTAGAACGGTAGAGACAAATGCATATCCGGGAAATAGCGGGACTCGCACAATCTTGGAGCGGTCGGTCCAACGATGCACTTGCGCCAGCAACGGCAAGTAGCTTGGAATGCCTTTGCGCTCCAATTCGGCTGTTACCTTCTTCTCATGCCGGGGACGCGTTTGCAGGGCGTACCACTGCGCGTGCCCCAGAGCTGCAACCGGCATTCCCTCCTGTGCCCAGGATTGTCCTGCGGTACTCATAGCTTCGCCCTCTGACTCCCATTCGCCAGTTCTTCCCGGCTCACTTGACTCTTCCAGTTTGCTGCCCCACTAGAGAACTGGGGCAGTTTGCCGTCTCTCCCCGGCGTTAAAGCACTACCGTAGTCCGCCTGGGACTATCTACCGAATAGTGCCAAGGATTCCCGAGATCGGGATACCCTTGGGTACTAAAAGGTCGGCCCCGCACTTTTTAGCTGCGTGATTGTATGTTTCCCCACGCAGCGCCGAGAAAACAATGATCCGCGTTTCCGGCAGCCGAGCCTTCATTTGGCGGGTTACATCAAGGCTATCGCCAGCCCCTAAATTGGTGTCCGCTAGTATCAGCTCAGGCCTGACTGCGCGGAGAGATGCAGCGTTTGATTGCTGTCCGCTTGCTCTCCAACCACCGTCAGGTCGTTTTTGGTTTTCGAGGTGCTCCGGGATGAACTTGCGGCCCATCCGGTCCGAGTTGGCGCTCAACGCTCTCATACCAGCCCCTGACTCAGGGACGTACGTTCACCTCAGTTACCTGTGAAGCCTGGCTGTGGCCCCACAATCTGCACCGCACAGGAAACTTAGCGGATGTTGGGCAACCTCACAATCCGGTAAGTTCCTTAGCACGTGGCCCGTAAATCCTGACTGACTTGTCGGGTTAATACCGTACAGTGAAGATCGGAGGGGAAATCTTCATCGTAGTTATGGCGCGATCAGGCCCCGACGGATGGCGTAACGAACTAGCCCGGCGGTCTGATGAATGTTGAGCTTAGTCATGATACGTGCCCGGTGGGTTTCAGCCGTTTTGACACTGATCTTGAGCGAAGCAGCGACCTGCTTTGTACTTTGACCTTCGGCAATCAGCTGCACCACCCGCCGCTCTCTAGGGCTGAGCGGATCGGGACTGAGGTCAACTTTTGTCTGGTACTCGTCCATTAGGGCCCGTGAAGCCTCCGGACTCAGGTAGATCCCGCCACGTGAGACCTCGCGCAGGGCTCGGACCAGATCTTCGGCAGCATGAGTTTTCAGGAGGAATCCCTTTGCGCCAGCGCGGAGCGAACGCAAAACATGGTGGTCTTCGGCGTGCATCGTGAGCAGGATAACCTTAGTCTTTGGGGAAACCCGCTTTATTTCCTGAGCGGCGTCAAGTCCGCTAAGGACCGGCATGGCTACGTCCAACACGGCCACATCGGGCCGCAGCTCGGCAGCTAGCTTAATGGCTTGCGCTCCATCATCGGCCTCACCGCTAACCTGAAAGCCTTCACGTTCCAGAAGCGCCTTCAGGGCTTGGCGAACCATTTGGTGATCATCTGCCAAGAGCACACGAATCGGCATATTAGGCGGCTTCTTCAACAGGAACTTGAAGTCGTGCCGGACCTCCTGCAGGACGGTGGGGAGACGTCCAGGTTCCCGCCTCGCGGCTTAGCCGCACCTCTAAGAACCGACTGCGATTTTGAACAATCGTAGACCCAAAGGCGCAAACAGCCCTCGCCTCGTTCTGCACCGACCGGGCGCATAAGTTTGTCAATCCAAGGGGCTCTTTGCGTGTAAGTTAGGGCATACTGCGCCCCGGCTTATCTCGGGGGAGGCTATCTCGGCACAAGAATCCGAGCGAGTGGCTGGCACGCTCATGGGTGATACTGTTTCTCGGGTACGAAAGACTCCGTGCCCGTGAGATCGGCTCGCCGGAATCGAGCTCCGGCACCCTCCATGCACCCTCTCCCCTATGCATGCTAAAAGACAAACCAGCGTACCTTAACCCGACTCTGAGTCCATGGGGCATTTTCTGTAGCCGAGTCCTGAAATCCCTGTACTGCTCAGAGCAGTTCCAATTTGGTGCACGAAAATCTTGGGAGTTTACGAAAAATTTGCCAGGCTCTTACGAATGCTCTGCAGTTCCTGGATTCGAGAGACATCTTGGATCGCTCTTGCCGTGCTGCATTGGGGGGAGAATTGCCTGAGGTGATCACCTGGTTTGGCTAACAGCCTCATTCCCATCAATGGCAAGGATCGGAGTGAAACCAGCGCGAATGAATCCGGCGTGCAAACGCCCGCGCCCGAAAACAGGCTGACGACAGGAATGCCGTTTTGCTCAACGTAAGGATGCGGGAGTGTCGGCATAAATATGTCACTTGCGGGCTGCAATCAGCATCTTCCGCTTTCGCGGAGCCCATTTTTGACACGCGAACCCAATTCTTGACGGATGACAATCTCGATTATCACACCGGCATCGAACTCAACCTCGCTTACGGTGTTACCTATTGCCCGCGCATCCAGCACGTCCAGCATCCCAACCGCCCATCCCGTTCTCCTGCATGGCTGCGTAGGCCGGGCTCGCCATCTCGCTTCACCCCTTTTCCCCGCAGCCTCGGATTCGTCAGTCCCAGCTTGCGCTCTTTCAAACATACCCGCTCCCTTGGCGGCCATACCCCAGCGGACCGCGCGTCGCAGGCCTGGTTTCCGTAGCGCGGCCACCTGCTCGGCTGATAAGTGCAGGGCGCACGTTACCAGTAACAGTGCGATTGGTAAAAAAGAGTTGGCGAGGAAGGTGCAATGGATGTGTGTTGTGGATTGCAAGACACCTGCGGCCTCCGCTCTCAAGAAAGTTAGAATCCTGTCTCCAGCCAAAATGAGATGAGTGAAATTAAAAATGGGCATGCTCCTCGCCATTGGCTGCACCCCGCCGCGAAGCCTCGGCGCTTGATCGCATGTGGGATCACGACCGCGAGACGCAGGTAGTAGTCAGTGAAACTGCGATCGGTAGACAAAATCTTAGCCACTGGTCTCAGATCCTGCTCTGGTCAACTGAACTCAGAGTGAAGCCGGAAGACGATCAAGCCAGCTAAAACTTTCTGAGAATTTGCTACCAAATGCTACCAAACCGGGAAGAGCGAGGTCGGTAAGTGATCGAAGGATTGGTGGACCTGGTCGGGTTCGAACCGACGACCTCTTCCATGCCATGGAAGCGCGCTCCCAACTGCGCCACAGGCCCACTAGGAAAGAGCGGCGTACAATGCCGTAGATTGATTTTCCCGCACGGGCTTCCGATAGTCAAACCAGGGTCGGCGAATTTTACGAATCTGTGGAAAATTAGTATTCTGAAACGCTGGTAAGTGCATCACAGCACGCAAAAAATGAAGATTTCCCTGATAAGTAGCGTATCGCTCTTTCTCCTACTGACATCGTCGATTCTCACCGCTGCTCAAACGACGCCTCTGCAACCAGCTTCTGATCAGCAGCCTGTCTCCTACGCTTCAGTCACCCAGGTGAACAACATTCTCAATCAAGTCGAACAGACCGCCCAATCGGCGCAGGTCGACCTGGCGCGCTTGCGCATTGACAAGTGGAAGACTGACTCCAACAGCAAGCGGCAGGCGCAGTCGAATGTGGAGGCCTTGTCGCGGAATCTGAAGACGGCGCTGCCAGAGGTTATCACGCAGCTGCGGAATTCCCCGGAAGACCTCTCCGCAACATTCAAGCTATATCGCAATCTTGATGCGCTGTATGACGTGTTGGGATCCGTGGTGGAGTCGAGCGGAGCCTTTGGATCGCGGGATGAGTATAAGAGCCTGGCCGCCGACATGGACACCTTCGAGAAAGCGCGGCGCGACTTGGCCGAACGCACGGAGAAGCTAACGGTTGCCAAAGAAGCTGAGTTGTCGCGCTTGCGGGCTCAACTGAAGGCCGCTGAGGCGGCGGTGCCTCCCAAGAAGATTGTCGTGGATGACACGGAACCTCCTCCAAAGAAGCCCGTCAAGAAAAAGGCACCGCCCAAGACAAAGCCGCCAAATCAGCCGCCTCCGCAGGCGCCACAGGATCCGCAAAACCCCCAGTAGCGGTCGGCCAGCTATTTCAGCACTCTGAGCAGGCTGCTGTAATCATCCGTCCAAAATTGCTGACCGCCCGAAATGGCAGTACCCGCGCTGGTTATCTGCTCCTTGGCCCGAAATCCTTGTGGGCTTGCCAGCAGAATCCAGGTTGCATGATGAATCCCGCGATGGGCATCTGGCGGGTTGTCGAATAGATACGCTTTCTTGTTCAGCGTTGCGGCTGCGGCCTCGACGACCGGCTCCAGGTTCAGATACTTGTTGGAAATGTGAACTGCCAGTATGCCGTCTGCTTTGAGATGCCGGAAGTAGAGGGCAAAGGCTTCGCGAGTCAGCAGGTGCACAGGAATGGAATCACCCGAGAAAGCATCCACGGCAAGCACATCAAAGGCCTGCGGCAGTTCTCGTTCCAGGGACAAACGCGCGTCGCCGAGGATGACTCTGACCTGGGCAGCCGAATCTAGCAGAAAGCTGAACTCGCTGTCAGCAATCTGAAGTACCAACGGATTGATTTCGTAAAAGACATAGCTGTCGCCGCTGCGACCGTATGCGGCAATCGTGCCCGCGCCCAGACCAATGACCCCGACGCGCAGGGGACCTTTTCCCCCAGCCGCCTTCAAGGCTACTCCGACGCCCGAACCCGGACCGTAGTAAGAGGTCGGCTCATGTCGCCGCGCCGGCGCCAAAAATTGCATTCCATGGTCAATGGTGCCATTGAGCAACTCGCGGTAATGAAGGTCCTCCTCCGCAGGGGGTCCGTACTGGTCCTTCATCCTCACGATACCTGGCGCAATGAGATCGGCCACCCGCAAGACTCCATAGAAATTGCGCACCATCAGGTGAGTGTGTGCCCTCTGGGCTCGCGCCGTCACTGCAAGATTGGCTATCAGGGCCACTGTCAGGGTAACCAGCCCCAGCCAGGCCGGTTTCGATCGCGCGCCATAGAACACACTGTCGGGATCACGGTGAAGCACAATCAGGACGAGCACCGCGCATGCAGCCATCGAGATCGGCAGTTCGTACCAGCCCGAGAAAAGCCTAGGCGCCAGGAGAGCGACAAATAGTGCCCCGATCGCCCCTCCTACGGACACCATGAAGTAGAAAGAGGTCAGGTGTGCGGGATGCGGCTTGAGACGAGCCAGCTCTCCGTGGCACACCATGCAGCAGATGAACAGACCTAAGCAATAAAGAGGAAGCAAAACGTAGAGTGGAATGCTGCCGTAGCCGGGTGCGAGAGCATAGGCCATTCCTCCCAACGCGAGGCCAAGCAGCCTGAGCCAAAGGCCTCGTCGGTACCATGCCGTGCCTTCAAAGCACAGGATGAAACTGAGCAGATAGAGGCTCAGGGGAATCACCCACAGGAATGGGACTGCAGCGACGTTCTGCGAGATGTGATTGGTCACACCGAGCAACAATGCCGACGCGCAGGCTGCCAGCGCCACCCATAATGACTGTGTTTTCCAATCTGGACGAGGAGTCTGTTCATGAGATAGCTCGCCAACCGATTCGCCACGCGCACGCAGCGCGAGGAACGCACACAGGAACGCCACACCGCCATAGACGATGGACCATCCGACGGCCTGATGCACGCGAGAAACGGTCGGCTCGACCAGCAAGGGATAGCTCAGTAGACCCAAGAGCGATCCGGCGTTCGAAAGCGCGTAGAAGCGATAAGGAGAGACACCGGGGCGTGTCCGCGTGTACCAAGCTTGCAACAGCGGACTGGTAGAAGACAAAAGCAAGTAGGGCAGGCCGACGGTTATGGTCAGGAGCAAGAGAACACGCAGCGCCGGGTCCTCGGCTCCTGTGGGCTTCCAGGATTCTCTCGGCAAGATGGGCAACGAAAACAGGCTCAGGGCAAGAAGAGTGACGTGGATTCGACTCTGCACATGCGGCTGGAACTTATGGGAAAGCCAGTGAGCGTATAGATAGCCGAGCAGCAGGGCGCTCTGAAAGAAAAGCAGGCAAACTGACCAAACCGCCGCGGCTCCTCCCATCCAGGGAAGAATGATCTTGGCAATGATGGGCTCCACCTGGAATAAGAGGAAGGCGCCGGAGAAGATCGTGATGCCGTAGAAGAGGTTCGATGAGAAGCGGGCCTCGGGACGAACTTGCGGCATTCCATTCGCCCTAGCGGAAAATGCTACGTTGGTTGCGTCTTCAGTACTCACACTTAATTGCGCTCATGGCCCGGTTATGAGTGTAATAGGAATTATCGCCAACGATGCCCGGGTTTTAGGCGAGACGAGAACATGCGTGGTTGACAGCAATCACGCCGAACGCCGCGACGGCATAAACCACCGAATTTGTAAGCAAGAAAACGGATTCCTGTATCCAACCGTGGGCGAACCATTCCCCCGCTATGATTCCCGGTGGCAATGCATATAGGAAAAACGGTTTGGGCATCATCGGCAAGTCTCTATAGGGAAACACGCGGATTACGAGCGTCGGGAGGAACGTCAGCACCAAGGTTGTGCTTAGACCCGAAAGCAAAGAAATACAAATACGGCGTTCCGTTTGATTCAGAGCGGCCCCGATCCTTGTGTAGTCGAGAATCGAGGGAATTTCAAGATTACTGTTGCTAACAGGCGTCACGAGTGAGGGGCAGGGAAACTGGTTTGACTCGTTGTTGATGAGCCTAATCGGGATTATCGCCAAAGCTACTCTCACCACCACGGGACGTTTTGACGTCGAGGAATTCCAGTAAAAAGTTGAATGGGGTCACAGTCGTCGTCTACCGTAAACTCCTGACCGCCTTTCAGTCGACATGCTGGGAAGCAACCCGAGCGCCGACTCAGCGGCCTCGACCGATTGAGGGGGGATGCTCCGGCATCCCTTTTTAACTAATAAGGGAGGGTGGAGTCCCCTCATCGGGAACAGGCACCAAAGCGCTAAATCCTGGGGGTGCGGGGGCAAAGCCCCGCCGTCGGGCACCGCCCAGCACTCTCCTTCGACTACACAGTCGGAACACTCCATTTTTCGATTGCCGCGCAGCCAGACGGAACGAACGCGGCGCCACACCCAGCTTCGATCTTCTGAAGCGGGGCGCTCTTTCATAATGCATTGACCGTTGAAGGTCTCGGAAGCAAACGCCCGGACAGCGGTTTTAACATTGTGATCAGGTGTTGTTCCGGCTTACGAATTCAGGAAACACCTTCGAGGAAGCGCACCTCGCGCTCGACCGTACCTTCGAGGTGCTTCAAAGCGGACTGATATCGGGAACTCTCAGTAAACCTCGATTGCTTTCGCAGAACTGTCAAATTCGATCACGATGGATCGCTCTTTTATCCCGGCTTCGAACACCTTAACGGCTGTGCCGCGGGCAAGAAAACGTCCACCACCGGCTAGGATGGCAGCTTCGGCTGGTTTAGCATATTGAGCGACTGCGGCGGGATTTGAAACACTCCGATAGAACACAATCCAGTAGCCTTTGGCCATGATCTCTCCTTCGACGAGGCCCTGAGTCTACGCCCATTCTCGATTAACTGATGTAAACAGCGACCGCGCTTCAGAGACGG
>Ga0209055_1000888_pt1 | contig 20209 bp, 20 predicted proteins | sample GraSoiAngelo_110_FD_185875 | JGI IMG/M metagenome (GOLD analysis project Ga0209055, IMG submission 185875) | Grasslands soil microbial communities from the Angelo Coastal Reserve, California, USA - 14_0903_12_30cm (SPAdes) (version 2) | ecosystem: Environmental > Terrestrial > Soil > Grasslands ... | reverse complement strand
CCCGCGGTCGCGGGATTCAAACGGCGCCAGGGCTTCACGCGCAATGATGTCGATAGTGCCCGCCCGGCTCAGGCTGTCGATTTTGCCTAACGAATTGTCTTTGGCAAAGCGGGCGGCGAACTCGCCGGCGCGTTTTCCGAAAACGAGAAGATCGGAGAGCGAATTTCCGCCGAGCCGATTCGCGCCGTTGATTCCGGCTGCGCATTCGCCAGAGGCGAACAACCCCGGCACACGCGACATTTGGGTGTCGGGATCGACGTGAATCCCGCCCATGATGTAATGCGTGGTCGGTCCGACTTCCATCGGTTGCTCGGTGATGTCGATATCTGCCAGCTGTTTAAACTGATGATACATGCTTGGCAGTTTTCTTTTGATGTACTCGGCGGCGTCCGGAAGTTTTTGTTTGATCCAGGAGATGTCCAGATAAACGCCTCCGTGCGGACTTCCCCTGCCCTCTTTGATTTCGCGCACAATGCAGCGCGCGATGTGATCGCGGGTCAATAGTTCGGGAGGACGCCGCGCATTCTTGTCACCCTGACAATAGCGCCAGCCTTCTTCTTCGTTGTCGGCCGTCTGCGCGCGATAATTTTCCGGAATCTCATCGAACATGAATCGCCGTCCTTCTTGGTTTGTGAGAATGCCGCCCTCGCCGCGCACCCCTTCGGTCACCAAAATTCCCATCACGCTCGGTGGCCAAACCATTCCGGTCGGATGAAACTGCACGAACTCCATGTCGATCAGTTCCGCGCCCGCTTCGTAAGCGAGTGAATGTCCATCGCCGGTATATTCCCAACTGTTACTGGTGATTTTGTAAGCGCGGCCAATTCCGCCGGTTGCGAGCACGATTGCTTTCGCTCGGAAAATTTTGAAGCGGCCGCGTTCGCGTTCGTAGCCAAAGGCGCCAACGGCGCGATCGCCATCTTTCAAGATCGACAGGATCGTGTGTTCCATATGCACGTCGATGCCGCGGTGCACGCCATGATCTTGCAGGGTGCGAATCATCTCCAGACCGGTACGGTCGCCGACATGGGCGAGCCGTGGATATTTGTGGCCGCCAAAATTGCGCTGCAGAATGCGCCCGTCTTCTGTGCGATCGAAAACTGCTCCCCATGCTTCCAGTTCGCGCACGCGGTCCGGCGCTTCTTTCGCGTGCAACTCGGCCATGCGCCACTGATTCACATATTGACCGCCCCGCATCGTGTCGGCGAAATGCACTTTCCAATTGTCGCGCTCGTCCACATTGGCCAGGGCGGCGGCGATCCCACCTTCGGCCATCACGGTGTGCGCTTTGCCAAGTAGTGATTTGCAAACAAGTCCGACCTCGGCACCCGCCGCCGACGCTTCGATCGCCGCGCGTAGTCCCGCGCCGCCGGCGCCGATCACGAGCACATCGTGTTCATGCGTCTCGTAGTCAGCCATTCGCTAAATGATCCGGAAGTCGTGCCAAATTCCCATCGAGCAGAGGCGCACGTAAAGGTCAGTGAAACCGACCCAGAACAAACTCAGCCAGGCCCAAAGCATGTGACGCTGATTTAAGCAGGTGACGCAACGATATGTCTGAAACGACGATGTCGATCTTGCGAGTTGATCGCGGAAACCGCCGATCAAATGGCGGAGCGAATGGCAACCGAAAGTGTAACCGCTGAGCAGGACAACATTAATCGCAAGCACGATGGTGCCGACGCCGATGCCGAAAGAACTGCCGCCGGTCACCGGATTGTTGAACCAGAGGGCTTTCCAAACGTCGTAACTCAGAATCAAAATGAAAATGAGCGCGAGATACAAAAAATAGCGGTGCACATTTTGCATGATCAGCGGGAACGAACGCTCACCGAGATAAGTTTTGCGCGGTTCGCCGACCGTGCACGCGGGCGGGTCGGCCCAAAATGCTTTGTAATAGGCGCCGCGATAATAATAACAGGTGAGCCGAAATCCGCCCGGCGCCCAAAGAATTAGTAACGCCGGCGAAAAGATTAACCAGCCCGGCCACCAACTTGGTTTTGCCCCAAACCAACTGTGCGGCGAATCGCCGAAAAGCTCCGGCGAATAAAAGGGGGAGATGTAACTGCCGAAAAAATAATGAGCGCCCTGAAATGCCGCCCAGGTCGAATAAACAATAAAGGTCGACAATCCGAAAAAGACGAGCAGCGGTTGCAGCCACCAAACGTCGGCGCGCATTGTTTGACCAAAGGAACGGTGTGGAATCGTCGCCGTTGTCGATCCATTCATTGGCCGTCGGCTCCCTCGATCGGAAGTTTCGCTTTCTTCCATGCTTCCCAGCTGCCGGGAACATTCCAAAGCTCCTTGAACCCGGCCGGCTTCAAAATGCTCGCAGCGATACTTGAACGATAGCCGCTACCGCAATAGACAACGGTGGACTTACTACGATCGAGTTCGGCCATTCGCTTGTGCAGCTCGGGCACGAAAATGTGCCGCGCGCCCGGCACGTGTCCTTTTTTCCATTCACCGGGCCCACGAACATCGACAACCTGCAGCGACGATTTCCGCTCGTTCAATTCGTGGACGCTCATCTGGCCGATTCGTTCGATCGGAAATCCGGCGGCGTCCCACGACTTCATTCCATCGATCAGATATCCGGCAAATTTTGTGTAACCCGTCCGGACAAACAATCGCAAAATCTTTTCCAAATCGTCGTCGTCTTCGAGGACGAGAAGGATCGGTTTCTCGGGATCGAGCATCCAACCGGCCCAAACCGAAAGGATCGGCGAGCCGCCGATGTTGAGCGCGCCGGCGATGTGACCGCCGCCAAATGCGAGCATCGTTCGCACATCGACCAGTTGCGCGGCTTTCTTCTCCACGGTCGCCTTAAATGCTTTCGGCGGCAGTCCCGGCACGCGTGGCAAAGAGCCAAGCACTTCCGGTCCGTTCGCGTTTACCTTTTTCATTCGCGGATAATACGTCGGCACCGGCGGCGCGGTCGCCAGCGCATAGTCTGTGAATTTTTTCACGTCATCAAACTGGAGAAATTTATTGTGCCTGCGCTCGTAACCGATCGTGCTGGTCAAACGAGCGCCAATGTCCGCGCCGCACGGTGAACCGGCACCGTGATTCGGATAAATCATGATGTGATCGGGCATCTTGAGATAAAAATCGCGCAGGGTATGAAATTGTTGCTCGGCGAGCTGCTTGGTGTGTTTTTCGCCCAGTAAATCAGGGCGGCCGGCCGACGAAACGAAAAGCGAATCGCCAGTCAGAATTCCCCATGGTTCATCGGGAAGTTCCGTGTCGGCCAACAAATAAGCGACATGTTCCGGCGTGTGTCCCGGAGTATGTCGCGCGGTGATAAGCACTTCTCCAAAAGTAAAGCGATCACCGTCTTTAATTTTCTCGACCTCGAATTTGTATTCGGCCCCGCCTTCGTGACTCACAAAAATTTTCGCGGATTCCAATCGCGCACAGAGTTCGCGCGAACCGCTCACGAGATCAGCATGAATGTGCGTCTCGAAAATATGCGTGATCGCCACGCCCGCTTCCCGAGCCATGTCAATGTAAATGTCGCAGTCCGGCCGGGGATCGAACACCGCTGCAACGCCTTCATCATCGTCGCCGACCAGATAGGAAAGTTCTGCGATGCCCTGGGTCTGGACAGTCTTGAAAACGAGCGACACACCAAGAGTTAACGCGAAGGCGCACCGAACTTCAACAAGTTCGCGGGCACCTCACCTCATTCCTCTCCCCGAGCGAGAAGAGGGCGACGAAGTCGCCCGGTGAGGGTCGAATTGTCAGCGCACTTCGACCGTGATAGGCAGCAGGTGATTAATCATGTACGTGCCGCGGTCCGGGTCGCGTTCAGTCGGCTGTGTTTGGCCGTTTGAATCGGTCGCGCGCGCAGTGAGCGTTGCTTTGCCTGAACGAGCGGGTGTTTTCCAACTCCATTCCCAGAGGCGCCACGCGTCCGGTTTTGATTCGCCGAGCAATTTTGCTTCGTTCCAAGTGGCTTCGTCGTCGCTACTAATTTCGACTTTCGTAATTTCGCCGTTGCTCGTCCACGCCGCGCCATGAACGCGCACGTTTGAATTTGCCGGAACAGTTTCGCCCTCGCTCGGCTGCGCGATCTCGGCTTTGATTTGCATTTCGGAAAGCGGAACGAGCTCGGCGTTGTCCCCTCGCCTTTTCCAAAATGCGTAGTCGAGCGTTTGATAATAACCGTTGAACGGTCTGTCGGTGACAATAATTCGCTGGAGCCATTTGATCGACGCCATCGCGTACCAACCAGGAACAATCGCGCGTAGCGGAAAACCGTGTTCTGGTGGAAGATCGACGTCGTTCATTTTGTACGCGAGCAAGACGTCGTTCGCTTTTTCTAACGGAATGCTGCGCGCGAAGTTCAAGTCGCCCGCAGGACTTTTTGGATCTTCCAGTTTTCCACGATCCGCGCCTTCCAAAATCACTTCCCGCGCGGTCGGCTTAACTTTGGCGCGATCGAGCAAGATCGGCAAAGGAACACCAGTCCATGCGGCATTCCCGACCGCGCCAAGTCCCCATTGCACGCCTTTGACTTTCGGCTCGAGAAAATTTCGGTTGTTGCCGGCGCACTCGAGCGTGACCGGAACTTTCCTCCATGCAAGTTTGGTCAGTTCGTCGTAGTCGATTTCGAAAGGCTTCTCGACTTTGCCCTCAATCCGCAGCCGCCACTTGTTCTTGTCGATCTTCGGAATCGGAAAATGCGTCCGAACGTAAAACGATTTCGTCGGCGTAATAAAACCATCGAGCGTCTCAAACGGCATCTCGAGATTGAGCGGAGCTTCGCCGCGAACAATTTTGCCGTCGATGAATTGTTGCTCGCCTTGCATCGCCTCGCGCGTGATTAAACGAACGCTAAAGCGGGAATTGGGAATGGAAAATCGAAAATGAAAGTGGAGCCTAGGGGATTACGCACACCCTGCTAGTACATCCCGCTAGTGATGCCCTCTTGTTAGATGTCGGCTCCATTTTTCAAAGTGGAGCCTAGGGGATTACGCACCCTGCTAGTGCATCCCGATAATGATGCCCTCTTATTAGATGTCGGCTCCATTTTTCAACGTGGAGCCTAGGGGATTCGAACCCCTGACCTCCTCAATGCCATTGAGGCGCTCTACCAACTGAGCTAAGACCCCGCTTGCGAAGGAAAATCGACTCGGAATGTATCGGCAAATCCTCTTTGCGCACTGATTTTTTACCTGTAGTTTCGAGCCGGACAAGGAGTGAGAATCGCCGAAAAAGGCGGCAGCCAGCAAAGGGGAAGATGACGGTAGTCAGGGCGACGGCAGAAGGCAGACGTGACCGGTTATTTGATGTCACTGGGAGGCTGCGGAGAGCGTCGTCGACGCGCGTCCACAGAGGAATCCTCCAAATTGTCCTGTACATCGGTCTTGCGCTCGTCCGGTCACCGTTAGCGCGAGCCCAAGATGCGGCCCCGACCGTTCTTCCGGAACCGACGCCTCTTCCGGAACTTTCAAAGAGGACGGAGGCAACGCCAATGGCAATGCCTGACGCGGAGAAGCCAAGCATCGAAATTTCAGCCGGGACACCAAGTGAAAAGCCTGCTCCGATTGTTAAGCAGACGCCTGATCCAAAAACGCTGGCAACGCCCGCTGCGACAGTGGAAAGAAAGACACCTGTAAGGCCGACCATTGTGCAACCGGAGGTGCCCGAACCCAAAGCGCCCGAATCTACCCCGGCGATCCCGATAACATTGTCGGCTCTAAAAGCTGTGGCAATTAATGCTCCTCTTCCCGATTATCCATACCAAGCGAAGAATGCCCATATAAGTGGTAGCGGTGTTTGCGTTCTGGTCGTCGATACCGCGAGCGGCAGGGTTACCAGCGCGACGATGGCACGAAGCACAGGCAACCAAATTCTCGATAAGGTGACAACCAACACGCTGAAAAGGTGGCGGTTCAAACCAGGAACGCTGTCGCAAGTTCAAGTGCCAATCACTTATGAATGAGATTATTATTCCGGGGCCGGCGGGTAGGTGGTAACAAGTTGGAGTCCGAGCTCGCCGCGAACGGACCACATTGCTGGCATTTGAGAGCACGTGGGGGAAACATGGGCGCAAATACCCGACCATTGGTGCCATTGAAGCGCTCTACCAACTGAGCTAAGACCCCGAAACGAACTCAGACTTTAGATTTTCGAGCGCCGATTGCAGCTAGCGTGCGATGATGGAAAGTCCTCGCTTCCGCAGGAATGAAAGCCAAGAGCACGATTCTTCTACTCTACATCGCTTGGGTAATTGCAGCGGTGATGCTCGTTTTCGCTGCGGCTGAGAAACAGCCTGACAGTTTTTACACTTTGCTGCGCTGGGTTTGCTGTGCGGTGTTTGCTTATTCTGCGGTCACATCTTTTCAAATGAAGCGCATGTTGTGGCTGTGCATTTTTACCACGCTGGCGATTATATTTAATCCAATCTTCGTCCTCCAGCTCGATCGTAACCAGTGGATCATTGCCGACTGGTTTTCAATCGGCGCGATGGTTATTGCCGCCGTTGTCTTTTGGAAACGTTCAAGAACCTGATCGGATTGGCACGTTTTCTTATGCCTGTATCAAACCCACAAAGGAGTTCCCACATGAAACGCATTATTCCTTACAGAGTCATCAATATTGCGCTGCTCGCATAATCTTCAGTTTCCAGTAACGATCTACTGAAAGGATCGCGCGCTATTGCGCGCGTAGATTTCTTCAATCCCGTTGATCAACTCGGGAATGTTGATCGGCTTGGCGAGAGATCGATGCCCTTGGATGCGGAGGCCAGTTTTTGTCTCAGGTTCCGTAACTAGCGCGGTGAGAAAGATGATCGGCGTTCTCTGCAATTCCGGATCGGCTTCGATTTGTGCGGCTACTTCGCCTCCGTCTGTCTTTGGCATCATGATGTCTAGCAAGATCACGTCCGGTTTAAAATTCTGGGCACTTTGATGGGCCTTTGTAGCGTCGTTCTCTTCGAGCACGAGATAGGAGCCGGCCTTTTCGAGAAGTATTTTGACCAGGTTGGTGCTTTTCCGGTCGTCATCAATAATCAGGATACGTCGCTTTTCTTTGACCGCCGACCTGGCGATTGCATCGATCTCAGACTGATCAAACCAATAAACGCGACACAACGGTGGATCCTGACTAACAATGTACGAAGCATTAACATTGAATCCGTTCGCGTTTTCGATGACTTGCATTACACCCGATACTTCCGAATCTATTCCGTCCCTCACTGGCCTGAACGTCACAGTCCGTCCGTCAATCTTCTCAGCAGGCATTGGCAGCTTAACCGTCGGCGGCCGGTATCTCATACGTGAGAAGATCAGACTGCACTTGGTTCTAGCAAGGCGATTTTCGAGCGCCGCTTGCAACTAGCGAGCCACGATCGAAATGTTCGCACGTTGTGCGAGATCGACAATCGCGTCGCGTTCGAGCAACAACGTTTTTCCTGATTCGATTGCGATGACGCGCAGCTTTGATTCAGCAGCCACTTTGACCGTCTCAATCCCGATCACTGGAACGTCGAAGCGCATGTCCTGATTTGGCTTGGCTACCTTGATCATAACTGCGCCTTCGCGCGCGAGTGCGCCGCCGCGTTTGATTGCGTCGTTCGTTCCTTCGAACGCTTCAACCGCCAGGACGGTTCCGTTTTTGACGATAATGGTTTGGCCGATGTCGAGCCGCGCGATTTCCTTCGCGACACTCCAGCCAAGATCGACATCATCCTCTTCGGCGCGCGATAAGTTTGCTCCGGCGATTAAACCTTTCGCAGCGAGTTCATTTTCCAGGAAAGTTGTCGCCGGCAAAAGGTCGATGTCCACCTTGGCGAGCTCGTCTGCAATCGCGGCGAAAATAGATTCCGCGTTGCGCTGTTTAAGTTTGGCGAGCACCACCAAAGCCCTCACATCGGGCCGCAAATCGAAAAGGTTCTTCGGCGCAATCTGACCAGCCATGATCGCGCGATGAACTTCGTGCTCGCGAAAAAATTTGAGCAGTCGCCCCAATTGTCCGACCCGCAACCACTCAACAACATCGACATGTTGCGAAATCGCCGGATCGGTTTCGTCGGTGAACGCGGCCGCGACGATTTTCTTTACGCCTCCTTTGCGAGCGGCGGCAGCCAGAATCCGTGGATAAACGCCGTTGCCCGCGATGATTCCGAGAATCTCCGGTGTTTGCACAGCGATAACTTAGCAGAACAAAGACTGTTTCTGCGAGACGCAGAAACCAACACGCGAGACGCGTGCGCTATCCATGGTGGCGACGGCGTTTGACGTGCAATTGCGCAAGTGCTTTTTGCAGCGATGCCTGAATAGCGGCGACTTCTTCCGCGGTGTGATCTTCTTTCATCGCTGCCTGCGCACGTTCCACAGCCTTTTCCGCCGCGGCGATGTCGATCTTTTCAGACTCAAGCGCCATGTCGGTCAAAACTGAAACGCCGTCCGCTTTGATCTCGACGAAACCTTCGCCAACCGCCATCGCAGTTTCACGTCCATCTTTGACTACGCGCAGCTCGCCCGGTTTCAAAGTCGTCAGCACCGGCACGTGTTTCGGATAAATACCGAGCTCGCCTTCGGAACCGGGCAATGTGACCATGTCCACGTCCTCGGAATAAATTTTCTCTTCCGGCGTAACGATTTCCAATTTCAGAGTGGCCATGGATAAAGTTAAGAGGTTGCAAGAGTTACAAAGATGAACTGCGAATTGGGATACATTTTAACGATGTAACGATTCAACAATTTAACCCTCTTTGATCATGTCTATGTTGCCCTTCATGTAGAAGTTCGCTTCGGGAACTTCGTCATGTTTGCCATCGAGAATTTCTTTGAACCCGCGCACTGTTTCGGAGATCGGAACGTACTGGCCTTTGGTACCGGTGAAGACTTCGGCCACGTGAAATGGCTGGCTCAAAAATCTTTGAATCTTGCGCGCGCGATAAACGGTGAGTTTGTCCTCCGGACTTAGTTCGTCCATTCCAAGAATGGCGATGATGTCCTGCAAATCTTTGTAGCGTTGCAAGACTTTCTGTACGCCGCGTGCGACGCCGTAATGTTCTTCGCCGACAATTTCGGGCGCGAGCGATTTGGATGTCGAAGCCAGCGGATCGACCGCCGGATAAATTCCAAGTTCAGCGATTGAGCGCTCGAGCACGATCGTCGAATCCAAATGCGCGAACGTGTTCGCGGGCGCGGGATCGGTCAGATCGTCCGCTGGAACATAGACCGCCTGGAACGAAGTGATCGAACCTTTCTTGGTCGAGGTGATTCGCTCCTGTAAATCGCCCATCTCCGCCGAGAGCGTCGGCTGATAACCAACCGCGCTCGGCGTCCGGCCTAACAAAGCCGAAACTTCCGATCCGGCCTGTGAGAATCGAAAGATGTTGTCGATGAAAAGAAGCACGTCCTGATTGCGTTCGTCCCGGAAAAATTCCGTCATCGCAAGCGCGGACAACCCGACGCGCAAACGCGCGCCCGGTGGCTCGTTCATTTGGCCGAAGACCATCCCCACTTTCGACTTTGACAAATCTTTTTGATCGATCACGCCCGCGTCGCTCATTTCCTTGTAAAGATCGTTGCCTTCCCGGCTCCGTTCGCCCACTCCCGCGAACATGGAAACCCCGCCGTGGCCTTTGGCGATGTTGTTGATCAGCTCCATGATCACAACCGTTTTACCGACGCCGGCACCGCCGAACGCACCGACCTTGCCGCCTTTCGAGAATGGACAAATCAGGTCGATGACTTTGATTCCGGTCTCGAGGATCTGGACTTTCGTATCCTGTTCGGTCAGTTGCGGCGCTGGGCGATGGATCGGATAGCGCTTGGTAAATTTTACCGGGCCACGATTATCGACCGGATCGCCGGTGACGTTGAACAAACGGCCGAGCACGCCTTCGCCCACCGGCACACTGATCGGGCCACCGGTGTCTTTCACGCTCATCCCGCGCTTCAAACCTTCGGTCGAAGACATGGCGATCGAGCGGACCCAGTTTTCACCGAGATGCTGTTGCACTTCGAGCGTAAGCTTAGTCGGGTTGCCGTTGACTTCGTATTCGATCTCGAGCGCGCTATAAATTTTCGGCAACTGTTTCGTGTCCGAAAATTCGACGTCCACCACGGGACCGATCACTTGAACGATGTTTCCTTTATTCATAAATCTGAACTAACCGCCGAGCGCCATTTGCGCGGTCGCGATCTCGAGCAACTCGGTCGTGATGCCGGCCTGGCGCATCTTGTTGTATTCGAGCGTGAGATCCTTGATGAACTGGTTCGCGTTGTCGGTCGCGTTTTTCATTGCCACCATGCGGGCGCTGTGCTCAGACGCGCGCGCGTCGAGGATCATTTGGAAAACCTCATGCTGGATGTAAAAGGGCAACATCACGTCGAGCACGACCTCGGCACTTGGCTCGAAGACATAACCGAGCATTGGATCGACATCTTCGGCCGCGCCCTCGGCTGATTCGCTCTTACGCAAATCGAAACTGCTGATCGGCAACAACGTCTCCATAACCGGCCGCTGATTGATTGTGTTAATAAAATGCGTGAAGAGCACAGAGACCTTGTCGACGTCGCGGTTGAGGAATTTCTCGGTGCAAAATTTCGAGACGGCTTTGGTTTCGACAAAACTCGGCGAGTCCTTCAATTCGAAGTCGGCCAACAACTCGCGCTTCGTTCGCGCCACGAACTGCCGCGCCTTTTTTCCGGTAACGACGAACACCGTTTTAGTCTGATCGAAATTTGCTGCTTCGCGAAAAAGATTGGTGTTAAGAGCGCCGGCCAAACCTTTGTCGGTGCTGATAATCAGGACGAGCTCCTTTTTTACGTCGCGAATCTGAAGCAGCGGATGCAGCGTCGAATCGGTCCGCTTTTGCAATGAAACTAGCACTTTGTTCATCAACGCGGCATACGGACGGCCGGCCAAAGCATGTTGCTGCGCGCGGCGCATCTTCGAAGCCGCGACCATCTGCATCGCCTTGGTAATTTGGGCGGTGTTACGGATCGATTTGATCCGGCGCCGTATGTCTTGCGTGTTTGCCATTGTTCGTTAGGCCAAAATCATTGCCAGGTCGTTTTGAATTCCTCGAGCGCGGCTTTGAGTTGCGACTCGAGATCTTCATCGAGCTGCTTCTTCTCGCGAATTGACCGCAGCAAACCTTCCTTCCGCGTTTGCAGCCAGTCTTGCAGCTTCAATTGAAACTCTTTCACGCGGTCGACTGGCACAGGATCGACATACCCATTTTGCATTGCCCACATCACCGCGACCTGTTCTTCAACTGGGATCGGGTTGTATTGCTTCTGCTTGAATAGCTCTACGATGCGCTGACCGCGCTCGAGACGAGCTTTGGTCGCCGCATCCAGATCTGAACCGAACTGCGCGAATGCGGCCAGCTCGCGGAATTGGGCGAGGTCGAGCTTCACTTTGCCGGCCACTTGTTTGATCGCCTTGATCTGCGCGGCGGATCCAACGCGACTCACCGACAAACCTACCGAGATCGCGGGACGAACGCCCTGGTAAAATAAATCCGTCTCCAGATAAATCTGTCCGTCGGTGATTGAGATGACGTTCGTCGGGATGTAAGCCGACACGTCCCCCGCTTGAGTCTCGATGATCGGCAATGCGGTCAGCGAGCCGCCGCCGAATTCCTCCGCAATACGCGCGCTGCGCTCAAGCAAACGCGAATGCAAGTAAAAGACGTCGCCGGGATACGCTTCGCGGCCGGATGGCCGTTTCAGCACCAGCGAAACCTGCCGATACGCCACCGCGTGTTTCGACAAATCGTCATAAATGATGAGCGCGTCCATTCCGTTGTCCATGAACCACTCGCCCATCGCCGCACCAGCAAACGGCGCCAGATACTGATTCGTCGCCGTGTCCGACGCCGGTGCCGAGATGATTGTCGTGTAAGGCATAGCGCCTTCGCGCTCGAGAACGTCGAGTGCACGGGCGACGTTGGAATTCTTCTGACCGACCGCGACATAAATGCAATAAAGCGGCCGATAATTTTTGTCGCCTTCGTCCTCCGCGGCTTTGTTCAGACGCGCCTGACTGATGATGGTGTCGAGCGCGATCGTCGATTTTCCCGTCGCGCGGTCGCCTATGATCAATTCCCGTTGACCGCGGCCGATAGGAATCATCGCGTCGATGGCCATGATGCCTGTCTGGACGGGTTGGCTAACACTGCGGCGCTTGATCACACCAGGCGCAATTTTTTCGAGTGGATAAAATGTTTCAGTCTTGATCGACCCCTTGTCATCGAGAGGTTGTCCGAGCGTATTGACCACGCGTCCAAGAAGCGCTTTGCCAACAGGGACTTGGAGAAGTTTTCCCGTAGTTTTCGCTTCGTCGCCTTCGGAAACTTTCGTCGTATCTCCGAGCAAAATCGCGCCGACTTCGGTCTCCTCCAGGTTCAATGCCAGACCGAACACCCCGCTTGGAAATTCGATCATCTCGTTAAGCATTACGTCGCTTAATCCTTCGATCCGGGCGACGCCGTCACCGGTTTCGCGGACGACTCCGATATTGCTTTTGGTCGCCGATGTTTTTAGCCCGGCAATTTTCGTTTCAATCTCTTCAAGGATACTGCTCATGTTTTTAGTTGATTAAAATTGTTGCTGGAGGCGTTCCAATCGGTTGCGCAGTGTGCCGTCCCAAACATCGCTTCCTACGCGGACACGCACGCCGCCGAGAAGCGTTGGGTCGACAACGAACTCAGTGGTCAAGTCGCTACCGTATTTTCTCTTCAGCCGCGCGACAATTTCGCCCGCTGTCTGCTGGCTCAGTTGGGTTGCGCTCTCAATTCTGGCATGTCGCTTTTCAATCTCGAGTCGAAGCAGGCGCTTGTAGTACTGTAAGACGTCCATGAAATGGCGCGGACGCTTTGCGATTAATGATTGCACGAGCGACGCGATCTTGCCGCGATCGAGTTGCCCGTCGGTAAAACTGGCGTGCAACAGTCCCCGGGAAAGCTGGCGAATTTCCTTGTTAATCTTCATCCGGCAACCTGGCGCGCGGCTTCTTCTTGCAGGCGCTTCTCGTCCTCGGGCGTGAGCACCTTGCCGGTGACCTTTGCAGTTGTATCGATTACCAACCGGCCAAGTTCTCGTTTCAGATTTTGCATTTGCCGTTCGTGCTCGAATGCTGCCGCTTCCTTGGCCTTGGCGACAATTTGTTCGGCGGCAGCGATTGCTTCCTGCTGTTTCCGCTCGGCCAGATGCGCGCTGCTCTCGCGCGCTTCGTCGATCATTCTTTGCGCATCAGCGTTCGCCTTTGCCACAATTTCCTGATAGCGCTTCTCTGCTTCAGCGAGTTCCTTTCGGATCTTCTCCGCGTTGAGCTGACCTTCTTCAATTTTTCGCCGGCGATCTTCGAGCACGGCCAGAATCGGCTTGTAAGCGAATTGGCGGAGCAAAACCACGACGATGCAAAAGCTAATAACCTGGGACAGAAAAAGTTCCCACTTCCAGCCGAACGTATCGGCGGTATCGCGCAACGTCTCGGAAAAACCTCCCGCTGCGGCGGCAATGATCGGGTTCATCAATTTAGCACTCGAGCACGAGGGCCATCACCCTCATGCTCGGAATGCTCAGTGACCCAGCAGGAACAACGCGTAGAACACGATCGCTTCAGTGAAGGCGATCGCAAGAATTCCGTGCACCAGAACCTGCGTAAAGGCGCCGGGATTTCGGCCGACAGCCGTCGCCATTCCCAGGCCGGTGAGACCTACGCCGATTCCTACGCCCATCGCGGCGAGGCCGACGTGAATGCTTCCGGTCATTTCTGCTAGTAGTGGTAATATCATAGTTTCGTTTTTGTTTGGTTCGGCGACCTCACTTTAAAGTCGCCTAAATTTTCAATGCGCGCGCTCCGGGCCATGGTCATGCTGCGCGATTAACATCGTGAAAACCGCTGTCAAAAGCATAAAGACGAGCGCTTGGACAATGCCGACGAGGATTTCCATAAAATAAAACGGAAGCGGCAAAAACGGCGCGAGGTACGGGTTCATCGTCGACATCGCCTCCAGAATACTTTCACCGGCGTAAATGTTCCCAAAAAGTCGAAAGCTCAGCGAAATCGGCCGGAAAAGAATCGAAATCACTTCGAGCCAGCCGACCATGAAGAAAATCACTGCCATCAGGATTTTCAAAACTCCCGTGGTCTCGCCTTTTGGGGCAAAGAGATGTCTTAAAAAACCCCCAACCCCTTGCGCTTGAAGGGCCCAGACGATCCAAAGCAAAAAGAAAATGGCAGCCATCGCCGTCGTCATGTTCAGATCTGCGTTGCCGCCGCGGAGAAGTGGCCGGTCAATGTGGAAAGCGCCGTTCGTATCGTAATGTCCCCAGCCAATCGTTCCGACGCCGGGGATAAGGCCAAACCAGTTCACGAATAAAATAAAGATAAAAATCGTCGCGAAAAACCAAAAAGTTTTCCGGACCAGCTCGCGCCCGATGATTCCCTCAAGAAAATTATAGAGACTCTCCACCAGCCATTCCCAGAAATTTTGGATGCCGCTCGGGATGGGTTTGATCGTGCGCGTCGCGATCTGCGCAAAAACGATGATGCCGGCAGCAACGATCCAGGTCACGAGCATCGAATTTGTGACCGCGAACTTGCCTATCTCAACGATCGGAGCCGGTTTTAGCGGGACACCTTCATGCTCAGCCTGCGCTGGCGCTGCGGTTTCCGCCGCGAATGCAGAGCTCGCCAACGCTGCACTGAACATCAGCGCCAGGATCGACATCAGTAAATAACGGTTGCGCATTTCGGTGTTAGCCAAGGCACGGCTCTCTTCGCCGTGATCTCTCGCGCTCCGAAGTCGAGCCGCGAATCTTGACGCAGTTACCAAAGCTGTTTTTGCGCGAATGACAAGCGACTTTCCGGGAAAAAATGTAGCCGCGTCGCTCTCCGACGCGTGCGCGTTTCGCAGAGGAAACGGCTACAGTTCGAGCCATTCCGCGAGCTTCTTTTTTAGCTCGTCGATCCCCTCGCCTTTCGCTGCCGAGATTGGCACGATGTCGATCTTCGGAAATTTCCTGCGCAGTGCATTGAGATTTTCCTGCGCGTTGGGCAAATCCATTTTGTTCGCGATCACAAACCAGGAACGCTGGGACAACAGCGGATCGTAAAGATCGAGCTCTTTGCGCAGTTGTTGCACGTCTTCGACTGGATTGCGCCCTTCGCTTCCCGCAACATCGACAACGAACAAGAAAATCCGGCAGCGCGTGATATGTCGCAAGAATTCATGACCCAGTCCGAGTCCGCGATGCGCCCCTTCAATCAAACCGGGAATGTCTGCTATCGCTGTCCGCCGATATTCGGAAAATTCCACTACGCCGATGATTGGATGCAGCGTCGTGAACGGATAGGCCGCAACTTTCGGCCGGGCGGCGGAAATTTTTCGGAGCAAGGTCGATTTGCCGGCGTTCGGATAGCCGACAAGCCCGGCATCAGCGATCGTGCGCAGTTCAAACAAGAAGTGCCCTTGCTCGCCTTCTTCGCCTTCGGTGTATTCGCGCGGTGCCCGATTGCGAGAACTTTTGAAATGCACATTCCCCTTCCCACCCGCGCCGCCGCGACGAAGGACAAACTCCTGACCGTCGCGCGTAAGATCGATAAGTGGTTCGATTGCTGATTGCTGATTGCTGATCGCTGATTCATCGGAATTCGGCGCTAAACGTTGGGCGTTGGGCGTTGGGCGTTTTCTGTCTTCTGCTGGCCAAACGATTGTTCCCACCGGAACCTTCACGATCTTCGACGGCGCGGAGCGGCCATGCATTTTCTTTCCCATTCCGTGTCCGCCGTTCTTTGCTTTGATGATCGGCTCGTAGAAAAGGTCCGAGAGATTGTCAACATGCCGATCCGCGCGCAGAATGACGTCGCCGCCACGACCGCCGTCTCCGCCATCGGGTCCACCTTTCGGCACAAATTTCTCCCGCCGAAAGCTCACCGACCCGCGCCCGCCACTGCCCGCTTGTGCAAAAACTTTGATCCGATCGACAAACATTACTCGTTTTTCCGTTAAACAATTGGAGCTTTCATCCGTCGAAGTATTTATGCGACTCCAACGACTAAGCTTAATCGGTTTCCTTGCATTTGCTGGGTTTTGCTGCGCTCAAACATCGCTGACGCCAATGCCTGTGCCTGAAACAGGTGACACAGGAATTGAAGGCGTGATCACGGTTGGACCAACTCACGGTGGCCCGGTTCGACCCGGCATGCCCAGTTCGGCGCCGCTGGCGAATGCGACTTTCGTTGTCGCTAATGAAAGCAACGCGGTCGCAGAGTTTACGACTGACAATCAAGGTCATTTCAAAGTTTCTCTCCCGCCCGGTCATTACACCGTGACAAAGAAAGAACGGCAAAAGGGAATCGGGCGCTATGGACCGTTCGACGTCGAGGTTGTCGCCGGCCAGATGACGAAAGTCGAATGGCAATGCGACACCGGAATGCGCTCAGCAACGTGATGTTGCATTCAGAATCACGAGTGTAGCTCACCGCCGCGCTCCGGTCTCGGTTTTGTCCTGTGCCTGCATCACGCCTCGAATCTTCGCGCCGGGATCGAGTTGCTCGACGGTTTGTTCGTCTTCGTTTGCGGCAAGGTGCGCTTTCCGATGGCGAAGACGGTCTAGTCGGCTCGCTTTTTACTTCACCCAGTTTGGCGGCCGCTTTTCGTTGAACGCCGCGATGCCTTCGCGCGCTTCGGCGGATTCGCGCGCTTGCATGTGATGCTTCAAGGCGAGATCGACATCTTGCTTTACCGACGTCGCCCAAAGTTCCTCGATTACGCGCTTGGTTTGCGCGACCGCGTTGGGCGCGCCTTGCAAAACTGAATCGGCAAACTTTTGCGCTTCATTGATCAATTGACCAGGCGCAACCACGCGATTGACCAGGCCAATCGCGTGCGCGCGTTCGGCATCGATCAATTCGCCTCCAAGCACGAGTTCACGCATGTTGCGCTCGCCCACTTGCCGTCGCAAAAACGTCATCACTAATCCGGCAACCAAACCGCGCCGAACTTCCGGATAGCCGATCTTCGTTTTCTCTGCGGCAACGACGAAATCGCAGGCCGACATGATTCCCGCGCCGCCGGCAACTGCGGCGCCGTGAACCGCCGCAATCGTCACAAGACGCGTTTCGGCAAGCGTGATCAAAGTTTTCGCGACCAATTCGGCGGTCATCTGCGCCTTTTTCAAATCGGCGGCTTCCTTCAAATCGAGCCCGGTGCAAAACGCTGCGCCCGCGCCACGCAAAATCAAGACACGCTCGCGCGGTTCATCCGAAGCAACTCTGATCGCAGCGATTAATTCATTCAGCAGCTCGATTGTTAGCGAGTTGCGGCGCTCGGAACGGTTCAAAGTCACCACCGTAATCTGCGGACTCTGTTTCTCGATCAGAACGACTGGCATGCGATTGCCGATCTAAACTTGAATGACACCCGTGTGGAAGCGCGCTTTCGGCATTGGACGCGCCACGTATTGAAGCAACTGAATCAAGGCCTCGCGCGTTTCGTGCGGCTGAACAATAGCATCGACCCACCCACGCGCCGCGCCGTAGCGAATGTCCGTCTGCTCTTCGTAACTCTGTTTCACTTTTTTGCGAAGCGCGTCGAGCTCTTCATGCGACGCCTTTTTATCGCCGCGTTCGCGAGCGCGCGCGAGAATTGAAAAAACTGTGTCCGAAGCCTGGGCCGCGCCCATCACCGCGTAACGCGCAGTCGGCCACGCCACGATGAATCGCGGATCGTAGGCTTTGCCACAAAGCGCGTAGTTGCCTGCGCCAAACGAACCGCCGACGACCACGGTGATTTTGGGAACAATTGAATTGCTGACCGCGTTCACGAGTTTCGCGCCACTCCGAATGATGCCGCTTTCTTCCGCGTCGCGACCGACCATGAATCCGGTCACGTCCTGGAAAAAAATGATCGGCAATCCAACTTGATTGCAATCCATCACGAACCGAGCGGCTTTGTCAGCGCTGTCCGAATAAATAACGCCGCCCAACTGAATTCCTTCTTTTTTCGTGCGCACTTGCAGTCGTTGACTCGCCACAATGCCAACCGGCCGACCGGCAATACGCGTGTAAGCTGTCACCAGCGTTTTGCCATAATCGGCTTTGTATTCGTCGACTGAATTTGAATCGACAACCGCAGCGATCAGGTCGCGCGCATTGTAATTTTTTTGACCATCGAGGCTGACAAGATCATAAACCGTGTCCGGGTTTTTCGCCGTTTTGAAAACTTTCCGGTCGATCTTGGAATCAGCCGCGCTTTGCGCCTCGGGCAAAAGAGCAACGAGCGAGCGCAAGCGTTTCAAACATGATTCATCGGTCTTCTCGTAAAAATCGACCGTGCCGCTGATTTCCGAATGCATCTTCGCGCCGCCGAGTTCTTCTTGTTCGACCACCTGACCAATCGCGGCTTTGACCAGCGACGGACCGGCGAGATAAAGCCCGCTCCCTTCGGTCATCAAAATCTTGTCGCAGAGTACAGGCAGGTAAGCGCCGCCCGCAACGCAGTTTCCCACGATGGCGGCGAACTGCGGAATTCCGGCCGCGGAAATGACTGAGTTGTTTCGAAAGATCCGGCCGAAATCGTCCTCGTCCGGAAAAATCTCGTCCTGCATCGGCAAAAAGACGCCGGCGGAATCGACCAGATAAATAATTGGCAGCGAACATTCGAAAGCGATTCGCTGTGCGCGCAAAAGTTTTTTCACCGTCGCGGGAAAGAACGCGCCTGCCTTGACGGTCGCGTCGTTCGCGATGAGCATGCATGGAACGCCCGAGACATTTCCGATGCCGGCGATAGCTCCGGCGGCGACAATGTTCCCCCACTCTTCGTACATTTTGTAGGCCGCCCAGAGTCCGATCTCGAAAAATTGCGCGTCTTTGTCGAGAAGCTGACCGATCCGTTCCCGCGCCGGCAAGCGGCCGAGTTTGCGTTGCCGCTCAAGTCCGGCCTTCCCGCCGCCCTGGCGCAGGAGCGCCTCCTGTTTTAGAATTTCGCGGCAAAAATCCCGCACCGGCTCACCGGAAGATGTCGATGTTCGGGCCATGTGCGAACGACGCTTTAATCCGCGAAGCCGACCGAATCAAGCTGTCCCCGAGTGAACTGCACCCGACTTGAACCTAATAAATGTCTGTCTCGGTAGAATAACCCGAGTCGCCGCGAATCGAGCGCAAGCGCGCGCGACTGCCGCGTTCCGATTCCGGGCGGTTGATCCGCTCGAGTGCGATTTTGACAAGGAACGGGACCGCCGCCAAAGCGCCGACCGACATCAGCGCGATTGCAGCTGTTTGTCGGGCCGGCCGTTTAATTTTGTCGGCGACCAGCATTCCGATTCCAAGCCCAAACGCGGTGCGCGTCAGCGAGAGCAAATTATCCAGCGGAACCTGTTCGCCTGTTTTTGGAATGGATACGGAGAGGGACATCGGCTACTTATAAGTCGCGTTGGGGAAAAAGAAACCGGGAAATCTCCGTGCTGGCGTGATCTCCGCTATTAGCAGCTTCTGACATGTCAAATCCGATCTATGCCCTCATTCTCGCCGGCGGCAGCGGCGAGCGTTTCTGGCCGTTGAGCCGACGTAATCGTCCGAAGCAATTGCTGCGCCTCGTTTCCGAACGCACTTTGTTGGAGAAAACAATCGCGCGATTGGAAGGCCTGGTCCCGAGCGACCGCATTCTCATTCTCACCAACGTCGACCAGGAAAAAGCTGTTCGCGATTTACTCAAAGCTTTTCCAAAGCAAAACATCATCGCTGAACCGGCTAAGCGCGACACCGCGGCGGCGGTCGCGCTTGGGGCCGGCTGGATCGCGGGGCGCAACCATGCGGCAACGATGCTGGTGTTGCCGGCCGATCACGTCATTGTCGATCGCGCCGCCTTTCAAGACACGATGCGCACCGCCGCGGCCGCGGCTGAAGAAACCGGCGCACTGGTTATCATCGGCATCAAACCGACCTGGGCCTGCCCCGGTTTTGGTTATATTGAACAAGGCGAACAAGTGCGCTTGCATGGCGAGGGCAAAATCGCAGTGCATCGCGTCGTTCGCTTTCGCGAAAAGCCCAATGTCGATCTTGCCGAATCTTTTTTGCGAAAAGGAAATTTTCGCTGGAACGCGGGAATGTTTGTCTGGTCGGTCCCGAGCGTTTTGAGCGAATTTAACCGCCACGCGCCGGAATTGGCTGATTTCATCTCACAAGTCCGGTCTTCGAAAGATCTCGATAAGACTTTGCGCGAACGATTCGA
>Ga0209055_1000886_pt1 | contig 20220 bp, 25 predicted proteins | sample GraSoiAngelo_110_FD_185875 | JGI IMG/M metagenome (GOLD analysis project Ga0209055, IMG submission 185875) | Grasslands soil microbial communities from the Angelo Coastal Reserve, California, USA - 14_0903_12_30cm (SPAdes) (version 2) | ecosystem: Environmental > Terrestrial > Soil > Grasslands ... | reverse complement strand
TCCGCCCTTGGAGCTCTCGCTCGCCTTTTCGATCGCCTTGTGGTACGGCATGATCACGTGGGCTGCCTGGCTCACAAAGAGGTGGCCCTCGGTGCGCACGCCCTTCGCCCGGAGGCCATCCAGCTCTTCGATCAGGGCTGCCGGGTCCACTACCACGCCGTTCCCGATCACGCAGGTCGTGCCCCGGTACAGGATCCCAGACGGGATGAGGTGGAAGACGAAGGTCGTCCCCCCTTTGACCACCGTGTGGCCGGCATTCGAACCGCCCTGATACCGCACCACCATGTCGGCATCGCGGGCCAGGAGGTCCACGATCTTTCCCTTGCCCTCGTCGCCCCACTGGGTACCGACCACGACTAACGTGCCCATCTTCCCCCTATTTTTCTGGACATAAAAAAAGCCCCAACCAGATCGGCTAGAGCTCCCACGCCACATCAGTCTAGGCGCCTACTTGCGGCTTGTCAACACACTTTCAAGGCTCGGTGGTTTCCTTGACTCTCCCGAAAACCGGATGATAAGATGCCTTGCGGTTGGGGCTGTAGCGCAGTTGGGAGCGCGTCAGACTGGCAGTCTGAAGGTCGCGGGTTCAATCCCCGCCAGCTCCACCAAATCTTCTCCTGACTTCTGGCTTCCAGTCTCATCACAACTTGACAGGTCCCGATGGGTGGCTTAGTCTTCCTCCATTCGTTAAGGGTGGCACACACCTGGAGCCGGTCAACCTCTGCGGAGTTTCTGGAGAGGAGGCAAAGCATGAAGACCTATGCAGTTCGGATCGTGGTGATAACCTTGGCTCTAGCTGGCTGTCTGGCACCGGTCACATGGGCCGCTGAACAGGACAGCAACCACAGTCTGGCCGCCGACCTGGGGCTTGGCCTGGCCAGCTTCGTCTGCTCGGTCCCGTATGGTGCAGCCAAGGTCTCGACGGCGATCCTGGGCGGGATCATGGGAAGCTTCACTTACGTCCTGTCCGGATTCGACAAGCGGGCTGCTGATTCGGTCTGGTACACGACGATCAAAGGCGACTACATCGTGACACCGGACCATCTACGCGGGAATAGAGGCCTCCACTTCACGGGTGTTCCGCCGGAGAACGCCAAGTACGGAAGCTGACTGGTCCGCTTGGCGTGCGCAGGAAACACAACCAATTGGGATTGCCTCCCTGTAGCTAGGCCTCGTAGCCGCCACGATTAAAAAGGCGGACTGGATGGGCAGAAACAAGTCACTCCCTGCGGGACTCCTGCCCGTAGCACTATGTGACCACGGGGAGGCTTTCCCAAGGGTATCCCCCAAGCAGGGTGGCGTGAACGGCTGGGTAGCGGCTGTTTAAGTCAGGTTACTCAGGTTATGCCGGGGTGCCGCTTTCTGATTTCGAGGGGCGTTTGTCGAGAGGGTCCATCTAGATTCACCTGTCCCCTTGAAGACTGTGCCAGCGTTCCTCTCCCCTCTCTACGCTTGCTATCTCGAATCCGACGCGCTTATCTTCCCCTTGTGTGGGATGGATATACACCGGTCGAGCCCGTAGGGTGATAGAGCCGGTAATGTTGATAATAACCTCTCCCACCGCGCTCAACTGGGCTTCGCCAGGAACTAATAGAGCGAGGCCAGAATACGACACATCTATCATTGTTCCCAGGATCTGCCTCTCCTGCCACGCGAGGCGACAAGGGACAGAAAGCGTTCGCCGTGGGTACTCGCGCCCTGAGAGTTCTTCTGTCATACTCGTAGACGACAAGCAAACAGAATGCCAGGAGTGCCACTTGGAACGGCAATGAGCATGAGATCCCCTCTTCCGAGAAGACACATTCAGGTGAATCCCTGAAGACACATTCAAGTGAATACCTGAAGACACGATCGGGCGAATCCATGAATTGGAGATGGGGACGCCTTAACTGGGTGACGGTCATCGTTCAATCTTGTACAGTAGCCTCTTCTGAACACCTCGCTGGACAGGTCCAGAAGGGTGGCCTAGCCTCGCTTCCAATCTACGAAAGGCATCCTGCCGAAGGGAAACTGAGGCATATGACCAACCTAAAGGATCGACCGGCGAAGTCACGGCGTCTCTCCAACGAACAGAATTGAGGTGGGTATGGCAACGATCCTAGTCGTAGACGACGAACGTGTCTTGTGCGATCTGCTGAAGACGGTGCTGGCAAATCACGGCCATGAAGTCTTGACGGCGTGCAACGGACGTGAGGCGCTCGACTTGTTTTCTCAGCATCGGCCGCAGTTTACCTTGCTGGATCTCCGCATGCCTGACATGAACGGGATCGAAGTCTTGCGCAAAATTCGCACCATCGACGCTCGCGCCACGGTGATGATTCTGACCGCACGGGGGTCGGATGATCTAGAAAAACAAGCCCGCCAGCTTGGCGTGACAGATTTTCTGAGCAAAACGCTCACGCTCGACAAGATCGTTGGTTCCATGGAGCGATTGCTCCCACCGGGAACTCGGGTGGTGGAGCCACCATCTCAACCGACAGAGCGAACGTCGTCTCCCTCACAACCCGTGTCGGAACCGAAGTGCCCCAATGGGCATGCGGGTCAACTGACTCCTATGCAGACGCAGCCAGATGAAGACGCTTCTAGTCCTCAGCCTGGGTGGATGTGCAAAGTGTGTGGGGCTATCGTGATGCGCTGCGTGTGCGGTTGGCCTTTGTACCGTGACCGATCAACGCTTACCGTTGAGGGTTGCAGGAATCCGGACTGCTCATCGTTGAAAAAGACTCTCCCAAAGGCGGGGAAGAAGAATCCCAGCGCCCCCCGGCGACCGCCACGACGCTGACGAGCCACAATTCAGACACTACCCAACCTCTCTGAAGGAGAGCAGAAGTCCCACGCTTGACAGGTCCCGAGGGGTGGCCTAGCCTTGCCTCTTAGGAGGGCTGAGCCATGACTGTGAAGGTAAACGTCCGGTTGATTACCTTGAAGGCAAGCTCGACCTGAATTAGTAGAGGATGCGGGAGGTATTCGGCTCCTTTTCGGTCTTGGAGCCGGTGGAGGTGCCGCAATGCACGCAACAGTACTCGTAGAGATTGCCGTCGGGCAGGACCAACAGAAGGCGCTCACGAACAGGCGTCTCCTGCCGGCATTGCGGGCAATAGAGGGACGACGCACTGAACGAGCGGAACTGCTCTTGCGGCTGTGCGGCCGATCGCACAGGCCTACTGGCTGATTGACCCGGAGGAATAGGGCTTGTTACTCGTGGACGGAACGGGTTCATGGGGTGAATTGTACATTGACCCGCAAGCGACTGACAAGGGCTGAGACCTGCCGGTTGCGAAGGCATCGTAGCGGCAGTTTGTTTGCGAACAGGTAAGGGTGGTATAAGAACTGACGAGCAACTGTTCAGATAGGTCCGACCATGAGTACTGATACCGTAAAGCCATTGATTCTCTGCGTGGATGATGAGGCGGAGATGCTGCGGTTCCTCAAGGAGTCGTTGGCCCGCCGCGGATACGACGTGCTGACGGCCGCCAGCGGACAGCAGGCCATGGAGACCCTCCGACAGGCCAAACCGGACTGCATCCTCTTGGACATCATGATGCCAGTCATGGACGGGTACACACTATGCGGCCACCTCCAGAGGCAGGAGTCGACGGCGACTATCCCGGTGATATTTGTGTCGGGGCTGGACAGTGCACCGGCCAAGTCCCTCGCCTTCTCGCTGGGTGGCGTGGATTATGTAGTAAAGCCGTTTGATCTGCAGGCTCTCCTTGACAAGGTGCAGGCGTGTCTGCAGACGCGCACGCGCTGGCAGGACTTGCAACAGCATGCGGACCTCCGGCCGAAGCGCAGCAAGACGGCAAGTTTTTGGGAATTCAGGGAATTTCTGTTCGAGCAATTGCGGCTGCCGCACGAGAAGCAGACCTTGGTGGCCGAGGTGCGTCCGGCAAAGCTCTATACGATGGCCTCCTTGTTGGGGATCGACGAGCGGCAGATCGCGCAGGCCCTGGCCGCCTTTCTGAAACTGCCCTATCGAGCCATGATCAACCCTGAGGAGATTCGGTTGGAGATGCTGCCGGCGGCGTATTGCCGGACCAATCTGGTCGTTGCGATCCAAGAGAGTTCGGGGGAGAACGCCTTTGTTCTGACCAATCCCTTGGACCTGGACTTACTTGACAGCCTTCAACGAGCGTCTCGCTCGGACCAGAAGTTGCGGCTCTATGTTGCCTCACCGGCTACGCTCGCTCCCCTGCTCGGAATTCCTCAACGTCCCGCTGACCATCTCCCCTAAACCGGTCCAGGTTGGGGTGTTTTAATCGTTGCCGGAAGAGAAGTAACATGCTATCCCTATAGTCATTGGATGAGGAATGCATTGACGATAGAACTCCTAGGGGTGTCAATTGACCCGCTGTCCTATTACGTCCTTTTTGCGGCCTTACTTTCGCTTGCTGTTCGAGTGGTGATGGCACTACTGAAGGTGCCAGAGCGAAAGAGTGGAAAAACTCGATTTGTTTCGTTCATCGATAATCTAAAAGGATTTGGCTCCAACCGACAAGTAGATGATTATTTATACGAGGAATTGGATGATTATTTGTATCCGTTCTACCTCGGATTTATTGAATTCCTGAGCTACCCTGTTCTCATGGCAGCCGACCTCTGGTCCTTCATCGGCGTTTGGCTGGCGTTCAAAACAGCGGGCCAATGGGAGCATTGGAAAAAGAGTCGTCATATGTTTAACCGTTTTCTTATTGGCAATGCATTGGTGATTATTCTGTCATTGCTGATTATGGTGAGCTTCGTGCAAAGCTCGGAATATATTCCCCCTGCGACCGGAGTTCGCTAACTCTGCGGGTGAACAATCCTCGCAACGATGATCCGCTCTGCATAGAGCTGCTACCCCAAGGGCAGCGTCGACCTAACCTGCACGGCCACACGGAGGCGTTTCAGTTGGAGCGGCTTGCTTGCAGGGGGCATATGGGAAGCAGGGTGCGCTTGGGGTGCAAGGGTACGGACAGGTGGCCCGCTTTTGGCCTATTCCTGTCCGCCTGATCCCCTTGAAATGCGCGCTATTCGCGGGTATCATGATCTTCTGTGCGAACTGGCAGTCTGAAGGTAATAGGGCTTCCTGGTATTCAATACCTCACGTAATTTTTACTCTTAATCCACCTAACAGACATCACTCGAAATGCTCCAACTCGAATCGGTCACCAAGCACTTCGCGACCAAGACGATCCTCAAGGAGGCGTCAGCCCACCTGCGTCCGGGGAGCCGAGTCGGGTTGGTCGGTCCCAACGGCATCGGCAAGACGACGCTGCTACGACTGATTCTGGGCGAGCAGACACTGGACGGTGGGCGGATCCGCAAACGCCCGCGTCTGCGGATCGGCTATCTCCCCCAGGACCTCGAGCACATCCCAGGTACCACAGTGCTGGACGCCACGCACCACGGGCAATATCCTGAGCACGAAGCCAAACGCATCCTGTCCGGACTCGGTTTCTCCCAGGAGGACTTCATCCGGCCTCTTGCGGAGCTCTCCGGCGGGTTCCGGATGCGAGTCGCCCTGGCGCACATCCTCCTGTCCGCCCCCGACGTCCTCCTGCTAGACGAGCCGACGAACCACCTCGATAAGCCGACGCAACGCTGGTTCGAGGACTTTCTCCTGAAGTCCCGCTTCACCATGTTGGTCATCAGTCACGACACCGCCTTTCTCGACCGCGTCGCGACGCACATCTGGGAGATCCGCCAGCACCGGATCTTAGAGTCCACCGGCAACTATACGAAGTACCTCGCCTGGCGAGAGGCCTACGAGGCGGCGCAGACGGCTGCCGCCGACCGCCAGGACAAGGAGATCGCGCGCGTGCAGAAGTTCGTGGACCGGTTCCGGTACCAGGCTACCAGGGCCCGCCAGGTCCAGTCCCGCCTCAAGCAACTGGAGAAGATCAAGCGGATCGAACGGACCCGCGATCCCAAGCGCGTGCGCTTCCGGTTTCCCGTCCCTCCCGCCTCCGGCCGGCACGTGCTGGAGCTCCAGGGCGTGGCCAAGGCCTATGGTGACAACGTCGTCTATCGCTCGCTGGATTTCGCGGTGGAGCGCAGCCAGCGCGTCGCCCTCGTCGGCGAAAACGGCGCGGGCAAGAGCACCCTGCTCAAGATGTTGGCGGGTGTCCTCCCGCCCGATGCCGGCACCCGCACGGTGGGCCACGGCGTGACGCTGCACTACTTCGCCCAGCACCAGGCCGATATCCTGAATCCCGAGCACACCGTCCTGGAGTCCATCGCAGAAGCGGACGAGTGCGCCGACATGAATTTTATCCGCGCGATCGCCGGCGCGTTCCTCTTCGAAGGCGCCAACCAGAAAAAGCTGATCAAGGTGCTGAGCGGCGGCGAGCGCAACCGCGTGGCCCTGGCCCGGATGCTCGTCAAACCGGCCAACACCCTGCTCTTAGACGAGCCGACGAACCACCTCGATCCTGCCTCGGTGGATGTCCTGACCGACGCGCTGGTGGAGTTTCCGGGCACCATGGCCTTTATCTCGCACGACCCGGTGTTCCTCGCGCGCGTCGCGACCCGGGTCGTGGAGATCGAAAATGGGCTGGCCCGCGACTACCACGGAGACTATGAGTACTACTTGTGGAAACAGATGCAGGAGGTCGAGCCCATCAAGGGAGCGCCTGAGCTCGAATCCAAACCGTCAAAGGCGCCCAGCACCCCCAAGACAACCCCGACCGCCGCGCCCAGGTCACGTGCCAGCAACACCAGCGCCTTCAAGGAGCGACGAGAACTCACAAAAAGCCTGGCCCGCCTCGAACGGCACATCGCCAAGTTGGAGGGAGAGATCGCCGCCGGCGACGAAAAGATTCAAGCCCGCGATCAAGAGCTGGCGAGTCAGGAACTCTACCAGGACCACGAACGGTGGACCGCCTTGATGAAAGAGCGGGAAGGCTGGGTGAAGGATCAGTCCGTCCTGACCGCCCAGTGGGCTGAGCTCTGCGAGCAAGCGGAGCAGCTCCGGGCCAAACTGAAGGAATCAGAACCCGTCTTGTAGGGGCGGTTCGCGAACCGCCCCTACTGCTGCTTCTTCGGTCTGTAGTATTTCTTCTTGCCGAGCTTCTCCGGCAGGTGTGTCTGCTCGGTACGCGCCGTCGGGTCTTCATGGACGTAGCGGTAACCCTTCCCGTAGCCCAGCTCCCTCATCAGTTCGGTCGGCGCGTTGCGCAGGTGCAGGGGGACCGGCAGGTTGCCGTGCTCTTCGACATCCGCGGTCGCCTTCTGCAGCCCGGCATAGGACGCGTTGTCCTTCGGACAGGTTGCCAAATAAGTCGCGCCCTGGGCCAGGTTCAGCCGGCACTCCGGCAGGCCGATCAGCTCGACCGCCTGCGCGACGGCCGTCGCCACGACCAGCGCCATCGGATCGGCGTTGCCGACATCCTCCGACGCCAGGATCACCATGCGCCGCGCGATGAAGCGCGTGGACTCGCCCGCCTCCAGCATCCGTGCGAGCCAGTAGAGGGCGCCGTCCGGATCGGAATCCCGCAGGCTCTTGATGAAGGCGGAGATGACGTTGTAATGCTCCTCGCCCCCTTTGTCGTAGCGCAGACTCTTCTTCTGTAAGGCCGTCGCGAGGGCCTCCTTGTTCAAATGAACGAGGCCATCCGCCCCGGGGGCCGTGTGCAGGACCGCAAACTCCAGGGCATTGAGGGCCACGCGGCCGTCTCCGTTCGCAAAGGCCACCAGACTCATCATCGCCTCGACGTCCATCTTGATGTGGTACCGACCGAGACCCCGCTCGGGGTCCCGCAAGGCTCTCTCGATAATCCCGAGCAGGGCATCTTCCGAGAGCGGCTGGAGGACGACGACCAGGGACCTGGAGAGCAGCGGGCTAATCACTTCGAAGGACGGATTCTCCGTGGTGGCGCCGATCAGGATGACCGTGCCCGACTCGACGTGGGGCAGAAAGGCGTCCTGTTGGGCTTTGTTGAAACGGTGGATTTCATCCACGAACAGGATCGTGCGCTGGCCCTTCACGATTCGACGCTGCTCGGCGGTCTTGACCACTTGGCGCAGTTCCGGGACCCCGCTGGTGACGGCCGAGAAAGGCTCGAAGTGGGCCTTGGTATGCGCAGCGATCAATCGAGCGAGAGAGGTCTTCCCCGACCCAGGAGGCCCCCAGAGGATCAGGGACGACAGGGTGTCGTGCTCGATGGCGAGCCGCAGCGGCCGGCCAGGGCCGAGGACATCGTCCTGCCCGACCAGCTCCTCAAGCGACCGGGGCCGCATCCGGTCCGCCAGAGGACCCGGCAGGCTGTTCTCTTCTGGTTGGGGGCTGAAAAGATCCACCGAAATCAGGATAGCAGAGGCACGGCCGGGTTGACAAACTTCGAAAGGCTGTGCTAGGTGAATGGGCTCGCCAATCGTTATCAATCCATTCTATTGAGTGAAGGAGGGACACCGTGGCAGTACAAACAGCAGTAGCGCCAGAAATCAAAGTGGGCGACATGGCCCCCGATTTTACGCTCAAGGACCAGGATCAGAAAGAGGTTGCATTGGGCAGCTTCCGTGGCAAGAAGAACGTCGTCCTGGCCTTCTATCCGTTGGACTGGAGCCCGGTCTGCACCGGTGAGAACAAATGCTTGACCGACGACTTCCCGAAGTTCGACGGCCTGAACGCCGTCGTGCTCGGGATCAGCACTGACAGTTTCTTCTCCCACAAGGCCTGGGCCGACGCCTTGGGCCTCAAGCACACGCTCCTCGCGGACTTCAACCGGGAAGTGGTCAAGAAGTACGGGCTCTACTTCGAGCCACTCAACTGCGGCAAGCGTGCCACCGTCATCGTGGACAAGCACGGCAAGGTGGCCTACGTCAAGGTGCAGGAAATCAAGGTGGCTCGGGACGACAAGGACATCCTCGAAGCCCTCAAGAGGCTACACTAACCTCTTGTCATTGCGAGAGGCACAGCGACCCCTCGCGTGTCATTGCGAGGCTGACGAGTCAGCCGAAGCAATCTCGTAGGCTCGGGGCAGGCTCCGCAATCTCTGAGTGACAGAAACGAGATTGCTTCGCTTCGCTCGCAATGACGATACCCCTTCGTCGTAATGACGACACTCATGGACGATCTCATCGGCAACGTCACGGACGCCACGATCGACGCGTACGTGAGCAGTCCCGCCGCGGTGGTGGTCTTTGGGATCGCCAACTGCGAGGGCTGCGCCTTCATGGACGGCGTGCTGGCCGACCTCGCGCCGCGCTTGAACGGCCGCGTCAAATTCGGCAAGGCCAAAATGCACGTCCCGGGAGCCTGCCGGGAGATCAAGAAACGCTACACGTTCGAGACCTACCCGACCACTCACCTGTACGCCCAAGGCAAACTGGTCCAAAAGCGGGAAGGGAAGGTGGACTTGGCTGACTTGGACCGCGCGATCCAGAGCTTGCTACTGAAGGCTTAGACGACTTCCCCGGAACTGCCCCGCCTGATCAAAGTCAGAAACTCTTCGCGGGTTTTCTGCTGGTTTAAGAACACCCCGTGCATGGAGCTGGTCACGGCCACGGCGTTGGGCGTCTCCACGCCGCGCATCATCATGCAGAGGTGACGCGCCTCGATGACAACGGCGACCCCCTGTGGGTTCAGTTTCTCCTGCAGGGTCTCGGCGATCTGCACCGTCAAGCGTTCCTGTACCTGCAAACGACGGCTGAACACCTCCACAAGCCGCGGGATCTTGCTGAGTCCCACCACGCGGTCGTTGGGGATATAGGCGACGTGGCACTTACCGTAGAAGGGCAACAGGTGGTGTTCGCAGAGACTGAAGAAGTCGATGTCGCGGACCACCACCATCTCATCGTACTTGACCGAGTAGAGAGCACCGTTAAAGACCTCTTCAACATCCTGCTGATAGCCTTGCGTGAAGAACCGGAGCGCCTTGGCAACCCGCTCGGGAGTCTTCAAGAGCCCTTCGCGGGTCGGATCCTCACCGAGAAGGCCGAGTAGCTGCTCGACTAGGGCCTGCAATTCGGCCGTTTCTGCCCCAGCCAGGTCTCTGTGTCGGCTCATGACGCTCGCCCCACACCAGGTCCGGCATACTCAAAGTAGTTGTCGCGGGTCTCGATCAGCCCAATCTTATGTAGGGCGCCGGCAGGGACGGCCTTCTCCAAGAGATTCCAGAGCAGCACCACCAGGTTCTCCCCGGTCGTCACCTTGTCGGCAAAGGCCTCATCGTAGTTGAGATGCTGGTGGTCGAACCGCTTCAACACCCGCTCCTCCACCGTCCGGTCCAGGCGCTCCAAGTCGGTGACCATACCCGTCTCGGGCTTGATCTCTCCGCGGAGCGTGACTTCCAGCGTGTAATTATGGCCGTGCCCGTTGGGGTTGTTGCACTTGCCGAAGACCCTGTAGTTCTGCTCTTCCGAGAACGCGTCGGTGTGCAGCCGATGGGCCGCCGCGAACCGATACCGGCGGGTCAGATAGACCTCTGAACTCTTGCCTCTGCGCCGTCCTTCGTAGTCCACGGAAAGGTCCTCCTCTTCGAACAGCCGGAGGGCCGCTAACCGCGCCCCCCGTAATTGCTCACCGATCTTGTCCCACAGCACCACGGCGAAATTCTCCGTGGTCGGGATGCGATCCCTGAAATACGGCGTGTCCTCGTTCAAGCTCTTGTGGTCGAACTCGACCAGCACCTGCTCCAGCACCTGCTTCAGGTCGTACAGGTTGATCACCATGCCGGTCACCGGGTCGATGGCGCCGCAGACGGTCACCTCTAAGAGATAATTATGCCCGTGCGGGTTGTTGTGCCGGTCGAAGATGGCTCGATTGCGCTCCTCAGGCCACGCGGGATTGTGATAGCGATGGGCGGCGCTAAATTCGAGTCGCTTGGTGAGTCGAACGGTGTGCATGGAGACCGACATGCTTGAAGGAACGGCGTAGGGGCGTACGGCCGTACGCCCCTACAGACATCCTTCAGGGAAAGGACTTCCCCTATAGCACGTCAGGCGCTGAACGAGCTGCCGCAGCCGCACGTGGTCTTGGCTTGCGGGTTCTTGATCGCGAAGCCGGATCCCTGCACACTGTCCACGTAATCCACTTCCGAACCGGACAGCAATGGGGCGCTCTGGGAATCCATGATGACCTTCACGCCGCCAGCTTCGACGATGGTGTCATCGTCCGCCGTCTTCGTCTCGAAGGACATGCCGTATTGATAGCCGTGGCACCCGCCGCCTTTCACATAGACGCGAAGGCCGATGGCGTCCTTCTCCTCTTGCAAGAGTTCGCCGATCTTCTTCTGAGCCATCTCGCTAACCGTAATCATCCTCTACTCCTCCTTATACTCATTGACAATAAGGTCTTTACTGCGAAGTGCAAGTGCTCTCCGTGACGGTTCCTGCCTGATCTGTGTCCGCCCACTTCCGTAGCGGGACACGAACCACGACATCTCCTACTATTTTAGCCTGACAACCCAGCCGATGGAAAGCCTCGGTCAAGTTTTCCCGATCCAGGAGGTCCTGCTCATCAAAATCGATCTCGGACAGGTTCTCCCCTCCGCTCTGGACCTCCACCCGGCAGGTGGTGCAGGACGCATTGCCTCCGCAGTCATGCGGCAGCGGAAAGCCGAGCGCCTCGGCCGCATGCAGGATCGAGGTGTTCGGCGCGACCTCCCCGCTCAAGCCCTGTGGATGGATGAACGTGATCCGAGGCACTACGCAACTCCTCCCACCACCGCTGCTGGCTGGAACGGGCATCGCTTCTGCGCGATGTGCGCCTCGAACTCGTGACGGAATGTCCGTAGGCTGCTCTCGACGACCACCGACGCCCCCGTCACCACCGTACAATAGCCGCGCCCTTTGACGAACCCGCACAGCTGCAACAGCGCAGCGAGGTCCTTTTCGGTGCCGTCCCCGTCCTCGATCTTCTGCAGCAGGTCGGCCAGGTTGATCGTGCCCATCCGGCACGGCGGACACTGCCCGCAGCTCTCCACCTTGAAGAAGTTCCCATACTTCAGGGCCGTCCCGACCATGCAGGTCTGATCGTCCACGACGATGACGCCGGCCGATCCCAGGCCCGTGCCTGCGTGCTTCAGCGATTCGAAGTCCATCGGCGTGTCGAGCTGATCAGGCGTCAGCATGGCGAAAGACGGCCCGCCCGGGAAGACGGCCTTCACCTTCCGGCCGTTCGGCACACCTCGCCCACACTCGGAGATCAACGTGCGGATCGGCGTTCCCATCGGCAATTCGTAGACGCCGGGCCGGTTGACGGCACCGCTCAAAGAAAACAGCATGGTCCCCGGGCTCTTTTCGGTGCCCACCTGCGTGAACCACGCCGCGCCGTTCCGCAGCAGCGGTGGCACGTTGCACAGGGTCTCGACATTGTTCACCAAGGTCGGCTTCCCGTACAGCCCGAAATCGGTCGGGTAGAAGGGGGGCTTCTGCCGAGGCATGGCGGGACGGCCCTGCATGGATTCCAGCATGGCGGTCTCCTCCCCGGCCACGTAACTGCCTTGCCCTTCTACGAGCTCGATCTCCAGATCGAACCCCGCTCCTAGCACGTTCTTGCCCATGAATCCGCGCGCGCGCGTCTCCGCGGTCGCCTTCCCGAGGATGGCGATCTCCTCGACGTACTCGTGATTCACATAGAGGAAGGCTTGCTTCGCCTTCACGGTATAGGCGGCGATCAACATGCCTTCCAGCAACTGGTGCGGATTGGTCTTCAGCAAGTACCGATCTTTGAACGTCCCCGGTTCATGCTCGCCGGCGTTGCAGACGAAGTAGTGCTCGGGTATCCGATGATGAAGGACTTTCTCCCACTTCACTCCGGTGGGGAACCCCGCCCCGCCTCGGCCTCGCAAGCCGGCCCGCTTGATCTCCGCGATGACCTCATCCCGCGTCCACCTTGTGACGCAGGCCTTCCACGCCTCATAGCCCCCCTGGTCCACATAGGGGGTAATCTCCCAAGGCTGCGGGCCCAAATCCTTAATAATGCGGGCTTCTTTGGCCACAAATGCTCTCACAATGAATGAAAGAACACCTACCCCCGACCAGAATGGTCGGCTTACTATAAGTCACGCTATTAACCGAAGTCAAGGCTTCTCTAGCGGCTAGGCCCCAAGAACCGTGGGGCCTAGGTCCTTCGATCCCTCGGTGCATGAAGGCCGAGCCTAGCCTGGATTTGTGCGGTTCTCCAGCGGTGAGCCGTGGCACAAAATGTGCTTAGTTGTCAATCGATGATGCCTCAAGGAACCAGTGCCATGGAAGAAACGCTCGGCCAGTACCTGTGCCACATGCGCACTCAGAAGGGCGTCAGCCTGGAAGATATTGCCAAGGCCACGCGCATTGACGCACGGTACCTCCAAGCGGTCGAAAACAATGACTTCAGCCAGCTTCCCCGGGCCGAAGTCTTCGCGAAAGCTTACGTCAAGGCCTATGCCCGCTGCCTGTCGTTGGAGGAAGCCGAAGTGATGCGGCGCTTTGCGGAATCGGCAGGGGGCTTCTACACGGGGTCTTCAGCCGCCATCTGCGAAGTGGCCCGAAAGAACACGCAGAAGGTGTTTCCGGAACCCTGGCTGACCCGGCTGTGTTCCTCCTTTAAAACCCTGTTTTAAGCCCTCAAACCGGTGCAGCAAGGCACAAATTTGTGCATCACACCTTGCCCTCTACCCTGCCTTTATCGCTTGATCAGGAAGTGCCCATAGAAGAGGCCGGCCAGCCCCCCGCCCAGAAGCGGCCCGACCCAGTAGACAAGATGGTTGGCCCAGTAGCCGGCAGCCAGGGCAGGACCGAAGGTTCGAGCTGGGCTCATCGCAGAAGCGCGCCACCCTAATCCAAGCTGAGATCATTCAACAGCGAAAATCGTGTCGCATCAGGGATCTTCGCGCTCGCCTTATAATTGGGGTGGTCGATCACTATCTCCATCGGGATTTGCAGGTTCCGCATCTCAGCCTTCACCGGTTCCGGAACCCGAAAACGGACATAGTGTACGGCGCTGATTTTGTCCTCCTTGCTTCGTCCTTGCTCAAATGCCCCGTAGAGGAAGTGCGCCCCTACACGAAGCGCAACCGTGGCGCCGCGGTCAATGCCCTTCAGGCCGTCGAGGACATCTTTGACCTTTGCCGGATCGGTAACCTCGATCAGAAGGGTCGCGCTCAGCTCACCGGTCCCCGGGATTTGTTCGTTATAGCTTTCCACCTCTTCGCGGATGCGCTCCGGAGCGAGGATCCGCTCAGCCCTGACCATCTCTTGGATCTGAAACAGGACGGTGTCCCGGTTCTCGAATACGAGGGTGATCCGATCGCCGACAGAAATTCGGCGCCACTGCTTCAGGTTGATGATGCGTTGGCGAAAGGTGTCTCGTTCGCGCTCGTATTCCTCGAGTGGCAGCACGTCTTTCAGTGTCAACGGATTCATAAGCCATACGCCTGCTTGACGACTTCGATCGGGTGCAGAGTCGGCTTCCCGCCGCCGGCCTGCGTGAGTTGGACTCCCGACAGAGGACAGTCGGACACGACCAAATCCGCTTGAACGGCTTCCACCTCCCGGACCGCTTTCGCCGCGATCTTCATCGACAGGTCGAAGAACTCGACTTTGACTCCCCAGGTCCCGTCGTGCCCGGAGCACCGCTCGATCACCTCGACCGAGGCCCCGGTGAGTTCCATCAGTTCCTTTGATTTGAAGCCGATGTTCTGGTCACGGAGATGGCAGGGAATCTGATAGGCGATCTTCCCAGGACGGTTGGGGAAGTTGGTGTCGAGCTTGCCCTGCTTCTTCAGCTTCATGAGGTACTCGCAGACGTCGAAGGTATGAGACGCCACCAGCTTGGCATCCTCGGTCGGGAGAAGATGCGGGTATTCGCGCTTGAGCATCAGGCTGCAGCTCGGCACTGGCGCGATGATGTCATACCCCCTGTCCACCCAGGGCTTAAGGGCCGCCAAGTTGGCCTGCGCCTTCCTCAGGACCCCCGGTATGTCCCCGGTGTCGAAGAGCGGCATCCCGCAGCACTGCTGCTCGGGCCTGACGACCTCGACTCCGTTCTTCTCCAGGACCGCCACCGTCGCCTGTCCCACTTCCACCGAATGGTAATCGACCAGGCAGGTGGAGAATAGGACCACGCGCGCGGTCGGGGCGCTCTTCGCCTCGCACCGCGAGGCCCGCTGGCTTTCGCGCGTGCGCTGCAACCAGTGCGGAAAGGTCTCTTCTTGGAACCTGACCAACTGCCGGTCGCGATGAATGCCGACGATCCGGTGCAGGATCCCGCGAAACCACGATTGCGCGTTGGCCCAGTTCGCGAGCGGGGCCAAGAGCGTGCCAAGCTTGCCGATCCAGTCGGTCCGGACGAGCAGCCGGTCCCGCCAGCGGGCCTTGCCCTCCTGCGCCTGGAGCTTCTTCCACCCGACCATGAGCCGCGGGAAGTCGATCTCGTACTGGTGCGGGGGCGTGTACGGGCAGTGGTTATAGCAGAGCTTGCAATAGTAGCACTCATCGGCGACCTGCTCGAAGTCGCGCGTCGCCAGCTTGCTGAGATCGCTGTCCCCGGCGTCAATCCGATCGAACAGCGTGTTGAAGGAAGGGCAGAGGTTGAAACAGCGGCGGCATCCGTCGCAAACCTCAAAAATCCGCAAGGTCTCCTTGACGACCGCCGGCCGCTCCAATTTCTCGGCTGTTAAGCTGAATCCCCTCACGTCGTTCCCGTCGTTGCGGCGGTCTGAAGATAACACGGGGGCGACCGTCACCGCGGATCGCCCCCGCACCGCTCATGAGGCAATAACGTTATGCCAGCTTCAGACCTTCAAGACCCTTGGTGAAGCGATTCGCATGCGACCGTTCCGCTTTCGCGAGGGTCTCAAACCACTCCGCTAACTCCGCGAAGCCTTCCTCGCGCGCGGTCTTTGCCATGCCGGGGTACATCTGCGTGTACTCGTAAGTCTCGCCTTCGATGGCCGACTTCAGATTGGCGTCAGTATTGCCGATCGGTACTCCCGTCACCGGATCGCCGACTTCCTTGAGAAAGTCCAAATGCCCGAAGGCGTGGCCGGTCTCTGCCTCCGAGGTGTCTCGGAATAGGCCACCCACATCCGGATACCCCTCGATGTCGGCCCGGCGTGCAAAATAAAGATAGCGGCGATTGGCCTGCGACTCGCCGGCAAACGCCTCTTTCAGATTCCCAAAGCTCTTGGTTCCCTTCAAGCTCTTACCCATCACCATACCTCCTGTTGATTATCGAACAGCTCTCCTACTGTGCCCCTCCGGTCACGAGGAGCTCTTATTCTTTTCTTGACATCGTTTGCAGTATCCATAGAACTCAACCCGATGGCCCAGGATCGTGTACTGTCGGCCCTTTTCCGCAGACATCGAAAGACGATCCAGAGTCTCATCGTACAGGTCATTGATCTCCTGACAGGACACACAAACCAGATGATGATGCCGATCAATGTTCGCATCAAACCTGGCGTGCTCATGCCCGAAATTGACTTCCGAGATGAGTCCAGCCTCTTTCAAGGCCGAGAGTGTGTAATACACCGTGTTCTGCGAGATCATCGGGTAGGCCCGTTTTACGGTGCGATAGATATCCTCGGCCGTCGGGTGATCGGTCCTCGCGGTGAGCATCGTGTAGATGGCACACCGCTGCGGAGTGACTTTCAACCCCTTCGCCTTACACAACTCTCTGATCTGTTGCTGTGTCAGCTTCATGGAATTCCTCATCTATATTCTTACTAAACAGGAACAGCCCCTATCTTATTCCTTTTTTAAGGTGGTCCAGCAGAACGTTTGCCCCGCTGGCCGCGCCATCATCGGCCATGTGGAGTCACCACCAGACCATAGCCTTCTCCAAACACTACTTGGAACGGAGACTTTTCGGGAACTTGACGGTCCTCGACCGGCTCCGTCTTTCCCACCGACTGCCCTTCCCGCCAAACGACAGCATAACCGTCTTCAAAGAGCGTTTGGAAAGCCCGCCACTCCGGCGCCGGTGATCGCGCTGGCACACTAATCCTAGCCCCTTCACCCAATTTCTGAAGGAACTTGTACCCATCCCCAAAGAGATCGTGGAACGACCCGTCCTGAGCGGCTGCCGGTACTGCAGAAAGCGCCAGCACCACCAGCCCGCCCCAAATGACTCGCGCGGCCTTCTGTCTCAGACTTGCTGTGCCATACGATCTCATGACGAACCTCCTTAGTTAATTGAGTTCAAACCTATCTAGTTTTATATACTATGTAATAACATGACTTAATTGGTATGTCAAGACGTCGCGAAAAAAAATTTGCCCTTCACCAAGAGCCTGAAAAAGCACTCCTTTTACCCTGAAAGGCAATAGTGCGGTGGGGTGAGTGAAAGCCCCCGTTGACTCTGACTATGGCTTATCTGGCTTGGGAGGACAACGAGGAAGATCCTCTACCAGGTTGCGTTTCTCCAGGTGGGCCGGAGCAATCACTTCGTCCACATGACCGTCCCGGTCGCGGTCGAGATACAAAGCATCGTGGGCGAAGTCAGCGATGGCGAATGGAAAGGGCTCCTCCTGGTCGTAACAGATCCTGTACGCCACAGCCAGGTTGCTTTTGTATTCGATGCGATAGAGAAGCATGCCTGAGAGTGGGTTAGTCGTGACGGTTCGGGATTCGGTCGTCTCCATTCCGCGGTAGGGCGGAACTTGGATGTGATCAGCTCGGGCGGAGGCGTTTTGAGAAAGGAGCGCGAGAAATATGACCCCCACCCGCGCCTTGAATCTGGACATTGGTCTTTGGTCTGATTTTACGGCGCCGGAGGTTGAACCTGGATGATCCCATGCACTGCGGTTGGAATCCGGTCCTCTTCAAACCGATCGGTCGCGGTGAAGATGGAATACCGGTAGGTCCCGGCTTGATCAAACCGGAGGCGGACTGTCCCTCCCGGTCGAATGAAGGGCGGAAGCGGCTGCGTCTCGTCCCAATCCGGTGTGACCTTGATGCCCTGCCCGGTTAAATTCTCCCAGGTGACCGAATCGCCGATCTGGACCGTGACCTTCTCCGGATCCAGCTCCATTGTGGGGGCCATGACTTGTTTGTGCACTGTGACGGTGACGTCGCCAGCCCAGACAACTGACGGACCGGCCTCAACGAAAGCCCCAATCAGCACAGCGCTGAAAACCAGTCGCCGAATCATCGTCTATCCGTACCCAACAATCGGATGCTCGCTGTCAGTCCTTCTTTCACTCAGGTGGCACAAGCTGTTTCGGATTCTTCGACACGCCGGGCGCGGACCGGAGTGTTCGGATCTCCTCGTCTTTCGCGGCTAGCGCCTTTCGGGCTTCTTCCAGTGAACTGGTGAGCCGCTTCACAATGTCAAGAAAATCGGTCACCTGGCTCTCGAGCCTATTCACCCGATCAGTCAACGCCCGCACGGTGGCTTGGGATTCGGCCAGGCGATCGGAACGATCTGGCATACCTCCCTCTCCCGTCGGAGTCACAGCGGTCACACTGCTTCCCATCGTGCCCTGTCTGTCCTCGGTCGGAGCGGCAACCAGCGTTTTTTGAGGAGCTTTCTTCGCGTCCGCAAAGAACCGCTGATAGTCGATCACCAACTCCGTCTCTGGTGAGGCAAACATCTCAGCCGCGAGACTCGGCTCCTGCTTGATCACATAACTGCTGAGGGAAAACAGAACCGTGAAATCAGGCCTGCCTTCCGGAGGAGTCAGCTTGCCACGAGCGAAAGCCGAGTCGTAGGGGCCTGGTATGCCGGCCCACTTTTTGTCCGTAGGACTCCGATAGCGATTGAGGACGAAGTGAAACCCGCGTCCCCGGACCCAGACGGCCCCCGCCGTTAACTCCGATCCCTGCCCGGAGGATGACCGCATGAGGGCAAACGAGACCCGCTCCTTCGAAGAAGCTTGCGCGAAGGCTTCTTCGAGCTGTGGAGCCAAAGCCATGATCTCGTCTTTACTGAACGCTGCCTCCCGCGTCGGCCCAGAGACAAGGGACTTCAGCAAACCCGGCGGCCGTTCCACCTCCACGCCTCTAAGCAACAACGACAACTGCGTGGTATCAAGGCTGACCGGGTGGTCGCTCGGCACAGACCGGCCCGAGGTCACCGTTGGGTCGGCTTCCAGAAAGACACGAAGCGTATCGTCTTGGTACACAGTCCGCGAGGCTGTCCCGAACCAGCCACACCCTGACAGACCGGTCACTATAGCAGCCGTCAATCCAACCAGAATAATGGAACGTCTTCTCACAGACCTTGATTCACTCTGGATCTCTCGGTGCGAAGGGACGGATTATAGCATAGTGCGCTTTCATTGTGGCTGGAAGGGGTACCCAGTTCCGAAGATCGCTTTCAGCGGCGCTTCGCTATGCTCCTTCATCAGCTTGTCCATGCGTTCCATCCGCTTGCTGACCTTTCCTTTCATCCCGGTATCCTGAGCCATTCCCTTCATCATCCCCATCATCTCCTGCATCATCTCCATCATTTCATGAACCATCGCCCGATCCTTCTGATAGAGCTGCGCATAGCCCTCCCCGAACAGAGTCTCAGACGCTCTCTTCGCATGCTCCTTCATGAGGGCGTCCATGCGTTCCATCCGCTTAGTGATCTTCTCCTTATCGGGGCCTTTGGCCATCTCTTTCATCGTACCCATCATGTCCTGAAGTGTCTCCATCATCTCATGCATCATTTGCTGGTCCTGCTGATACAGGAGTTTGTAACCTTCTCCAAATAGTGTTTGGGACGGCCGTTCACGTTCCTCGGCTGCAACCGCCACACTGTTCACCAGGTTTATCCAGGATAAAAGGGCCACCAGCATCAGAGCACCCAGTATCACTCGGCTCATAGTAACCTCCATAGAAAAGGTTGGTCGTTTGGGCTCTTGCGGTTAGTCTGCTGAGCAGCGCAGACGTTACGCGAAAAGAGCCGGGAGACTCGGCTTTTCCTCATCCAAAAAGGGGAGGACCGGTCATTCGTCAGGCCGTAGGAGGGGCTACTCCTGGCACATTACAACATCCAGAAGACAGGAGGGTCATCCCCTTCTGGATGTGTCGTTAGGCCCACTGAACGACCGGCTCCATGCGGGTGAGGCAACCCGCTTCCCCCCGGAAGGCCGCGGGCCTGGCTGTTCCCATCCCGGGACCTTCCGCATCCTCACGTCATCCAGACAAGTCCTCCTAGGATTGGCGAGATCTCCGGATTCCTTTTTGGCTGAATGTGCACCTGCCCCGAGTCAACCCACAACGTTACTTCTTCTCCGGAAGCAAATGGCGCATCGGGTCTCTCGTCATCCAGTACCACAAGAGCTTGGCTCTCTCCCACCCTGATCGTGACCACATCAGGGTGGG
>Ga0209055_1000882_pt1 | contig 20256 bp, 19 predicted proteins | sample GraSoiAngelo_110_FD_185875 | JGI IMG/M metagenome (GOLD analysis project Ga0209055, IMG submission 185875) | Grasslands soil microbial communities from the Angelo Coastal Reserve, California, USA - 14_0903_12_30cm (SPAdes) (version 2) | ecosystem: Environmental > Terrestrial > Soil > Grasslands ... | reverse complement strand
CCGGAGGCGAGCACGGCGCCCGGCACCGTCTTCGCCTCGGCCACCGTGCGCCGGATCAGCTCCTTCGCGGTGCGCCAGTCGAAGCCCATCCCGCGCTGCGAGGTGTCCATGGCCTCGGCGACCGCCAGACCGAGCGACCAGATATGGTGCCGGTAGCGCAGGGTCGCGTCCCAGTCGAGCGCGACCTCGAGCGTCGGGTTGATCGTGGCCAGCGGATCGGCGACGACGTGCACGGCCGCCATGCCGACCCGGCTCTTGATAGGCCCGGGCGGCACCGTGATCGGCGCGCGACCCGTAAGCGTGTACGGTGCGAGTAGCCCGTCGCGGCGCGGAAGCTTGAGAACGGCTGGCATGGCCTCACCAGTTTACTCCACGGCGGTCGCATTGACAGGCTCGCACCCGGTTCTGTATGGTTAGCGCACTCTTCACGCGGGTTCCCTCCGAAGGAGGTCGGCATGGCATCCAAGGCGACCGATCGTAATCGCACCAAGTTCCTGCTCGACGAGAAGGACATCCCCACGAAGTGGTACAACATCCAGGCCGACCTGAAGACGCCCGCGCCGCCGGTGCTGCACCCCGCCACGAAGAACCCGATCGGGCCCCAGGATCTGGCGCCCCTTTTCCCGATGGAGCTGATCAAGCAGGAGGTCAGCCAGCAGCGCTGGATCGAGATCCCGGACGAGATCCGTGACGTCTATCGCCTGTGGCGGCCGTCTCCACTCTATCGCGCGCGGCGCCTCGAGAAGGCGCTCGGCACGCCGGCGCACATTTACTACAAGTACGAGGGCGTGAGCCCGGCCGGTAGCCACAAGCCGAACACGGCGGTGGCGCAGGCGTACTACAACAAGAAGGAGAAGGTCACCCGGCTCAGCACCGAAACGGGTGCTGGACAATGGGGCTCGGCGCTCTCGCTCGCCTGCCAGATGTTCGGCCTGCAGTGCAAGGTGTACATGGTGAAGGTGTCCTACCAGCAGAAGCCGTACCGGCGCATCATGATGGAGACCTGGGGCGCGCAGGTGGTCGCGAGCCCGAGCACGGACACCCAGTCCGGCAAGAAGGTGCTCGAGCAGGATCCGAATTCACCCGGCTCGCTCGGCATCGCGATCAGCGAGGCCGTCGAGGACGCCGCGACCCGCGACGACACGAAGTACTCGCTGGGCAGCGTGCTGAACCACGTCCTCATGCACCAGACGATCATCGGGCAAGAGGCGAAGAAGCAGCTGGAGAAGGCCGACGATGCGGCCGACATCGTCATCGGCTGCGCCGGTGGCGGCTCGAACTTCGCGGGTCTCTCGTTTCCGTTCGCAGCCGACAAGCTCACCGGCAAGAACAAGAAGGTGCGGATCATCGCCGTCGAGCCGGCCGCCTGCCCGAGCCTGACGAAGGGCAAGTACGTCTACGACTTCGGCGACACGGTGGGCCTCACGCCGCTGGTGAAGATGCACACGCTCGGCCATACGTTCATCCCGGCGCCGCTGCACGCCGGCGGTCTGCGCTACCACGGCATGGCGCCGCTGGTCTGCAAGCTCTACGACGAGGGCGTGATCGAGGCGACGGCGGTGCCGCAGCTGGCGACGTTCGAGGCGGCCCTGCTGTTCGCGCGCACCGAGGGCATCATCCCGGCGCCGGAGTCGGCGCACGCGATCCGCGTGGCGATCGACGAAGCTCAGCGCGCCAAGCGTGACGGCAAGCGCCGGACCATTCTCTTCAACCTGTCGGGCCACGGCCATTTCGATCTGGGCGCGTACGAGGCGCATCTGGCCGGCAAGCTCCAGGACTACGAGTACCCGGCCGCGAAGGTCGAGGAAGCGCTCAAGAGCGTGCCGAAGGTGTAGGCGGACGGCGCGGCCGGGCGCCGCGCCGACCATCGGATGAGCCGGGTCTTCGTCCGTCGCCTTCGGCTCGGGGCGGCGTTCGTCCTGCTCGCCTATCTGATCCTCCACTTCGCGAACCACGCCCTCGGGCTCGTCTCGCTGGAGGCGATGGGGGCGGGACGCTGGTGGTTCCTTGCCTTGTGGCGGAGTGCCCCCGGCACGCTCGCGCTGTACGGGGCAATCACCGCGCACGGGCTGCTCGCGCTGTGGCTCCTGTACGACCGGCGGACCCTCCGGATGCCGCCGTGGGAAGCCACCCAGTACGCGATCGGGCTGCTGCTGCCCGCCCTCCTCGTGGTCCACGTGGTGAGCACGCGGATCGCCTGGTGGCGCTTCGGTGTCGATGATCCGTATCAGCGCATCGTGCTCGGCCTGTCGCTGCAGTCTCCGGAGTTCGGGGCCCGGCAGACACTCACCCTCGTGCTCGCATGGCTCCACGCCTGCATCGGTGTGCACTACTGGCTCCGCTTCCGGTCCTGGTACCCGCGCGCACTACCGTGGCTCTTCACCGTTGCGCTGCTCTTGCCGACGCTCGCCCTGCTCGGCTTCGTCGTGGCCGGCCGCGAGGTCGCCGCTCTGGCCCGAACACCAGGTTGGACCGAGGCGATGCTGCGATCGGTCCATGCCGCCGGCCCGGCCGAGGCGGCGCGGCTCGTGGCGATCCGACGCGGCTTCCTCGACACCTACCTGATTGCGCTTGTCGTCGTCTTCACCGCGCGCGGTGGCCGCCGTCTGCTGGAGCGCCGGCGCTCGATCCGGATCGCCTATCCGAACGGCCGCGTGGTGATCGCGCCCGGCGGCTTCACGATTCTCGAAGCGAGCCGTCTAGCGGGCATTCCCCACGCGTCGGTGTGCGGCGGACGAGGCCGCTGCTCGACCTGCAGGGTGCGCATCGTGGGCGGGCTCGAAGGCCTGCCACCGCCGAGGGAGGCCGAGCGGCGCGTGCTGGCGCGGGTCGGCGCGGCCCCCGACGTAAGGCTCGCTTGCCAGACGCGGCCCGCCGGCGACGTGGCGGTCGAGCCCCTTCTGGCGCCGTCCGTGGTGCCGGCCGAAGCGTTCGGCACCGACGTGCGCCAGGGCCGCGAGCAGGAGCTGGCGGTCCTGTTCGCCGATCTGCGCGGCTTCACCCGGATGGCCGAGAACAAGCTGCCGTACGACGTCGTCTTCTTCCTGAACCGATACTTCGAAGCGGTCGGCACGGCGATCACCGGGGCCGGGGGCGTCACGAATCAGTTCACCGGTGACGGCGTGATGGCGCTGTTCGGGATCGAGTCGGGACCAGCCGCCGGCTCGCGCCAGGCGCTCGTCGCGGCGCGCGCCATGGTCGAGCGCGTCAACGCGCTTAGCGCCGAGCTGGCCGGCGACCTGCCGACACCGCTCCGGATCGGCATCGGCATCCATGCCGGCCCCGCGGTCGTCGGCCGGATGGGATGGGGCGAGAGCTTCTATCTCACGGCGGTGGGCGACACGGTCCATGTCGCGGCGCGCCTCGAGCAGGCCACCAAAGACTACGCCGCCGAGCTGGTCGTCTCCGAGGACGTCGCACGCCACGCCACCCTCGACCTCTCCCACTTCCCTGCCCACGACCTCTCCGTCCGCAACCGCGCCGGCAAAGTCGCCATCCGCGTCATCGACCACGTCACCAACCTCCCCACCATCTAAGACGCAGCCTCCGCGGCGCGGAGCCACAGGTGTGCGACGGCGCCGACGAGATCCATTTCCCGCAGGGGGACCGCGACTTCATAGGCTCGCGCGCGGGAAGGCCGCTAGATCGGATTCGCGTGCCGGATCGCCAACCGAGTCGAGCGCGAGGCGGCCGGGGTGGGGTCGAACCGGACCCGTTCCCGCCAAGCATAAGCGGGAGTCAAGCGCCTAGATGGAGCCCAGCCGCAGAGCAGCAGCGGACGCGTGCCGCGTGGTCCGGTCGACCCCCCCGGCCGCCTCGCGCTCGACGGAAGATTGGACGTCAGGAAGCGAGAATCCGGTCGTAGCGACCGTACTCCCGCGCCGCGTCCATCATCCACTTCACGCACTCCGGATCCGCCCGGGGCGGCAGCTCGCAGGAGGTCGAGAGCACGAAGCGCGAGCGCGTGCCCGCGGTGTCGATGCAGCGCTTCACCTCGGCCTCGATCTGAGCCTTGGTCGCCCGCTCGAAGATCGTCACGTCGACGTTGCCGATCGCGACCACGCCCCGCTGGTTGCCGAGCGTGATCAGCCGGTCGAGCTGATCGACCTTGAGCGCGGGATCGCCCTGCTGATCGAGGTCGATCGTGATCGCGACGAAGCCGACGTCGACCAGATCCTGATGGATCTGGTGCGTGGTCCCGCAGATGTGAACGGTCGTCCCGACCTTCTTCGCCCGGAAGTAATCGACCAGGTCCTGGTGATAGGGCTTGATGAACTCCCGGTAGGTGTCAGGCCCGACCAGCGAGCACGAGGCGGTCGGATCGGAATAGCTGAGGCCGATCTTCGTGCCGAGCACGGCGTCGCCGACCTGCTTGGCGTACTCGGTGCTGAAGCGCATCAGGTCGTGGACGAACGCCGGGTCGTCGATCGTGTCCAGGCACATGATCTCGGGATTGCGCAGGAGCATCGCGATCGTCCACGGCCCGACCAGCACCGCGCCGAGCCCGCTCGGGAGCCGCGCCGCCGAGAGTGCCTCGCACTGCTCGAGGAACGCCGGCAGGCGCCCGGCCTTCTTGGGATCGGGGATCTCCAGGCGCGCGAGCCGTCCCTTGTCGTCCTGCAGCACGTGCTGATCGATCGACGGGACGACGTAGTCCGAGTACTTCACGCGGCAGCCGACGGCCTCCGCCTCCTTGGCGAGATCGTTGAAGGCGACCATGATGTCCGGCTGGTAGCGCTCGTAGTAGTTGAGCATCGCCCGGACGGCCTTCGTGGGGTTCGTGCAGTATTCCTCGATCGAGAGCCCGTCGAGGCAGCCGGCGAACGATCCCGCGATCGGATACGCCGGCACGCGATCCGCGTAGCCACCCTTGTAGGCGGCGACGACCCGTTCGCGCCCCGTCACGGCCTTCTCGCCCAGCCCCACGCCGTCCTCCGTTTACCCCCGCGCCTCGCGAGCTCTCTCGGATTCTAGCATCGGCGCGAAGGCGGTCAGGGTGCGCTCGATCTCGTCCGGCGCGAGATTCGGCCCGATGAACACCAGCGGCATGTCGGCGCCGGCGGCGTGCCATTGCGCGAGACGCTCGCGCGCCTGGGCTGGCGTGCCGAACACGGTCAGCTCCTCCAGCAGCACCTCGGCTTCCGGCGGGACCGCGGCGGCGAAGCGCGGCGTGTTGGCACCGAGCACCAGATCGATCTCGCGGCCGAATCCCTGACGAGCGAGCGAGCGCCGATAGAGCGGCCCCATCGTCGTGAGATAGAACGACACGAACCACGCCGCGCCGGCCCGCGCTTCGGTCGGGTCATTGGCCACCACCGTCGGGATCGACGGATAGACCGACACGCGCCGGTCGGCGTCGCCCGAGCGCGCGGCACCTTCGCGGAGGAGCGCCAGGCCGTGGGGCAAGGAGCGGCGCGGATAGAGAAACGGAAGCCAGCCGTCCGCCAGCTCGCCGGCGAGTCGCACGGACTCGTCGGTGAGCGCCGCCAGAAAGATGGGAACCTCCGTCCTCAGAGCCAGGTTGAGCTTGAGCGGTCGGGCACCGGTCGCCACGCCGAGCGGAACGCGCTCGCCGCGCAGGAGCGCCCGCACCTGCACGACGGTCCGCCGCATCCGCGCGAGCGGCGCGACGAACGGCACGTCGTGGAGCCCCTCGGTCAGCTGCGCTGTGCTGGCGCCGAGGCCGAGCACGAACCGGCCGGACGAGGCTTCCGCAAGGCTGGCGGCACCCATCGCGAGCGTCCCGGCGCTGCGCCCCCAGACGCCGAGGATGCCGGTGCCCAGCATGAGGCGCTGGGTTCGGAACGCCGCCTCGGCCATGAGAACCGTGACGTCATAGGCCCAGGTTTCGGGGAGAAAGTACGAGTCGTAGCCCAGGCGCTCGGCCGTCGTGGCGACGTCGATGAGCGTGTCGTGGCGGTTCTCGAGGGGCATCATGCTGACGCCGATGGGCATGGCACTCATGATGTCTCCGGGGGCCCCTTGTACGCGGCGGAAAAAAGTGTGCTAACTGTCACTGTCTCGAACTGGCCGGGCGGCGCAGCCGGACCTTAGCAGAGGAGCGCCAGATGATCAAATCGTGCGTGGCCTTAGCCGCCGCCGTGTGCGCGGCGCTGGTCGCGCCGGCGCCCGGCCACGGCCAGGTCTTCCTCGCCTCTCGGCCGCACCCCGATTTCATGATCGGCCCCCTGTTCGTGGTCGCCGGCGTGAGCCAGGGCATCCCGGACATCACGGTGAATCTCTCGTGGAGCCTCACGGCCGGCCCGGTCACACGAAAAGTCGACATGGAGCAAGACCTCTACCTTCTCTGGCCCTCTGAGATCGTGGAGGGCACGGCGCCTGGCCGGGCCGAGCCCCAGCTGATCCGCGAAGTGGAAGGCCGTGGGCTCAGCGTCGTGAGCAGCGGCCGCCTGGTTCTCAGGAGGCGCGACCGCATGCAGCTCGGCACCACCGCGCTCGGCGAGCCGACCGCGGTCAGCCCTTCATTCGTCAACTTCACCCGGCCGGGTGGCCAGACGGGCGTGGTGACGTACGTCAAGATCCCGTGGACACCGAACATGGCCGACCCGCTCTCGATCGTCACGCTCGTCTTGCCGCTCAAGGGTCTCATCGTGCCCAAGTCCGGCACGTGGCTGGAAGATCTCTTCTGGGGCGGCCGCCAGGTTCTCACGATCGGCTTCGGCGATCTGGGCCCGCCCGTGCTCGGTCTCTTCGCGCTCTACTACGAGCGCCGCGACCGGATCGTGCACCTGGCGCGCGACTACTCGCTGCTCATCGCCAATTTCGGCGACTCCGATCACCTGAAGATCGAGGAGATCTCGCCGGCCTCGGCCGTGCGCCGCCCGAGCCGCGTGCGCGCCGGCAGCGAGGTCGTGGCGCTGACGCTCCTGCCCTCGCAGGACGCCACCACGCAGAGCCTGCGCGTGCAGTATCATTACTTCACCGGTCGCATCAACTGGCGCCCGATCGTGATCTCGGCCGCGATCTTGCTGGTCACGAACTTTGCGGGCGTGCTCATGTTCAGCACCGACATGAGCCGCCGGATCCGGCGGCGCCGGCGGGCCCGCCGCCGGTTCGCGGCAGCCGCGGCCTCGCCGAACGGTGGCGTGCCCTCGCGCGAGTCCGTCGTCACCCTGATCCCGGTCGGCACACGCTACGACGAGGTCGTCTCGCGGTTCGGCCGCCCCGACGAGGAGCACGAGCGCGTGACGCCTCCAGGCCGGCGCACGCTGCTCTATCGCGCCAACCACGGCCCCGTCCATCACGAAGTCGCGATCGAGCTCTACGACGACCGCGTCCGCGAGGTCACGTGCATCACCAGTCGCTGAGCCCGCGGGCGCCTGCCCGTGGTCGTGCGTTTTCTAAAGGAGCGAGCGAATGATCAAACCCTACACCGCCGTCGGCCTGATCCCCACCGTGCGCGGCATCCGCAAGCGCGGGGACATCAAGATCAACCTCGAGCACCTCACGCACATGGTGAAGGCGGCGTCCTGGCTCTCGAGCCTCGACCTTCCGGTCCGATTGATCGCCTTTCCCGAGGGAGCTCTTCAGGCATTCAACGACGAGGTGCTCGACCTCGATCACGCGACCTTCGCGCGCGAGTGCGCGATCGATATCCCGGGCGAGGAGACCGAGACCCTCGGCAAGATCGCCAAGGAGTACAACGCCTTCATCATGGCGCAGGCCAAGGCGAAGCACCCGGACCTCAAGGATCGGTACTTCAACGTGGGCTTCATCATCAACCCGCGCGGCCGAGTGATCCTCAAGCACTACAAGGTCTCCCCGCTCTTCCCGGTCGAGCACTCGGTGTGCCCGCACGACGTCTACGACTGGTGGGTCGAGAAATACGGCAAGACCCTCGACGCGTTCTGGCCGGTCGCGGACACCGAGATCGGCCGCCTCGGCATCATGATGGCCAACGAAGGCTCCTATCCCGAGAACGCGCGCGCCCTCGCGCTCAACGGCGCCGAGGTCGTCTATCGCGCCTCGTATCCGCACCCGGCGACCGGCAACGAGATCTTCGAGATCCAGAGCCGCGCTCGCGCGCTCGACAACAACATGTACATCGTGGCGCCGAACATGGGGACCTACTACCTGTTTCCTGAGGAGACGACGCCGATCGATACGTTCGGCGGCCGGTCCTTTATCATCGACTACAAGGGACGGATCGTCGGCCGGCAGGACTACGGCGCCGGCTCGACATACGTCGGCGGCGTGATCGATATCGAAGCGCTCCGCGACCATCGGGCGCGGGCGCAGTGGGACAACTGGATGAAGGACCTGAGGACCGAGCTCTACCAGATCCTCTACGAGAAGCCGATCTACCCGAAGAACCTCTACCTCAAGCGCGCCCCGATGAAGCACGCGGAGTACCGCGAGAAGGTCATCCGGCGGCAGATCCGACTGATGCACGATCGCGACATCTGGAAGCGGCCCTCGCGATGATCACCCGACTCCTCGTCCTGACGCTGTGGCTGATCCCGCTGACGGCGGCGGCCGAGATGCGGCTGCCGCCGGGGTTCACCGCGCAGGTCTACGTGACCGGAGAGGGCTTCGACACCGATACCTCGCGCGGCATCCGCGGCATCCCGGCCACCTCGACGCTCGCGTTCGATCGGTCCGGGCTTCTCTACCTCGCACGGACTGGACGGCGCTACGTCGGCGGCGAGGTCTACGACCTGTGGCCCGTCTTTCGGATTCCCATCGGCGGCGCGCGGCTGAGCCCCGATGTCGAATCGCGCTATTTCTATGGGCCGCCGTTGCCCAACCCGCAGGTGGGCGCCACGCGCCGCGGATACGATCTCTTCGTGACCACCTTCGACCGCGACCGGAAGGTGGGCGCGGTCTATCGCATGATCGACGGTCGGGCGGAGCTCTTCGCCGGCGGAACACCCGAGCGCGGCGTACGTCCCGTCCTCAGACAGCCGGAGGCCTCCGCGGTCGACTCGGCCGGGAACGTCTACGTCACCGATCGCGCCCAGGGAGTCATCGTTCGGCTCAGCCCGGAAGGTCGCGTCCTCGACCCCGCGTACGTCACGATCGCTCGGCCGCGACTCCTCGCGATCGACGAACAGGATCATCTGTGGATCGGCAGCGACGGCAGCGCGGAGGCGCCGTATCAGCCAGGCCCCGGTGAGATCGTGCGCGTCTCCCCGCAGGGCGTTTCCCAGGTCGTCTATCGAGGGCCGGTGGTCGCCGCGCTCGGCGTCGGGCCGGCCAACAGCCTGTTCGTGGCCGATCGCCACGAAAAGCAGATCTTCATCCTCACTCAGGACGGCAAGCGCGCCGAGTTCGCGAGCTTCACCGACGGCGATGTGCCGCGAAGCCTCGGGTTCGCGCCGGTCACGCCTGAGGCGCGACGCGCGGGCGTCGCGGGCGACCTCTTCGTCGTGACGATCAAGAACGGCACGTGGCTCGTGAACGAGGTGCTGCGTATCTCCGGGCCGTTCGACGATCTCACGCGTCCGCGCTGAGGTCCTCGCCGAGGACCCGATCGGGCATATTTCCGGATAGCTTCCGGAATTGTGCCCTGCCCGCCGCCCCTGTCACTTTGTAACTGCTTGATTCCATGCTGCTCCGACATGGGCACGACTCCTGCTACCAGCCTGCAGCAGATGTAACGGACCGAGATGGGTGCGAGGCGCCCGGAGGTAATTGAAATGCAGCACATGGACCTCTGGTTCGACCTGGCCATCAGGGGAGAGCCCAACCTGGAGGAGGAAACACTCGCGCGCTTCCAGCTCACGGACGGCGCGGATCCAGATCCGAGCCGGGATGATCGAGGCGGCGAGGAACAGGTTCCACGAGCAGATTTCTTCTAATAGTCGGCGTGGAGCTCTCAGCGCGTCGCGGCGCGGATGACCGCCAGCGCCCCCACCGCGACCGCCACGACGATCCAGATCGTTCCCTTCGGGAGGCGCAGGAGCTCGACGATGGCCACGGTGAATCCGGCGGCGATGAGCACGGCCGCCGCGAGGATCGTACCGGTTCGGGACCGCTTCCCGATCACCGACGTGGCCTCACGCGAGCAAGCTCGTGAGCTCGGCCGTGACTCGCGCGACGTCGGACGCGTCCGGCGTCGTCAGCGAGACGACCAGCGGCGTGACGTGCTCCGCCCACGACCGCCAGGCCACCTGCTCGGCGCCGAAGAGCGCGACGCCGCGGACGCCCAGCGCCGCGGCGAGGTGGCTGATACCCGAGTCGTTGCCGACGTAGGCGGCCGCGTGGCTCAGAACACCCGCAAGCAGCGGGAGCGATGGCTCCCGGAGCACGATCGCGTGCGCGATCAGTGGCTCCGGGAGCCCCGCGACGGCCTCCGCGTCCGCGGGCCCTTGATGGATGACGACGGCTAGGCGGGGTAGCGCCGCGAGGCTCTCGAGCACGTTGGCAAATCCCATCGCCGGCCAGCGCTTCCCTCGTCCCCCTGCTCCGGGATGCACGAAGAGCAGTCGATCGTTCGCGCGCCAGCCGAGATGAACGAGCTCGCGACGCGCCTCGTCGCCGAGTGAGGTCGGCACGCCGAGCACCGTTCGAAACGCGCGCGCACCGGCTGCGCCCCCCACAGTATTCAAGAGATGCTCCCACACCGGACGGCCCGCGCCCACCGAGGGCGCGACGATCGAGCCGGGCACGAGCGCGGTCAGCCTTCGCACGAAGCCCGGCTCTCGCGAGCCGACCCACGCGATCACGTGCGTGGCGCGTCGCAGATCTTCCGCGCATCGAGCCGGCCACTCACGCTCCGAGCCGTCGGCCTGGGTGCTGAACAGCGAGTCGAGCCCCAGCAGCTCGAAGTCGAGCGATCGATCGACGACACCGAGGATCTGGAGCAGTCGGCCGATCCGCGGCTGAGCCGCGATGACGAGCTCGTCGCGCGGTCGCTGCTGACGGAGGGCGCGGAGCGCCGGAATCGCCAGGAGCACGTCGCCCAGCGCCCCGGGATGGATCGCGAGTGTCAGGGGCGGAGCAGCGCCAGCGCGGCATCGTGGAGACGGCCGTTCGTCGCCAGCGCGGAGCTCGCGTAGATCGTCGGACGGCCTTCGAGATCCGTGAACCGGCCGCCGGCCTCTTCGACGAGGATCTTGCAGGGCGCCAGATCCCACGGCTTCAGCCCGGATCCCTCGGGATAGATCTCGGCGTAGACGTCGGCCTTGCCCTCGGCGATCAGACCGTAGCCGATGTAGTCGCCGAACCCGCGCTGCCGGTCCGTCGCGTCCACGAGGCGCATGAACCCGTCCCAGTACCTAGTGGTCCGCGCGCCGCGCAGCCCGGCGTGCAGCAGATAGGCCTGGCTCAGATCGCCTTCCTCGGAGATCCGAATGCGCTCGCCGTTGAGGAAGGCGCCGCCGCCCCGCCGTGCCGTGTAGAGCTCGCCGGTGACGGGATTGTGGATGACGCCCACGGTGATCTCGCCGTGCTCCTCGAGCGCGATCAACGTGGCCCAGATCGGGATGCGGCGCACGAAGTTCTTCGTGCCGTCGATCGGATCGATGATCCAGCGCGTGGCGACACTCCCCGAGCCGCCGAACTCCTCGCCGAGCACGCCGTAGTCCGGGAAGGCGCGGCCGAGACTCGTGACGATCGTCCGTTCGGCTTCGCGGTCCGCCTGGGTCACCGGCGTGGCGTCAGGCTTCAGCGTGATCTCGAACCCGGCGTTGTAATACTTCATCGCGATCCGCCCGGCCGCCCGCGCTGCGTCGACCGCGGCGGCGAGCGCCGCTTCGCTCACCGCGTGGGCTCTTCCGCCGGAAAGGGCTCGCCGCGCTCGGCGAGCACCTGCCCGTAGATCTCGAGGGCGTCGACGACGACCGGCATGCCCCCGTAGGTGACCATCTGGAAGATGACCTCGGCCACCTCCTGCCGCGTGGCGCCGACGTTGAGGGCCGCGTGGATGTGCGCGCGCACCTCGTTGGGGCGGTGCAGCGCCGTGAGCGCGGCGACCGCGCAGAGCTCGCGCTGCTTCTGCGGGATGACCTCTCGGCTGTAGAGCACCCCCGTGAAGAACAGGGACAGCTCGCGCGCGAGCCCCTTGTCGAACCGTTTCCACATCTCGAATCCCGAGCCGCCCTTCAAGGTGTTGAATAGCTTCTGGCTCGTCTTCTTGGTGAGGGCTTTCAGCTCGGCATCGTCCATGAGCGCCATGGCATCTCCTTCATGGTAACCTGCGTCGTCGGCGGCGCGTCGCGCCGTCACAATAACGTAGCCGAGAGGACCGCACAATGCTGAACCCGCACGTGTTCCGCGCCTATGACGTGCGCGGGCTCGTCGGCAGCGACATCAACCCCGACGTCTTTCGTCAGGTCGGGCGCGCCTACGCGACCATGATCCGACGTAACGGCGGCCGGCGGATCGCGGTCGGCCAGGACAATCGCCTGTCGTCGAACACTCTCAAGCTGGGCTTCGTCGAGGGCGCGCGCGCCGGGGGCGTCGACGTCGTCGACATCGGCTCGGTCACCACGCCGATCCTCTACTTCGCGACCGCCCACTGGAAGCTCGACGGCGGCGCCAACATCACCGGCAGCCACAATCCCATCGAGTACAACGGCGTGAAGATGGTGCACCCGGGTGCGGCGCCGCTGTCCGAGGACGAGATCCAGGGTCTGCGGGCGACGATCGAGCGCGGCGACTACGAAAGCGGGGCCGGCGGGCTGAGCGAGCGGAGCCCCCGCGAGGACTACTTCGACACGATCGCCCGGATGATCCGGCCCGCTCGCCGCCTCAAGGTCGTGGTCGACGCCGGCAACGGCGTCGCCGGACTCTACGGCCCGGAGCTCCTGCGCCGCATCGGCTGCGACGTCATCGAGCTGCACTGCGAGTCGGACGGGAGCTTTCCGAACCACCTGCCCGACCCGGAGGACGAGCGCAACGTCGAAGATCTGAAACTCAAGGTCGTCGAGGTCGACGCCGACATCGGCGTCGCCTACGACGGCGATGCCGATCGCGTCGGGATCATCGACGAGCGCGGCGGGCGCCACGAGGCCGATCTGATCCTGATCCTTCTGGCGCGCGACCTGCTCACGCGCCATCCGGGCGCCAAGGTCGTGTTCGACGTGAAGTCCTCGCAGGCGCTGGTGGACGACATCCGCCAGCACGGCGGCGTGCCCATCATGTGGAAGACGGGCCACTCGCATCTCAAGCGGAAGATGCGCGACGACCAGATCCTGCTCGGAGGCGAGGTCAGCGGCCACATGTTCTTCGCCGAGGACTACTACGGCGTCGACGACGGTATCCTCGCCTCGTGCAAGATCATCGAGATGGCCGCGCGGGCGACCGAGCCGCTCTCCCGGCTCTTCGCGTCGGTCCCTCACCTGCGGGCCACGCCGGAGCTCAAGGCGCCGTGCCCCGACGGTGAGAAGTTCCGGGTCGTCGACGAAGTGACGCGCGAGCTCAAGCGGCGCTACGAGACGATCGACACGGACGGCGCGCGCGTGATCTTTCCGGGCCGCGGCTGGGGGCTCGTGCGCGCCTCGAACACGAATCCGTACCTGACCTTGAGGTTCGAGGCCCACACCGAGCGCGAGATCGACGAGATGAAGCGCGAGATCTACGCGGTGCTGAGCCGCTACCCGTTCGTGACCCTCCCCGCCTAGCGCGCGCCGCTCGCCTATTTCCAGCTGAGCGCCAGACCGACCGCCGACAGAAGGTCGGGCGCCATCGCGCAATCGCGGGCGCCCCAGAAGCCGCCGGGATCGAGCAGTACCGCTCTCAGGCCCGCCGCGGTCGCGCCCTTGACGTCGATCGAGTAGAAATCGCCGATGTAGGCGGCCTCCGCGGGCGCGACGTCGGCTCGCGCCAGAGCCAGCTCGAAGATCCGTGGGTCGGGCTTCTCGATACCGACCTCGCCCGAGTCGACGACGAAGTCGAGATAGGGTCCGAGCCCGACCGCCGCCAGAACCGAGGCGACCGAGCCGTTCGAGTTCGAGATGGCCGCGGCCCGAGCGCCGGATCGGCGCACGAGCGCGAGCGATTCCGGGGCCTGCGGATCGTGGGCGGTCCACACGCCGAGTGGCGGATTGTAGGTGCGCCGCCACTCGGCGACCCGCTCGACGGTGCTCCCGTCGGCGACGCCGAGCCCCTCCAGGACCAAGCGCATGTAGCGGGTCGCGGATTCCTGGGTTTCGGTCGACGCGCCGGCCGCGCGCGCGAAGACCTGGTCGTCCAGGTGAACGCGCGCCTGCCACTCGGCGCGCTGCACCGCGTCCGGCGTGACGCGTACGCCGTGGCGAGCCAGCTCAGCGGCGAAGACGGCGTAGTCCATTCGGAGCAGCGTGTTGCCGGCGTCGAAGAAGACGGCTCGGATGCTCAGCTCCCGGGGCTTGCGAGATTAGGAGACCAGGTCGCCCAGTATACTCGTGCGCCGCGGCGTGGGACATGTGGCCTTCGTGGCTCTTGGGTGTGGACTCGCCCAGCACGGCCGTGCACCCGAACACGACGACCGCGACGAGCGCCTCCCGGCCGAGGAACCGCCAGAGCTTCGCGGTGGCTGCCGCGGGGGTGGGCGCGGCCCCGGACAGTGTCATGTGGCCGAGTCGACGCAACCGCCCGCCCCGTCGCGTGTCGCTCGCGTCGAGATCGAGATCTGGTAGAACCAGATATCGGTTGACGGCCCCGAGGAGCGCGAGGGTCGACGCCAGGCAGATCTTGAGGAGCAGCGACACGCCGTACGTCGTCGTCCACAGCGAGGCGAAGGTCGGCAGCTGGACCCACGTATTGTAGATCCCGCTGGCGACGACGACGAGCAGACAGTAGCCGGCGAGACGAGAAAACCTTCGCGCGATGACGCCGACCAGCTCCGGAGACCACGCGGGCCGCCGCAGCATCAGGGGGAGACCGAAGAGGCCTCCGGTCCACGCGGTCGCGGCCACCGCATGCAGCCAGTCGACGATCACCGCGAGCGAGAGGTCACCCCAGTCCGCGGCGTGCCCGGTGAGGCTGCCGGTCAACACGATGCCCAGCGACAACACCAGCCCCGCGCCGCGAGCCGGCAGCGCGCGTGAAAGCGACACGGCCAGGAGAAGCGCCAGCACCGTTGCGCGAGAGATCCAGATCGCGCCGAAATGCGTCCGCGTCAGAACGAGTGGCAGCGCCGCCATCGCCTGGGAGAGATCTCCCCCGCTCATGACGCGGGCGCGCGCGATCAGGTCGCCGGCCGAGGTCACGATCAGGATCGCGACGGCGACCGTGATCCAGCGCCGAAGCCGGCGGCGCGCCGATTCGAGCGGCGCGAGGTCGCGAGGGAGCACGAAGAGCTCCAGGACCAGCCCACCGACGAGGATCGCCAGCGCGAGAAGCCCGAGCCAGCGGCCGAGCGTGGGCAGGAGGAGCTCGTGGAGTGTCACTTCACCGTGAAGGGAAAGTCACCCTCGGTGCGGTGACCGTCTCTGGCGACGACGCTCCAGTACACGCGATAGCGGCCAGACGGCAGCGACGGCAGGCCAACCTCGAGAAGCGTGCCGTCAGCCGAGCTGACCCGCGCGTCGCCCTTGTCCACCCGGCGCTTGCCAGCGTCCTCGACACGAAGGGTGCTGAACACGGGCTCGATCCGGCCGTCGAACCAGATGCGGACTGCCGGCGGTGAGGCCTCCACCGTGTGCCCCACCCGAGGCTCCGAGTGGTCGGGAAACGCGTGAGCCCACGCCCAGCTCGGCGCGAGCAGGAGCGCCGCCACCGCCAGCAGTCGTTTCACCTATTACGGCTGCGTCGGTCCGAGGACGCCGTGGAACGGCGTCCACGTGAACACCTGGGGCAGGATGTCGTCCAGGTAGAAGTGGATCTGCGCGAGCGCCCCGATGTTCTTGCTGATGTCGTGGTTGATCGGGATCACGGCTTCGAGCCCGAGCTGAAAGTAACGCCCGAACCAGATGATGCCGGGGTTCACCGACCCGGTCGTGCGCCCGGCGTTGCGCCCATCGACCGGCGTCTCGAGCGCCAGCTCGACGATCGGGATCATCCGGTTGAGCGGCGCCGGGATCCCGACATCCTTCACGTAGGACTGTAGGTATTGCAAGTTGTACTGGAAGCTGAACCCCCACTGAAAGACGGTCGGATTCAGCGGTTTCTTCACGTCCACATTGCCGTCTTCGTCCGTCTCGAACGTCTTGGTGTGGATGCGCGAGGGCACCGCCAGCCCCAGCACGCCGGTGATCGCCAGGGGTTTCATCAGCTCGAGCTGGTCCGGAAGATCGCCGAAGCCCTTGCCGAAGAAGAGCTGCGGTGTCCAGGTGTTGAAGCTCTCGGCGTCGACCTTCTTGCTGCCGGTGCCGCCCACGTCCCAGCCGAGGCCGAGCGCCAGCATGAGCTCGTGCGGGGCGTTCTTGAAGAACACGTACTTCGCGGTGACTTCCAGATTGTCGAAGCCGCTGACCGACCCGCCTTCGTCAGGGTCCAGCATCGTGAAGGAGCCGGCGAACGAGATGCCGAGATCCGGGCTGAGCCGCTTCGAGAGCTCGCCGCTCAGGCTGATCTGCTTCGTCGGGGGCGCCTCCTCGGTGCCCCGGAGCTTGAGGTACGAGATCGTCGGCAGCGACAGCTCGTCGGCCACGAAGGGATCGTCGGTGGCCAGGGTCGCGGGAAAGAACCGCTTGCCGATCAGGCCGTGAGCCTGGGCCACGTGCACGGACGTGAGCGAGAGCGCCAGCGCGAGGGCGCACGCGAATAGAGCTTTCCCTCTCATGGGATCCCCCTTGAAGGTTTGTGAATTGCTCGAGCGGGATCTAGACGAGAGGGAGCGGGGGCGCGCGGGGCTGCGACGGATCGATCGAGCGGAGGGAGTCGATGCGCGGTTCGGACGGTGCGGTGATGGCGCCGACCCGATGGATGGGCTCGTCGAGCGCGAGCGCGGCGACCGTCGTGCCGTCCAGGTGCGCCGCGATGGACGCGGTCGGGCACGCGACGGGGTCGTGACCGAGCGCGTGATGGACCGAATGCACCGCCGCCTCGACCGTGAAGATCGCGACGAGGAGAACGAGCGCGGCCACGACCAGTCGGCGCGAGCGCCGCCGCACGAGCCCAGCGGCCGCCAGCAGAGCCACGAGCGCGATCGGCCAGGGCACGTTGGCCTGATCGTCTACGCCGAGAACAGTGAGGGGTCCGATCGGTTCCGCGGGGGTCGGGAGCTCCGGGGCCTCGAAGACCGCGCGCTCGACACCGCCGACATGGGCGTCGGCCGGGGCCGCAGCCAACAGCGAAGCGGCCACGGCGATGATCGCCAGCACGCGCAGCATGAGCCGCACTCTAGCGAAGAAACGTGCCGGACTCAATGCCAGTGGCCCATCCGGTACACTGACCGGGTGTACGCGCTCGGACTCGCCGGACGCTGGCTTCATCTGACCAGCTCGGTCCTCCTCGTCGGCGCCGCGGCGATGATCGTGCTCGCCGGCCGCTCCGACCGCGCGACGGCGCAGCGCTGGGAGCGCACGGTGCTCACCTCCGCGTGCTGGCTCGCGCTCGTGGCGCTCGCCTCGGGCATCGTGGTCCTCGCCACGCAGACCGCGCTGTTCGAGGGCCGAGGGGCCGCGGCCTTCGAGCCTCGCGCGATCGGACGCGTGCTGGTCCAGACCCAGGCGGGCCACGTGTGGCTCGTGCGCGCCGGCTTCCTCGCGCTGCTCGCCGCGTTTCTCTCGATCCGCATGTCGGTCGAGCGCCGAGCCGATTGGCGCGCGGCGCGGGGCGAGGCGGTGCTGCTCGGCGTCGCCGCGCTGGTGCCGCTGGCCGCCGCGGGCCATGCCGCCGCCGTGGAGCCGGACACCGCGCGCGCGATCGTCCTCGACGCTCTGCACGTGCTCGGCGCCGGCATCTGGGTCGGCGGCCTCCTCCCGCTGGCGCTTCTCCTGCGCGCTGCCGCCGGCGAGGCAGGCGCTGACGCGCGGCCCCACGCGGTCCTGGCGGCGCGGCGGTTCTCGCGCGCCGCGCTCGGGCTCGTGCTCGTGCTCGCGGCGACCGGAACCGGGCTCGCGATCACCCACGTCGGCAACGTCGCCGGGCTCGTGGGCACGACCTACGGGCGCCTGCTGCTCGCCAAGCTCGCGCTCCTGATCCTGGCGTTGAGCCTCGCCGCGCTCAATCGCTCCGTGCTCCTGGCCCGGCTCGGCGGCGACGGGCCGACCGTCGGACGCCCGGCGATGCGAAGACTCGCCGGATTCGTCACGGTCGAAGCGGGCCTCGCGCTCGCGATCCTCGTCATCGTCGCGGCGATGAACGTCACGCCGCCGGCGCGTCACGAGGCGCCGGTGTGGCCGTTCACGATCAGGCTGTCGTTCGCCGCGCTCGAGGGCCGGGCGGCCGAGGCGACGCGGGCGCTGATCGGAAGCCAGATCGGCGTGATCGGTCTGGTCGCCCTGATCACGGGACTCGCCGTTCGGGCCTGGCGGCTGCCGCTCGCGGCGCTGGCGCTCATCGCGCTCGGCGCCGGGGCCGGGCTCGCGCTTCCCCCGCTCACCATCGACGCCTATCCTACGACGTATCTACGCCCCTCGGTGCCGTATCAGGCCGGCGCGATCACGGCCGGTGCTGCGCTCTACCAGGCGAGCTGCGCGGGGTGCCACGGGGCGCGGGGTGCCGGCGACGGGCCCGACGGCCGAGCGCTGCCGCGACCGCCCGCCGACCTGCGCGCGCCTCATACCGCTCAGCACACGGCCGGCGACCTCTTCTGGTGGATCAGTCACGGGATCCCCGGATCCGGCATGCCCGGATTCGGCCCGCGCCTCACCGAGGACCAGCGCTGGGAGCTGATCAACTTCCTGCGGGCACTGTCGGCGGGATTCGGCGCGCGCGGCATGGGCTCGACGATCGAGCGCGACCGGCGCTGGCTCGTGGCGCCGGACTTCACGTTCACGGTGGGGCCGACACCTCCGCGCGCGCTCAAGGACTATCGCGGGCGCAACGTGCTGGTGGTGCTCTATGCCCTGCCCGGCTCACGCCCACGCATGAATCAGCTGGCGGGACGCGAGGGGACCCTGGCCGTCCTGGGCGTCGAGGTCATCGCGGTGCCGATCGACGCCGATCCCGACGCGATCCGTCGTCTGGGAGACGACCCGCGCGTCCTCTTTCCGGTGGTCACCGAAGGCGCCGAGACGATCGTGGCCGCCTATCGGCTCTTCGCGGTGGCGCCTCACGTCGAGCTCCTCATCGATCGCCAGGGCTACGTCCGCGCCATCACGCGCAGCAGCGGCGAGGCGATGGACCTGGACACGCTGGTCGCCCAGGTCCAGCAGCTCAACGACGAGAAGACCGCGGGCGAAGCTCCGCCGGAGGAGCACGTGCACTGATGCGGGCCTGGAAGGCCGTGCTCCTGATCAACGTGGCGCTCGTCGTCGGCGTGGGTTGGGGCTACGCCTTCTGGGGCCTGCGCATCGGGCGGCTCGAGCGCCAGCTGGCCGAGGCGAAGGCCGCCGCCGAGAGCGGCATCGAGCGCCAGTGGACGGTCGACGGGGTCGTGCGCGCCATCTTCCCGGAGCTCGGCGTGCTCGTGCTCACGCACGGCGAGATTCCGGGCTTCATGCCCGCGATGACCATGGGTTTTCGCGTCGCGTCCCCGAAGATTCAGGAGGCCGTTTCCGTGGGAGACGCGGTACGATTTACGTTGCGGGGAGTACCACCGAACGTGGCGGTGACCACGATCGAGAAGATCAAGTGAGAGGCTCGCTGTGGTGAAATGTCTGAGTCTCTCGCTCCTGACCGCCACGACGCTCTGCATTGCCGCGCCGGCGGTGGGGGCCACGCTCTATGTCACCAACACCAAGTCCGAGTCGGCCTCGATCATCGACACCGATACCCTCGAGGTCGTGGGCACGGTTCAGCTCGGCCAGGGCAAGCCCAACCGGATCGTGTTTCATCCCGACGGCAAGACGGCGTGGGTCGTCTACGACAAGAGCCACGATCTGGGGCTGATCGACGCCGAGTCGGGGAAGCTGGTCCGCCGCGTGAAGATCGGGGGCAACCCGTACAACCTCGCGTTCACCCCCGACGGCCGCTATCTCCTCGTCCTCGACTGGTCCAGCGACACGAGCAACGACGAGGTGATCTTCTACGACCTCAAGGAGCAGAAGGTCGACGGCCGGGTCGAGGTCTCCACGTGGCCGGCTCACGCGATCTTCTCCCGCGACGGCAAGCTGCTCTACGTCTCGGGCGAGACGGCGGGCGACGTCACCGTCATCGACGCGACCCAGAAGAAGGTCGTGGGCCGGATCATCCACGGAGGCGGCGACGCGATGGGCCTGGCACTGCCCTCCGACGGCAAGACGCTCTACGCCGCCGCCGGCG
>Ga0209055_1000880_pt1 | contig 20286 bp, 21 predicted proteins | sample GraSoiAngelo_110_FD_185875 | JGI IMG/M metagenome (GOLD analysis project Ga0209055, IMG submission 185875) | Grasslands soil microbial communities from the Angelo Coastal Reserve, California, USA - 14_0903_12_30cm (SPAdes) (version 2) | ecosystem: Environmental > Terrestrial > Soil > Grasslands ... | reverse complement strand
CATCGTTGGTGAGGAGCAGCGCGCCTTCGACGTCCCAGTCGAGGCGTCCGACCGGGTAGAGGCGCACGTCCCGCTCCACGAGATCGGCGACGACGGGACGACCCTGCGGATCGCTGAGCGTGGTGACATAGCCGCGGGGCTTGTTGAGCAGCACGTACCGCTTGGCCTCGGCCGGCGGCAAACGACGGCCATCGACGGTGATGGCATCCAGCTCGGGATCGGCCAGGGTGGCGGGACTGCGGGTGACGGCACCGTTGACGGCGACGTGGCCGTCGACGATCAGGCGGTCACCTCCCCGGCGAGAGGTCAGCCCCGCCTGGGCCAGGATCTTGTTGAGTCTCAGCTTCGCCATGCTCGGCGACGGCGGCCAGCTCCGGCACGACCAGCTCGCCCTCGACCTTCGGCAGGTCGCCGATGTCCCGAAGGCCGAACGCGACCAGGAACTCGCGCGTGGTCTCGAAAAGATAGGGCCGGCCCGGCGCTTCCTTGCGGCCGGCGATGCGCACGAGTCGCCGCTCGAGCAAGTTGTCGAGCACGCCCTCGGAGTTCACGCCGCGGACCGCGTCGATCTCGGGACGCGACACCGGCTGCTTGTACGCGATGATCGCCAGCGCTTCGAGGGCCGGGCGCGACAGCCGGGTCCGCGTTCGAGCGCGCGCCAGCCGGACGAGCCAGGGCGCGACCTCGGGCCGGGTGACCATGCGGTAGCCGCCACCCACCTCGACGATCTGCAGCCCCTGGCTCGAGGCTCCATAGCGCGCGCGGAGCTCGTCGATGAGCCGGCGCGCCTCGCCCACGTCGCCCAGGTCGAGCACGTCGCTGATGCGCTCGGCTTCCAGCGGCGTATCGGACGCGAACAGCAGGGCTTCGACGACGTCAGTTGGAGTCGGCACGAGTTGGCTCTCCATTGGGTATCGCGGTCTGGCGTTCGATGACGATCTCTCCGAAGAGCTCCGTCTGCTGCGTCTTGATGCGGCCAAGGCGGACCAGCTCGAGCACCGCGAGGAGCGACACCACGATCTCGGAGCGGCGGCGATCGCCCGCCGTCAATGACGAGAAGAGCAGCGACCAGGTGTCGCGGAGCACCGACAGGATCATCGTCATCCGCTCGAGCACCGACGGCGGGTTCGGCTCGACTTGCCGCGGCCGCTGCCGAGCTTGCTCCTCGATCAGGCGCCGCAAGGTCCGTTCGAGCAGGTGCACGCTGAGATCCTCGAGCGGCACCTCTTCGGGCGGCGGCAACGTGCTGCTCGGACGGCCCCAGATCAGCCCCTGCGCGGCCTCTCGCGCCGAGAGCCACTCGCCGAGGGCTTTGACGCGCGCGTATTCGCGCAGCCGCGCCTCGAGCTCGAGCCGGAGGGCCAGGCCGTCCTCGTCGAGCTGCTCATCCTGCGTCTCGTCGGGTGGCACCAGGAGCTTCGACTTCAGATAGATCAGGGTCGCGGCCATCACGAGATATGCCCCCGCCGCTTCGAGGTCGCGGAATTCCATCGCCTCGAGGTGAGCGAGGTACTGGTCGGTGATCGTGCGTATCGGCAAGGCGGCGAGATCAATCTCGCTCGTGCGGCAGAGATGCAGGAGCAGATCGAAGGGCCCTTCGAAGCCTCCGACCCGAAGCGTGAGGTCGCGCGCGGGCTCGGCGACGTGGGATTCTTCGGCGCTCATGGAGTCAGGCGGAGCGCCGCCCGGACGCCCTCCATCGTGGCCTGGGCGACCTTGCGCGCGCGGCGCGAGCCCTCGTGCAGGATCTCGATGATCGCCGCCGGCTTCTCCGCGAACTTCTGCCGGCGCTCGCGGATCGCGCTGAGCGGCGGCAGCATGTGCTTGAGCAGCACGTCCTTGCAGTCGAGGCAGCCGATCCCCGCCGTCCGGCACCCGGTGGCGCACGCCTCGCGATCCGCCGTCGGCGTGAAGATCTTGTGCAGGTCGAACACCGGGCAGATCTCGGGGTTGCCCGGGTCGGTGCGCCGCTTGCGCGCGGGGTCCGTGACCATCGGACGGACCTTGGCGATGATCGTCTCGGCGGTGTCGGCGAGGTCGATCGTGTTGTTGTAGGACTTCGACATCTTCCGTCCATCGGTCCCCGGCACCTTCGGGATCTCGGTCAGCTTCGCCTCCGGCTCGGGGAACAGCTCGCCAAACGCGTTGTTGAACCGGCGCGCCACCTCGCGCGTGAGCTCCACGTGGGGCACCTGATCGATGCCGACCGGCACCCACCGGGCCTTGTACATCAAGATGTCCGCCGACTGCAGCAACGGGTAGCCCAGGAGCCCGTACGAGGGCGATTCGAGGTGTTGCTGCTCGATGCGCTCACGGTACGTCGGCACCCGCTCGAGCCAGGTCACCGGGGTCGTCATCGAGAACAGCAGGTGCAGCTCCGCGTGCTCGGGCACCAGTGATTGGACGAAGAGCGTCGAGCGCTCCGGGTCGAGCCCGGCGCCGAGCCAGTCGGCCAGCATCTCGACCGCGTTCCCGGCGACGTCGGAGGTGTCCAGATCGTCGGTCAGCGCGTGCCAGTCGGCGACAAAGTAGAAGCAGTCCAGTGTCTCCTGCAGCTTCACCCAGTTGGCCAGTGCGCCCAGGTAGTTGCCCAGGTGCAGCTTGCCGGTCGGGCGCATTCCCGACAGCACGCGCTCTTTCGACGTCACCGTCTCGAGTCTCCTTCGCGCTCCCACGCCTTCACGGAGCGGATGAACACATAGTACGCGTAGAGGCACGCCAGCAGAAGGCCTCGCACGCCGTCGAGGCACCCGAGCTTGAGGATATACATAGAGAGGAAGCGGCCCGCCGGGCGGAGGACGAAGTCGGTCGCGCGCACGCGGCGGCCGCTCCGCACCCATTCCTCGGCCGCGAGCGTCGAGTAGCGGTCGGCGCGCGTCAGGAAGTCGGCGACGTCGCGGTAGCTGCGATGCACGAGGGCCCCGCGACAGCGACCGACCGTGCCGGTCACCCCCACCGACTCGTGGACGGCGCGCTCGACGAACCGCCCGCGCCCGCGTCGGAAGAGCCGGAGCTGCCAGTCGGGCCAGAGGCCGCCGTGCCGAACCCACCGGCCACCGAAGAGGTTGCGGCGGGGCACTCGATAGCTGTCGTACGGCCCGTCGTCGGCCAGCACGCGAAGGATCTCCTCCCGAAGCTCGGCGGAGACCTGCTCGTCGGCGTCGAGCGAGAGAATCCAGTCGCCGCTCGCCTCCGCCAGACCGAAGTTCTTCTGCGCGGCGAAGCCCGGCCACGGCCGCACGATCACCCGGTCCGTGAACTCGCGGGCGATCTGCACGGTCTTGTCGTGCGAGAGGGCGTCGACGACGATCACCTCGTCCGCCCAGGCCACGCTCTCCAGACAGGCGCGAAGCCGCTCCTCCTCGTTCAGGGTGACCACGACCACCGAGAGTCGCGGGCGAGTCACCGTGCGATCCCCCGGCCCGCCTGATCGGCACCTGGGCCGTCGAGGATCTCCACGACCGCGCGCAAGACCGGGTCGATCGCGAGCGACGCCATCGTCTGATCCGGGCTTTCGAGCGATCGGTGCCCGCGTCCGTAGGGCCCGTTGCGCTCCACCATCGTCGGACCGTAGAGCCCGACGCACCGCGTGCCGAGCGCCGCGGCCAGGTGCAGCGGACCGGTGTCCGCGGCCACGACGACACTCGCCCGCCGGAGCACGGCCAGAAGCTCGTCGAGGCTCGTCGGCGGCGCCAGGATCGCTCGGCCCGGGGTGCCCGAACCCACGATCGCGCGGGCCTCGCCGAGCTCGTTCGGGCCCCAGATCACGAGCACCGAGGCGCCCGCGTCGTCGGCCAGCCGCCGGGCCAGCGCGCGGAAGCTCTCGATGGGCCACCGCTTGTCGGGGCGTCCTGCGCCCGGATTGAGGACGACGAGGCGATCACGCGGCTTGAGCCCCGCGCCCATCAGGAACTCGTCGATGCGCGCTTCGGCCGCTCCGTCGGTCGGCAGCGGGAACTCCACCATCCGCGGCCGTGCACCGAGCGGCTCCACGAGCGCCAGGTAGCGATCGACGATGTGGCGCGCCGCCGGCGGGGGCGTCACGCGCTGGTTCGTGAACAGCGTGCTCAAACGCTCTCGGCAGTGCGCGGCGGTGAAGCCGATCCGGAGCGGCGCGCGCGTCGCAGCGGCGACCACCCCGCTCTTGACCAGTCCCTGCAGGTCGATCGCCACGTCGAAGCGCGACGCGCGCAGATGACGCCGCAGCGCGACCAGGGCGCCGCTCGTCTCGGCGACCGCGAGCGGCGTGCGGGCGCGTCGCCAGGCGCGAGTGTCGACGGGCACGATCTCGCTCAGTGCGGGATTGCCGCGCAGCACGGCGGCCTCGCGGCGCTCGACGATCCAGACCAGGCGCGCCTGGGGTAGTGCACCGTGCAGGGCGCCGGCGACGGGCAGCGCGTGCACGACGTCACCGATCGAGGAGAGCTTGACGAGCGCGACGTTCATCGAAATCGCTCGAGGATCTGGCCGATCAGATCGCGCGTCGAGTGATCCTTCGGGTCGCCGACGACCGCGACGCGGCCGCCGATCGACCGGACCGTCGCCTCCTCGGGCACGGTCCCGGGCCGGTAATCCGTTCCCTTCGCGTGGACGTCGGGCCGCAGCGACGCGATCAAGCGGTCGGCGGTGTCCTCCTCGAACACGACCACGTGGTCGACCTCGCGGAGCGCCATCAGGATCTCGGCGCGCTCGGCCGCCGGCATCAACGGCCGGCCCTTGCCCTTGAGCCGCGCCACCGCCGCGTCCGAGTTGATCCCGACGAACAGGACGTCGCCCAGACCGCGGGCGGCGCGCAGATAGCGGACGTGACCGACGTGCAGGAGATCGAAGCAGCCGTTCGCCAGCACGATGCGCTTTCGCTCGGCCCGGAGCCGATCGGCCAGCGCGACGGCCTCGTCAAGAGTCATGCAGCGTGATCGCCTGCCGGAGCTCCGACGGGAGAACCGTCGCGGTGCCGCGCTTCATGACGACGAGACCACCCGCGACGTTCGCCAGGGTCGCCGCCTGCAGCGGCGTCGCGCCGCTCGCCAGGGCCAGGGTGAACGTGCTGATCACGGTGTCGCCCGCGCCGGTGACGTCCGCGATCTCGTCGGTCCCGTGAATCGGGATGAAGGTCGTCGCCCCGTCGCGCTCGAGCAGCGCCATCCCTCGGCTGCCCCGCGTGACCAGGAGTAGACGCGCATCGAGCCGTTCGAGCAGCTGGCGTCCGGCCTTCTCGACCGTGCGCTCGTCATCGGCGGGCATTCCGGTGAGCTGCTCGAGCTCGGCCTCGTTGGGCGTGGCGGCGGTGACGCCGGTGAACCGGGGAATCTGGTAGCGGCTGTCCACGCTGACGACGGCATTCGCACGGTGCGCGAGCGTCTTGAGGTGCTCGAAGATCCGCGGCGTGACGGTCCCGTAGCCGTAGTCGGAGACCACGATCGCATCGACGCGGGTGCCGAGCGCGGTCAGTCGCTCGAGCAGCGCGTCCTCGGTGGTCGGCTGCGGCTCTCCGGCCGGCTCGCGATCCAGGCGGACGACTTGCTGGCGCGTCGCCTGGTAGCCGCCGGCCATGATGCGCGTCTTCATCGGTGTCGTGCGGCCGCTTTCGGTGACGATGCCGTCGGTCGAGATCCCCGCCGCGCGGAAGAGCGCCAGCAGCTCCTCGCCGGCGCCGTCCCGTCCGACCGCGCCGATCGGCGTCACGCGCGCGCCGAGCGCGTGGGCGTTGTGCGACGCGTTCGCCGCGCCGCCGAGGAAGACCTGGCGCTCGGCGAATCGCAGGATGAGCACCGGCGCCTCACGCGAGATCCGGACCGGCTTGCCGAAGAGATACTCGTCGAGGATCAGATCGCCGATGACGACCACGCGCCGACCGGCGAAGCCGTCGATCGTCCCGCGCATGGCCTTCCCCGTCCCGTTCACCGCGTGAGCCCTCTGATCGCCCAATCGGCCGCGCCGAGGAGGTCTTCGGCCACGTGGTCGGGTTGCACGGGCAACGCGCCGCGCCGGTACTCCCATTCGCCGAGACCGTAGCCCGTGAGCACGAGGACCGCGCGTGCCCCGACCGCATGCGCTGCGACGAGGTCGGACCCCTTGTCGCCGACGAGCGTCGAGCGCGCGAGGTCGAGGCCCAGATCCGAGGCCGCGCGGAGCAAGAGGCCGGGCCTGGGCTTGCGACACTCGCACACCATGCGATGGGGCGGCTCGCCCTCGGTCGGATGATGGGGGCACACGTAAAGGCCGTCCAGGTGGGCGCCCTCGTCCTTGAGCTGGGACACGAGCGTTGCGTTCACCGCGGCGAGCACCTCCGCGGAGAAGTAGCCGCGCGCGATCCCGGCCTGGTTCGTGACGACGACCGCGGCGATGCCGGCGGCGTTCAGACGGCGGATGGCCTCGGCCGACCGCGGGAGCACCCGAAGTCGGCTGGGATGGTTGACGTACCCCACTTCCTCGGTGAGCGTCCCGTCACGATCCATGAAGACCGCGGGCCTGGGAGCCACGTGCGAAGTCTAAGCCCTTGAGGCCATATTTCTCAAGGAAAATCGCACCTTGCGCGCGCAATCTGACCGTAGATCTCAGCAAACCCGCGGACCTGGGCCGCGTACGTGTACGGCTCGGCCGAGCGCCTGGCCGCCTCGACGAGGTCGGCGGCCGGGCGCTCTCGAAATCGCTCGAGCGCCGAGGTGATCGCGCGCGCGTCGGTCGGCTCGACGACGGCCCCGTTGACACCTTCAGCGATCACCTCGGCGCCTCCGGCGCGGGCGCTCGCCACCACCGGCAGTCCCGAGGCGAGCGCCTCCAGGTGGACGTTGCCGAACGGCTCGTACCGGCTCGGAAGCACCGCGATGTCGGCGCCGGCATACCAGCGCTCGGGATCGGCCCGGGCGCCGAGCCAGACCACCCGCTCGCCGATCCCCAGCCGCGAAGCCAGAGACTGGTATTCGCCGGCGTGACCCTTGCCGAGAACGACGAGACGGCTGTCGCGATCGGAAAAGGCCGCGAACGCCTCGACGGCGGTCGCGAGACCCTTGCGCGCGAACCCGCTGCCCACGAAGAGAACGGTGAACGCGCCCGCGGCAATCCCGGCCTCGCCCCGCACGGCCTCCCGGTACCGCGGACGATTCTCGGGATGGAAGCGCTCGAGGTCGACACCGTTGTAGACGACGGCGATCCGGCTCGGCGCCACACCGTACAGCGCTTCGATCTGGCGCCGTCCGGCCTCGGCGATCGCGACGATGCGCGGCGTGCGTGCGAAGACGCGGCGCTCGAGCGCCAGAACGATCCGATGGTAGAGGCCGCGCGCGCTCGGACGTGCTTCGCTCGCGAGATAGGCCCGATGGCATCCCTCGCCGGCGCGATAGACGTCCTGACGGAGTGTCCGCTCGTGGCTCTGGACCACGTCCCAGCTCCCGCGCGCCACCGCGCGCCGGGCACTCACGGCGAGCGCCAGGACGCGTGCGGCCGACGGCAGCGGTGGTAAGGACAGGGTGTGAAGCGTCACCCCCCGCGTCGACGCCTGGCCGGGCGGGCTCAGGAGGTGGACGTCGTAGCCGTGATCGACGAGCGCGCCGACCAGACCTGCCGTCGCGCGCTCGACGCCGCCGTGGAAGACGAATGGCCGCGCGATGATCAGGAGCTTCACGAGGGCGATTTCAGCTGGTCGAGAAGCGGGAACAGGATCGAGCGCGCGACGCGAAAGCTGTAGCGGACCTCGCAGCGCGCGCGCGCGCGGCGGCCGAGGGTCGCGGCTTCGTCGGCGTCATCGAGCAAGCGCTTGATCGCGCCGGCGAGCGCCGGGACGTCGCCGGGCTCGACCACGAGGCCGCAGCCCTCGAGGATCTCGGGAATCATCGAGACCGACGTCGAGACGATGGGACGACCGAGCGCCATCGCGTCGAAGAGCTTGGCGGGCACCTGCCCGACGGTGTCGGTGGTGGCCCGTTGCGGTACCGCGACGACGTCGGCGGCGACGAGATAGCGCGGCACGTCGTCGAACGGGATCTCACCGATCACCCGCACGTGCGAGGCCGCCGACCAGCGCGGCGCGCCGCTCCGCGCCGGATCGACGCCCACGAGCGTCAGGATAACGCCGGGGCCGAGCGAGCCGACCGCCGCGACCAGGTCGTCTACTCCCTTGTGGCCTCGCGGCGTCCCGAGAAACATGACGACCTTGCGGTCGCCCACGCCGAGCCGCGCGCGCGCGGCGCGCCCGTCGTAGCGGGCGGGGTCCCAGGCTTCCGTGTCGCGCACATGCGGCAGCAGCGTCCCGCCGAAACGGCGCTCCAGGAAGCGCGAGGCCACGGTGATCGCATCCGCGCGAGACACGAGCTTCTCGACGAGCCACGTCCACGGCAGCCCGTTCGGATTGGCGAGGTTGAGAGCACGACCGGTCCGGCCCCAGGCGCCGGAGCGCGAGAAGAAGCCGACCTCCCAATCGTCGATGTCCAGCACGAGCGGCCGCTTGCGCCGGGCCCGGGCGAGTAGCCCGAGCCCGAAGCTCGTGGGGCGTGGCTTGGAGGCGATGAGAACGTCGCCGTCGACGAGCTCGAGCAGCGCCGGAATGCGCTGGGCGAAGCCGGGATAGCGGCCGGCCTTCACGCTACGCTGCGCGATCGCCCCTGTCCTGGCCGGCATCCAGACATCCGCGCCGAACCGGGGCCCCACCACCTCGACTTCGTAGCGCGACGACAGCAGACGCGCGAGCAGGTCCGCGCGACCCGTCGCATTGTCCGACAGGTCGGCGGCGAGGACGGAGACCTTCACGCGGCTCCGGCGGCGACGAGGCGCGCGTAGCGGTCCTCGAGCGCGGACGCGACGCGAGCCCCCGAGTACCGCTCTTCGACGAGCCGGCGTCCGGCCTGCCCCAGCCGCGCGGCGGTGGCGGGATCACGAACGAGCCGCTCCAGCGCCTCGGCCAGGGCCTGAGCGTCGCCCGCCGGGACCAACGCCGCGTGCTCACGGTCGGTCAGCACCTCGGGCACGACGCCGACCCGCGCCGCGATCAGCGGCCGCCCGGCCGCGAGGTACTCGAAGATCACGCGCGACATCCCATCTGAATCGAGCGGCGTGTAGAGCACGACGTCGAGCGCGGCGAGGATCGCGGTCAGATCGTCCACGAAGCCAGCGAACGTGAACTGCGGGCCGAGTCCGGCGCGCTCGATCGCGTCGCGAACACGAGGCTCCATGGGCCCGCGCCCGACGAAGACGAAATGCGGACGCACGCCGCGTGCCGCCAGGCGCGCCGCGGCCTCGACCACGATCTCGTGGCCCTTCATGATGCGCAGGCCGGCGATCATGCCGACCAGCGGACGGTCCGGCCGTCCGCCGAGGCGCGTGTAGGTCTCGGGATCACGCGGCCGCGGATGGTAGCGCTCGGTATCGGCGCCGCCCGGCAGCGCGGCGACGCGGTCCGGATCGACGAGGCCGGCGGCGACGTACTGGCGCCTGATGGCTTCGGTCACCGTCACCACGAACGCGGTGCCGCGCCGGTAGAGCCAGCGGTTGGCCGCGTGGGGCCTCACCGCCTGCGCGATGTGACGCGTCCTCACGATGGGGCGAGGCGTGGGAACCAGGCGGTTCGCCACGGCGGCCAGCCAGTGCTCCTTGCCGCGATGCACGTGGATCACGTCCACATCGGACAGCATCGCCCGGAGGCGGCGAAGATCGCCGCCGTCGGCCACGGGATGCACACCGCCCGCCAGGGACAGCGTGGTCACACGCTCGACGCCTTCGCGTCGCGCCCGATCGATCACGCGCGCCTCGGTTCCCACGCGGCAGCCGAGCGTCACCAGGTGGCCGCGCCGCTCGAGCTCCCGCGTGATCCGGGCCGCCCAGTACGCGTCGGACGACCATCCGCGACAGGACATCAGCTGGAGAATCTTCACCAGAGACCCTGATAGACGCGCTCGACCGTCTCGACCGAGCGCTCGGCGCTGAACCGCTCCTCCGCGCTGGCGCGCCCGGCGCTGCCCATCGCCCGGCGCCGCTCCGGGTCACCCAGGATCGTCTCGAGCGCCCGAGCCACGCTGTCCGGCTCGTCGTCGTCGATCAGGAGCCCGGTCTCGCCGTGCACGACCGTCTCCGGGAGCGCGCCGACCCGGCGCGCGATGACGGGACGCGCCGCCGCCATCGCCTCGAGCGCGGCGCGGCACGACTCGTCGGAGCCCGCGGCCATCAGCGCGAAGCAATCCGCGGCGGCGAGGACCGAGGGTAAGTCGGCGTCACGATAGCCCGTGAAGATCACGTGACCGCCGAGCCCGAGGTCGGCCACGAGCGCATCGAGACGAGACCGCGTCTCCCCTTTTCCGACGAGCAGGAGGCGCGCGCCCGGCATCCGGTCGGCCAGGAGCCGGAAGCCCGAGAGCAGAAGCTCGTGCCCCCGGTTGGTCGCCAGACGCGCGACCGAGACGACGACCGGCGCGTCGCCGAGCTTGAACTCCCCGCGGATCGGCGTCGGATCCGCCTGCGCTGTGAACCGCGTCAGGTCGACCGCTCCCGGAATCCAGAAGATGCGGTCCGGCGCGATACCCGCCTCGCGACACCGGGACTCGATCACCCGCGACACGGCGAACACCGCGGCGGTCCGGCGATAGAGCGTGGACCCGAGCCGGTCGCGTCGGACCGCGCGCAGGTTGTGGAAGGTTCGCACGACGGGCGTTCGGCCGCCCTGCGCCCGCTTGGGCCGCGTGAGTACGGCGAGCCAGTGATCGTGCGAGTGATGCGTGTGCACGATGTCCACGTTCTCGTCGCGGATGAGCGACCGCACCCTCAGCACGTCGCGGGCGAGCGCCCGTGGCCCGAGGCGAGCGTCCATGTGCAGCCCGTCGACCACCTCGAGACCCGCTTGCTTCGCCTTGGTCTCGAAGCGATCGCCTGGGATCAGCCCGAGCAGGACGCGGTGACCGCGGGCGCGGAGGCCGGAGACGAGGTGGATGATCGGATCGGCGCTGCCGGTCCACCAGCGGTTTGCGGCCAGGTGCAGGACCGTCAGCCGCGTCACGAGGTCCCCGACAGGAGCGCCGCGACCCTCTCGCCCACGGCGGCGGCCGAGATCCCGCGCATGCAGGGATGCTCGATCGGGCACACGCGGTAGAAGCACGGCGCGCACGGCACGAGGTGGCGCACCACGGCCACGCGTCCTCGCGGTGCGCTCCGCGCGGGATCGGTCGGCCCGAAGAGGACGACGACCGGCGTGCCGAGCGCGGCGGCCAGATGCGCCACGCCCGTGTCGCCCGAGACGAGCACGGCCATCTCCGCGAGCACCGACGGCAGCAGATCCGGACTGTCGCGCCCGACGAGGCTCACCGCCGAAATCCGCTCCAGCACGTCGGCGACCAGCGCCGCATCCGTTGGCGCTCCCAGAAGCACGGGCACGACGCCCAGCTCGGGTGCGAGGCGACAGAACTCGACGATCCGCGCGCGGACCCAGACCTTGGCCGGCCCGAACGCCGCGCCCAGGTGAACGCCGACCATCGGCTTACCCTCGGCCGCTCCGCTCTGATGGAGCAGATCGCGCGCGCGCTGTCGACCGTCCGCATACGGCTCGGGCGGTGTCAGGCGCGGCTCGCGCCCGGTCGTGACCGCTCCGAGCAACTCCACCAGTCGCAGATATTCGTCGATCTGATGCACTCGGGGCTCTGGCAAGGGGGCAGACTCGGTGAGGAGCCAGCGGCGTCCGTCACCCGCGAATCCGATCCGCCGCCGGCCGCCCCAGTACATCGCGGTCGCCGCGGCCTCGAACGAGTTCGGGAAGAGCACGACCGTGTCGCTCGCAAAGCTCCGGACCGTGTCGGCGGCGCGGAGTCTCGGACCCCACGCGCGCGGGTACGCGACGAGCACGTCGCCCAGCCCCTGGCCGGCAAGCATCCCGACCCAGGGGCCGGCCAGCAGGACCTGGGCCTCGGGAAACGTATCGCGGACCGAGCGGATCGCCGGCACTGCCATCACGGTGTCGCCGAGCCAGTTCGGGAGGCGGACCGCGATCTTCACGGGCACGCGCGCCGGAACGCTTGCCGCCATGCGGTCTCGCCCGTCTGGACGACGAGCCGAACGCTCAAGACGTAGAGCGGCCGGCGCGGCAGCCGCAGTCGTCGCAAACGCACCCAGTCCTTCTCGGTCGTGATCAGCGCGTCGGCCCCGAGCTCGCCGGCGCGCGCGTCGAGCCTGGACAGATCGTCGAGCGAGTACCAGTGATGATCGGCGAAGGCCGACATGTCCTTCACCTCGACGCCGGCGCCCCGCAGCGTCTCGGCGAACGCCGCCGGCGCGGCGATGCCCGCGAACGCGGCCAGACGTTTGCCGGCGAGCTCGGCGATCCGGACGGCGCGCATCCGGCCCGCCTCCCAGCACTCGGCGGGAGCCAGGGTGGCCGTGACGACGGGAACCCGCGGCGCGTGCTCGTCGACGGCGTCCACGACTTCGCGCGCGTCGCCGAGGTCGAGCGCTCCGGTGGCCACCACGAGGTCCGCCCGCGCGAGCGCGCGCAGCGGCTCTCGCAGCGGGCCGGCCGGAAGCAACCGTCCGTTGCCCCAGGGCCGCCGCGCGCGCGCCATCACGATCTCGAGGTCTTTCTTGAGCGTCCGGTGCTGGAAGCCGTCGTCGAGGACGATCGCGGTCACGCCGAATCGCTCGATCGCGACACGGGCGGCGTCGTGACGGTTCGAGCCGACGACGACGGGAATTCCCGGCAGTCGGCGCGCGAGCAGGAAGGGCTCGTCCCCCGATTCCTCCGGGTCGAGCCGGATCGAGGCGGCGTCGGCGACGATCTGGACTCCACGCGTGCTGCGCCCGTAGCCGCGGCTGACGACCGCCGGACGGTGACCGAGCGCCGCGAGCGACTGGACCGCCACCTCGACGGCGGGCGTCTTGCCCGTGCCCCCGACGGTGAGGTTGCCGATGGACACGACCCGGCAGGGCAACGCGCGCGACCGCAGCACGCCGCGCCCGTAGAGCCATTCGCGCGCGCCGAGGAGACCGCGGTAGCCGCCGCCGGCGACCGCCAGCATTCGCGCCGGTCCCGTGGCGAAGCCCTCCTCCCAGCCGCGGACGAAGCGCTCTCGAGAATTCACGCGCGGCCCTCGGGATACAGATACCGTCCGACCAGATCGAGCGTCTCACGCACGGCGCCGTGCCGCGAGGCGACGGCTTCGAACCCGGCGTCGCCCAGCTTCAGCCGGAGATCCGGGTCGGCCAGGAGCCGTCGCAGCTCGCGGGAGAGGTCGGGCGCGTCGCGAACGACGATCGCGCCGCCGGCCGACTCGAGCAGGCCCGCCGACTCGCGAAAGTTCGTGGTGTGGGGACCGATCAGCACCGGCTTGCGTCGCTGAGCGGCTTCGAGGACGTTGTGGCCCCCCATCGGGACCAGGCTCCCTCCCACGAACACGACGTCGGCGATCGAGTACAGCATCGCGAGCTCGCCGACGGTGTCGAGGATGACGACGGGCGGCACCGGGCCGGCGGTGCTCGTCACCGCAGCGGGAAGCTCGCTACGGCGCACCGACGGCCAGCCGCGCCGCTCCAGGAATGCCTGCACCTCGCGCGTTCGCTCCGGGTGTCTCGGCGCGATCACCAGCACGAGCTCCGGGAACTCGCCCAGCGCGGCGCGGTGCGCGTCGAGCACGGGCCCCTCCTCGCCCGGGTGGGTGCTTCCGGCAACCCACACGCGCTGGCCGGGAGCGAGCGCGAGGAGCCGGCGCCAGAGCTCGCCCGAGCCCGACGGATCGGCGACGGAGGCATCGACCTTGATATTGCCCGTGACGACGACCCGCTCGGGGTGGGCGCCGAGCGCGATGATACGCCGCGCGTCCTCGTCGGACTGCATGGCGAAGATACGAACGTTGGCGAGGACCGAGGCCATGAAGCGCCGAATCAGGCGATAGCGACGATAGGATCGATCGGAGATCCGTCCGTTGGCGACCATCACGGGCACGCCACCAGACGCGAGCGCGCGCAGGGTGTTCGGCCAGAGCTCGGTCTCCATGCAGATCAGGAATGCTGGATTGATCGACGCCACTGCACGCCTCGCGACCGAGGGGAAGTCGAGCGGGAAGAACCGATGCGTCGCCAGCCCGGCGAATCGCTCGCGGACGATCTGCGCTCCAGTGCTCGTGACGGTCGTCATCACCAGCGGCAGCTCCGGGTGCAGACGCCGAAGCCCCTCGACGAGCGGCGCCGCGGCAATCGCCTCACCCACGGACACCGCGTGAACCCAGCCGGTCGGCTCGCCGGCACGCGGCCCCTCCCGTCCGAGCCGCGCCCGCGCGTTGAGCGGCACGCCGCGCGTGAGCCGTCGCGCCAGGGCGGCCGGCAGAAATACCGTGACGAGACCGACAAACGCGATGGCGGTATAGAGCGCGTACATCAGGCGCTCACCAGCCGGTCGGCCGCGGCGGTCGCCTCGTCCAGGCCGCGTTCGAGCTCCTTGCGCGCGCGCTCGCGATCGGCGTCGCGGGCGATCGACGTCATGGCGCCGAACACCAGGGCCGCACGCGCGAACGGCGAGGGAATCTGGAACTCGTCCCAGGTCGCCAGCCGCCACGCCGGACGGGCGGCGAATCCGAGGGGCACCACCGGCGCGCCGGTGATCGCCGCCAGCGCGACGATGCCGGAGCCGAGCTGCCCCCGCGGCCCGCGCGGCCCGTCGGGCGCGAGCGCGACATCGCGGCCGGCGCGCACGGCCGTCACGAGAGCTCGCAGCGCTCCCGCCCCGCCCCGCGACGACGAGCCGCGGACAACCTCGAGGCCGAAGCGACCGGCATAGTCCGCGATGAGGCCGCCGTCGCGTGAGCGGCTCGCCAGCACGCTGACCGCGCGCGCGCCGTCGCTCCGGCGCAGACGGGCGTTGAGCCAGGGCACCATGAGGATTCGGCCGTGCCAGACGCAGTAGATGAGCGGTCGCGCGGCCGTCCAGCTCGGCGCCAGCATGTCCACACCCTCCGCGCGGAGCCGCAGCGTCGCTCCGAGGAGCCGAACGAGCCCCGCGGCGATCGGCGGCGCGAGCGCGAGCAGCGGATTCATCGGGCGCTCCGGCGGCACGACGCGATCATGCGGCCCCCGCCCGGGCGAGGACGAATCGCGCCGCGCGCGCTCCGACGCCCGGCTCGCCGAGCTGGCCGACGAGCTCGCTGAACGCCGCGCGCTGCGTCTCCCGGGCGGCGGCATCGGTCAAGAGACTCAGGGCCTCGCGGGCCAGGCGTGCGCTCGTCGTCGTCCGCCGATAGAGCTCGGGGACGACGGCGCGCCCGAGCGTGAGGTTGGCGAGGCTCACCCACGGCACACGGATCAGCAGGCGGACCATCAGCTCACTCACGAGCGACAGACGGTAGCAGACGACCATCGGCGTGCCGAGTAGCGCCGTCTCGAGCGTGACCGTGCCGGAGGTGACGAGCGCCAGGTCGGCCGCGCGGATGACTGCGTGCGTCTGGTTGTCGACGATCTCGACGGGCGGACCGCCGGCGAGGTGTTGCGCGACGAGGTCTCGCTCGATCGTGGGGGCCAGGCCGAGCACGAATCGCGTCCCCGGCGCCGACCTGACGATTTCCGCGGCAGCGTCGCGCATCGCCGGTAGCACCCGGACGACCTCCTTGTGCCGGCTACCCGGCAGGAGCCCCACCACCGGCGTCCGGTCGTCGATCCCGAGCCGGCGGCGCGCCGCCTCGCGGCTGGGCGCGGCCTGCAGCTGATCGAGCAGCGGGTGGCCGACGAACTCCACCGGCACTCCCGCCCGGCGGTAGAGCGGCGCCTCGAACGGAAACACGGCGAGGACGAGCGAGACGACCCGCCGGATCGTCCTCACTCGACCGCCGCGCCACGCCCACACCTGCGGCGGAATGAAATACACGACCGGAACACGCGCGCGACGCGCCGCCCGAGCCAGGCGCAGATTGAACTCCGGAAAATCGATCAGCACGAGCACCGCCGGCCGCTCAGGACCCTCGAGGACGCTCCGAAGCTCACGGTAGGCCCTGTACAGGCGCGGCACCTGCCCGAACGCCTCGCTGCCGCCGGTGACGGCTCTCGCGGTCACGTCTACCAGGATCTTCATCCCTTCGGCCGCCATTCGCGCGCCGCCCATCCCGAAGAGCCGGCAGCTCGGGTCGAGCTCGCGCAACGCGTGGCAGAGCGCCGCGCCGTGGAGATCGCCCGAGGCTTCCCCCGCGACGAGCATGACGGCCGGCGACCTGGAGGTCGTCACTCGACCCCCACCAGGGCCATGCCCGCCGCGTTCGCGATGCGCAGACACGCTTCGCGATCGAGCACCAGCACGCGCTCCGCCTCGACGGCGACGACCCTGGCGCCGCCGGCGGCCGCCGCCTCGATCGTCTCCGGGCCGACGCCGGGCGTGTCGAATCGATAATCGTGCTCTCGCGCCGCCGCCTTGACCACGACGGCGCCCGGGCCCGCCTGCGCCAGACCGCGACGGATGGTCTCGGTGGTCCCCTCGGTTGCCTCGACGGCGGTGACGGCACCGAGCTTCACCACGACGGTTTGTCCGACGCCGGCATCGGCCGCAAGTCGCGCGACGGTCAGGCCGCGGCGCACGTCGGTCCATTCCGCGTCGGTCGGCGCGCAGCTCGACCAGCAGCCGCTCCGGCCGAGCCAGTCGCCCAGGAACTTTCGCTGATCGAGCAGCTCGATGCCCATCCGCCCGAGCGTCGTCGCCACGACCTGGACGATATTCGCGTCGACCAGCGCGCCGGCGGCCGCCTTCATCTCGGCGAGCGCGGCATCGGGACGGCGCTCCTGCAGGAGATCCTTCATCCAGAACTTCCCCGAGAACACCACGGCGCCGATGCGCTCGTGCTGGAGAGCGGCCAGCACGGCACCCGCTTCGTTGAGGCGGGCCGGGATCGTACGGTCGGCATGGTCGGTGACACCCGGCGCCTCGCCAAAGGTGAACGCGACCACGCGCCACCCGTGGCGTCGCGCCTCGCCGGCCATGCGCGCCGGCAGCACGCCGGCACCGCAGATCAAACCGAGTGAGCGCTCCACGGGGGGTCGGTCGAGTACGCCGCCTCGCAGCGGCCGTCTCGGATCATTCGCTCGATCTCGAGAGCCATGGCGAGCGATCGCACATCCTCGGTCTCCGCCAGCACGATCGTCTCACCGGCGCGCGACCGCCGGACGGCGCGGACCAGATGGAGCACCTCGAGCTTGAGCGGGTTGTCCTTGTGCACCTGTACGTGCTCGACGAACGACGCGCGCCGGTAGCGGATCGACTCCCGGTTGAGCGTGTATTCCTGCGCGGCGCGCCGGTGGATCCGGATGTCCTGCTCGGAATAGTCGAGGACGACGTAGGCGTCCGGCTGCGTGACCGCGAGCACCCGGATCTTCTCCTCGGTCGCCCGGCTCGCGGTGATCAGCGCGATCGTGCCGGACTCGAAGCCGATCTGCACGTTGGCGATGTCGGCCGCCGCGGAGTGGACCGAGGACCCCATCGCGGTGAGACGCCGCGGCGGCGAATCGACGAGCCCCAGCACGATGTCGAGGTCGTGGATCATCAGGTCCATCACCACGCTGTCCTTCTGCACGCGCGGGGCGAAGGGCCCGAGGCGACGCGACTCGATCAGGATCGGGCGCTCGACGATCTTCTTGAGCTCCTGCACCGCGCCGTTGAACCGCTCGACGTGACCGACGTGTAGGACGGAGCCGCTCTTCCTGGCGATCGCGAAGAGCTCGCGCGCCTCCTCGAGCGTCGGAGTGATCGGCTTCTCGACGAGGACGCCAACGCCCGCCTCCAGGAGATCGGCGGCGACCTGGAAATGCTGCTCGGTCGGCACCGCCACGCTCGCGAGATCGACCTTGCCGATCAGCTCGCGATGGTCTGACAGAACCTGGGTGTCGTAGTAGGCTGCGACCTGCTTGGCGCGATCGCGATCGATGTCGACGACTCCGACCAGATCGATGTCCCACAGCTCGGCGTACGCCAGCATGTGGTACTGCCCCATGTGGCCGGCCCCGACGACACCGGCGCGCAGCCTGCGCTCCTCGCCGGCTCGCACGGCCATCACACCGTCTCGCTTTCGCTCGGGAGCGCGTCGGGCGCCGAGGCTCCGGGCTGAGCGGGGCCGCAGATGCCCCGCCGGGAGCCGGCGATGAACTCGAGCAGGTGAGCCACCGGGCCCTCGATCGGCAGCTCGAGACGGATCCGCTCCGCCGCCCGCTGGGGCAGGAGCCCGCTCCGGTAGAGCAATCGATACGCGTCCTGCAGGAGGCGGCGGTCCGCCGGTTTCATCCCGGCACGTCTGAGCCCGACGACGTTGATCGCATGGGCGCCGGCCGGGTTTCCGTCCACGAGGACATAGGGCGGCACGTCGGCCGTGACCTTCGAGCAGCCGCCGATGTACGCGTATGAGCCGACTCGAGTGAACGGCACGAGGCCGACGTAGCCGCCGATGGTGGCGCGGTCGCCGATCTCGCAGTGGCCCGTGATCCCCGCGTAGTTGATGACGATGACCCCGTCGCCGAGCCGACAATCGTGCGCCACGTGGCTCATCGCCATGATGAGGCATCCGGCGCCGATCTCGGTGAATTCTCCGGCACGAGTCGAGCGGTGGACCGTCACATACTCCCGGATCTCCGTCTCGGCGCCGATCCTGACCCCCGACGGTGTGCCGTCCTTGAACTTGAGGTCCTGCGGCCGCCCACCCAGGATCGCTCCGTGACCGATCTTCGCGCGCTCACCGATCTCGACGCGGCCCTCCAGTACGCAGTGATGGCCCACCTCGGCGTCGGCGCCGATCGTCACCTCGGGGCCGATCACGGAGAACGCACCGATCCGGACACGAGCGGCGAGGGTCGCCTTCGGGTCAATCACGGCCGTCGGGTGGATGCCGTCAGGCTCGGTCATCGACGGCTCCCGACGCGCCGGTCTGCGGCGGCGCGATCCCGAGACGGCTTTCCAGCTGCTCGAGACGGCGCTCCGCGGCGCGAAGGCGACGAGACATGTCCGGCAAGTGCTTCTGTGACGCGAAGAGACGCTTGGCCTGGAGCATCGGCACCGCCGGCGAGCCCAGCCGCCGCTCGCCCGCCGGAACGTCTTCCGCGACGCCGGCCTGAGCGCCCAGCACGGCTCCGTCACCGATCGTCAGATGGTCAGCGACGCCGACCTGGCCGGCGGCGATGACGCCGCGGCCGAGTCGGCACGAGCCCGAGATGCCCACCTGGGCCACGATGATCGAGTGCTCGCCGATCTCGACGTTGTGGCCGACCTGGACGAGGTTGTCGATCTTGGTTCCACGGCGGATGATCGTGCGGCCCAGCATGGCGCGGTCGATCGTGGTGTTGGCGCCGATGTCCACGTCGTCCTCGATCACCACGATGCCGACCTGAGGAATCTTCCGGTGGCCGCCGGTGTCGAAGACGTAGCCGAATCCATCGCCGCCGATGACGGCGCCGGCCTGCACGACCACGCGGCAGCCCAGGCGCACCCCCTCGCACAGCACGACGCGTGGATGGAGCACCGATGCCTCCCCCACCTCGACGCCGGGTCCGACGTAGACCAGCGGGTGAACGCGGACCCGCGGCCCGATGACCGCACCCGCGCCGATCACGGCCATGGCTCCGATCGAGGCGGTGGGGTCGACTCGCGCCTCGCGCGCCACGATCGCCGACGCATCGATGCCGGGCGGCGGCGCCGCCGCCGGATGAAACAGCGTGAGCAGCGCGATCAGGGCCTGCTGTGGGGCGCTCACGCGCAGGAGTGGGCCCGGCAGGCCCGACACGCTCTCCGACACGAGCAGCGCGCCGGCGCGCGACGTCTCGGCGGCCGGGCGATATCGGGCGTCGATCAGGAACGAGATCTGCTCCGGACCGGCGACGTCGAGCGACGCCACACCCATGACCCGCCGGCCGGGATCGCCCTCGAGCTTCGCGCCGAGGGTCGCGGCGAGCTCACCGAGCGTGAACCCGGCGGGCGTGCCCATCAAGGGGTCTTCTTCGCCGGAGCCGCCTGGTCGTACGCGCGGATGATCTCGTCGGTCAGGTCCGCGTCAGTCGAGGCGTACAGGACCGAGGCGCCCCGCTTTTCCACGATCATGTAGTAGCCCTTCTCCTTGCCGACCCGTTCGATGACACCCGACAGCTCCTGGAGCACGCGCTGGAGCAACATCTGCTCCTTCTTTTCGAGCTCCTTCTGGAAGTCGTCCATCATCCGCGCGGCGTCACGGCGCTTGCGCTCGAACCCTTCCTGCTTCTCGCGCCGCGCGTCGGCCGTCATCAGGGCGCCCTTCTTCTCGAGCTCGTCGCGCAGCTTCTCGAGCTCGACTCGCTTGCTGTCCATCTCCTTCTGCATGACCGTCTTCTCGC
>Ga0209055_1000879_pt1 | contig 20300 bp, 19 predicted proteins | sample GraSoiAngelo_110_FD_185875 | JGI IMG/M metagenome (GOLD analysis project Ga0209055, IMG submission 185875) | Grasslands soil microbial communities from the Angelo Coastal Reserve, California, USA - 14_0903_12_30cm (SPAdes) (version 2) | ecosystem: Environmental > Terrestrial > Soil > Grasslands ... | reverse complement strand
GGACATGCAAGTCAACTCCGATGTACACTGCCATTCACGCCTCCTGTTCCAGCCGAAGCCGAACGGTTCAGGGCGAGAGTACCAACTCTCGCCCAGGAGGCGCGTGTCTCATGACATCACTTACGGAAAATGTGGGTGGTCCCCCCTCCCTTTCTTTACCTTTTCCCCTTTGCCCTTTGCCTTTTACCGGGGTTCTCTCCTTCTCCGTGGCTCTTGCAATCTTCCCTTGTTAGTCCGTGTTCATCAGCGTTCATCTGTGGTCGGTGTTCATCAGTATTTGTCTGTGGCCGCATCTCTTGTTTTTGTGTCCCTGCTGCTGTCAACCTCTTTTTCAGCAAAATACCGGACACTGCCCCGCACCGCCGGCGGGCTTGCCATCTTCGTGAGTGGAAGGTACGATAGCGGTTTAGCCCCTTCTAGATATCCCTCGTTGTGTTTCTTCGGCTGTCGAGCGGCAGGGGAGTGTGCGGCCGGTTGGCGTGACTGGAGAATATTGGGGCGCAGAAGGGACTGATTGGTGTGCCGATGAAAGCGATAGTGGTCATAGGCGCGCAGTGGGGCGATGAAGGCAAAGGCAAGGTGGTTGACTACCTGGCCGGCTCCTTCGACTACATCGCGCGGTGCGCCGGCGGGCACAATGCGGGTCACACCGTTATCTTTAATAGCCATCGCTTCATCCTACAGCTCATTCCCTGCGGCGTTCTGCGGCCGGACAAGCAGGCGGTGATTGGCTCCGGGGTGGTGGTGGACCCGGCGGCCCTTGTCGCGGAACTCGAAAACCTGTGCAAGGCCGGCATCTGCCTCGACGGGCGCCTGCACCTGAGTAATCGGGCGCATCTGATCTTCCCCTACCACCGCCAGATGGAAAAGGCCGCTGAAGCAGCGCGGGGCGCGGCCAAGATCGGCACCACCTCGCGCGGGATCGGCCCGGCTTACGAAGATAAGATGGCGCGTCAGGGGCTGCGCGTGTGCGATCTGATGGACCCGGCGGGATTCCGGGAGAAGCTTGAGCGCGTAGTGCGTGAGAAAGACGCCGTCTGCCGGGCGGCGTATGGCACGCCGCTCGATGTCGCAGGTCTGATTGAGCAATCTCTCGAGCTGGGCGAGCGCATTCGCGGCTACGTGGCGGACACGGCGGATCTGTTGAATGGCGCGCTCGCACGCGGCCAGTCCGTGCTGATCGAAGGTGCGCAGGGGACGATGCTCGATATCGACCATGGCACCTATCCGTATGTCACCTCGTCAAGCGCCACCGCTGGCGGAGCTTGCACCGGCCTGGGCATCGCGCCCACGCGCATTACCGGCACAGTGGGCGTCACCAAGGCCTACACCACCCGGGTAGGCAGCGGGCCGTTTCCCACCGAAATGCCGGACCTCGAGGCCAGCCAGGTGCGCGACCGCGGCAGGGAGTACGGCGCCGTGACTGGCCGCCCGCGGCGCTGCGGTTGGCTGGACCTGCCGCTATTGCGCTATGCAGTGATGATTAACGGCATCGGTTCGCTCGTGGTCACTAAGCTGGACGTCTTCGACACCCAGCGCGAGATTCAAGTCTGCGTCGGCTACTGTTACAAGGGCTCGCCGGTCCGTGAAATGCCTCCCACAGCCGAGCAGCTCGCCGCTGTCGAGCCGGTCTATCGCACGCTGCCTGGTTGGGAATCCTCCACGTACGGAATCCGCGACGCCGCGTCGCTACCCCAGGCCGCGCGCAACTATTTGAAATTTATCTCCGACGATTTGGGGTGTGAAATCGGCATGATTTCCACCGGGCCGGAACGCGACGCTACGATTGTCCCGCCAGGCACGAAACTCGCATCATGGTTGTGATCCGCGGTTCTGGCTTGTAACCCTGATGCTTTCTTACGACCATGCGCGCCAGAAGGTCATCGAAGTGGCCAGAGCGCGTCGCAGGGCTCCGGCGACGGAACTTGCGGAGTTGGGACAAGCCTTTGACCGCGTCCTTGCTCACCGGGTCATAGCCGACCGCGATTATCCGCCCTTTGACCGCTCGACCCGCGACGGCTTTGCTGTCCGCGCCCAGGACGTCGGGGCGCGCTCCGGCACCCTTGAGATCATTGGAGAAATCAAGGCGGGCGATACGTTTACTGGTGTGATCGGCCCCGGCCAGTGCGTACAAATCATGACCGGCGCGGCTGTGCCACCCGGCGCTGACGCGGTGGTGATGATCGAACACACCAAACCGTCGAAGACTCGAGTGGTGATCGAGCGGGCAGTTGAGCCCGGGCAAAACATCGTGCCGCGCGGCAGCGAGGCCAAGGCCAGTCAAGTGCTGCTCGAGACCGCAACGCGGCTGGGCTATCCAGAACTGGCGCTGGCCGCGCAGGTCGGAGAACATCGGTTGCAGGTCTTTCGCCGGCCGTGCGTGGCCATCCTCTCCACCGGCGACGAAGTTGTGCGCGTGGACGAAATCCCCGGGCCCTTCCAGGTTCGCAACAGCAACGGAGTCTCCCTTGGGGTGCTGACAGCGCTGGCCGGCGCCGAACCCGTCCCCTTAGGCAACGCGCCGGACCGCGCCGGGCCGTTGCGGGGGCTGACCGAGCGCGGCCTCGAGGCTGATGTCCTGGTGCTCTCCGGCGGCGTCTCAATGGGGAAATATGACTTGGTCGAGATGGTGCTGCGGGAGTTGGGCGCCGAGTTCTTCTTCGACGCCGTGGCGATTCGTCCGGGCCGTCCTACCGTCTTCGGTACCTGCCGCGACAAACTGGTCTTCGGCCTGCCCGGCAATCCGGTCTCGACGATGGTGACGTTTGAGCTGTTCGTTTTGCCCGCGATTGACATCCTGGGCGGTGCCGCGCCTCGCCCGCTGCCGTTTTTCCGTGCTAGGCTCGCTGCGCCGGTCAGCCAGAGGGCGCCCCTGACACATTTTCTTCCGGCACAGCTCAACTGGACGACCGGCGAGCCGGTTGTCTCCGAGTTGCCCTGGCAAGGCTCCGGCGATATCGTGACGCTCGCGGCTGCGAATTGTTTCCTGGTGGTGCCGCAGGCTAAATTGGAGCTAGCCGCTGGCGAGTGGGTGGATGTGTTCCCACGCCGCGGAATGTTCTGAACCACGTCGTCACGGCCTGTAGTGCAGTGGTTGTAGCGCGGGCGTCTTGCCGGCGATTGGTCATGCAGCGATTACCAGAGGCAGTCATCTGATCGGGCATCTGGGCGGGGACCAAGACCGTTAGGGGGACGCGGGCACGACGGGGAAGATGGCAAAGCTGACGCATTACAAGAAGAGTGGTCAGGTGGCGATGGTGGACATTACGGCGAAGCCTGCGACCGAGCGCACGGCCGTGGCCCACGGATTTATCCACATGGCGCGCGCCGCATTGCAGAAGGTTCGACGCCTGGAGACCCCGAAGGGCAATCCGCTCGAAGTGGCGCGGATCGCGGGGATTGCCGCGGCCAAGCGCACGGCCGAATGGATACCTCTTTGTCATCCGTTGCCGCTGACGCACATTGATGTGACCACACGGCTATGCCAGAATGGCGTGGAAATCACTTCGCGGGTCACAACCACCGCGCAGACGGGCGTGGAGATGGAGGCGCTGGTTGCGGTCGCCGCTGCGGCGCTGACCGTCTACGATATGTGCAAGGCCCTGGACAAGGGCATGGAAATCACCGACATCTACCTGGTAGAAAAGCTCGGCGGTAAGAGCGGCCGTTACGTCCGGCCGCGTCTGGGGAATTCCCACTCCGGATAGCGATGACCACGCCGCTCAAAACCATCAAGGTCCTGATCGTTGACGACAATCCCCTGGTCCTGGACCTGGTGGCCCGAGGCATGAACCCGCTCTGCCAGGTCACCACCGCTGCCGATGGTGCCGATGCCCTCCTCAAAGTCATCGACAATCCACCGGACTTGATTATCTCCGACTACAAAATGCCGGGCCTTGACGGCCGCCAGCTTTATGAGAAGCTCCGCGGACGCCCGCAGACGCGTCACATCCCGTTCATCTTTGTGGCCAGCCGCGGGGACATAGAAGGGAAACTCCGGCCGCTCGTGGATGGCGTCGAAGACTTCGTCCCCAAGCCGTTTTTTCTTCAGGATCTGGTCCGGCTGGCCAAGAAAGTCGTTGACCGCCTGCACCTGGAGAAACTCCAGGAGCGCGCGTCGCGGCCGGGGGTCATCCAGGGCCGCCTGGAGGAGATGGGCATCACCGACTTGATGCAGTCGCTCGAGATGGGCCAGAAATCCTGCCGGCTGACGCTGCGCCGCGGCGGCGAACAGTGCGAGCTCTATTTTGCGGCGGGCCAGTGCAAGCACGCCGTCCTGGGGTCGCTCGAAGGCGATGCTGCGGTCTATCAGGTGTTGACCTGGACTGAAGGCGAGTTCGAGATAGACTTCAACTCTGCCTCGGACCGCGTCACCACAACCCACTCCACCACGGGCCTGCTGATGGAAGCCATGCGCCTGCTCGATGAAGCCAACAGCAACAAAGTTGAAAGCTAGCCAATCGGATGCGCGTTGCACTGGTCACCGTCAGTGACTCGGTCACCCAGGGGATTCGTCCGGACCGCTCCGGCCCGGAGCTGCGCAAACGCTGCCTCGCACGGGGCTGGCAGGTCGTCTCCACGGTTGTGACGCCGGACGAACCCGCCGTTCTGCAAGCGCGTCTAATCGAGTTGGCCGACTCCGGCGCCGCGGACTTAATTCTTACCACCGGGGGCACGGGCCTGGGTCCGCGCGACATTACTCCGGAGGCCACGCAAGCCGTCTGCCAGAGAATCATTCCCGGGCTGGCTGAGGTCATGCGCGAAAAAGGCCGGCAGAGCAATCCGCGCGCGGCACTCTCACGCGCGCTCGCCGGGGTCCGCGGCCGCACCATCATCATCAATCTGCCCGGCAGTCCGCGGGGCGCGGTTGAATCCCTCGAGGCCATCGCGGAGTTGCTGCCCCACGCCGTTGAGGTTCTTGGCGGGGCCCGCCACGATTAACGCCGTTGCCGGGTGCGCCGGATGTGTCGGCTCGGGCTTCTGTAGTCCGATCAGATATGGCGAATTATATTGACCTGCGGCTCTGTGCAATCAACAATGAGGGCCCTATGACTGGCACACTTTCGCAAAAGCGACTGGCTGTGCTCGGGGCAGGCAAGATTGGCGGCATTCTTCTTCGCGCATTCCTCCAGAAAGGCCTGATTGCCCCGAACCAAGTCCTGGCGACGGTCCGCCATCCGGACAGGGCGCGCGCCTTTAGTGAACAGCTTCACACTCCCGTCTCGACAGACAATCGCGCCGCGGCCCGCGCCGCTGACATTATCTTGCTCTGCGTCAAACCCCAGACGGTGCGCGAAGTCTTGGAAGAAATTCGCTCCGAGGTCACTGCCGCCAAGCTGGTTGTGTCCATTGCCGCTTCTGTCCCGACGCAATACATTGAAAAACACTTATCCGCCAAAGTGCCAGTGGTGCGTGCCATGCCTAATACGCCCTGCGGGATCGGCTGCGGAATGACCGGTATCTGTAAGGGCGCGTATGCCGAGGAGTCCCACCTGGAGGCGGCTCGCGCCCTGTTCGAGACCGTCGGCCGCACCGTCGTGGTGGACGAAAAGCACATGGATGCCGTTACCGGGCTGTCGGCCAGCGGGCCGGCCTTTCTTTACATCATTCTGGAGTCGCTAGCCGAAGCGGGAGTTAAAGTAGGACTCCCGCGCGATGTAGCCACGCTGCTCGCCGCCCAAACCATGCAGGGAGCGGCGCGCGTGGTTCTGGAGACGGGCGACCACCCAGCGCTGCTTAAGGACGGCGTCACCACGCCAGCGGGATGCACGATTGATGGCATCCTCGAGCTCGAAGAGGGAAAGCTGCGCGTGACCTTGATCAAGGCGGTGGTCAAAGCCACACAACGCGCCGGCGAACTGCTTTTCGATAAATGACCCGCACGGGGCGCCGGCGGCTGCAGTCGTGGGCGCCAATGCTACAGTACCCGTCAGGAGGTATCGCGTCTATCGCACGCAACGCGCCTTCAAAACTAGTCTTGAGTTAAACGCTGTGTTAGTATGAGCCGCTGATAGCCGCGATGCCCAGCCGTTACATCCCGATTCTGATCTACGCCATTCTGGCTGCAGCCTTTCCGGCGGTTACGTTGATCATATTCAAGTTCATCCGGCCGGATTCGACTTCTGCGGGCGCCAAGCTAAAGCCCTACGAGTGCGGCATCCCACCGGAAAGCGACGCGCGCGGCCGCTATTCGGTCCGCTTCTACATTGTGGCCATTCTGTTTGTGATTTTTGACGTGGAGACGATTTTCCTGTTTCCCTGGGCGGTGCAATTCAACGCGCTCGGGCTCTATGGCTTGGTGACAATGTTCGTGTTCCTCGGCATCCTGATTATCGGCTACATTTGGTTGTACAAGAAGGGGGCGCTTGAATGGGTCTAGCCGCCCCCGTAGATGAGAACGCCGCGCTCGCTTCCCGGTCGCTGAAAGCGGTCGGGAATTTTTTTTGCGCAGGACAGGCATTCTTGCCTGTTCGCCCCGGCCTAAATCATCGAAGGTGCTCCTGGACCGACAGGGATGCCGGTCCCAGATGAAGGAGAGATTGACGGTTTTTTCCGCCGTATGCTAGAAACTACGGCTTAAGTTTCGGTGGCTGCTGAGGTTGCGGCCCGTTCGACGCCGCTCATCCTAAGCAGCCTCCAGCACTCCGAGTTCATGTCCAACGATCCGTCGGAAAAGCAACCGCCTGCTCCGCCCCCCGAGGGTAGCCCTACGGCACAGGCGCGTCCCGAGCCTCCTGAGGAGGAGTTTCCGTCCGACCTGGATTGGCAACTTCGCGCCCACCCCGTGATCGAGAAAACACGTGCGCCGGCCGAAGAGGCTGTGCCGGGCAAGAAGGAAGTGCCGGCTGCTGTAACCGCTAGACCAGCGGCTCCAACGCCGCCGAAGCCGCCGGCTCCCCCCGCACCGACGGCGACCGGCGCAACCGCACAAAAGCCTGAGGTCCCCGCCGCTGCACCTCCGAAGCCTGTACCACCAGCGCCGGCTACACCGCCTGCCCCGCCTCCGGCAGATAAACCTGCCGCCGCTGTACCACCCGCGGGCGGGGAGGCCAAGCCCGCTGCCCCGGCCGCGCCGCCCGCCGCTGCGTCTCCGAAGCCTGTACCATCAGCGCCGGCTACACCACCTGCCCCGCCTCCGGCAGATAAAGTCGCCGACGCGGTGCCACCCGCGGGCGGGGAGACCAAGCCCGCTGCCCCGGCCGCGTCGCCTGCCGCTGCATCTCCGAAGCCTGTGGCGCCAACGGGCGCTACACCGCCTGCCCCGCCTCCGGCAGATAAAGTCGCCGACGCGGTGCCACCCGCGGGCGGGGAGACCAAGCCCGCTGCCCCGGCCGCGCCGCCCGCCGCTGCGCCTCCGAAGCCTGCCGCAGCAGTGCCTCCAAAGGCCCCGGCTGCTGGGCCGCCCAAAGAAGCGCCGCCCAAGCCCGAGCCCCTCGACAATGAACTGGTGAAGCGCTACAGAAGCCGTTTCGGTAATGCCATCCGCGAAGCGTGGCTCGACCGCAAGCAGGCCATCCTGGTGGTGGACCGCGGGCAATTGGTCGAAATTGCCAAGTACAGCCGCGACGAGGAGAAGTTTGACATGCTGACCGACCTCACCGCGGTGGACTGGCCTAAGCGCGAAAAACGCTTCGACATCATTTTGAACCTCTACTCCTTTGTGAAAAATGAACGCTTGCGCCTGAAAGTTCATGCCGGGGAGAATGAGCCGGTGCCCAGCGTCACGGGAGTCTGGGGCGTGGCGAATTGGCTCGAGCGTGAAGCTTTTGACATGTTTGGCATTCATTTCGAGGGTCATCCCAACCTGACGCGCATCCTGCTGCCCGAAGAGTGGCAGGGGCACCCGCTGCGCAAAGACTACGACATACTGACGCAGGATACGGCCTGGGTGCGCGAGAACCTGGGCATCGAGAGCGGGCAGTAGACGATGGCTGACACGCGCACTACCAGCTTCCCCAACGTCGAAACCACCGTACTCGGTGCCGACGAAATCGTCATCAATATGGGGCCGCAGCATCCCTCCACCCACGGCGTGCTGCGCGTGAAGCTGAAACTCGACGGCGAGAAGGTGGTGAATTCAGAATGCGTGATCGGCTATTTGCACCGCGGCGTGGAGAAGATCGCTGAGCATCGCAGCTACCAGCAGTTTGCGCCATACGTGGACCGCATGGATTACGTGGCCGCAGTGAGTAACGGACTGGGCTATTGCGAGGCGGTCGAAAAGCTGTTGGGGGCTGAGGCGCCGCCGCGCGCTCGCGTCATCCGCACCATCCTCACCGAGCTGCAACGCATTGCCAGCCACCTGCTCTGGCTCGGCACTCACGCGCTCGATATCGGCGCGCTGACTCCGCTGTTCTACTGCTTTCGGGAGCGCGAGGAGATTCTCAAAATTGTCGAGAAGTACTGCGGCGCGCGGCTCACCACGCATGCCTTTCGCATTGGCGGCCTGCAATACGAGGCCTACGACGAACTGGAAAAAGACGTCGAGCGTTTCTGCAAGGATTTCGAGCACAAGATCGCTGAGTACGAGGACCTGCTGACGCAGAACCGCATCTGGCTGGGGCGCACGAAGGGCATCGGGGTGCTCACGGCGCAGCAAGCCATCGATCTGGGAGTCACCGGACCGGTTCTCCGCGCGAGCGGGGTAAAGTGGGACATCCGCAAGGCCATGCCCTACGCCGCTTACGACCAGTACAAATTTGAGATTCCGACCGGGAGGAACGGGGATACCTACGACCGCTACCTGGTGCGCGTAGAAGAGATGCGGCAGTCGCGCCTGATCTGCCTGCAGGCTATCCAGAACATTCCCGCCGGGCCGATCATGGCGCGCATCGGCAAAGTGCTCAAGCCGCCAGTGGGGGAGGTATACCATTCGATCGAAGCGCCCAAGGGCGAGCTCGGCTACTATATCGTCAGCGATGCGACTATTCAGCCATATCGCGTGCGCATTCGCCCGCCGTCGTTTGTCAATCTGCAGGCGTTTGACACAATGGTGCGGGGCCACCTGGTGGCCGACGTGGTGGCCATCATCGGGACCATCGACATTGTGCTCGGCGAAGTGGATCGCTGAGCTTGAGAGGCGGCGGCTCGCGGCTCTGCTGGGGATGAAATGAAAAGGGAGTTGAAACGAATCCAGCGATGAACGCACTCATCGAATTCTTCCGGCCGCACCTGCTGCCGCTGCTCTACGCGCTGGTGATCGTGGCGGTGCTGCCGCTCATCGTCGGCTACATCGTTCTAGTCGAGCGCAAGGTGATGGCGGATATGCAGGCGCGCTTGGGCCCCATGCGCGTAGGGCCGCACGGCCTTTTGCAACCGATCGCCGATGCTGTAAAGCTGCTGATAAAGGAAGACATCATCCCGGAGAACGCGGACAAGATGCTTTTCTGGGCCGCGCCGCTGATTTCGGTGACCGCAGCCCTGCTGGCGCTGGCGGCAATGCCGATTGGTCCCAAGTTCCAGATTGCCGACCTCAACATCGGTCTGCTTTTTATCCTGGGCATCAGCTCGATGGGGATTTTCGGAATTGTTCTTGGTGGCTGGGCCTCGAATAGCCATTACTCGCTGTTGGGCGCGCTGCGCAGCGCGGCGCAGCTGGTCAGCTATGAAACCGCCGCGGGGATGGCGCTGATCAGCGGTCTGCTCTTGGCGGGCACGCTTTCCATGCACCGCATTGTCGAGATCCAGGCGGGGGCGGGCGTGTGGTTCATGTTCCTGGCGCCGGTCGGGTTCTTCATCTACCTGGTGGCGTCCATCGCCGAGACCAATCGTGCGCCCTTTGATCTGCCCGAGGCCGAATCGGAGCTGGTGGCCGGCTACATGACTGAATACAGCGGCTTCCGCTGGTCGCTCTACTTCCTGGCCGAGTATGTCAACATGATCGTGGTGGGCTCGATCGCCACGACAATCTTCCTCGGCGGTTGGCTGCGGCCATTCCCAAACGTCAATGCGCTCAATTTTCTTGATGCCTTTCCGCCGCTGCTCATGCTGGTGCTTGCAGGCTACTGTTTCTATCGCACTCCCAAACAGCCGGTGAAGGTTCAGAAGGGCTTCCTGGCCGCCGTCGGCCTGTTGTGTCTGGCGCTGGCTGGTGTTTTGGGGGTGGTGCTGGCGCCGGCGGCGGCGGCGTTCAAGACGCCGGTGCACGGCACTTTTTGGTTTTTGCTCAAAGTATTTCTCTACCTGTACGTTTTCATGTGGCTGCGGTTCACCCTGCCGCGATACCGCTTTGACCAGTTGATGAAGCTGGGCTGGCACTTCATGCTCCCGGTGGCAATCGTGAACGTGATGGCGATTGCGGTGGCGCTGGTCCTGCACCGGCCAAGAGAAGCGGGCGGCCTCGACTGGGGGCTGGGGGCTTCGCTGTTGGTGTCGAACGCGGGCACGCTGATCGTGGCGGCGTATCTGGCAGCGGTCGGCCAACGGCGCGCGTCGCCGGTAGTGGGCGGAGCATAGGAACCGGTCTGGCATGTTCGACAAAGCACTCTTTTACTTCTTCGCGAGCCTGGCGGTGGTTTCCGCCTTCCTGGTGGTGACGCGCCGCAACGCGGTGCACAGCGCGATCTTTCTAATCACGGCGCTATTGGCCACCGCAGGCATCTTCCTGCAGCTCCATGCCGAGTTTCTCTTCATCGTGCAGATTATTTTGTACGTCGGCGGGATCATGGTGCTGTTCGTCTTCGTCATCATGCTGGTGAACCTGGATGTCGCGGCGCACCAGCCCCAGTTCAACCGGCAGACCTGGGTGGCGAGCCTGACCGCCCTGATCGTCAGCGGGCAGTTTGTCGCGGCCTTCTACCTCTCGCGAAAAGCGGGCTCGGGGCGCGCGCTGTTCGGGCTGCCCCAGGCTCAAGCCACGCGGCTGGATCCCAACACCGAGCTAATCGGCTTGACGCTCTTCAAGAATTATATGCTGCCGTTTGAAATCGCATCGATCCTGTTGCTGGTGGCGATGATCGGAGCAGTGGTGATGGCCAAGCGAAGGGTGTGAGCGCGCAAGAACAACGATGATTCCGACCAGCCATTACTTGTTCCTGAGCCTGGCGCTCTTCACCATCGGTGTGATTGGCGTGCTCACGCGCCGCAACGTTATCATCATCCTGATGTCCATCGAGCTGATCCTGAACGCGGTGAACATCAACCTGGTCGCCTTTTCGCGCATGCTCGGCAACGTGAACGGACAGATCTTTGCCATCTTCGTGATCACCGATGCGGCGGCGGAAGCGGCCGTGGGGCTGGGCATCATCATCGCGTTTTTCCGGAACCGTCCTACCGTGCTGGCCGACGAAATGGACATCTTGAAGTGGTAGAGCCGAATTCACGGTGCGGCGAAGGACGGAATGGCTGAGCGAACAAGAGTGCAGCCTCTGCGTGAAGAACACTAATGCCGACTGAATTTTTTCTCGACAAGGTCTGGCTCATTCCGCTTTTTCCCCTTGCCGGGGCCGCTCTGATGCTGCTGGTGGGAAAGCGGCTACAGAATTCCGCCGTGAGCGCCGTGTGCGTCGGCAGTGTTTTTGCCTCCTTCCTGTTCTCCCTGGGCGCAGTCTGGCAGTTGCTCCAGCGCCCGGCCGCCGAGCGCGTTGCGCAGAAAATCCTGTTTGAGTGGGTGCCGGCCGGCCTGACACACACCAGCTCCGGCAAGCTCGTCAACTTCGTCGCCGAATGGGGGTTGCTGCTCGATCCGCTTTCGGCGGTGATGATCCTGGTAGTGACCGGCGTCGGCTTCCTGATCCACTTTTACTCCATCGGCTACATGGCCCATGAAGGCGGCTACTACCGGTTCTTCGGCTACATGAACCTGTTCATGTTCTCGATGCTCACTCTGGTACTGGCGAACAACATGCTTCTGATGTTTGTCGGCTGGGAAGGCGTGGGCCTGTGCAGCTATCTGCTGATCGGGTTCTACTTCCTGCGGAAATCAGCCGCCGATGCCGGAAAGAAAGCCTTTATCGTCAATCGCGTCGGCGATGCCGGCTTCCTGCTGGGCATTTTCCTGAGTGTGGGCGCTCTCGGAACCATCAAATTCACCGAATTTGCGCCGGCGCTTGCCGCCGGCCATTTCACGGTGGGCGCGCCGGTCATCACCGCCATCGCACTGTTGCTGTTTGTCGGAGCAACGGGCAAGTCCGCGCAGATTCCCCTGTACGTCTGGCTGCCCGACGCGATGGAGGGGCCGACGCCGGTCAGCGCGCTGATCCACGCCGCGACGATGGTCACCGCGGGGGTGTATATGGTCACGCGCCACAACGCCATGTATCAGCTCGCGCCCCTGGCCCTGGACGTCGTCGCCGTCATCGGTGCCCTCACCGCCATCTACGCGGCTTCGATGGGCCTGGTGCAGAACGACATCAAGCGCATCTTGGCCTACTCCACCATCAGCCAACTCGGCTATATGTTCCTGGCTTGCGGCGTCGGCGCATTTGCTGCCGGCATCTTTCACCTGACGACCCACGCCTTCTTCAAGGCGCTGCTATTTCTCGGGTCTGGGAGCGTGATCCACGCGCTTTCCGGCGAGCAGGACATTCGCAAGATGGGCGCCTTGTGGGACAAGATCCCGACCACGGCGAAAACGTTTTTAATCGCGACACTCGCCATCGCTGGCATTCCGCCATTCGCCGGCTTCTTCAGCAAGGATGAAATCCTGGGCAAGACTTTTGAGCACAGCCCGGCGCTTTGGGGCATTGGCATTCTCACGGCCGGCATGACGGCGTTTTACATGTTCCGCCTGGTGAACATGACGTTTTTCGGGGCGTCGCGGGTGCCGCATGATGTCGAGCACCACATCCACGAGTCGCCCCGGACGATGACCGTGCCGCTGATGATCCTGGCCGCGCTTTCGGTCGTCGGCGGGTGGATTGGCTGGCCGGCGTCGCTCGGCGGCAGCAACCGCTTCGAGCATTTCCTGGATCCGGTAATCGCGCGGCACGGAGCCGAGCACGTAGAAGCGGCCGCTGTGCACGGTGGCGCGATCGAATACGCGCTGATGTTGGCTTCGGTGCTGATCGCGCTGGCGGGGATTTGGCTGGCGCGGCTGTTCTACATCCAGCGCACCGACCTACCCGGTAAGCTGGCGTCGAGCTTTTCCGGGCTCTACCAGTTGGTGTATCGCAAATACTACATGGACGAGGTTTACGACGCGTTGTTCGTCAATCGCGCCAAGGACCTGGGCACCACGCTAGCCCTATTCGACGCGAAAGTGATTGATGCACTGGGCGTGGACGGTACGGGCTGGCTCACGCGCTTCGCCTCGCGCCTCTCGATCTGGTGGGACACCTGGATCGTGGATGGCCTGGTGAACCTGGCGGCGCGAATGGTCTGGCTGTTCAGCTACCCGGTGCGCATGGTGCAGACCGGCCTGGTATCGAGCTACGCGCTGCTGATTGTTTTCGGTGTGCTGGTGGTCCTCGGCTATTACGGATATCTCTTGCGAACGATGTTGCGCTGAAAGGCGAGGCAGGCGTGATGGACTTCTTTCACAACCATATCCTGAGCGTGGTCCTGTTCACCCCGCTGGTGGGGTCGCTGCTGGCGCTATTCATTCCGCGCGAAAACGAGAACGCGCATCGTGTCCTGGGCAACGTGTTCGGCATTCTCGGATTTCTCGTATCGCTGCCGCTGATCTGGTGGTTCAACCCGTCTACGAAGGGCTTCCAGTTGATCGAGAACCTGGACTGGATCCCCTCCATCGGCGCGCGCTACACACTGGGCATCGACGGCATCAGCTTCCTGCTGGTGATGTTGACGACCTTACTGGGCGCCATCTCCATTCTTTCGTCCTGGAGCGCTATCCAGGCCCGGGTGAAGGAGTACTACCTGCTGTTTCTGCTGCTGCAAACGGGCATGCTGGGCGTCTTCATGTCGCTCGATTTCTTCCTGTTCTATGTTTTCTGGGAAGTGATGCTGGTGCCGATGTATTTCCTGATCGGGGTGTGGGGCAGCGAGCGCCGGCTCTACGCCGCCATCAAGTTCTTCCTCTATACCCTGGCGGGTTCCGTGGTGATGTTGCTGGGCATTCTGGCTGTGTATTTCAACTACTCAAAGCTCACAGGCGGCACCTATACCTTCGATATTCCGACCCTGCTGGCCTCAGTGTCGCAGCCTTCCGACACGTTCAGGACCTGGCTCTTCTGGGGCTTCTTCTTTGCCTTTGCCATTAAGGTGCCGATGTTTCCGTTCCACACCTGGTTGCCCGACGCGCATACCGAAGCGCCCACGGCCGGCTCCGTCATCCTGGCGGGCGTGTTGCTGAAGATGGGCACTTACGGGTTTATTCGATTTTCGCTGCCGCTGATGCCGCAGGGTGTGGTGGCGCGGCAGAGGATCGTCGGTGTCATGGTGGCGCTTTCGATCATTTCCATCATCTACGGCGCCCTGGTCTGCATGATGCAAAAGGACATGAAGAAGCTGATCGCCTATAGCTCGGTCAGCCACCTGGGCTTCTGCACCCTGGGCCTCTTTGCGCTCACTCCGATGGGGCTCTCCGGCAGCGTCATCCAGCAGATCAACCACGGCATCTCGACTGGGGCGCTCTTCTTGATTGTCGGCGTCCTCTATGAGCGGCGCCACACTCGTCTGATCTCTGAGTTTGGCGGGCTCTCTACACCCATGCCCAGCTTCGCCGCCGTTTACATGATCATTACCCTGAGTTCGCTCGGCATGCCGCTGCTCAACGGCTTCATCGGCGAGTTCACCATCCTCCGCGGCGTCTTTGAGGTGAACAAGACCTGGGCCGCCTGGGGTGTAATTGGCATCATCCTGGGCGCGGCCTACCTGCTCTGGCTCTATCAGAGAGTGATGTTCGGCCCGGTCACGAACCCTGCGAACGAACATCTGCCGGACCTCAATCTTCGCGAGCAGGCCACACTGGTGCCCCTGGTGCTGCTGGCGCTGTGGATCGGCGTCTATCCGAAGCCGCTCTTCCGCTACCTGGATGTGCCGGTGAGACAGATCGTCGAACGCGTCAATCCGGGCTACTACCCTGCCGAACGCGCTACAGCGCCCCTGGAGTCTGCGCCCGCTGGCGCGCCCGGCGCAGCGCCTGCGGCTGTCCTTGAACTGGACAAGCACCCCACGGATTCGCACCCGTCTCCGTCGCCTGCGGAGAAGGAGTAGACCGCGCGGATGCAGAGCCATCTCTTCAACCCGGTTGATTTCCGGCTGATTTTGCCGGAGGTGCAGCTTTCTCTGTTCGGCCTGGGCATCCTGCTCACGGATTTCCTGCTCGAGCCTCGATACAAATATTGGAACGCGGTGATGGCCATGCTGGGCGTGGGTTTCAGCGGCTACACGCTTTGGCAGCTCCGCCGGCCGATAGCGGACCAAGGCGACATCTACGGCTTCAGCGGGTCGCTCCTGGTCGATCCGTTTTTCCTCTTTTTCGGCTTCTTGTTCCTGGCCGCGACCGCGCTGGTGATTTTGCTCTCGGTGCGCTACATGGAAATCGAAGCCGAGCATCACGGCGAGTACTACAGCCTGATGTTGTTTGCCACTGTGGGCATGATGTTCATGACCGCGGGCATTGACCTGATCGTCCAGTTCATTGGGCTGGAGACCATGGCCATCAGTTTCTACATCCTGGCTGGCTTTCTGCGAGATGACCGCCGGTCCAACGAAGGCGCGCTGAAATACCTCCTGCTCGGGGCTTTTAGTTCCGGCATTCTGGCCTACGGCTTTTCGATTATGTATGGCATGACGGGCTCCACCAACTTGAGAGTCATCACCGCAGAGTTTATCCGGCGCGCCGGCAGTGGAATGGACTTGCTGGTCGTGCTGTCGGTTACGACCGTTGCGGCCGGGTTGTTCTTCAAGATCGCTGCGGTTCCGTTCCACCAGTGGGCGCCGGACGTTTACGAAGGCGCGCCTACCACGATCACCGCCTACATCAGCGTCGCCTCCAAGACGGCCAGCTTCGCCCTGCTGCTGCGCTTGTTTCAGACGGCCTTCTGGCCGGCGCGGCCCAGTTGGACGCTTCTGCTGGCGGGGGTGGCAGTGGCCTCGATGACCCTTGGCAATCTCGCCGCCATCACCCAGAGCAACATCAAGCGCCTGCTGGCCTACTCTTCGATCTCCCACGTCGGCTATGTGCTGCTAGGGCTGGTGGCTGCCGCTACGGGCCCCCAGGTCAACGTGACAGGGCTGAAGGCCGTAGCGTTTTATCTGTTCGCCTACGCGTTCATGAACATCGGGGCCTTTGCCATCGTCATCGTGCTGCGGCGCCAGGGCCTAATCGGCGACGACCTCGAAGACCTCAATGGTCTGATCCAGCGCAGTCCCAGCGCCGCCGTCCTGCTGCTGATTTTCATGCTCTCCCTGGCAGGCGTTCCGCCTACGGCGGGCTTCGTCGGCAAGTACTACATCTTTCTGTCACTGATCGAGACCGGCCATTACTATCTGGCGATTTTCGCGGTGCTCTATATTATTCCGGCAGTGTACTACTACTTCCGGATCGTGGCGCACGCGTGGATGCGCGAGTCCACCGACCCGGTGCGGCCGGTGATTTCGCCAGCCCAGGCGCTGGCATTGACGGTCACGGTATTTGTCTCGCTGGTGGCCGGCCTGTATCCGGAGCCGTTTGTCCGGCTGGCCAGCTATTCGCTCTTCTTGCCTTTTACTCCCGTTGGGCGCTGACGAACCAGGTTCGCTCCCTCCCGAGCCGCGAAAGCGGCCTCCCAGTTTTGTGCGCGAACTTGCCATGGCCATGGAGCTTCCGTTTATTCCTCTCCTTGCGGTGGTCATTGCTGGAGGGCTCGGCTACGTGCTCGATGCCCGCGTTCATACTTCACCGCTTTTCACGATCGTTCTAGGCTTGCTGGGGTTCGTAGCGGGAATCCGCGAAATCCTGCGCCGGCTTTCCAAAGAAGAGAAGAGAAATGGCGGCAAGTGAACGATTTTATCGGGCGGCGGAAAGCCGGATCGAGTGGCTAACCGCCGGGGTGGGCACGGCGGCGGCTCTCGTCGCGGCTGTTTGCTGGGGATCCCGGGCGGCGGCCGGGGTGGTTCTCGGCGCCGCGCTCGCCTGGGTGAACTTCCGCTGGCTCAAGCAGGGCGTTGCGGCGCTGGCGCAGCTTTTTACAGCCAGGGCTGGCGCGCAGAGCGTGCGCATTCCGAAGCGCATCTATGTGAAATTCTTAGGCCGCTTCGCGTTGCTGCTCGCAGTGGTCTATGTTATTCTCTCCGGTACTTTGTTTCCCGCTGCGGCCGTGTTGGCAGGCCTGTTTGCTTTGGTTGCGGCTGTCTTGGTTGAACTGCTCTACGAGCTGCTGCGCGGGGAACGCCTGCCGGACGCCGGCTGATTCCAGTCGTTCAGGGCGGTCTGGGCGCGACGAAACTGTTCGGTGGGAATCCCTGCCGCTGAAAGGTCTATGGAAGAGCATCACATTCTGGGCGTCACCAAGCTTGTGAACTGGCTGTTGGGCAAACCCGCCGCGGCATTGCTCGCGGCGCTGCGCATTGCGCCGCAGAATCCGGCCTATCCCATCCCGAATCACATCGCGATGGAATTGGTTGTGTTCGCTTTCGCCGTGGTGTTTTTTCTCTGGTTGAAGCGCCGGCTTTCAGTGGATAAGCCCGGCGCTACCCAGCAATGCATGGAGATGGTGCTCACCAATCCGATGGGCGTGGGAGTGCGCGACCTGCTGGACGATATGGTGGGCCACGGGGCGACGAAGTATATGCCCATGCTCGGCAGCATCGGCCTCTTCGTGCTGTTCTCCAACCTCATCAGTGTGGTGCCGGGGTTTGAGTCGCCCACCGCGACCAACTCCGTTCCTCTGGGCTGCGCCGTGCTGGTCTTCCTTTACTACAACTGGTGCGGCATCCGTCATCACGGTCCACTCGGTTACGGCAAGCATTTTCTGGGCCCTTTGCTGCTGCTGTCTCCGCTGATGTTGCTCATCGAGACGGTCAGTCACCTGGCGCGGTTGCTTTCCCTTACTGTGCGTCTGTGGGTCAACATGGTGGTCAGCGAACTGCTGTATGGCACGTTCCTGGGGCTGACGCTGGCGCTGTTTATCTTCGTGCGCGACCTCAATCCAATCGGATACCTGCTGGCGCCCGTTCCCCTGGTGGTGCCGTGTGTTTTTATTTTGTTGCATGTGTTTGTTGGTTTCTTGCAGGCCTTCGTGTTTACGCTGCTGCCTGTCATCTACGTCAGCGGGGCGGTGGAAGAGGAGCACTAATCCGGCTTATTGCGCTGAGGCAGGCTTAAGCCGCGCTGCAGTCAGCAAAAAACCAGTTTTTGCCCAGGCGGTCCATGTCTTGATTGGGTTTGATCGGCCGTCCAGTGTGATCCCGGCTGCAAGAGGGATGTCCGGGAGCCACCGCCTGGCGGTCACTTCATAACAAGGAGACACACGGTGAGGAAGATCGCTGTAATGCTGCTGGCGCTGCTGGCCGTCTGCCTGATGGCTCCGGCGGCGTTTGCTCAGGAATCGAGCGCGGCGGTGCATGCCACCAACTGGGTGGCTATCACTTCCGGCTTTGCCATGGCGGTTGCATCCGCAGGCTGCGGCTACGCGCAAGCCAAAGCCACGTCCTCGGCTTGCGAGTCTTTCGCGCGGAATCCCGGGGCAGCGCCGGCCATCCGCTTCGCCATCCTTCTCGCGCTGGTTCTGATCGAGTCGATGGCGCTGTACACCTTCGCCATTATTTTCCTGAAGGTGAAGTAGAAGAGGCATTTCTGCCTGTCTTCTGATCCAGCGACGCGAGTGAAGTGCCCTCTCGCGATGCGGAGGCCTGCTCGTACGGCGCGCCTCCCGGCCTTTGTTTTCGCCGGCGGTAAATGTCTACCGCAGGGAGACGCTGGCGCTGAACTGAGGGCTGAGCATGAAGAACTGAGGCCAGTTCTCTTACCGCGGCAAAACCGCCGATTGTGTCGCAAACTCCATCAAGTAGTTGGGGAACAGTCCGAGGTAAAGTGTTCCTGCTGCGGTGAGCACCAGAACCAGCCCCACGGCGCGCGGGATGGGGGTTGCGGCCCACTCCTTTTGTGGCTCGCGCATGTACATTACCACGATGACGCGCAGGTAGTAGTAGGCGCTGATCACGGTATTGATGGCCAGCAGCACTGCCAGCCACACTAGGTGGGATTTCAGAGCGGCGTTGAAAATATAGAATTTCCCCAAGAAGCCTGCCGTCACCGGCAGTCCCAGCAGCGAGAACAAGTAGAGCGTGAGGAAAGCGGCCGCCGCGGGTTGCTGGCTGCCCAGGCCGGCGTAGTCGTTGATCTCCAGCCGCCTTTCGCCCTCGCCCCCCAGGTGCGTGACCATCGTGAATGCGCCCAGCTTCATCAGCGCGTACGCCACCAGGTAGAACAACACCGCCGCGGTCCCAATCTCATTCCGCGCCGCGAACGCTACCAGGATGTAGCCTGCATGCGCAATCGAGCTATAGGCCAGCATGCGCTTCACGTTCGACTGCACCAGCGCCGCCAGGTTCCCGGCAAACATAGTCAGTGCCGCAGAAACCCATATGGCCCAGACCCAGAGCTGGCTTGCTGCAAAGACGGTATCAAAGATCCGCAGCAGAAGGGCGAATGCCGCAGCCTTGGGACCTGAGGAGAGCAGCGCGGTGACCGGCGTTGGCGCGCCTTCATAAACGTCCGGTGTCCAGAGCTGGAACGGCGCCGAAGCCACCTTGAAGGCCAGCCCGATGAAGATCATCCCCAGGCCCAACCGGAGCAGCGTGGGGTTGCCGCTGGCGCTGTCCATCCGGCTGAGCAACGTCGTACCTGTCGCGCCGTACACCAGCGCCACGCCGTAAAGAAAGAACGAGGTGGCGAAAGAGCCCAGCAGAAAATACTTCATCGCCGATTCATTGGACTTGGGCACGTTGCGACGGAAGCTGGCCAAGATGTAGCTCGAAATGGAGCTTATTTCGAGACCGATGAATGCAGTGACCAACTCCTGCGCACTGACCATCACTCCCATGCCGGCGGTAGCGAACAGCACTAGAGCGTAAAATTCGCCGCGGTGGAGGCCTTCGCGCTCGAGGTAGTCGCGCGAGCCGAGAATCACCAGCACAGCGACTGCGCCCACGACGAAGTGCAGGAAAATGCTGAAATCGTCCACGCGCACCAGGCCGTAGAATGCGGTCCCCGGATGTGCCCATGAGAGTCGCGTCGCCGCGAGCGCCGCTCCCGCTCCCAGCAGCGCCAAGAACGCCACGAGGCCGCTGCGCTTCCGAGGGACAAACGGCTCCGCTAGCATCACCAGGATGCCGAACGTGCACAGCACCAGCTCCGGCGCCAGGCGATAGAGGTCTTCGATGGGGGCAAACATTTAAGGGTCTCTCACCTTGGC
>Ga0209055_1000878_pt1 | contig 20303 bp, 16 predicted proteins | sample GraSoiAngelo_110_FD_185875 | JGI IMG/M metagenome (GOLD analysis project Ga0209055, IMG submission 185875) | Grasslands soil microbial communities from the Angelo Coastal Reserve, California, USA - 14_0903_12_30cm (SPAdes) (version 2) | ecosystem: Environmental > Terrestrial > Soil > Grasslands ... | reverse complement strand
CAAGGCGATCTTCAAAGGAAGGTGACGAGCCGCTCGCCGCTCCGCGTAGAGCGTGACGGCGCGACCGCGATCCTGACGCTCGATCGGGGCGACGTGCTGAACGCGTTCGACGAAGCGCTCACCGAGGCGCTCAACGCCGCGGTGGCCAACGCCGCGCGCGACCAGGCCATCCGCGCGGTCGTCATCACCGGCGCGGGCCGCGCGTTCTCGGCAGGGCAGGACCTCGACGACCGCCTCGCGACGATCGAACGCGGCGGCGATCTACACCTGGGTGACGAGCTCCGCCGGCGCTACCACCCGGTCATCGCGGCGATCCGGGCGATGCGCAAGCCGGTCATCGCAGCCGTCAACGGCGTCGCTGCCGGCGCAGGTCTGGGTCTCGCGATCGCGTGCGATGTCCGTCTCGCGGCCACCTCCGCGACTTTCCGTGCCGCATGGGGCCGCGTCGGACTCGTCCCTGACGCAGGCTCTGCCTTCTTCCTGCCGCGACTGGTGGGGTGGGGGAAGGCGCTCGACATGATCCTCACCGGCGAGCCGGTCGACGCGACCGAGGCGCTGCGCATTGGACTGGTGACGCGGGTTTGGCCGGATGCGGAGTTCGCCGCGAAATCGCGCGAGTACGCAGCGATGCTCGCGAATGGGGCGACCGAAGCGTTCGCGTTGACGAAGCAGGGTCTGAACGCGGCGATGGCGCGGGGTTTCGAGGACTTCCTCGAGGTCGAGGCGGAGCTTCAGGATCGTGCCGGGCGCACGGCCGACTACGCTCGTGGAGTGCGCGCTTTCGCGAGCAAGCAGCCGCCGGATTTCGAGGGTAGGTAGATAAGCGTCCACCCGCGCGACGCGATCGTCCTCGGTTACGTCCGCACACCGTTCGGACGGTACGGCGGCGCTCTCGCGGCGATCCGTCCCGACGACCTCGCCGCGCACGTGATCCGCGCGGTCCTCGACCGCACCGACATCCGCGACGATGAGGTCGACGAGGTGGTGTTCGGCGCTTCGAACCAGGCCGGCGAGGACAACCGCAACGTGGGTCGGATGGCCGCGCTCCTCGCGGGCCTCCCGGAAAGCGTGCCCGGGGTCACCGTCAACCGGCTCTGCGGCAGCGGGCTCGAGGCCGTGAACGATGCGGCGCGGCGGATCCGCTCGGGCGAGGCCGACATCGTCATCGCGGGCGGCGTCGAGAGCATGAGCCGCGCGCCACTGGTCACGCTGAAGCCATCCGAGGCCTTCCCGCGGGGCGAGCGCGTGCTCTCCGACACGACGCTCGGATGGAGATTGGTCAATCCGCGCATGGTCGATCTCGGCTATCACCCGATCTCGCTTGGCGAGACCGCGGAGAATGTGGCCAAACAGGAGCACATCGGCCGCGCGGAGCAGGACGGCTACGCGGCCCGCAGTCAGGACCGCTACGGGCGAATGGATTCTTCGCCGGCGAGATCCAACCGGTGCACAACGGCAAGGAGCTCGTTTCGGATGACGAGCATCCCCGCGCCGACTCTTCGATCGAGAAGCTCGCAAAGCTGAAGCCCGCGTTCCGCGAGAACGGCACCGTCACCGCCGGCAATTCGTCGGGGATCAACGACGGTGCCGCCGCGCTCATCGTCGCCGCGCGAGAGAAGGCGCGCTCCCTCGGTCTGCAGCCGCTCGGGCGCATCGTCGCGAGCGCATCCGCCGGCGTTCACCCGGATTACATGGGCCTTGGACCGATCCCGGCGGTGACGAAGCTCGTCGAGCGGACTCGTGTGGCGGTGCACGAGTGCGACGCGATCGAGCTCAACGAGGCCTTCGCCGCGCAGGTGCTCCCCTGCATCCGCGCGCTCGGGCTGCCGGACGACCGCACCAACCCCAACGGTGGCGCGATCGCGATCGGTCACCCGATCGGAGCCTCCGGCGCCCGCCTCGCGGGGACCCTCCTGCGCGAGCTCGAGCGTCGGCACGGACGCTACGGCATCGCGACGATGTGCATCGGCGTCGGGCAAGGGCTTGCGACGCTCTTCGAGCGAGAGCCGGCCGAGGGCGCCCATACTTAGCCGTCCGACACGGTCGGGAGGGGGATCGATGAGCGGCTTCAGCAAGAAGAACGAACTCGCCGCGCGACGTTCGTACACCTATCGCCTCACGCGACGCCAGTTCTTGATCGCCACCTCCGCGGCGGCCCTCGCCGCGTGCAGCCCCGCGGCGGTCACGCCGGGCGCGAGCGGATCGGCGGCTCCATCGGCGACGGCGGGCAAGATGCTGAAGCTCGGGCAGCTGCTGCCCGCGACCGGTGTCTACACCGAGCTCGGGAACTCGATGAAGCGGGCCACGGAGCTGTACCTCGACCAGAACGATCGCAAGCTCGCGGGCCGCCCGGTGCAGTTGATCTACGAAGACGACGCCAACGTCACCGCGACCGGGATCCAGAAGACGCAGAAGTTCATCGACCAGGACAAGGTCGACGCGATGCTCGGGGTGGTGCCGACGCCCCTCGCGTACGGGATCCGCAACGCCGTCCATGCGGCGAAGCTCATCTTCATCGACACCAACGCCGGCGGGAACTTCCTCACGCGAGACATTCCGAATTGCACGCCCGCGTGCAAGAGCCCGTACATCTTCCGCGCGTCGTTCTCCTCGTACCAGATCTCGTATCCGATCGGGGACTACCTGTCGTCGAAAGGCACGAAGGAATTCTTCCTCGCCTACGCGAACTACGGTTTCGGGACCGAGTCCGCGGGGGATTTCATGACCGGCCTCAAGAAGAACGGCGGCACCACTACCGGGAACGTCGCGCCGCCGCTCGGCAACGCCGACTTCGCGCCGTTCGTGACTCAGATCAAGAACCAACCGACGAAGAACGTGTACTCCTTCTTCTCGGGGGCCGACGCGATCGGCTTCATCAAGACCTGGAACTCGTTGGGCCTGCCCGCCGCCGGATACAAGATGTACGGCGCGGGTTTCCTCACCGAGCAGGACGTGCTCAAAGAGGTGAAGGACCTCGCCAACGGCGCCATCACCTCGCTGTTCTGGGCAGTCGAGCTCGATAACGCTGAGAACAAGAGCTTCGTCTCCGCATACCAGCGGCAGTACACGCTGCTCCCCGACGTATTCGCCGTTCAGGCATATGACGGCATGCACGCGCTCGACGAAGCGCTGAAGAAGATCGGCGCCGACACCTCCGACCCCGACAAGGTCTCGAAGGCGCTCGAGGATGTGTCGTTCAAGAGCCCGCGGGGCGATTTCATGTTCGACAAGAACACCCATAACCCGGTCCAGGACATCTACATCCGCGAGGTGAAGACGCAGAACGGCCAGACCGTGAACACGATCAGCGACAAGGTCGCCAAGGTGACCGACCCCGGGAAGTGACCTCGGCGTGAGCCCCGAGCTGCTGTTCGAGCAGGCGCTGAACGGCCTTTCGTTCGGCGCCTTGCTTTTCATCCTCGCGGCGGGACTGTCCCTTGTCTTCGGGATGATGGACGTGGTCAACCTCGCGCACGGCGCGTTTTACATGCTCGGTGCGTACGTCGCGCTCAGCGTGGTGCAGCGGACCGGATCGTTCTGGCTCGCGCTCGTGGTCGCCCCGCTCGCCCTCGGGATCCTCGGGGTGATCCTCGAGCCGCTGCTGCTGCGACGGCTTCGCGGCCGGCACCTCGACCAGGTCCTGCTCACGATCGGCGTGTCGCTCGTCATCGTCGACCAGATCGGCGCGATCTGGGGGCGTGAGGTCCGTTCGCTCGCGGCACCGGCGGGGCTCGACGGGTCCGTGCCGCTCGTCGGCGGCGAGTACCCCGTCTACCGGCTCTTCGTCATCGGGTTCGGCGTCCTGCTCGCCGCGGTCGTGTCCGTCGTGCATCAGCGCACCAAAGTCGGAATGCTGATCCGCGCGGGGGTCGAGGACGCCGAAATGCTCGGCGCCCTTGGCGTGAACACCGATCGGCTCTTCGCGGCGACGTTCGCGGTCGGCGCGGCGCTGGCAGGTCTGGCGGGAGTGGTTGCCGCGCCGGTGTTCGGCCTTCAGCCGGGCATGGACGGCGATGCGCTCATCTACTCGCTCGTCGTCGTGGTCGTCGGCGGCCTCGGCACGCTCGGCGGGGCGATCGCCGGCAGCGCGCTCGTCGGACCAGCCGACACGTTCGGCAAGGTGCTGTTCCAGGAGTTCGCCCTCGCGGTGATCTTCGCGATCGTTGCGCTCGTGCTCCTCTTCAGGCCGACGGGTCTTCTCGGACGCATTCGGGTCGCGCGATGAGACGCGTCGCGACCTGGCTGGCGATCGCGGTCGCCGCCGCGGGCCTCGTCGCCTTTCCGTATTGGAGCGCGGGATGGGAGTCGTCACGGTTCGCGACGACGGTCCTGCGGGACATCCTCGTCTTCGCGATCTTCGCGCTCTCGCTGGACCTTCTCGTCGGCTTCGCCGGAATGCCCTCGCTCGGCCACGCCGCGTTCTTCGGAGCCGGCGCGTACGCGGCGGGGATCGCCAGCCAGCGCCTCGCGACGAGCGAGCTCGCGGTCACGCTCGCTGCAGCCGCGGCGAGCGCGGCCCTCCTGGCGCTCGTCATCGGGGCGCTCGTCGTGCGCACGGCGGGGATCTTCTTTCTGATGCTCACGCTGGCGTTCGCGCAGATCGTGTTCGCCATCGCTTTCCAGTGGACGTCGGTTACCGGAGGATCCAACGGTCTCGCCGGTGTCGGCCGGCCCGATCTCTTCGGCATCGACCTCAGCTCATCCGAGCGGATCTACGTCCTCGTCGCTGTCGCCTTCCTTGCCATCGCGCTCGGGCTGCGGGCCATCGTCCACTCGCCGTACGGGCGCGCCCTCGTCGGCGTGCGCGAGAACGAACGACGCATGCGCGCGCTCGGATACGACACGACGCGCCTGCGGCTCTCTGCGTTCGTCCTCGCAGGAACCATCGCGGGGATCGCGGGCGCGCTGTCCGCATATTCGCTCCGCTTCGTTTCCGCTCAGGACGTCGGGATCGGAACGTCGATCCGGGGCTTTGTGATGGTCCTCATCGGGGGTGCCGGCACCCTGGTCGGTCCGGTGCTCGGCGCGGCGATCGTCACGTACATCGAGCGCGTCCTCTCGTCGGCGACGCCGATGGCCGAGACGGTCCTCGGCCTCGTCTTCATCGGCTTCGTCCTTCTGGCCCGTCAAGGGCTCGTGGGCATCGGGCGCGCGGCATGGGCGCAAGCGCGGCGTTGATCGAGGTTCACGACCTGACGCGCACCTTCGGTGGCGTGCGGGCCTTGGACGGTGTCACGCTCGCCGTCCGCGCCGGCGAGCGGCGCGCGGTCATCGGTCCGAACGGCGCTGGCAAGACGACGCTGTTCAATGTCCTGACCGGCGAGCTCTCTCCGACCGCGGGGAGCGTGCGGCTCGCGGGCCGGGACATCACGCGGGCAACGACCTGGCAACGGGCGCGGTGGGGCCTTGCGCGGATGTACCAGCGGAACGAGCTCTTCGCGCCGCTCAGCGCGCGGGAGAACGTCGCTCTCGCGGTCGCCTCGCGCGCGGGACCGTACCGGCTCTTTGGATCTTCCGGTGCTGAGTCCAAAATGGCCGACGAGCTTCTCGCGAAGGTCGGCCTCGCCGGACGCGAGAGCAGCGCGGCACGAGCGCTCTCCCACGGCGAGCGCCGCCAGCTCGAGCTTGCGGTCTCGCTCGCGCAAGGACCGGAGGTCCTGCTGCTCGACGAGCCGACCGCCGGGATGTCTCCCGCGGAGACTGCGCGGATCACGGAGCTCATCGCCTCTCTCGATCGGGCGCTGACGATCCTCATCGTCGAGCACGACATGGATGTCGTCTTCCGGTTGGCCGACAGAATCTCCGTCCTTCACGAAGGGCGCGTCATCGCCGATGGCGCTCCCGGGCAGATCCGCGGCGACGTCCGGGTCAACGAGGTCTATCTGGGTAAGGCGGTCACCGTCGGATGACCGCGATGCTCGAAGTCCGTGGTCTCCACGCGTATTACGGAGAGAGTCACGTGCTACAAGGCGTCGACCTCACGATCGAAGCGGGCCACGCGGTCTCGCTCGTCGGCCGCAATGGCGCGGGCAAGACCACGACGTTGTCGGCGATCGCCGGCTTCCTCCGGCCGCGCCGTGGAGTCATCCGGATCGGCGGCGTGGACGTCACCGGTGTCGCCGCGCACCGCGTCGCGCATGCCGGCGTCGCGCTCGTGCCGCAGGGCCGGCGAATCTTCTCCGACTTGAGCGTCCACGAAAACCTCGTGGTCGCTGCGCGATCGGTGGATGGCGGCTGGACCGAAGAGAAGGTGATCGGGCTGCTGCCCGCCCTCGGGCGGCGTTTGGCTGTGAGCGGCGACCAGCTTTCGGGCGGCGAGCAGCAGATGCTCGCGATCGGGCGCGCGCTCATGCGGAATCCGCGCCTGCTTCTCCTCGACGAGCCGTCGGAGGGCCTCGCGCCGAAGCTCGTCGAGGAGGTGGGAGTAGCGCTGGCACATCTGCGCGCCGGCGGGCTGACCATCCTGCTGGTCGAGCAGAACCTGGCGCTCGCGTCGGCGGTGGGCGAGCGGATGTACGTGATGAACAAAGGGGCGATCGTCTTCAGCGGCGCCGCGGCCGAGCTCGCCGCGGCGCGCGAGATCGAGACCAGGTACCTGGGGATATGAAGGAGCGTCCACACACCGGTGCGCCCTTCGCGGAGCGGATCCCCGGTCCAGCGGACGACCCGGACTTCATGCGAGAGACTCTCGATGAGGCGGCGCGAGCAGGCGTCCACGACGACGTCCCCATCGGTGCCGCAATCGTCCGCGAGGGCGCCGTGATCGCGCGAGCGCACAACCGGCGTGAGGTCGACGGCGATCCGACCGCTCACGCCGAGGTCCTCGCGATGCGCGAGGCTGCCCGTGTCCTCGGGCGCTGGCGCCTCTTGGATTGCGCCCTCTACGTCACCGTCGAGCCATGTGCGATGTGCGCGGCCGCGGCGATCCTCGCGCGGATCGCTCTGGTCGTCTTCGGCGCACCCGACGAGAAGGCCGGTGCGATCCGATCGGCCGCGGAGCTGTTCGACGCATCGTGGGCGAATCACCGCCCACGGTGGCGTTATTTCGCGCCGGCCCGCGAAGAGTCCGAGCGGCTCCTCCGCGATTTCTTCGCGGCGCATCGCGCCCAACCAAGCTGATCATCGGCGGATGGCTATCCTTCGAACAAGACTCGCGTAGGGCGGTGATCTATATGGGGGATCTAGCTCAAGTCGCTCGTGATCTCGTGGCGCCCGGCAAGGGGATCCTCGCCGCCGACGAGAGCACGACCACGATCCAGCGACGTTTCGAAGCGATCGGCGTCGAAAATACCGAGCCGAACCGCCGTGCGTACCGCGAGCTTCTCTTTCGCACCCGCGGTGCGAACGAGTTCATCAGCGGGGTCATCCTGTACGACGAGACCATCAGACAGAAAGCGGCCGACGGCACGCCGCTGGTGAAGCTCCTGACCGATCAAGGCATCGCGCCAGGCATCAAGGCCGACATCGGCGCGAAGCCGCTGGCGGGCGCGCCGGGCGAGACTGTCACCGAGGGGCTCGACGGACTCCGCGAACGCTTCGCCGAGTACCGAAAGCTTGGCGCCGTTTTCAGCAAGTGGCGAGCGGTCATCACCATCGGCGAAGCGATCCCGTCCCCGTACTGCATCGACGCCAATGCCCACGCCCTCGCGCGGTATGCCGCGCTGAGCCAGGAAGCGGGCATCGTCCCGATCGTCGAGCCCGAGGTGCTGATGGACGGAACGCATTCCATCGACCGCTGCTTCGATGTCACGCGCAACACATACCGAGAGGTGTTCCGTCAGCTCGCGGTCCACCGCGTTCAGCTCGAGGGGATGCTCCTCAAGGCGAGCATGGTGCTCTCCGGCAAGAACGCGCCGAACCGCGCCGATCCCGACGCGGTCGGGCGCGCGACTGTGGAGTGCTTCAAGGAATCCGTGCCAGCCGCCGTGCCGGGGATCGTCTTCCTCTCGGGCGGTCAGTCGGATGACGAGGCGACGCAAAACCTCGACGCGATCAACCGCTACGCGGTGAGAGTCCGCGCGCCGTGGGAGCTCAGCTTCTCGTACGGACGCGGCCTGCAGGCGGCTCCGCAGAAGGCGTGGTCGGGAAAGTCCGAGAACGTCGCGGCGGCGCAGCGGGCGTACTACCACCGCGCGAAGGTGACGGCGGCAGCGCGCATGGGACGGTACTCGCCCGCCATGGAAAAGGAGACCGTCGCCGCCTAAGCGTCAGGGCCGCGCAGCCTCGAGCACCGGTGCCGGCATGCGGGTCACCGCCGGCGTGCTGATGCGCAGGGCCAGCGAGACCGCGACGAAGCCGAGGATCCCGGCCGAGATGAACATCAGGTGGTAGTCGCCGAGCAGGTCGCGGAAGAATCCGCCGGCGAACGCGGCGATCGCCGCCCCGACCATGTGGCTGAAGAAGATCCAGCCATAGATCGTGCCGAGCGAAGCGCGACCGTAGATCGTCGCCACCAGATTGGCAGTCGGCGGGACGGTCGCGATCCAGTCGACGCCGTAAACGAAGGCAAAGAGCAGCAACCACTTCACGTCGTAGATCACCGGCAGCGCGAAGAGGCTCATCGCGCGGAAGCCGTAGTACGCCGCGAGCAGCCTGCGGTTGTCGAACCGGTCCGTGAGCCACCCGGAGGCGAGCGTCCCGACGATGTTCATCGATCCGAGCAGCGCGACCGCGCTCGCCGCGGTGACCTCGGTGAAACCGTGATCGATGGCATGCGGGATGAGATGCGTGCCGACGAGTCCGTTCGACGTATAGCCGCAGACGAAGAAGCTGCCGGCGAGCAGCCAGAAGTCGCGGGTGCGCATCGCCTGGCGCAGCGGCGTGCTGCGGAGATCTTCCGCGCGGACGTCCGCGGTCACGACCGCGGCCTCGCCCAGCGGCTGCGCGCCGACGTCGTCCGGCCGATCGCGCATGAGCAAGGCGATCGGCACGATCATGATCGCGACCGCGCCCATCACGAGCGCGATCGCCCAGCGCCAGCCCGCGTCGACGGTGAGCGCGGCCATCGCCGGCACGAAGACGAGCTGGCCCGCGCTGGTCGCGCCGCCGAACAGGCCGATGATCACGCCTCGATGGGTCCGGAACCACCGGTGCGCGACCGCGGCGCCGAGCACGCCACCGACCGCGCCGGTGCCGACGCCGATCGGCAGGCCCCAGACGACGAACATCTGCCAGAGATCGCGCACGAAGAGCAGCGCAATGAGTCCCGCCGCGATGAGGACCTCGCCGACGAGCATCACGCGACGCGGTCCGAAGCGGTCGATGAGCGTTCCGCCGAGCGGCCCGCCGAGGCCGAACGTGAGGATGCTGAGTGAGACCGCGAACGAGATCGCGGTCCGGGTCCATCCGAACTCTGACTCGAGGGAGGTGATGATCACGCCCGGCGCGGCGCGCACGGCCTGCGCCGCGAGGAGCGAAAGGAACGTCACGAGCACGACGATCCACGCGTAATGGAGCCGTTTCATCGAGTTTTCGAAGTCTAGAATTCACCTCGGAGAGGTGTCCGAGTGGTTGATGGTGCCGCTCTCGAAAAGCGGTAGGCGAAAGCCTCGTGGGTTCGAATCCCACCCTCTCCGCACCGGCGACCTCTCACGCCATGACGACTATCGAGCGACGCGGCAACGGCCGAAACCCTCTTTACGCGGCGGCGGACCCCCGGCCTGGCGGCCGGTTCCCCACCGGTCGCTATGCGCCCAGGGGCCCCTGCCCCTGGGGTCCCTCGGCCATTGTCGCGTCGCTCTCGCCGGACGTTGGCGGTCGCCGCGCGATTAGGCTCTTCGAACGGAGAGGTCGCCTAGTGGCCTAGGGCGCGGACCTGGAAAGTCCGTGGGTTAAATGCCCCGTGGGTTCGAATCCCACCCTCTCCGCCGACCGATGCGACGTGTTCTCGTCTTCGACGTCAATGAAACGCTCCTCGATCTGAGTGCCCTCGATCCACTCTTCGAGCGCGTCTTCGGCGACGCGCGCGTTCGCGTCGAATGGTTCCAGACGATGCTGCAGAGCGCCTTCCTGCTGACAATCACCGGGCCTTATCGGAAGTTCGGCGAGCACTTCAGAGCCGCGCTCGACCTGACGGCCAAGCGGCGCGGAATCGAGATGCGTCCCGCCGACGAAGAGATCATTCTCCGGTCCGTCCGCGAGCTTCCGGCGCATCCTGACGTCCCTGGCGCATTGGAGCTCTTACGCGCGAAGGGGTTTCGGCTCGCGGCACTGACTAATTCGACGGTCGAGGTCGAAGCGGCGCAGCTCGCCCACGCTGGTCTGGCGGAATTTTTTGAGCGCCAGCTCAGCGCCGACGTCTTTGGTCGGCTCAAGCCGGCGCCCGAGCCGTATCGCGCGGCGGCGCGAGAGCTTGGCGTCGAGGTGGGGCAGGTACGCCTCGTCGCCGCTCACGCCTGGGACGTGCAAGGCGCGCTCCGGGCCGGCTGCGGCGCGGCCTTTGTGGCGCGGCCCGGCGCAATGTGGAATCCGCTCTTGGAGCGACCGGACATCATGGGAAACGATCTCGCCGAGGTGGCCGACCGGATCGTGGCGGCCGATCTGCCGTAGAACGCAAAAACAAAAGGAGCGCCGGTCCGGCGCTCCTTCAACCCTTCTCCCGTGAGTGTCCTAAATGACGTTCAGCTCCTCTTCCTTGCGCCTGCGTCCGCGCCTGCGTGGCGCGCCGGGGCCCTGGGCGAACGTCGACGGACCGAGCACGGTGGTCGCGACGTGCGTATACCCATGCACCTCGAGCTCGTGGGCGTTCCGGCGGGCGGCTGCCTCCCGGAGGGCATCCATCGAGTCCTGAGGCATCACGGTGTACACGACCTCGCAGTCGTGATCGGCGCGGCAGGGGAGTCCAGAAGTTTTCACACCTATAGAACGCAGCAGGGCCCGCCCTTGTTCCTGCGCGCGAGCGGCGGCTTCGTCGCCAGGCGCCCGAGCGAGGGTTGCGGGATACCATCGAATCGGCCGTGCTAGGCGGGGAGCCAGCGGTGCCCTGTACCCGCAATCCGCTCCAGCGGGGCTGAATCCCCTCCCGAGGTCCGGCACCGCGGATCCTGCATGCGCGCGGCGGCGTTGACGATCGGGTCCTGTGCAGAACCGGCCCGCGAACCCCGTCAGGTCCGGAAGGAAGCAGCGGTAAGCGGTCGTCGTTTCGTGCCGCAGGCAAGCCTGATCCGAGCCAAAACGCGCGAGCGTGTCCGAGGCGTCGTCATCGACGGAGGGTGCACGGCCACTCACGCGAAATTCCCTGGGGTGTTGAGGGGGCATAACCCCCTCAATCGCTAACATCCATCCGTGCCGGAGCGCGCAGCTCTCTACCGCCGCTACCGCCCCCAAACCTTCTCAGCGATCGTCGGTCAGGAGCATGTGACGCGAACGCTCCGGAACGCGATCGCGCAGGGGCAAGCCGCCCACGCGTACCTGCTGGCCGGGGTGCGAGGCACCGGAAAGACGTCGATCGCCCGTCTCATCGCGAAGGCCGTGAACTGCCCGAACGCGAAGGATGGCGAGCCCTGCGATCGGTGCGAAAACTGCGTCGCGATCCGGGAGGGCCGTTTCCTCGACCTCATCGAGATAGACGCGGCCTCCAATCGGGGCATCGACGAGATGCGCGACCTGCGCGACAAGGTGCGCTTCGCGCCTTCGCAGGGCCAGTACAAGGTCTACGTCATCGACGAGGCCCACCAGCTCACGACCGAAGCCTTCAACGCGCTCCTCAAGACGCTTGAGGAGCCACCTCCGCACGCGCTCTTCGTGCTCGCGACGACCGAGGCGCAGAAGATCCCGCCGACGATCGTCTCGCGGACGCAACGCTTCGACCTGCGGCGGATCGCGCACAAGGACGTGGTCGCCCAGCTCGGTCGGATCCTGGAGCAAGAGGGCGTCCGCGCGGACACGGCGGCTCTCGAGGCGATCGGGCGGCATGCTCAGGGCTCGCTCCGCGACGCCGAGAGCATGCTCGACATGGTCATCGCCTTCGCCGATGGACCGATCACGCTCGCGGAGGTCAACGAGCTGCTCGGTGCCTCCGACTGGGAGGAGACGGCCGCGCTCTTCGATGCGCTCGTATCCGCCGATGCCGGCGCTGGTGTCGGGCTCGTCGGCCGGCTCGTCGATGATGGACGTGACCTGCGGCTCTTCGTCCGACGCGCGATCGACCACGCCCGGGCGCTCGTGCTCACCCGCGCGACCGGGCGTCCTCCCGAGACGGTCAGCGAGCAAGTTGCGGCAAAGCTGCGCTCACAGGCTCAGAGCCTCTCGCTCGACCAGCTCGCGAAGATCGCGAAACGCCTCGTCGAGGCCGAGCAGTTCCTGCGCACGACCGAAGGAACCCCGCTACCGCTCGAGCTCGCGATCCTCGATCTCGCGACCACACAAGAGAAGGCCGTCCCGCCGCCCAATGCGCCTAAGCGCGAGCCGCCCGGGCCATCCGCCAGGCCGGCGGCGTCCGCGACGCGTTCGGAGCCCGCGCGACGCGATCCGCCGCGCGGGGCGGTGGTCTCCATCGCTGATCGCCGTTCTGCGCCGGACCCGGCGGCGGCCGGCGCACGAGCTCCAGTGGTGGCGCTCGACGACGTGCGCAGAGCATGGGGAGAGCTTGTGACCCGCGCGAAGGAGCGGAGCGTCGGCAAAGCCGCGCAGCTCGCCACGGCCGAGCCGATCGCGATCGAGGGGACGATGATCGTGATCGGGTTCGGCGACGACTTCGCGCGTGCGCTCTGGCAGGACAAGGGCCGGCTCCAGCTCGAGCAGGATCTCTCCGAGATCTTGAACGCGGGCATCCGCGTCAAATGTGTGAAGCAGCCTGGCGCGCACGCCAGCGATGACCCCATGCTCCGCGCTCTCCACGACACCATCGGACGGCCCGGCCGCATCATGGAGATCGAATGAAGAATCTTGGCGACATCCAAAAGCTCGCCCAGAAGATGCAAGCCGACATGGCCAAGGCGCAGGATGAGCTGGCGGCCGCGACGGTCGAGGGGACGGCCGGCGGAGGCGCCGTTGTGGTCGTCATGACCGGGACGCAGGAGTGCAAGGCGGTGCGCATAAAGAAGGACGCGGTTGACCCCGAGGACGTCGAGACGCTCGAGGATCTCGTTCGGGCCGCGACGACGGACGCGCTCGCCAAGTCCAAGCAGCTCGCAGCCGATCGGCTCGGCGGACTCACGGGCGGGCTCAAGATCCCGGGCCTCTGATGCCGGCGGCCCTCGCGCGACCGCTCGCCCGTTTGATCGACGAGCTGTCCAAGCTTCCCGGCGTCGGCCCCAAGACCGCGCAGCGGCTCGCGTATCACATTCTCCGGACTTCCACGAGCGACGCGGACGCGCTCGCATCCGCGGTGCGCGCGGTGAAGACGGATCTTCGCTACTGCTCGACATGCTTCAACATCGCCGAGACGGATCCGTGTGCGATCTGCTCGTCCGACGAGCGCGACAAGGATGTCGTCTGCGTCGTCGAGGAGCCGCTGGACGTCCTCGCGATCGAGCGCACCGGCCAGTACCGCGGGCTCTATCACGTTCTGCACGGCGCGATCTCTCCCGTGAATGGCGTGCGGCCCGATGACCTGAAGATCCCTCAGCTCGCCGATCGGTTGAAGAAGGGCGGCATCGAGGAGCTCATCCTCGCGACGAACCCGAACCTCGAGGGCGACGCGACCGCCATGTATATCGGCCAGCTCATCGCCGGGAACGGAGTGCGCGTAACCCGGTTAGCCCGAGGTCTGCCGATGGGTGGCGACCTCGAATGGGCCGACGAGGTGACTGTCAGCCGAGCGCTAGAAGGCCGCCGAGGGCTCTAGAGGACCTACCGGCGCGGCTTTGCGAGGCTGCACGCGTTGACGCGCGGACCCTCCAGTTGATACGATTAGCGTCCGCATCACGCCCGTGGCCAATTCCGCATGGGAGGTCGGGGCACGATCTTTAACAGCTGAAGAGTGGCAGGAACGCACAGCGCGGACTCGTCGATTTTTCCGGATCGAACTCAAAGACGAAACTTGAATCGTCCGAAAGGACGATTTCTTATTTGACGGAGAGTTTGATCCTGGCTCAGGACAAACGCTGGCGGCGTGCATAAAACATGCAAGTCGAACGGATCTCAGTCCGCAAGGACTGAGGTGAGTGGCGAACGGCTGAGTAACACGTAGGTGACCTGCCCCGAAGTGGGGGATAACGACTCGAAAGAGTCGCTAATACCGCATGTGATCACCGATGCATTTCGGTGCTCAAAGTCGCAAGACGCTTTGGGAGGGGCCTGCGGCGGATTAGCTAGTTGGTGTGGTAACGGCGCACCAAGGCTTCGATCCGTAGCTGGTCTGAGAGGATGGCCAGCCAGACTGGGACTGAGACACGGCCCAGACTCCTACGGGAGGCAGCAGTTAGGAATTTTGCGCAATGGGGGAAACCCTGACGCAGCCACGCCGCGTGAGGGATGAAGGCCTTCGGGTCGTAAACCTCTTTTCTCAGGGAAGACACCCGACGGTACCTGAGGAATAAGCAACGGCTAACTACGTGCCAGCAGCCGCGGTAATACGTAGGTTGCGAGCGTTGTCCGGATTTACTGGGCGTAAAGCGCGCGCAGGCGGTTCCGAAAGTCGGACGTGAAAGCTCCCGGCCCAACTGGGAGAGGCCGTTCGAAACTTCGGGACTCGAAGGCGGGAGAGGCAAATGGAATTTCCGGTGTAGCGGTAAAATGCGTAGATACCGGAAGGAACACCAGTGGCGAAAGCGATTTGCTGGCCCGCCCTTGACGCTCAGGCGCGAAAGCTAGGGGAGCGACCGGGATTAGATACCCCGTTAGTCCTAGCCGTAAACAATGGGCACTAGGTGTTGTCGGTATCGACCCCGGCAGTGCCGTAGCTAACGCATTAAGTGCCCCGCCTGGGGAGTACGACCGCAAGGTTAAAACTCAAAGGAATTGACGGGGGCCCGCACAAGCAGCGGAGCGTGCGGTTTAATTCGATGGTACGCGAAGAACCTTACCCAGACTTGACATGCGAGTGGTAGGAACCCGAAAGGGAACCGACCCGCAAGGGAGCTCGTACAGGTGTTGCACGGCTGTCGTCAGCTCGTGTCGTGAGATGTTGGGTTAAGTCCCGCAACGAGCGCAACCCTCGGGGTCTGTTGTATCTCTCAGATCCCACTGCCGAGAGAAACTCGGAGGAAGGTGGGGACGAAGTCAAGTCCGCGTGGCCTTTATGTCTGGGGCTACACGCACGCTACAATCGCCGGTCACAGCGGGTCGCGACAACGCAAGTTGAAGCTAATCCCTTAAAACCGGCGTCAGTTCAGATCGAAGGCTGCAACCCGCCTTCGTGAAGTCGGAGTTGCTAGTAACCGCGGGTCAGCACACCGCGGTGAATATGTTCCCGGGCCTTGTACACACCGCCCGTCACGTCATGGGAGTTAGTAACACCCGAAGCCGGTAGGCCAACCGCAAGGAGGCAGCCGTCGAAGGTGGGACTAGCGACTGGGACGAAGTCGTAACAAGGTAGCCGTACCGGAAGGTGCGGCTGGATCACCTCCTTTCTAGGGAATCTCGAGCGGGCCCTTCGGGGTCTCGCTCAAGCTCTTTCCAGGTCGATCGTCTGACCCTCAAAAGTCGGACGCTCCTTCCTTCAACGGAAGTGGTTCGAAATCACAAACGCAGCGGATCTGGCTCACCGATCCAAAGCGGCGACGAGCGAGCGCACGTTCTTGCCACTCTTCTTCGGTTAACGATCGCCCCGATGCGCGGCCTGCGGGTCGAGTCGGGCCCCTGCCCCGTTGGGGCCCCTACCCCCAGGGCGGTTAGCTCAGCTGGTTAGAGCACTGCCCTGATAAGGCAGAGGTCTCTGGTTCGAGTCCAGAACCGCCCACCGCGGTCATCTGGTTCGATCCCGCCGCTATGCTGACCATGCCCAAGAGGGGCCGTGGCTCAGCTGGTAGAGCGTCTCCTTTGCAAGGAGAAGGTCAGGAGTTCGAATCTCCTCGGCTCCACCGAACGGGATGTCGGCGTATCATTCGAGGTCCGCCGCACGAGGCTCGAGCCCACGGCGAGGAGGCCAAACCGCGTACAACCAGCTTCCACTCTGCACGTTCTCGTCCGCGCACGACCACGTTTCGTGGTCGGACGCGAGCGAGCAGATGGTGAACCTTTACAAGTGAAGAGGAAGACGAAAACGAGTTTCGCCAATAGCGAAGTTCGTACCGATCGTCAGTTGATTGAAGAATCAGCAAAAGACATCACCGGGCCCTCGTGGGTCCGGCTGGATGCTGGCTTGATTAGGTCAAGCTACAAAGGGCGCACGGCGAATGCCTTGGCGCTAGAGGCCGAAGAAGGACGCGGTCACCTGCGATAAGTTCCGGGTAGCTGGTAGCAAGCGTTGATCCGGAAATTTCCGAATGGGGGAACCCGACCAGGTTTATCCCTGGTCACCCGCACCTGAATTCATAGGGTGCGTGGAGGGCACCGAGGGAACTGAAACATCTCAGTACCTCGAGGAAGAAAAAGCATTCCCTGAGTAGTGGCGAGCGAAACGGGAACAGTCCAAACCTTTTCCGCGTGATAGACGGCAGTCGTTGCGGAAGAGGGGTTGTGAGGCGCGCAAGCGGAGCTGCTGCTCCGCGCTCAGATTCATCGTGTTAGTGGAACGTGCCTGGAACGGCCGGCCAGAGATGGTGAAAGCCCAGTACACGAAAGTGCGATGGATCTGTGGCGCTGTCCTCGAGTACCACCCGGAAGGTCTCCAGGGTGGGAAACCGGGCAGACCATTGTCCAAGGCTAAATACCTCTAGCGACCGATAGTGAACCAGTACCGTGAGGGAAAGGTGAAAAGCACCCCGGGAGGGGAGTGAAATAGAAACTGAAACCGTGTGCCTACAAGCAGTCGAAGCGTGTTGCCGCGATTCGTCGCGGTAGCGTGACGGCGTGCCTATTGAAGAATGATCCGGCGAGTTAGCTGTATGCGGCGAGGTTAAGGCCTGACGGCCGAAGCCGAAGCGAAAGCGAGTCTGAATAGGGCGTGGGTCGCAAGACCCGTAGTCGCATGCACTAGACCCGAAACCGAGTGAGCTACCCATGGCCAGGTCGAAGCGGAGGTAAAACTCCGTGGAGGACCGAACTCTTCAACATTGAAAAGTTGAGAGATGAGCTGTGGGTAGAGGTGAAATGCCAAACGAACTCGGAGATAGCTGGTTCTCCTCGAAATAGCTTTAGGGCTAGCGTCGCGCGTTCATTTGCTGAGGTAGAGCACTGAATGGGCTAGGGGGCTTATCGCTTACCAAACCCAATCAAACTCCGAATGCGGCAAATCGAAGCGTGGCAGTCAGTCTCCGGGGGCTAAGCTCCAGAGACAAAAGGGAAACAGCCCAGACCAACAGCTAAGGTCCCGAAATCCAGGTTAAGTGGCAAAGGATGTTGGATCGCTCAGACAACCAGGATGTTGGCTTAGAAGCAGCCATCATTGAAAGAGTGCGTAACAGCTCACTGGTCGAGTGGTCCAGCGCCGAAAATCTAACGGGGCTCAAACCTGGTACCGAAGCTACGGATCCACGATCACTTCGGTGATCGAGGGTGGTAGAGGAGCGTTCTCGGCGCAGTGAAGGTGGACCGTGAGGACCGCTGGAGCTCCGAGAAGTGCGAATGCCGGAACGAGTAGCGAAATGTGCGTGAGAAACGCACACGCCGTATGCCTAAGGTTTCCTGAGGAAGGTTAATCCGCTCAGGGTCAGTCGGTCCTAAGTCGAGGCCGAAAGGCGTAGACGATGGATATCCGGTTTATATTCCGGAACCGCTCAAGATCGTTATCAGCGAAGGGGTGACCCGACCTGGTAGTCCCAGCGCACTTTGGCTATGTACGTCTAAGGTCGTAAGCGTCCCTCGATAGGCAAATCCGTCGAGGGGTCAAGCTGAAAACCAAATGCGAGCCGCAGCAATGTGGCAAGTGGGGCGAGCCAAATCGGCAAGAAAAGCCTCTAGCGAGATCGAGAGTGACCGTACCGCAAACCGACGCAGGTAGGCGGGTGGAGTACACCAAGGCGATCGGGAGAACCCTCCTAAAGGAACTCTGCAAAATGACCCCGTAACTTCGGGAGAAGGGGTGCGTCGCGCGCCCTTGCTTAATTGTGAGGGGAAGCGATCGACGCCTCAGATAAACGGGCCAAGCGACTGTTTAACAAAAACACAGGTCTCTGCGAAGGGGAAACCCTACGTATAGGGGCTGACGCCTGCCCAGTGCCGGAAGGTTAATAGGAGAGCTGAAAGGCTTGAATTGAAGCCCCGGTGAACGGCGGCCGTAACTATAACGGTCCTAAGGTGGATCGCTGCCTTAGAGAAATCCGACTATTTGCTGGAATCTCCGAGCATCCAGTGCTACCGCGCACCGCGGTGACAACGCATCTGGTGCGGACAATCAGCAGGAAAGACCGATCGCGGAAACGCGATCGGAATCCTCAGAGACCATACGTCGGACATCCTCGTGTTTGGATGAAGAGATGGTCCGTGCTGCATGGCGACGTGCAGGGACAACACCATGTGTCCACCTAGTTCACGACTAGGGAACCGAACAGCGAAATTCCTTGTCGGGTAAGACAACAGCTTGCCCCGAAGTGGAGCGATCCACTTCGTCCTAACCGGCTCATATCGGCGGAGCCCACACGCATCTTGCGGAAGATGCACGGGTGATGCCGAGGGAAGTCCTCGTGACCCCGTAACGACTGTCTCGCACGCGATCTTGTGTGCGAGCGGTGATGCTTTGAGCTCAGCTCAATCCATGAGCATCACAAAACGCCGGCATCTGTGAACTGCAGATGAACGCATAGTCTGCGCCGCTCGAAAGAGCGAACAGCGTGAAGTTCCGACCCGCACGAAAGGCGTAACGACTTGGCCGCTGTCTCTAGGAGGGACCCGGCGAAACTGAGATACCCGTGAAGACGCGGGTTACGCACACTTGGACAAAAAGACCCCGTGGAGCTTTACTGCATCTTGGCATTGGACTGGGGTGACGCATGTGTAGCATAGGTGGGAGACTTTGAAGCCGGCGCGCTAGCGTCGGTGGAGTCAACAGTGAAATACCACCCTTGTGTTATCTCGGCTCTAACGGCTGTCCGTGATCCGGCAGCCGGACATTGCCAGGTGGGCAGTTTGACTGGGGCGGTCGCCTCAATTTTGGGGCTCTCCAGCGGTAACGCTGGAGGCACTATCTGGCTGTTTGCTGGGACATCCGTCTCCTCGGTAGAGATAGCAATCCGTTGCCGATCTCTACTTAAGGAGTGAAGAATCCGGGACTACTGATGCAAATCAGTGAAAACGTCTCCGGTGCGGACAATCAGCAGGGAAGTCTTCGTGACCCCTCAACGACTGTACGCCGGACATCCTTCGGGATGATGAGACAGTCTGAACTTCCGAGCGATCGGAAGCTGAGCGATCAGCACCTAGCGCTTCACACGTAGGAGAAGAGAAGTGCGTTCTCGAACGATCGAGGCGTACAAAGAGACCCTCCGACTAACCGGCGTCCAGCGAGACATAGTCATTGGCGTCCTTCTTGGCGATGCGCATCTGGAGACTCAAAACGGCGGGCGGTCCTACCGACTCAAGGTCGAGCAAGGCCACCGTCACGCCGATTACGTGCGGCACCTGTACTCGGAACTCCGAGAGTGGGTGCTCACGCCGCCGAAGCAAAAGATGGGCAAGACCAAAGGCGTCATCACTTTGAAACTCGCATTTCAGACCGTGAGCCACGAAGAGCTTGCTTCATACGGAAGCCTCTTCTACCGAGCTCGTCGCAAGGTCGTTCCGGAACAGATCCGGGAGATCGCGACCGCACGGACACTCGCTTACTGGTATATGGACGACGGCTCGATGAAATCGAGACAGTCGAAGGGCGTGATCTTCAACACGCATGCCTACGACTCATCGGATATTCGACGGCTGATTGACGTCCTCGAAGGCTTCGGACTCGAAGCGTGGGAGCGTCGACAGTCAGACGGAATCCAGATCTACGTTTCTGGAAGTTCGTATGAGCGGTTCGCTGAACTGGTAGGCCCCTACGTGATCGAAGCGATGCGGTACAAAGTGCCGCTGACTAGGCGAACACAATTGCCTAAAAGGTAACGGAGGCGCCCAAAGGTACCCTCAGGCTGGGTGGAAATCAGCCTTAGAGTGCAAAGGCATAAGGGTGCTTGACTGTGAGGCATACACGCCGAGCAGGGACGAAAGTCGGGCTTAGTGACCTTCTGATCTCGAGTGGAAGAGTCAGGAATCATCGGATAAAAGCTACCCCGGGGATAACAGGCTTATCACGCCCAAGCGTTCACAGCGACGGCGTGGTTTGGCACCTC